>ERZ724507.877-NODE-877-length-13308-cov-13.944918_pt1 | contig 13308 bp, 8 predicted proteins | sample MGYA00376040_ERZ724507 | MGnify/ENA primary metagenome ERZ724507 (study PRJEB28724, sample SAMN07190883) | activated sludge metagenome | isolation source: activated sludge of sewage treatment plant in Hong Hong | place: Hong Kong | collected 2016-03-17 ...
GGTGATTTTATTTGAACCATGAACATCATGCTGACATAAAAAATTGATCTTCTAGAATGTGGTTATTTTATTAAGCTGCACCCTCTTATTTGCTTATTAATAATTTTTAACGATAGTTTTTATGAGAAATATAATTGTCCTTCTTTCTTTCATCTGCACATTTCAACTATGCGCTCAAAAGCACGACTATGTTTGGATGTGGTCACATAATTCTTTGGCAGATCCCGGAATAGAAAACAATGTTTTACTGTTCAATAATGGAATTAGAACAATAATGCGAGACACAGCCCTTTTTATGAATGATCAGGTGAATGCATCTATTTCAGATAAAAATGGCAATCTGTTATTTTACTTCAATGGCTGCTACATATCAGGAGCAGACCACCAGCTTATAGAAAATGGTGATAGCATCAATTACAGCTCTTGGTGGTCCAGCATCAGCAATTGTAATAATGGTTATACTGGACATCAAAATACTTTAATCCTTCCCGACCCTGCCAATGAATATGGTTATTACATCATGCACAAAACAATAGATTGGGTCGATTTTCCAACTAAAAAAACAATCTCTGCTGTGGGTTTGAAAACCACCTATGTTGACATGAATGAAAATAACGGCAAAGGTAAAGTTCTTCATAAAAACCGTTGGATCTATAAAGACACCCTTATGTGGGGCTATCTACACGCCATTAAACATGCCAATGGGAAAGATTGGTGGATCGTTGATTTAAAAATGACTATTTTAGGCGGTAGTAAAACAAATGAACATCAAATTATAAAATTAGACCAAAATGGGGTCCAAAAAGTCAAGTCCCAGAACTTTGGTCCTCTTTTTAACTACAATTCTTCAGCTAGTGGAGTTGCAAAATTTTCACCTGACGGTCAGAAATGGGTTTATTATTGTCCCTTGGATGGATTATGGTTCCTTGACTTTGATCGGGAAAAAGGAGAATTTTCCAATTACAAATTTCACAACATTCGCCATAAACTCCATCTAGCTACCGGCTTGGAATGGTCGCCCAATAGCAGGTTCCTTTACATCAGTTCCAGTGATTCTCTGTTTCAATACGATACCTGGGTGGAAGACTTGGTCGCTTCTGAAAAATTGGTAGATATCTGGGACGGATCAAATGATCCCTTTAAAACTGTCTTTGCAAAAATGCAGTTAGGACCCGATTGCCGAATTTACATGAGCAGTCTTAGCAGCACAAAATCCATCCATGTCATCAACAACCCGGATGAAGCCGCTCCCTTTTGTAATTTTGTACAACACGATCTCAAGTTATTCTCTACCACTGGCACAAAGAGCATGCCTACCTTTCCCAATTACAGACTGGATTCCGGGCCGGTGTGCGATCCTACCATTACTACTTCTTCCAAAGATATCGCTGATGTTCCTATATTAAGTGTTAAGGTTTTCCCCAATCCAACCAGTGCCGCCTTTTTTGTGGAATCTGCTTATCAATACCGAAACGCAGAAATAAGAATCGTGGATACAAATGGGAGAACCAGATGGCAGGGACCGCATGAACGAACCCTCGCTCTCCACGCTGAGATGCTGGAAGATGGCGTTTATATAGTACAGCTAATGAATGACCACAGGGTTTTGGCCAAAGAAAAATTGGTGGTGGTGAGGTGATTTTATTTGAACCATGAACATCATGCTGACATAAAAAATTGATCTTCTAGCATCTGATTTCTTTTCTAAGCCGCACCTACTTATTTATAAATTATTATTTAACAAAGTTAGTGCTTAAGAGATTGGAAACTTTTTGATCAAAGGTGATAATATTAACTTCAGGGAAATCAGTTGCGATGTTGAACAAGGGGGCAGTTTTCCTTTAAGTTTGCAATTAGGGTGTAATTAAGAACAAATTATAATTTAATTAGGTAGTAAAATTTTAATAGGATTAAATCAAATAAACCCATTTTTTTGGACTTAAATCCAATAATAAGTACTAATTTTGCGATTTAAGTCAAATAAATCAGGAAAATGCCTATAACTCGACAGATAGAAAATCTCATTGAAAGGGATTTTTTTAAGGGTAAAATCATTTTGTTGTTAGGTGCCAGACAAGTGGGTAAAAGTACACTTATTAAAATGTTGCCAATATGTGCTTCAAACCCCACTCTTTGGCTGGATGGTGAAAATGCAGATGTGCACCAGCTTCTAAAAAATACCAACAGTGAACGATTGAAACAACTAGTTGGCCATCATAAAGTATTGGTAATTGACGAAGCTCAAAAAATTGAAAACATAGGCTCCATTTTGAAACTGTTTGCTGACTACATTAAGGGTATTCAGGTAATTGCTAGTGGTTCAAGTGCATTTGAGCTACGCAATTCACTCAACGAACCGCTTACAGGAAGAAAGTTTGAATTTAGTTTATTTCCACTTTCTTTCTCAGAGATGGTTCGTCACACGAATCTATTACAAGAAATAAGACAGCTGCCAAATAGATTGGTGTATGGCTACTATCCTGAAATAGTTACCCACCCACAAGATGCCGAAAGGTTATTAAAATTTTTGTCAGATAGCTATTTATACAAAGATATTTTTCTATTTAAAGGGATTAAAAAGCCAGAGAAAATGCTTGATTTGCTCAAACTTTTGGCATGGCAAATTGGTAGCGAAGTAAATTACAATGAATTGTCAAATACGTTGAAAATTGACAACCAAACTGTTGAAAGTTACATTGAAATGCTCGAACAAGTGTTTGTGATATACAAACTACCCGCTTACCACACCAATCACCGCACAGAATTGAAAAAATCAAAGAAGATATACTTCAACGATTTGGGAATTAGAAATGCTCTAATCAATGATTTCAGACCCATAGAAATTCGAAATGATGCTGGCCCCTTGTTTGAAAATTTTGTGATCAATGAACTGCGAAAACAAAATGAATATAACCAGGTATATGCCAATTTCTACTTTTGGCGCAATACCGAACAACGTGAAATCGATTTAATTATAGAAAAAAATAGTGTTTTACAAACCATCGAGATAAAATGGAACCCAACCCAAAAAGTAAAACTCACAAAAAGTTTTACCAATATATATGGAGAAACTCAATTTAAATTCATCCATCGCGAAAACTTTTTTGAGGAAATCCCAAAGTTGTAAATAGGTAGAAAATTACCGATTGATAAATTTTTCTTCTGGATGATTAAAAGGAAAATGCACTAATTTTACAATCAGTGCATTTTTATATTACTCGGCTCAATATATTTGAATTAGACAGATACCCAAAAGATTTTCAACCTGCACATCCTTCTACTCCAAATATCCAAATTTTCCCTCATTGTAATCCGTAAACGCGGCTATCAATTCTTCTCTCGTGTTCATCACAAAGGGACCATGTGCTGCAATGGGTTCATTGAGAGGCTCACCACTTAAAATCAATATTACGGCATCTTCTTTAGCCTTAATGTTAAACGTTTCTCCTTCATTGTAAAACAAGGCCATCTGGTCGGTCTGGGCATGCTCTGTGCCATTGATCTCTATAGAACCCTCTACCACCAATAAGGCGGTGTTGTAGTGGGCAGGAAAGGTAAAGTCTGCAACCCCACCAGCTTGCAGTTTGGCATTGTACAAATGAATGGGCGAAAAAGTACTGGCGGCACCCTCATGCCCCTGATAGTTGCCGGCAATCACCTCTACTTGACCCAGCCCATCTCCAAGACCTACCTTGGGCATGGCGCTGTTTTCCAATGCCTGGTATTTGGGCTTGCTCATCTTGTCTTTGGCTGGCAGGTTGACCCACAATTGTACCATCTGGAAGGTACCACCTTTTTTACTCCATTCTCTTTCGTGAAATTCTTTGTGCAAGACACCTGAAGCCGCTGTCATCCATTGCACATCGCCTTCTCCAATTACCCCACCGCCACCGGAACTGTCGTGGTGCTCGACCCTGCCTTTGTAAGCAATGGTCACGGTCTCAAAACCGCGGTGAGGATGTACATCAACGCCCTTGGGTCTTTCGCTGGGCGGAAAATTAAATTTGGAATTATAGTCCATCATCAGGAAGGGATCCATACGTTTCATATCCATTCTGGGATAACTCGGAATAAAATTGTGAACCCTGAAACCGTCGCCTACGTAATGGGGCGCGGGTGGGGTGGCTATCATTTCTACGTTTTTTACTGACATTTTATCTTTTTTATACTACAAAAGTAAGGGCTGTCATACACCCACGCCTTGATCTATGTTAAGAAAAACGTCGCTGGTTTTTTTCGGCCAGAGACTTTCTCACCCGGCTCAGGCTCTCTGGCGCAATGCCCAGATAAGAGGCCACCATGGTTTGAGGCAGGCGCAACATCAGATCCGGGTAAGTAGCCGTAAAATCGAGGTAACGTTCTTCTGCCGTGGCACTCAGTAGCAGCCTTATCCTCTTTTGCAATTGCCTGATGTGGTTGTGCAACAACCGGTGGTTAAACTCATGAAAGCCCTCATCTTTTTTGGCCAGATTTAAAATGAGGGTCTGCTCAATCATCAATACTTCTGATGCTTCAACGGCCTGGATAAAATATTGAGCCCCCTGCTGAAAAAATAAACTGTCGCGATCCGAAATCAACCAGTTTTCCGGTGCAAACTGAATGGTGTGTTCTTTGCCATTGTCATCGAGGTAATACTGTCTCAGCAGCCCCTTTTCTACAAAAAATACATGTTTGCATTCTTCGCCCTCCCGCAACAAATATTCATCTTTAACAACCGTTCTCAGCATGCACTGACTTGCCAGCTTTTCTATGTAATGCTGCTCGAAGTCTGCATTGCTGGTCAAAAATGAAGTAAAACGAAGGTGTTTCATGCTGTAAAATAAATAAGTTTCCGTGGCTCCCGGCAAGTAATTTTCATAAACCACTGGTCTGCTGTTTTTATTGCTTCCCGTCTGCCTCAATAATTGCTTTGCAATGCCATTCCTTTTTTTCGGTGAAATGCCTTAACTTGTTATAAATTTGTAAACATGCCTGCCTTTTTACATCCATTTAAAAAGTGGTTTTCCATTTTTGCCCTTCTGCTATCTTATTGTCATACCACTTTTTCTTCACCCGATCTTACTTACATCAAGGCTAACCTTTCCATCATTGATCCACCTCAAAGCTGCACCTGGGTCATCCTGGGTTCTTCAACCGCCGAAGGGGTCGGGGCTTCTGTAATGGACAGCTCATGTGTTGGCCGACTTCAGGCTTATCTTCAAAAGGATGCCCGTTTTAAAATCATCAACCTCGGCAAGGGAGGCATTACTTCTTTCCACATCATGCCTGGCCTCTCAGCCAGTGAGGGCCTTGCTTTTCAACCAGACACCACCCTCAACATTGATCGGGCACTAAGTTTCCAACCTCTTGGTATCATCGTTAACATGCCCTCCAATGATGCCGCCCACTACATCGATGCCCATACTCAAATGGAGCATTTCCGAACTCTGCAAAGACTGGCCAAAACGGCGGGTTCCGATTTTTGGATCACCACTTCCCAACCCCGTAATTTTGGCGACCCCAAACAAATCATTATACAGCATGAGATCCGCGATTCTATCCTGCATTATTTTGGCAACCATGCCATTGACTTGTTTACACCCCTGGCAGACAGTACCTCGTGGTTGCTTCCACAATATGGTTCGGGCGACGGCATCCACCTCAATGACAAGGGCCACCGCCTGATCTTTGAAACAGTGATCAACCTCAATTTTATAGAAAAAAAATGTCCATCTTCTTTCGATTCCCAAACGACAGACCCATCATCAAGAGAAACAGGACAAATCAACCTTGTTGCCAATATTCGCAGCCTGCAATGGAAGCTTAGTTATCAGGGCAACAAATCGGGTTCAATGGTGGCTGAAGTTTATAACGATGCCGGAAAACTGCTTCAAAAAATCACTCTGGCCGAAGGTACGGGTCCCTGGCCTTTGCTGGTATCCCCCGAGCTGGAAAAGACCATTCAGGTCACAGTTTCCTGGCAAGATGGCACCACCCTTACAACCAGGGCTTCCATCAAATGATTTTGACAGACGTCATTTTTAAATTGTGTTGGAATGCCTATATTTGTTATTACAATAATGTTCAGATCATGAGATTCAAATCTTTACCACTTCTTGCCTTTTGGGCAATAATTTCCTTTTGTCATCCAGTTACAGCCCAAAAGTCGATGAAATCTTTTGTCGACCAGCTGATGAAAAAAATGACCCTCGAAGAAAAAATTGGACAGCTCAACCTCCCCGTTAGTGGTGACATCACTACAGGACAGGCATCAAGTTCAGACATTGCCACCAAGATCAGAGCCGGCAAAGTAGGTGGGCTTTTTAACATCAAGTCGGTAACCAAAATCAAAGAAATTCAACGCATTGCAGTAGAAGAAAGCCGACTCAAAATTCCTATGTTGTTTGGCATGGATGTTATCCACGGTTACGAAACCGTTTTTCCTATACCATTGGGACTGGCCAGCAGCTGGGACATGAACCTCATTGAAAGAACAGCTCGAATTGCCGCCATCGAAGCCAGTGCAGATGGCATCAACTGGACCTTCTCTCCTATGGTCGATATTTGCCGCGATCCTCGTTGGGGAAGGATAGCCGAAGGCATTGGCGAAGATCCATACCTGGGTTACCAGATTGCGGGTGCCATGGTCAGAGGTTATCAGGGCAACGACTTAAGTCTGCCCAATACGGTAGCTGCTTGTGTAAAGCACTACGCCTTGTACGGTGCTTCAGAAGCCGGCCGCGATTACAACACCACCGACATGAGCCGCCAGCGCATGTACAATGATTATTTTCCTCCCTACAAGGGTGCCGTTGATGCAGGCTGTGCCAGTGTAATGGCTTCTTTCAATGAAATCGAAGGAGTGCCCGCTACCGCCAATAAATGGCTATTGACAGACGTGTTGAGAAAACAATGGGGATTCAATGGCATGGTTGTGACCGATTATACCGGCATCAACGAAATGATTGACCATGGCATTGGCGATCTGCAAACCGTTACTGCCAGAGCTTTGAACGCAGGCATAGACATGGACATGGTAGGCGAAGGCATGCTCACTACACTGGCCAAATCTCTGAAAGAAGGCAAGGTGACCGAAAAACAAATCAACGATGCGTGTCGTCGCATCCTGGAAATCAAATACAAGCTGGGCCTCTTTGACGATCCTTACCGCTACTGTGACGCGGGCAGAGCCAACAAAGATGTATTCTCCAAAGAACACAGAGCAGAAGCCAGAAAACTGGCAGCAGAAACCTTTGTACTATTGAAAAACAACAACAACATCCTTCCCCTTCAGAAAAAGGGAACCATTGCGCTTATCGGTCCATTGGCCAACAACAAGGTCAACATGCCGGGCACCTGGAGTGTGGCAGCAAAACACGATCAGTCCATCTCTCTGCTCGAAGGAATGAAGGCAGTGGCTGGCGATAAAGTAAATATTTTGCATGCCCGGGGTTCCAACGTAGACAACGATCCAGCCTTTGATGAGCGTTATGCCATCTTTGGGAAAAATACCGGCAGAGACGATCGCTCTCCCGCTCACATGATCGAAGAAGCCTTAGACCAGGCCCGCAAAGCCGATGTCATCGTTGCCGTGGTAGGAGAATCTGCAGAGATGACCGGAGAGGCTTCAAGCCGTTCTTCTTTAGACATACCACAAGCCCAGAAGGACCTGCTCATGGCTTTGAAAAAAACAGGCAAACCCATCGTTGTTGTCCTTCTTACTGGTCGACCACTTACCATTTCCTGGGAACACGACAATATGGACGCCATCCTCAATGTGTGGTTCCCCGGTAGCGAAGCCGGCTACAGCATTGCCGACGCTTTGTTTGGCGATGTCAACCCATCCGGCAAACTTTCCGCTACCTGGCCCCAAAACGTAGGTCAGATTCCGATCTATTACGCACACAAAAATACAGGAAGACCACTCCCTGAAGGCCAATGGTTTCAAAAGTTCCGCAGCAACTACCTCGATGTAAGCAACGACCCGGAATTCCCCTTCGGCTTTGGTTTGAGCTACAGCAATTTTGAATATTCAGACATCAAACTGAGCGCAACCTCTCTCAAAGGCAACCAAACCCTTTCTGCATCGGTCACCATAAAAAACACAGGCAAGTACACAGGCAAAGAAGTAGTACAACTTTACATCCGCGATGTAGTGGGCTCCGTCACCCGCCCCGTTAAAGAGCTTAAGGGTTTTCAAAAAATAGAATTAAAACCCGGTGAAAGCAAAGAAGTAAAATTTGCCATCACCCCCGAAGACCTCAAGTTTTATAACTACGACCTCCAACACATTTGGGAAGCCGGCGACTTTGACATTATGATCGGCACCAACAGTGCATCTGTCAAAACTATGCGGGTGAATTGGGCAAAATAATCAACAACGGGGTACGTGTCCCTATAGCTGCGAAGCAGATGTAGGGATCCGGGAGCGGAGCAAACCCAGCGAAGGCAGAGCCGGTGCTGGCTGGGAAAAAGGGTAAAATCTGATTTACGGATTTACCAATTCTTGCCCCGGCAGCAGTGAAGCTGGTGAAGGGATACCGATTTTGAATTGTACCGATTATCAATGCTTGCCCCTACGGCAGTGAAACTGTTGTAGGGGTACTGATTTTAGATTCTAGCCGCTATGTCTGTATACTGGCGTAGGGATACTGATTTTTAATTCACCAATTGCGCATGATTTCTTCTTCTTGTCCCTACGCCAATACTTTGGTGTAGGGAGCCCATTCGGCAGTGAAACTGATGTAGGGGTCCCGATGGTTGGATGGCAGCTATTCCACAATAGGCATTTGTGTTTTTGCCGTTATATCATGTGCAGGGCCCCATCCCGCAAAACCAATGACGCCGCAGGCGTCCTATGTTGCAACCCCAGCGAGGGCAAAGCCGGAGCTGGGGTGGGGAAAGAAGTTAATTCCGATTTGGCGACATTTTTGATGGTTGCGAAGCAACGCTCAAAAATGATGACAAATCTATTATCAATGTACTGATTTACCAATTTTTACCCATTCGGCAGTGAAACTGATGTAGGGGTCCCGATGGTTGGATGGTAGCCATTCCACCACAGGCATTTGTGTATTTGCCGTTATATCACATGCAGGGCCCCATCCCGCAAAACCAATGACGCCGGAGGCGTCCTATGTTGCAACCCCAGCGAGGGCGGAGCCGGAGCTGGGGTGGGGAAAGAAGTTAAATCCGATTTGGCGACATTTTTGACGGTTGCGAAGCATCGCTCAAAAATGGTGACAAATCTATACCACAAAACAACCGGATCCCTCCAACCACTGCCACTGTCATTAGGACAAACACCTCAAAAAAAACACGTTTTTTGGGAACTTTTTTCCAAAATAATTGTTTCTGACATTAATTACTCGTTTTTACGGCTAACATCCCTCCCATTTTTCCCTTTCATTTCCCAAAAAAACAAATCCATGTGAACCCTCCAAAGGGGCCGGTGTTTTGACTATATTTGCACCCTTATCAAACCACCGGGATTATGATGTTTAAAATCAACATATACGTAAAATTTGCCCTCATAGCTATTTTCCTTTTGGGGGGCATCGGTCTTTCCTTTGTGTATGGCTTCGGCTATACCTGGATTCTCATCCTTATCGGCTTAATTTTTCTGGCTTCTTATCTCCTCCTGGGTACCATCCAGTCGGCAGCTGAGAAGATACAGCTAATGGATTTTGCAGGAGCAGAAAAGATGCTGGGACTCACCTTTTTTCCCAACCTGCTTTATGTAACCAACCGATCCATCTACTACATTCTCAAAGGGTCGATCGAGGCACAACGGAAGGACACCAAGTCGGCAGAAGAATATTTCCAAAAAGCACTGTCACTCAAGCTGCCTTCCGACAATGAAAAGGCCATGGTTCTGCTTCAGATGTGCAACATCCAGATGATGAAAAACAACTGGCCCGGAGCACAGAACTACTTCATGCAGGTGAAAAAATTGCACATCAGCGAAAAATTGATCAAAGAACAGATCGACCAGGTAGAAAAAGCCATCAACAGCAGGGGCAACATCAACGTAGCCCGCTCTATGGGGAAACAGGGCATGCAAATGATGCGCATGGGCGGAGGCAAACGCCGCAGACCCCCAATGCGTTGATTCATCCCCCATTTTAAAAAATCCTACCCTTGACAGGAGAAGAACTGACCAAAAATTTCATCCACATCAAAGGCGCCAGGCTCAACAACCTGCGCGACCTCGAAGTGTTTATTCCCAAATACAAACTCGTCGTGGTGGTGGGCCTGTCGGGCTCCGGCAAGTCGTCGCTCATCATGGACACCCTTTATGCCGAAGGGCAGCGGCGCTATGTTGAAAGCCTTTCTTCTTATGCCCGCCAGTTTCTCGACAGGATGAAAAAGCCGGAGGTCGACTTCATCAAAGGCATCTGTCCTGCCATCGCCATCGAACAAAAGGTAAGTACCTCCAATGCGAGATCCACCGTAGGCACACTCACCGAAATCTACGACTACCTGCGATTGCTCTACGCCCGGATTGGTAAAACCTACTCACCGGTCTCCGGCCAACTGGTCAAAAAACACAGCGTCAGCGATGTAGTGGATTATATTTTTTCTCAGGCAGAAGGCACAAAGGTACAACTGCTCATTCCCCTGCAATCCAGGCACGAACGCACGATAGAACAAGAACTTACCCTCTTGTTGCAAAAGGGATATTCCAGGGTCATCTTCCAGCAGGAACTTATGGCCATCGAAGACGTAATGACCCACAAATCATTTAAGGGCAAGCAGACTACGCTCAACCACAAGATGGACATCCGCATTCTCATTGATCGTTTTGCAGTGACCGATGATGAAGAAAACAGAAAACGCATCGCCGATTCTGTGCTTACAGCCTTTTCTGAAAGTGAAGGTGAGTGTTATGTTCAGGCCGGACAGAAAAAGGAAGTGTATTTCAACAACCGCTTTGAACTCGATGGCATGGAATTCCTCGAGCCTTCACACCAGCTGTTCAATTACAACAATCCCTATGGTGCTTGTCCGCGTTGCGAGGGTTATGGCCGCATGCTGGGCATCGATCCTGAAAAGGTGATACCCGATGATTCGCTCAGCCTTTACGAAGAAGCCATCGCCTGCTGGCGGGGCGAAAAAGGTAAGGAGTGGCTCAACCAGCTGGTACGCAATGCCCATAAGTTTGATTTTCCGGTCCACAAACCCTATCGCCAACTCACCCAGGCTCAACAAAAACTGGTGTGGGAAGGCAACGCCCATTTTGAAGGCATCAACGACTTTTTCAGTGACCTCGAGAGCAAGACCTATAAAATCCAAAACCGCGTCATCCTGGCGCGCTACCGTGGCAACACCACCTGCTCGGAGTGTAAGGGTGGCCGACTCAGAATAGAAACCACGTATATCAAAGTGGCCGACAGACACATTGGTGAGCTCATCAACATGCCCATCGATGAGCTGCTCCAGTTTTTCCAAAAAATGAAACTTTCGGCTCACGATGCTAAGCTGGCAGAACGCATCCTTACCGAGATCAATGGCAGGTTGCAGACCATGATGGATGTGGGGCTCGGCTACCTCACCCTCAATAGGGTTTCATCCACCTTATCTGGTGGTGAGACGCAGCGCATCAACCTCACACGCACCCTCGGCAGCAACCTCACTCAATCGCTGTACATCCTCGATGAACCCAGTGTAGGCCTCCACCCCAAAGACACCGAAAACCTGGTGGCCGTACTCAAACGTTTACGCGATCTGGGCAACACAGTTGTTGTGGTGGAACACGAAGAAGAAGTCATCCGCAATGCCGATTACATCATCGAAATCGGCCCCCTGGCAGGCAGCCATGGCGGTGAATTGGTCTATGCGGGACCCTACAAAGAATTTTTGAAAAGTAAGACCCTCACAGCGCAGTACCTCACTGGCAAACAATCGATTCCTGTGCCCGCCATCAGGCGCTCAGCAGCCAATAAAATCAGCCTTGTGGGCTGCAGGCAGCACAACCTCAAAAACTTTGATGTTGACATACCCCTGCACGCCATGACCGTGGTGAGTGGTGTGTCGGGTTCGGGCAAGACCACATTGGTGAAGCACATATTGTATCCTGCATTACTAAAAGCCAAGGGCGAAGCCATTCCCGCCTCACCGGGCAAACACGATCAACTCGTGGGCGACCTCAAGATGGTCAACGGCATCGAAATGATCAACCAGGCTCCCATCGGCAAGTCTTCAAGATCCAACCCGGTCACCTATGTCAAAGCCTACGACAGCATCCGAAAATTGTACAGCGACCAACCCCTGTCCAAGGTACGTGGCTTTGATCCCAAACACTTTTCCTTCAACGTAGAAGGCGGAAGATGCGAAACCTGCAAGGGCGATGGCAACATCACCGTAGAAATGCAATTCCTGGCCGACATCACCCTGGTCTGCGAAGAGTGCAAAGGCCAGCGCTTCAAGTCCGAAGTCCTGGAAGTGCGCTACAATGAACTCAACATCAACGAAGTCCTCAACCTCACCGTAGAAGAAGCGATGGAATTTTTCGTAAAGAAAAAAGACATCACCTCAAAACTTCAACCCCTGCTGGACGTAGGCCTGGGCTACGTAAAACTAGGTCAAGCATCCAGCACCCTCAGTGGTGGCGAAGCACAACGCGTAAAGCTGGCTTCCTTCCTCAGCAAAGACTTCACCGGTAAAAACATCTTTTTCATCTTCGACGAGCCCACCACCGGCCTCCACTTCCACGATGTAAAAAGATTATTAGACGCCCTAAACGCCCTCGTTGAAAACGGCCACACCGTCCTAATCGTAGAACACAACCTCGATGTCATCCGCTCCGCCGACTGGCTCATCGACCTCGGCCCCACCGGCGGCATGGAAGGCGGCCACCTCCTCTACCAGGGCAAACCTGAAGGCATCACCAAAGTAAAAAAGTCCTTAACAGCAAAGTGGATTAATAGGGGATAGGTGCTAGGGGCTAGGGACTATGTTGTCTCATAAAATACCTTTCTAGTCACACATCGTAAGTCGCATGTCGCCCGTCCCTCATCACCCCGCGAAGGCCGCAGGCCCAGCCCCCCATCGCATGTCGCCCGTCGCATGTCGCCCATCCACCCCCCCGCGAAGGCCGCAGGCCCAGCCCCCCATCGCATGTCGCCCGTCGCTCGTCGCCCATCCATCATCCCCTCGCGAAGGCCGCAGGCCCAGCCCCCAATCGCATGTCGCATGTCGCTCGTCGCATGTCGCAAGTCGCCCATCCACCCCCCCGCGAACCCCGCCCGCCCAACCCGCACAGCACGCCCCGCACGGGCCCCCCCACCTCCCCCCCCCCCCCACACCCCATCACCCCCTACGCCCACC
>ERZ724507.878-NODE-878-length-13306-cov-4.993963_pt1 | contig 13306 bp, 7 predicted proteins | sample MGYA00376040_ERZ724507 | MGnify/ENA primary metagenome ERZ724507 (study PRJEB28724, sample SAMN07190883) | activated sludge metagenome | isolation source: activated sludge of sewage treatment plant in Hong Hong | place: Hong Kong | collected 2016-03-17 ...
GGCCATATCCTTGACGTGGCACAGCTCCCAGCGACCCGGGTAAAGCCGGAACCAGTCGAGCGGATTGTTGCGGACGAAAGACACCCAGTAGATATCCATTTCCATGGCCATGATCTTCGGGTCTATCTCATGTAGCAGCCACTCGATGAGCAGTCGATTGTCTGGTCCGCGTTTTTCAAACTCAAAATCGTGATTGTGGTAACCCAGCCGGATTCCGGCTTTTTGCGCATATTCTCCTGCAGCGCGGAAAACAGGGATCAGTTTGTCGATCTGCGGGCGTTCAGGCTCATCGACCCAGGGATTGATAATATACTTTTGCCCCGCTGCCGCTGCGTCGTCAATGGCTTTTTTGGCGGCATCCGACAACATTTTTTTCCCTTCATCGTAGTCCTTCAAAGTAAATTTGTAATGACTGGAAGGCATTGAAATGCCGTTCTTTTTCAGCAGGCCGGCAAACTCCATGAATGGCATACCGAACATCTTGCCATTGTCGTAGCCAAAACTTTCCACCTCGCGGTAGCCCATTTTGGCCAGCGCTTCGACAGTGCCTGCCGCATCCTTGTTCAAATCATCGCGGACGCTCCAGAGTTGAAGACCCAGGTGCTGGACGGGAGCCTGAGCGGCAAAGGAGGGCAATCGGTAGGCTGATAATGCGGCGCCGGCAGTTGCCAAAGCAGATGTTTTCAGAAAACCGCGCCGTGAATAGAAATTTTTCATCTTTATTAAAAATTTTTGGCAAATAAAGCAAAGTTCGGGTAAACATTCTTCTTAATTGCGGCATTCAAAAATTTTCACCCGATCCTATTTGGAAAGGACAAACCCTTTGTTTGTATTTTACCCGCAATTTCGGGGATGTCGGGCATTTAATGAGCGCGTCGCGTCAGTTCATCGGGTTACATAGTCGACAAGGCTTCCCGTTTTCAGGCAGGCTTCGCAAGGTTTACACCCCAATTTCAAACTCCAAACTTAATTGATGATACAGGTCCTTCATATATCCGCCGAGTGTTATCCGGCTGCAAAAACAGGTGGTCTGGCCGATGTCGTCGGCTCACTACCCAAGTACTTCACCGATGCGGGTATGCTCTCCGCCGCAGTAATTCCCAAGTATGCCCTGAAGTGGATAAACGGCCGCGAATGGGTTACGGTCTATGGCGGGTCGGTATGGGTGAACTGGCGTGAATGGCGGTTCACCGTGCAACAGGAGGCAAACAACACGCTCGGGTTTCCATTCTTTGTAGTGGATATTCCCGGTTTGTACGACCGGCCGGGTATTTACAACGACCCTTCCGGCGCGCCTTATGGCGACGAGATAGAGCGCTATATCACCTTCCAGCAGGCTGTGCTCGACTGGCTTTTGTCTTTTCCCTGGCAGAATCGTCCCCGCGTTCTGCATTGTCACGACCACCATACGGCGCTGGTACCCTGGATGGTGAAGTATTGCCCGGCCTATCAGCAACTGGGGCCTATTCCTACAGTATTTACCATCCACAACGGTCAATATCAGGGCGCTTTTGGCTGGAACAACGGCCACCTGTTGCCACCCTATGAAGCGGGTGCGCGCAGTATCCTTGACTGGAACGGTATCGTCAACCCTATGGCTGCGGCTATCAAAACGGCTTGGGCAGTGACGACTGTTTCCGAGACCTATCTGTACGAACTCCATGAAAACAGTCTTGGGCTCGAACCCCTGTTCCGCGCGGAGTGGCGCAAACAGTGGGGGATCATCAACGGGATCGACGCCGATGTGTGGGACCCTGAAGCGGATACGATGATCCGCCACCGCCTGGCGAATGACGATATCCGCGCCTTTAAGGCAAAAAACAAACGCGAACTGTGCGAGTGGTTCGGGTTCCCCGAGGATGCGCCGCTGATCAGTTTCATCGGACGCATGGTTGGCGAAAAAGGTGTCGATTTGTTGCCCGACACCTATCGACGGATTATACAAAGCGGCACAAAAGCCTGCTTTCTGGTATTGGGCACCGGCGAGCCATGGACCCAGAATCAGTTTCGGGCACTGGCACACCAGTATCCCGGGCGTTTCAATGCTGTCATCGACTACAATGAAGCGCTGTCCCATCAGATCTACGCCGGCTCCGATTTCCTGATCATGCCTTCCCGCGTCGAGCCCTGCGGTCTGAATCAGATGTACTCCATGCGATACGGCACCATCCCGATCGTACGCACTGTGGGCGGACTAAAAGACACCGTGCCGGATATCGGAGAGCCGGGCGGCATCGGGCGGGGTATCCGCTTCGACCAGTTTAGTGTTGAAGACGCTACCCATGCATTGTACCGCGCCATAAGTATGTGGCACAACAATCCGGACATTATAGATCACCTGCGGCAGCGGATCATGGCTGTCGATTTTTCCTGGAAAAAAACGATTGAAAAATACCAGGCAGTGTACCGGCAGGTAGGGGCTGCTGTGGAACCAGAACTGCCGGTTGTGGCACCTGAGCAGCCGATGGCCCAAAAATCTTTACCGGAAGCCAAAGTGAAAATACCGGCTGTGCGCGGAAGAAAACCTGCGCAGGCGGTCAAGCCGGCAGAGCCGGTGGTTGTGCCGGAGCAACCCCTGACCCCAAAATCAGCACCGGAGGCCAAATTAAAAACACCGGCCGTGCGCGGAAGAAAACCTGCGCAGACAGTCAAGCCGGCAGAGCCGGTGATTTCAGATAAACCCGAAAAGGTGAAAAAAGCGCCCGTGGCAGCAAGGAAAAAAGCGACGCCAAAAACCGATGAGAAAAAAGATGGCGGCAAGGGCAAGAAGAAATAAAGAATACTAGTATCCTAATCTGAACGCTTCAAACAGTTGATAACCATGATTGTACCAAGTGAAAAAATAGTGGCTCCTGTCCTCGGTATCCTAGTCGCGATTGCATTTGAGGTGCTTTTCTGGGATGTGCAGTACGCCCTGCTTGCCGGTATCATGGCAATTGGTGTTACGAATACTTACACGCTGCTTTCCGAAGCAAAGGAGCACAAAAACCATACGACGAGTACTATTGCGGAGCATATCCGAAAAATTGTGGACGTGTTGAAGATCCAGAATGCGTTTTTCGACGATAAGTGGCTGAACTCGGTCTTTAACGAATTGGTGGAACTGATTAAAACAACGCATCCGCATGACCTCGAACGGGTGAAAGGCGTCATATCGGGTTCGCTGCAAAATTCCAAGGAGGCTATCGGGTCTCCCATGTATTACGAGGAGAAAAACGAACTGGAGCGGATGGTGCATATCAACAGAGCGGTGAGTAATACACAGCAATATGTCTGTGCGGTTACGTTCGATACAAACAACTATTTTGAGAACTTTTGGCAGGGCGTGAACGAGGACTACGTAACGGTAAATCTTGATGCAGCAAAGAGAGGTGTGATGATCGAACGGATTTTTGTGATGTCGGAGGCGGTATTACAACCTAAATCAAAGGATGAAAAAGCAAGGAAATTCCGCGCAATTGTGAATTCCTTGAAAAAAGGCGGAGAAAATATTAAAATTTACGCCGTCCCGCTCGAAAGATTACAGCAGCAGGCTCAAATTAATCCGGTCAGTTTTTTTATTTGCGACGGCGTTATTGCCAGCGAAGCCGGGGACGATAAAGAGTATTTCGGCTACTTTTCATTGAACAGGTCTGATATTGTAGAAAAATTGAGGGACCGTTTTGCAAGCATAAAACTGCTTGCAAAAGAGCTTTAACGATACCAGTTGATTGCAACTCTTATATAAAACGATAAACAATGACCAACACTATGATAAAAATGATAAGCCTTATTTTGGGCGGAGGTGCAGGTTCCCGCCTTTTCCCACTCACGGAACATCGCTCCAAACCGGCTGTTCCGATCGGCGGTAAATATCGGTTGATCGATATCCCCATTTCCAACTGTATCAATTCGGGGGTTAAGCGCATGTTTATTCTGACGCAGTACAACTCTGCCTCGCTCAATGCCCACATCAAGAATACCTACAATTTTGATATTTTTACAAAAGGCTTTGTCGATATTCTCGCTGCAGAGCAGACGCCCGGCAACAAGGAATGGTACCAGGGGACGGCCGATGCCGTACGGCAGAGCCGCCAGCATTACGAACGGCACGACTTTGACTATGTGCTGATCCTGTCGGGCGATCAACTCTACCAGATGGACTTCGAGGCAATGGCCATGCACCATATCGAAAAGGGGGCAGACGTCACAATCGCCTGTCTGCCCGTCGACGCCCGGGATGCTACCGGCTTTGGTATTATGAAAGTCAGTGACAAGGGCTATATCTCCCGCTTTATTGAAAAACCCTCAACAGATGAATTACAGGGGTGGGTGAGCGAAGTCAGCCCGGCGAACAAAAAACGCGGCAAGCATTACCTGGCCTCCATGGGTATCTATATTTTTAACCGCAATGCCATCAAGGATCTGTTCGACCAGTACCCGGAGGCTACGGATTTTGGCAAAGAGATCATTCCGGCCGCTATAAAGGAGGGCAGGAAAGTGTCGGCCTATCAATACGAAGGCTACTGGACGGATATCGGAACGATCCATTCGTTCTTTGAAGCAAATATCGAACTGACCGATCATATTCCGTCGTTCAACCTGTTCGATACGCGTTCGCAAATCTATACACGCGGCCGTATGTTGCCTCCCGCCAAATTTTACGGCGGTACGCAGGTCAACCGGGCATTGGTAGCCGAAGGCTCCATTGTACACGCACGCCTGATCGAAGGCTCCATCATCGGTATTCGTTCGCGGATCGGTGAAAACACCGTAATCAAGGATGCCATTATGATGGGTAACGACAGTTACCAGACGCTGCAGGAGATTGCACTGAACTCCGATGAAGTGCCTAAGGGCGTCGGCCATTACTGCCATATCGAACATGCTATCCTGGATAAGGATTGCCGTATCGGGAACAATGTAGTCATCAAGGGCGGCAGCCACCTGCCCGATATCGACGCCGACGGTTATTGTATCCGCGACGGGGTAGTGGTGGTGAAAAAGGGCGCTGTAATAGCCGAGGGCACCCGAATTATGTAAGAGACCTGAGGATGGGGCCGCATTTTTCCGGCCCTATTCTTCTTTAAACGGGTGCCGGGGATGCCATTCTTCTACCGGTTTAAGGTAGTCGAGCACCGTCTCGGTGAATTTATTGGCCAGTGGGTTCTGGTGCCGCAGGTAACACCAAAGGTCGTGTGCCACAGCGCCCACCGAGCTCTTGATTTCCAGAGCGGTGCGGGCAAATACCACACTGTGGCAATTGGACTCCAGACCGATTCGCACGATGTCGTAGAGTATGTTCAGGTACAACTGGCGGTCGTGGTTGTGGTCCTTGTCGTAACCGAGGAAGTGGGCTTCCAGTTCATCAAAGTTTTTGATGGTGGTGTAAAATGCCAGTAATTGGCCGTCGAGGTAATAGGCAAACATCCGGAAATGTTCGCCAAAATCGTGTTTAAGTGCCAACAGGTAGTTCTCGTTCAGGTCTACCATATTGAACCCCGCGTTGTTGGCTATTTCACGGTACAGGGCGTAGATACGCGGCAGTTCCCGCTGTATTTCTACCATGCTCATCTCGCGTTTTTCAACCCCGTCCAGTTTTTTAAAGGCCCTTTTGGCCCTGGTGCGGTATTTGGTCGACATGGCAGACAGGTAGTCGTCAAAACCCGAATAAGGCAGGTGCAGCACCATGTTGGGCTGTATATCGAACTCTACAAAACCTTTCCGGACAAGCGACATTCCCTGATCCCTGTTCTCCGGAGCCAGGTCCTTGACAAGGATGACCGGCATTTTTACTTTTTCCCGGCCCATAATCGCCACTACCTCTGTCAGGGCTTTTTCCAGACTTTCAATGGCTTCACCCGGGGCGACTTTCTCTGAGTCGAACCAGTAGCCATGCTCGCCGGTAAGCAACATGTTTCCGCAAATCAGGATATCGGCTGCGGCCATGCTCGCTACGCGGCGTTTGAACCAGTTGGCTACGGCGCCGAAAAAGCAGGGATCCTTTGTCTGGGTTTCCAGGTCGTTGATGTTATCGTCGCCCTTGAAATATTTGATCTGGCAGAGCGCCACGCCAACGGGAATATTGCCTTTGTAAAAAACAAGGTACCCGAACCGCATGCCGTGGGGAGGATTGTGCTCGAGGATGGAAAGATACTTCCGTTGCAGAAACAGATCGGTGGGTGGTGCGGCAGCATCCCAGTCGCGGCCGGCCGCTTCTACAGAGCGAAAAAAACTGTAACGCAGCGGTTCTGTCGATTTGGCGGAAACTTCCGCAGGAGAAGTAGCAATGTGCATGCCGTAAAACTTTTTGTCTGTCAGACAAAGAAACGCGTTGTCGGCAAAATGGTTGTTTTCATTAGACCAACTGCCATTTTTTAACTTCTTAATGGGACGCTCACAATTCGACGAGTGCCTGCTCCAGGTCTTCCCAGAGCCACTCGGGATCTTCCAGGCCGATATAGAAACGGACAAAGGTCCAGGGCAGCGAGGCGTTGGGCTTTCCCGGGATATTGTAGAACCCGATGGTTGGAATGATCAGCGACTCGTGGCCTCCCCAACTGACGGCCATCAGGAATCGCTCGAGCCGGTGTATGAAAGCCTCCATTTTTTCCATGGAGTCGGTTTTGAACTGTACTGAAAATAGCCCGCCGCAGCCGCGCATCTGCCGTTTTGCAAGTTCCAGTTGCGGAAAATCGCGGTGAAACGGATACCAGATATGTTCCACTTTCGGGTGCCGGTCCAGTTTGTCAATCAGCCAGCGCGCACTGTCGTCGCTCCTTTGCAGGCGAAGCGGCAGGGTGCGCAGGCCCCTGGTGACCAGTGCTGCGTCATGCGGGCTCAAAATGCCGCCCAGGGTCATCAGTTCCGATTCAAATATTTTCCTGACCATCTCGCTGCCGGCACACAACACGCCCACCACCACATCTGAATGGCCGTTGAGGTACTTGGTGCCGGAGTGTACCACGATATCGATGCCGAATGCTGCGGGATTCTGATAAAGAGGCGAACAGTACGAGTTGTCAATAATGGTAACGAGACCGTGCGTTTTGGCCAGTTCTGCACAGGCTTGCAGGTCCTGGCATTCGAAGGTCATGGTATTCGGGCTCTCCAGGTACAGGATGCGGGTATTGGGACGGATGGCCGCCTCGATATTGCGGATGTCGGTACCGTCGACAAACGTGTGTTCAACGCCAAAACGCGGCAAAAACTTGCGCAGCAGTGCTGAGGTCCAGGAATACGGCGATTTTTGGCAGACAATATGCTCACCTGCCGATATGTTGCCGATGACCGCGGCAGCAACAGCCCCGGCGCCGCTGGAAAACACCAGCGCATCTTCCGTCCCTTCCAGCGCGGCGAGTTTTTTTCTAAGAATCTCTACGGTGGGGTTGTTGCCCCGGGAATAGACGTGGTGCGCCAGTTCGTCGGAAAAAGCCGCGCGGAAAGCCGCCAGGTCGGGGAAGGCAAAATTGCTCGATTGAATAACCGGAGGCGAGATCGCATGAAAATACTGCTCCCGATCTTCACCCAGGTGGGTTAAGATATCACTCAAGGCATGCCTGTGGTCCATAGTCTCTGGTTTCGGGGTGTCCGTTTTGAGCGAATTATTGTTGACCTGCACTGTCCTGACAGTTAAAATAATGGTGAAACAAAATGATGCCCTTGCTACTGCGCCTAGTCTTTCCCTTTCTTGCGCTTCTTTTTCCCTTTCACGAGTTTCATCTCTTTGGTCAGGTATCCGGCCTCTCCGAATTTGTCCATAATAAAGAGCACATATCGGATGTCTACCATGATGTTGCGGCAAATAGCGGGATCGTAATTCAGGTCGCTCATGGTGCCTTCCCATACGCGGTCGAAATTCAGTCCGACGAGGTTGCCGTAAGCATCCAGGGCAGGGCTGCCTGAATTGCCGCCGGTGGTATGGTTGGTGCCGATAAACCCGACCGGCATCCGCCCGTTGGCATCGGCATATTGACCGTAGTTCTTCGATTTCCAGAGTTCGATGAGTTTTTTCGGGACGTCGAATTCGTAATCACCGGGGATATATTTTTCCATAACACCCTCGAGGTAGGTGTGTTCCTTGTATTCGACGGCGTCGCGCGGGGAGTAGTCATCTACTTTGCCATAGGTAAGGCGCAGGGTGCTGTTGGCGTCGGGGAAAAAACGTTTTTCCCTGAATACCTCCATTTGAGCGGCCATGTACTGGCGCTGCAGGAGGTTGATTTGCGGTTGCAATTCCTGGAGTTTGGGCTGAATATGTTCCTGGTAAGCGTCGTTGAGTGTTTTCCAGAAAGTGAAAGCCGGGTCATTTTGCAGGGTTTGGGCGATTTTTTCGGGGTTTTCCTGCAGCAGGGCGTTCATTTTGCCCTTGTCAGCCAGCATACTGTTTTTGAAAATATAGTTGGCCAGACCCGTGTAGCCGTTGTGTTGTTCCGCCATGGTACGCACGAAGGCTCCGCCCCATTCTGCACGGACATTGAGGGCATAGAGTTCCATCAGTCCTGCAAAAACCGCTTCATCAACTTCAGGGTGGTAGCCCGCGTAAAAATCGTCGAGTTTGGCAGCCATTTCGGGCTTTTTACCGGCGAAAAAATCAGCGCCGTTCTTGTCAAACGTTTCGATCCATCCGCGCATCCCCGCCGCAAGTCCGAGTATTTCACTGTTGCGGATGCACGCTTCGAAATAATAATCGCGTGTCAGGGCATACGGTTCGATGTCCTGGTACAACTGGCGGAGGCGGGGCAACAGGTTGGTGTACTTGTACCTGAAATCGACATTCAGGGCTACCCGACGGGTAAATTCCGTTTCGTAGTCGCGTTTTTTATCGTAGGCCTTGAACGTTTGAAGCCCTTGCATCTCGCCCAGCCACTTTTTCCATCCGTTTGCGATCGTACTGTATTTGGCAATATAATCGATCTTCACAGCCGGGTCCTTGCGCAGAAACCCGTCCATAATCTTCAGTGCCCGGTCGCGAATCGCCACCTTGGCGGGGTCGAGCACCTCGCCGGTCTGCCGGACGGCTGCTTCGGTCAGGTATTCGTCTGTGCGTCCCGGGAAGCCATAGACCATTGTGAAGTCTCCTTCCTCCACGCCGTCGAGCGAGATGGCCAGAAATTTTTTGGGCTGAAAAGGCTTGTTTTCCTTTGAATAGGCTGCAGGGCGATTGTCTTTATCGGCATACACCCGGAACATGGAGAAGTCGCCGGTATGTCTGGGCCAAACCCAGTTGTCCGTGTCGGCGCCGAATTTGCCGATGCTGCTGGGCGGTGCGCCCACGAAGCGCACGTCTTTGAATGTTTGGGTGACAAACAGGTAGTACTGGTTGCCGTTATAAAATGGCCGGATCTGGATGTCTTCCCATTTTTCTTTTTTGGCATTGGCCCTTATCTGCGCGAGGTTTTTGTCTATCAGCGCCTGGCGGTCCCGTTCAGCCATGCTTTCCGTAACGCCTTGCATGGCCAATGCGGTGACGTCCTCCATTCGCGTAATGAACAGGGCGGTGACGCCCTCTGCAGGTAACTCTTCGTTGCGGTTTTTTGCCCAGTATCCGTCTTCAAGGTAATTGTGTTCGAGGGTGCTGAGTTGCTGGATGGCATCAAAACCACAGTGGTGGTTGGTGAGCAGGAGGCCTTCAGGAGAGATCATTTCGCCGGTGCAACCGCCGTCGAACTGGCAGATGGCGTCCTTCAGACTTGGCTGGGATATGGCGTATATATCATCGGCCTTGATCTTCAGACCGAGCGACTTCATGTCTTTCTCGTTCTGTTTTTCGAGGTGAAGGGGTATCCACATGCCACCCTGGGCATCCAGGAAGAAGGGGATGAACAGGAGTATCCAGAGCGTTTTTTTCATGCCAGTCATTTTTAAAGGTGCAGCATTTGGGTGGGAATGCAGGGCGCGCTAATTTATTGTTTTTTATTTGGAACAGACCTTTTTGGTCACTACAGGCGTCGGCAGAGGAATGCCGGGAAGAAAGGCTGCCGGTGTAAAGCGGTATTCCGGCAAGTAAATTGGAGCGGGTAATAAGTGTAAGGCAGGATATGGTGCGATCCGTTGGAGGAGGATTTTTGAGGCGCCACCGACATGCATAGAGCGGATGGCGCCTCAAAAAACTGCACCTGAAAAATACCCGGAATCAGAGTACTTTCAGCAATTCCTCTTCGAGGTTGTCGCGCGGGTTAATGGCAACAATCTTGCCGTCGCGCCCGATGAGGAAAGTTTTCGGAATGGAACGCACGCCGTACGTCGCTGCGGGTGCACTGTTCCAATATTGCAGATCGCTGACGTGGTTGTCCCAGATGAGGCCATCCTTTGAAATGGCGTCGACCCAGCGGTCTTTGCCGTCCTGTTTGTCGAGCGAAACGCTGAATACGTCAAAACCTTTGCCCTTGTATTTGTTGTACACTTCCACTACATGGGGGTTGGCCCTTCTGCAGGGGCCGCACCAGGAGGCCCAGAAGTCGAGCAGGACAATTTTGCCTTTGAGCGACGACAGCGAACGCGTTTTTCCGTCGGGGCCGGGCAGGCTGATATCCGGAGCAGGCATACCCACTTTGATGGTTTCGCCAGCTTGTTGTTGCGCCTGCTGAGCGATCTGACTTTGAAGCGAAGTAATCATGTTGGCATAGTCGGTCGCGTACTTGGAGCCCGGCATGTATTCGTTCAGCGCTGCCGAGGCCGACTTGAAGTCGTCGAGATAGGTGCCTGCATTGTTGCCGAGCAGCGAAGAGGTCAGGATGGCTTTCATCAGCGGATTGCAACCCTTGGCGATGGTGGCGCGGGCTTCTTCCGGACTTTTCAACTGATTTTTCAGGACACTATTGATGATATCAGCGTAACAGGTGAACGTCTCCGAGCCGGTCACCTGGACGTTGAGTTGGTCAATGGTGTTCAGGTCGGCTTTGATATCAATGTCCTTTTCAGTGCCGTCAAGGATGAAAAACAGGCGTTTGGCGCCGATGGTCATCCGATAGAGCCCCTGTTCGGGCGCTTTTTCCTGTTTGATCTCAAAAGCACCGTTGGCATCGCAGGTTGCGCGCCCGAGGGCAGTGTTGGTGCGGTCGAAATGGGCCTGTTCAAGCAATACCTGGAGGTTTGCCGCGCCGTTAATGGTGCCTTTAAGGGTGTAGCCGCTTTGTCCGTTGCAGGCGTAAAAAATCGCCATGACGGGTAGCATGAAAAGCACGAGTGATTTTATTTTTTTCATAAAAAATTGATTTTGCCTATTGTTGAAAATTGAGTCGACATATCGCTGTCAGTTTTGCATCACGTTTTCCAGGACGTTTTCATAGGTGCGTTTCCAATCCGAAACGTTGCCCCAGTCTTCCCCGTCAATGTTCACTTTTCTGCCAGTTACCGTCCCCAGTACCTCGAATGGCGCGTTTTCCGCCTTTAAAAAACGTTCGAATGCCTCAAGTTGTTCTGCACCCACGCTGACAATTATCCGGCTTTGCGCTTCTCCGAACAACCATGCATCCTTGCGTATACCTGTATTGCTGCGCACCTGAAAGCCCAGTTCGCGAGGCATGGCGCTTTCGACAAGCGCCGCAAATATCCCCCCATCAGAAACGTCGTGCGCCGATCGGATCATCTGCTGCCGAATGGCTTTCTGAACAACCTTCTGGATGAAATATTCTTCTTCCAGGTCAAAATAGGGACAGTTGCTGTATTCCAGGTGCAATACGGTGCGGAGGTATTCGCTGCTGCCCAGATCGTCGCGGCTCGTACCTATGAGGATGATACTGTCGCCTTCACTTTTGAAGTCGAGCGTCATAAAGCGTTCGTAATCATCCAGCAAACCCAGCATGCCGATGGTGGGGGTGGGGTAGACCGGGACGACCTTGCCCTGGTGGGCGTATTGGTTGTAAAAACTCACATTGCCGCCCGTAACCGGCGTTTCGAATTTTCTGCAGGCATCGCCCATGCCGCGGATGGCCTGTGCAAACTGGTAATAGACTTCCGGGTTGTACGGGTTGCCGAAGTTCAGGCAGTTGGTGATGGCAACCGGCTCGCCGCCGGCACAGACGATATTTCTCGCTGCTTCTGCCACGGCGATCATGCCACCTTTGTAGGGGTCGGCGAAGACGTAGGCTGAATTGCAATCTGTTGTCAGCGCAAGGGCCTTTCTGGTGCCTTTTACATAGACGACTGCGGCGTCGCTGGGCCGGTTTGTAGTTACGGTGCCTGTTCGGACCATGGAGTCGTACTGCTGGGTGATCCAGTTTTTAGAGGCGAGGTTTGGCGAGTTCCAGAGTTTTCTGGCTGCCGAAATGTAGTCGGCAGGCAATGCAACCTGCCCGATGTCGAATTTGCGGATTTCCGCCAGGTATTCCGGTTCCTGCTGCTCCCGCACATATACCGGTGCGCCGCCGCCCAGCACAAGCGTTTCTGCAGGTACATCCGCTACCTTTTCTCCGTGGTAAAAGTATTCGAGGCGGCCGCCCTCGGTCGTTTCACCGATGTGTTCGCAGGGGAGGTCCCACTTGTCAAACACTGCCCTGATCTCTGATTCGCGTCCGGGTTTACACACGATCAGCATACGTTCCTGGCTCTCCGAGAGCAGTATCTCCCAGTCTTTCATATTGGCCTGACGGGTAGGCACCTTGTCGAGGTCGATCCGCATGCCGCAACCTGCCTTTGCGCTCATTTCGGAGGTGGAGCAGGTGATGCCTGCCGCGCCCATATCCTGCATGCCCACGATGGCATCTGTTTGAATGGCCTCAAGCGACGCCTCCAACAGCAGTTTTTCCTGAAAAGGGTCGCCAACCTGAACGGCAGGCAGGTCTTCGTGCGAGTCCTCGGAAAGATCGGCGCTGGCGAACGTCGCGCCGTGGATGCCGTCTTTACCCGTTGCCGAACCGACAATAAAGACCGGATTGCCGGGACCGCCGGCCGTTGCGCTTACCGTTTCGCCGGCCTTGACAATACCGGCAGACATGGCGTTGACCAAAATATCGTGGTTGTAGCAAGGCATAAAATACACCTCGCCGCCAACAGTAGGTACGCCAAAGCAGTTGCCGTAATCGCCAATGCCCTTCACCACGCCGGCGATGAGCCGTTTCATGTGCGGGGTCTTCGGCTCGCCGAAGCGCAGGCTGTTCAGTGCGGCGATGGGCCGTGCGCCCATGGTAAAAATATCGCGGTGGATGCCACCCACACCTGTTGCCGCGCCCTGATAAGGCTCGATGGCCGAAGGGTGGTTGTGGCTCTCGATTTTGAATGCGCAGCCGAGGCCGTCGCCGATGTCCACAAGTCCGGCGTTTTCTTCGCCGGCGCCCACCAGGAGTCGCTTGCCCGTACGCGGCAAGGTTTTTAACTGCAAAATGGA
>ERZ724507.882-NODE-882-length-13291-cov-7.870882_pt1 | contig 13291 bp, 9 predicted proteins | sample MGYA00376040_ERZ724507 | MGnify/ENA primary metagenome ERZ724507 (study PRJEB28724, sample SAMN07190883) | activated sludge metagenome | isolation source: activated sludge of sewage treatment plant in Hong Hong | place: Hong Kong | collected 2016-03-17 ...
AGGCTGCCGCTGATTCTGCTCGACTGCCCCGAACTGTTCGACCACCCCGGCAACCCCTATCTCGATGCCCTCGGTCACGACCGGGCCGACAACGGCATCCGCTTCGGGCTGCTGTCCCGTGTCGCCGCCCTGCTTGGCCAGCCGGCTTCGCCGCTCGGCTGGCGACCCGACGTGGTGCACGCCAATGAGTGGCACAGCGCCCTGGCGCCCGCCTGGCTGCATTACGAGGGCGGAGCAGCGAGCGTCGTCACCGTGCACAACATGGCGTTCCAGGGCAATTTCCCGGCCGACCATCTGGCGGCGCTCGGCCTGCCGGAGCATGCCTGGCGCGTCGACGGCGTCGAGTATCACGGCCGGCTTTCCTTCCTGAAGGCCGGCCTGCAATTCGCAACGCTGATCTCGACGGTGAGCCCGACCTACGCCCGGGAGATCCAGGATGAGGCCTTCGGCTACGGACTGGCGCCCCTGCTGCGCCACCGGGCCGGCGCTCTGCGCGGCATCCTGAACAGAGTCGACGGCGCCCTCTGGAACCCGGCGGCCGACCCCGCGCTGGCCGCCCCTTACGCCGCCAACCGCCTCGCCGCCAAGCGCGACAACAAGCGTGCGCTGCAGCAGGAAATGGGGCTGGCGAGCGCAGCCGACCGCCCCTTGTTCGGGGTCGTCAGCCGCGTGACGCACCAGAAGGGTCTCGATCTCGTCCTGACATTGGGGGAAGGCATCACCCAACTGCCGGCGCAACTCGTTGTCCTGGGCAGCGGCGACAAGGCGATGGAAGCCGGCTTCGCCGCCCTCGCCGCGCACCACCCCGGGCAGATCGCTGTCCGCCTGGATTTTGACGAAGGCCTGGCCCACCGCATCGAGGCCGGCGCCGACGGCTTCCTGATGCCCTCGCGCTTCGAGCCCTGCGGCCTCAACCAGATGTACAGCCTGCGCTACGGCACGCCGCCCGTCGTGCGCGCCACCGGGGGGCTGGAGGATACGGTCGTCGATGTAGCGGAAGCGACGCTGGCCGACAAGACGGCCAACGGCTTCGTCTTCGCGGAGGCGACAGCGCATGCGTTGTGGCTGGCGCTCGAACGCGCCACCCGGTGCTGGCGCGACCGCAAGCTGTGGCGGCGCATCCAGCAGAACGGCATGCGCCGCGACTTCGCCTGGGCGCATGCGGTCCGCGACTATGTCGCCCTGTACCGCGACGCCGTCGCCGCCCACGGCTGAGGCCCCGATGCCGGAAATCGTCATCATTGCCGCGGTCGCCCGCAACCGCGTGATCGGCAAGGACAACAGGCTGGTCTGGCACATTCCCGAGGACATGGCACGCTTCAAGGCGCTGACCTCCGGCCACACCGTTGTCATGGGGCGCAGGACCTGGGAGTCGCTGCCCCCGCGCTTCCGCCCGCTGCCTGGACGGCGCAACATCGTCATCACCCGTCAACCCGGCTACGCCGCGCCCGGCGCCGAACTCGCCGACTCGCTGGAAAGCGCCCTGCAACTGGCGTCGACCGCGACACTCGTCTTCATCATCGGCGGCGAACAAATCTACACGCAGGCGATGGCGGTCGCTGATCGTCTCGAAATCACCGAAGTCGATCAGGAACCGGAAGGCGATGCATGGTTTCCCGAGGTTGCTGCGGTCGACTGGGAAAAAACGGCAAAAACCGAGGGGAACGGGTTTGCGTTCGTGACTTATCGCCGACTGGCCGATTGAAACATGAAAATGCGGCCGCTTTTTACTCTGGGCGACTTAAGTGGAAGAAGTAAGGGTACGTCAGTGTAAGACCCCGCTTATGGGGAACGGAAACCACTTCCCTTTGCAAACACGGCGCTGCACTTCATCGCGGAAAGCATCAGGCGCTGGATCTTTCCCACTTTGATGCCTCATGTGGTTGCAGAACCGATGCGCCGCAACGATGTTTTTGCGCGACGCCTTTCCGCCAACGCTATGTCGAAGAAGATGCTCCCCTGTGCACTGCAATTGTTGCGCCTGCTTTGGGGTTAGGTTGTATCGCCGGGCGAACGACTCGGGGTCATTTAGCCACATCGGCTTGTCACAGTAAATGCAACAGCCGGCTTGCTCTTTGAAAGCGATAGATGCGAGGGGTTTTAAGCTTGAACGTTTCGAGGCCATGGGCCTTCTCCAGAAAAATAAAGGAGGGCTCCACACCCAGCATCTCGCCTAGAACGTGGTACTGACCGAGTAACTCGGATCAGCCAAACTAGCGAGGGACGTCGCGTCCCATCACTACGCGTTAGCGCTACGGCTTCACACTGGTTGAAATACTAGGGGAAACAAACCTAATCAGTCAACTTGGGGAGCAAATCGCAGGCTAAAGTGGCTTGAGTAATCGAGATCTCACTTTCCTCAGCCCCTTGAACCCAAAGGGAACCCCTCCGGACAACGGATTGAAAACGAAAGCCTGATTCGCAAAGCTCCAATTTCAACTGTCCTTCCAAGAATCAAAGGGGCCAAGCTCAGTCAATCATCAAAATCTTGGCGCAAATCCAAAGGGAGCAAGCTCAAAAAGCGCCCCTGCCCTGCCATCGTCTGCACCCCGGCGCTCGACAACCGATCTTCATCGCACTTCGCCAGCTTGGGTTCCAACTCACCCGTCAGGTGCCCTCATCGATCCACCCGAAGCCCAAAGCGTGCGTCGTTTCAGGTCACTTCGCGTGCCGGCAACCGGGTTTTTTGGTTAAAATGACAACTTCAACAATAGGGTCTTCCGGCAACGCGGCGAGTCCGCGTTCCACTTCAGCAATCACGGCTTGGAAAGCGCCACGATGAAAGTACTCCTGTTCACACGCGAATACCCGCCCTATGTCTATGGGGGAGCCGGTGTTCACGTCGAATATCTGTCCGGCGAACTGGCGAAACTCATGGACGTCGAAGTGCGCTGCTTCGGCAACCAGGACACCACCAACGACGGCGTGCGGGTCAAGGGCTACCCGTTCGGCAAGGGCAGTTTCGCACAGGTCGACGCGAAGCTCAGCGGCGCGCTCGATACCTTCGAGGCCAACCTGGCGACCCTGGGCGCGCGCGTCGACGCCGATCTGGTCCATGTGCACACCTGGTACGCCCACCTCGGCGGCATCCTGGCGAAGCTGCTGTACGGCGTTCCCCTGGTGCACACGGTGCACTCCCTGGAGCCCTTGCGCCCGTGGAAGCGCGAACAACTCGGCGGCGGATACGATACATCGTCGTGGATCGAGCGCACCTCGCTCGGCATGGCTGATGCGGTCATCGCCGTCTCGCAGGGAACCAGGCAGGACATCCTCGACCATTTCGATATCGATCCGGCAAAGATTTCGGTGATCTACAACGGCATCAACGTCGACCAGTATCGGCGCACCAGCGAGACGAGCGCGCTCGAGAAATACGGGGTCGATCCGGCCAGGCCGATCGTCCTGTTCGTCGGCCGGATAACCCGGCAGAAGGGCATCGTGCACCTGGTGAACGCCGTCAAGCACATCAGCCGCGACGCCCAGGTCGTGCTCTGCGCCGGCGCGCCGGACACCAAGGAGATACTTGCCGAGATGGAGACGGCCGTCGCCCGCGTCAGGCAGGAGGGGCTGACCAATCTGATCTGGATTCAGGAGATGTTGACCAAGGAACAGGCCATCCAGATGTATTCGCACGCCACGGTTTTCTGCTGTCCCTCGATCTACGAACCGTTCGGAATCATTAACCTGGAGGCCATGGCCTGCCATACCGCGGTCGTGGCGAGCGCCGTCGGCGGGATCAGGGAGGTCGTGGTCGATGGCGTGACCGGCTATCAGGTTCCGCTGGAGCAGCTCAAGGTTGCGCCCTTCGAGCCGGTCAATCCGGAGGTGTTTTCGCGCGATCTGGCGAGCGCGATCAACAAGGTTCTCGACGATCCGGAACTCGCCGAGGCGATGGCTGCGGCGGGACAAAAACGCGCGCACGAGGTGTTCAGCTGGACAAGCATCGCCCAGCAAACCAGGAAGCTCTACGAATCCCTGCTGAAATGACCGCCTGGCGCGCGATCGCCCTGCGGCGTTCACAAGTGCGCTGTGTCGGTGAAATGCGCCGGGAAGGTTCCGACCGGCCGGCGTTTCGCGGGATTGACCGTTATCTCTCCGGCTGCGGCCGGTTCAGTGTTCAGGAGTTGCACCATGGTGCCTAAAGAATATCCCCGAGTGATCATCGAGGCGGTCCGCCCGCAGGTCGACGGCGGCCGATTCCCCATAGCGCGCGTCGTCGGCGAGAAGGTCTCGGTCAGCGCCGACATCTACCAGGAAGGCCACAACAAGCTGGCTGCCCTGCTCAAGGTGCGCAAGGTCGGCACGAAGAAATGGCACGAAAGCCCGATGACCCAGGGCAATAACGACCGCTGGCATGGCGAGTTCTCGGTTGACGCGATTGGCCGCTGGGAATACTCGATCGAGGCGTACACCGAGCGCTATCTTTCCTGGGTCGACGAAATCACCAAGAAGAACGTGCCGGGCGCCAATCTGACGAGCGAGTTGCTCGAGGGACTGGCGATTCTGAAACGTAGTGCCGGCGCGGCGAAAGGCAAGGCGCGGACCCGCATGAACGCCATCATTGCGGCGATGGAGAGCGCCCTGGCGGCCAACGATTGGCATGGCGCCGCCGATCTCGGGACCGGCAGCGAAATGCGCGACCTGATGGCCGCGCATCCCGACCGCAGCGAGGGTTATACGCTGACGCCGGCGCTGGGCATCATGGTCAATCGGCCGATTACCCGTTTCGCCGCCTGGTACGAGTTCTTTCCGCGCTCGCAGGGTTCCGACCCAAAACGCCACGGCACGCTGCAGGACTGCATTCCGCGCCTGCGCGAGATCAGCGACATGGGCTTCGATGTCGTGTATCTGCCGCCGATCCACCCGATCGGCAACAGCTTCCGCAAGGGCAGGAACAACAGCCTGGTCGCCGAACCGGGCGATGTCGGCAGCCCGTGGGCGATCGGCAACGAACATGGCGGCCACATGGCGCTGGAACCCAAACTCGGAACCTGGGACGACTGGGATCGATTCGTCGCCACCTGCCGTGAATTGGGGATCGAGATCGCCCTCGACTACGTCATGAACTGCTCGCCCGACCATCCTTACGTGGCGGACCATCCGGACTGGTTCTTTCATCGCCCGGACGGAACGATCAAGTATGCCGAGAACCCGCCCAAGAAGTACCAGGACGTGTACCCGCTCAACTTCGGAACCAGCGACCGCGACGGGCTGTGGAAGGAGATGTTGAAGGTCTTCCTGTTCTGGGTCGACAAGGGCGTGACCACCTTCCGCGTCGACAACCCCCATACCAAACCGGTGCCGTTCTGGGAATGGGTGATCGCTGAAGTTCACCGCAAGCACCCCGAGGTCATCTTCCTGGCCGAAGCATTCACCAAGCCGAAGATGATGCGTTTGCTGGCGAAAGCGGGATTCGCCCAGTCCTACACCTACTTCACCTGGCGCAACTCCAGGCACGAACTCACCGAGTACGTCAGCGAGTTGACGCACGGCGAGATGAAGGAATACTTCACCGGCAATTTCTTTGCCAACACGCCGGACATCCTGCCGACGATCCTGCAGGTCGGCGGCAGGCCGGCATTCATCATGCGCGCGGTGCTGGCCGCGACGCTGTCCAGCGTCTACGGCATTTACAGCGGCTACGAACTATGCGAGAACGAGGCGATTCCGGGCAAGGAGGAATACCTCCACTCCGAGAAATACGAGATCAAGGTTCGCGACTGGAACGGAGCGCCGGGGAACATCGTGCCGATCATCGCCCGAATCAACCAGATTCGCCGCAACTCGCCCGCCCTGCAAACCTACAACGGAGTCCTGTTTCTCGGTTCCAACAACCAGAACGTCATCGCTTACGCAAAGATGAATGCTGACCGCTCGGACATCATCGTTTGCGTCGTCAACCTCGACCCCTTCCATACCCAGGTCGCGACGATCCAGATTCCGCTCGGCACCTTCGGCATCCACTACGGCGAGCAATACGAAGCGCATGACCTGCTTTCGGACGAGCGCTACCGCTGGGGCGGCCCGACGGCCTACGTCGAACTGAGTCCCGCCGGCAAGATGGCGCACATCATCAAGATCCGCCGCGGGCAGTAGCCCAGCCGACTACCGAGCACACCGGAGGCAATTCGGGGCGCGCTGGCGCGCCCCGATCATCGTCTGGCAGCGAAGCGCGAGGCCGCCACTCCGTTTCCGGCGACTGTTGCGGTCGACCGCCAAAAAAGGCGAAAACCGCAACGCCGCCATTCAGCGCACGCAATCCACGTAGTAGCTGCCATCCTCGCCCTTCACCAGGCCGTGGATGTCGGTCTCGAAGCCGGGGAAGCGGGCGTTGAATTCGCGGGCGAACTTCAGGTAGCTGCAGATCGTCCGGTTGAAGCGCTCGCCCGGAATCAGCAGCGGGATGCCCGGCGGGTAGGGAGTCAGCAGCACGGCCGTGACCCGGCCTTCGAGAGCATCGACCGGCACGCGCTCAATCTCGCGGTGCGCCATCTTCGCGAAGGCATCGGCCGGACGCATGGCCGGCACCATGTCCGACAGGTACATTTCGGTGGTCAGGCGTGCCACGTCGTTCTGCCTGTAGATCCCGTGGATCTGGGCGCACAGGTCACGTAATCCGACCGATTCGTAGCGAGGGTTCTTCTGGACGAACTCCGGCAGGACCTTCCACAGCGGATGGTTCCGGTCATAGTCGTCCTTGAACTGCTGAAGTTCGGTGACCAGCGTGTTCCAGCGGCCCTTGGTGATGCCGATGGTGAACATGATGAAGAAGCTGTAGAGGCCGCATTTCTCGACTATGATGCCGTGCTCGGCGAGGTATTTGGTGACGATGGCGGCCGGGATGCCGATGTCGGCGGCAAAATTGCCATCGACGTCGAGGCCCGGCGTGATGATCGTCGCCTTGATCGGGTCGAGCATGTTGAAGCCGTCGGCCAGATCGCCGAAGCCGTGCCAGCGGTCGCCGGGCTTGAGCATCCAGGCTTCGCGGTCTTCGACGCCCTCCTCGGAGAAGACGTCGGGGCCCCAGACCTTGAACCACCAGTCGGCGCCCCACTCCTCGTCGACCTTGCGCATGGCGCGGCGGAAATCGAGGGCTTCGGAGATCGATTCCTCGACCAGCGCGGTGCCCCCCGGCGCTTCCATCATCGCCGCGGCGACGTCGCACGAGGCGATGATCGCATATTGCGGCGAGGTCGAGGTATGCATCAGGTAGGCCTCGTTGAAGATGTCGCGGTCGAGCTTGCGCGTCTCGCAGTCCTGGACCAGGATCTGCGACGCCTGACTGAGGCCGGCGAGCAGCTTGTGCGTCGATTGCGTGGCGAATACCATCGACTCCCGGCAGCGCGGACGGTCGGCGCCGATGGCGTGATAGTCGCCGTAGAAATCGTGAAAGGCGGCATGCGGCAGCCAGGCCTCGTCGAAATGCAGCGTGTCGATCCTGCCGTCGAGCTCCTTCTTGATTTCCTCGACGTTGTAAATGATCCCGTCATAGGTCGACTGGGTGATGGTGAGCACCCGCGGCTTGGCGTTCTTGTCGGTCGCGAAGGGGTTCGCGGCGATCTTCCTCCGGATGCTCTCCCAGGCGAACTCGGCCTTCGGGATCGGCCCGATGATGCCGAAGTTGTTGCGCGTCGGCATCAGGAAAATCGGCACGGCGCCGGTCATCATGATCGAATGCAGCACCGACTTGTGGCAGTTGCGGTCGACGACGACGATGTCGCCGGGCGCCACCGTCGAGTGCCAGACGATCTTGTTCGACGTCGACGTGCCGTTGGTGACGAAATACAGGTGATCGGCGTTGAAGATGCGCGCCGCGTTGCGCTCCGAGGCGGCGACCGGGCCGGTGTGGTCGAGCAGTTGGCCGAGTTCCTCGACGGCGTTGCAGACGTCGGCGCGCAGCATGTTCTCGCCGAAGAACTGGTGGAACATCTGGCCGACCGGCGACTTCAGGAAGGCGACGCCGCCCGAGTGGCCCGGGCAGTGCCAGGAGTAGGAGCCGTCGGCGGCGTAGTGCGTCAGCGCGCGGAAGAACGGCGGCGGCAGCGAATCGAGATAGGCCCGGGCTTCGCGCTTGACGTTGCGCGCGATGAATTCCGGGGTGTCCTCGAACATGTGGATGAAGCCGTGCAGTTCGCGCAGCACGTCGTTCGGAACGTGGCGCGAGGTGCGTGTCTCGCCATGCAGGAAGATCGGGATTTCGGCGTTGCGGTTGCGGATCGCGGTCACGAAGGCGCGCAGTTTGGCCAGGGTCTGGTCCGGCGCGAGCGCCAGTTCCTCGTCGCCGATCGACAGGATGAAGGCGCCGGCGCGCGACTGCTGCTGCGCGAACGAAGTCAGGTCGCCGAAGCTGGTGACGCCCAGCACTTCCAGTCGCTCCTTCTCGAGCGCCGCGGCGAGGGCGCGGATGCTGAGTCCGTAGGTATTCTCGGAGCGGTAGTTTTCATCGATGATGATGACGGGAAAGTGGAAGCGCATGTCGAATCCTTGAAAAGCAGCGACCCGCCGCATCGGATCACGGAATGAAACCTTCTGGCCGCGCCTCCCGGCGTCAGATCTTGGGCAGCGTCACGCCGACCTGGCCCTGGTACTTGCCGCCCCGGTCCTTGTATGAGGTTTCGCAGATCTCGTCGGACTCGAAGAACAGCACCTGGGCGCAGCCCTCGCCGGCGTAGATCTTGGCCGGCAGCGGCGTCGTGTTGGAGAATTCCAGCGTCACGTAACCTTCCCACTCCGGCTCGAAGGGGGTGACATTGACGATGATGCCGCAGCGGGCGTAGGTGCTCTTGCCGAGGCAGATGGTCAGCACCGAGCGCGGAATCCGGAAATACTCCATGGTGCGTGCCAGCGCGAACGAGTTGGGCGGAATGATGCAGACGTCGGACTCGATCTCGACGAAGGACTTCGGATCGAAGGCCTTGGGATCGACGACGGTCGAGTTGATGTTGGTGAATACCTTGAATTCGCGCGCGCAGCGGATATCGTAGCCGTAGCTCGAAGTGCCGTAGGAAACGATCTTGCCGCCGTTCGCCTCGCGCACCAGTTCCCGCGCGAACGGCTCGATCATGCCGTGCTCTTCCGCCATGCGGCGTATCCACTTGTCTGATTTGATGGCCATTTCTTCTCGTCCGCGCTACAACAGGCTAGGATGGAATTTTACCCGCCTTTTGCGCAGGGCCTTCGCGAATAAATTAGGCAGAGAGCCCCACGCGGCGGAAACATTCTGGCCCATACACTCGCGAAAGCGGGTGACCGGCGGGGAGTCCGCGGGGCAACCGGCAATTTCCCGTGGTCGGCAAACCAAATCAAACCGACCGCATTGGTTTTGGTAGTATTCTAAAATTGTGCGTCGACCGCAGGGTGCCATTCGCAAGATCCATTGTTGTCGCCCCCTGCTTCGCGCGCATTGTTCGATCAGGTCCGCGGACAAACCAGCGGGGGATGCTGTTCCTGTCATATATTCGAGGGTAATGGAGAAAAGGCGATGGTGGCTGACAACGCAACAGACCGGCAAGAGGTTCGGTTCAAGCTGATTTATCAAATCCTGATAACCATGCTGGTTGTCGCTCTCGTCCCGCTGGGTGGCCTCTGGTACATCAGTATCCACAAGTCGAAACAGGAATGGACGGCGAATATTTCCCGGAACCTTGTCAACAACACGGAGCACCTCACCGGCAGCGTTGATGAATGGACCGCCATGAATCTCCGGTTGCTGGAGCAAAATTCCTCCACTCCGGCAATCCTGGGCATGCAGGCGGCCGCACAGAATCCGGTGCTGAAATCGGTCACCGATGTCTATCAATGGATCTATCTCGCCTTCACCGTGTTGCCGGACGGCCAGAACCTCGGGCGCAGTGATGGCAAGGCCCTGACGTATTACGGCGATCGGGAATACGTCAAACAGGTGCTGGGGGGCAAGGCATTTGGCCAGCAGGTGCTGCTCGGGAAGACCTCCAACAAGCCGGCATTCATCCTGGCCAAGCCAATCAAGGGAGATGCGGAAAAGCCGGCGGGCGTGATCGCCATTGCCATGACCCTCGAGGACCTTTCAAAAAGCATCACCAAGACCCGGATCGGGGAGACCGGCTTCGCCCTCCTGCTCGATGAACAGAACCGTCTGATCGCGCATGGCCGCGGGGAGGTCGCGTCGGAACTCCAGGATTTCAGCGCCCACCCTGCCTTGAAGCAGAGCGGCAAGTCCGATCGCGATTCCTTTGTATTCGTGGAAGCAGGCAAGAAGATCGTGGCCTTTTCCCGGAAGACAAATCTGGGGTGGACGCTGATTGTCCAGCAGGATTATCGCGAGGCCTATGCTGCCGCCGACGAGGCGCAGCGCAACGCCATTCTGTTGCTCATCGCCACCCTGATTGCCGTGGTCGCCATCGCCTATCTGCTGGCTCGTCGTCTCAGCGCTCCGATTCGCAATCTGACCGCAATTGCCGATGAAATCAGCCGGGGCAACCTGGGCGCCGAAATCAGGGAGTGTGGCCGAAGCGACGAGATTGGCGCCCTTGCACGGGCGATAGAGCGCATGGGCGTAAGTCTCCAGATGGCATTTGAAAGACTGCGGAAAAGGTAGGGCAGGCGGCAAATATGGCTCAGGACTACATACCTTCCTCGGAAATCACGCTCGAGATTGGCCGGCTCAGTAACCGGAAGGCGTCGGGCACGGTGTTCATTGCCACGCGCGACAATCATGTCGCCCAGATGATGCTGGACCGGGGTGAGATTGTCTTCATCTTCTTTGCCGGGAAACGCGGCCAGGAAGCCCTCGGTCTGCTGACAAGGATCCGCGAGGGTCGCTACCGGTTTCAGGAGGGAGGGGTTGTCTCGCGGGGCATGCCGTTGCCTCCGACCCAGGATATCCTCCGCGCCCTGAGCGGTGGCCCGGATCAGGTTCCTTCTCACGCCGAAGAGGCGCACGCGCCGGCAGGCAGCGGTCTCAGTGCCGCGCAGAAGACCCTCCTCGAAAACTGCCTGGCGGATTGTATCGGACCGATGGCTGCCATCATCTGCGAAGATCATTTCGATTCTGCAAGCAGCTTTCAGGCCGCAGTGGACGCCCTGGCAGCGGAGATCCCTTCTCCCGGGCAGGCAAGGAAGTTCAGGGAAATGGTTGCCAAAGGAGTGGGGTAAGCCCGATACGCTCGTGGCGACTGCTTGGGAACGCTCCCGCCCGACACGAAGGGCGGGAGGGGCGCCAAGAGCCGCCGGCCGGGGGTTACCGGCGACGGGCCATGACCGGTCGCGGCAGCTGCCAAAACTATGCCGATATCCGGATTCCTGCGCCGACCGCGGCGGTCTAAACCCCGCCCCGTGACAGCCTGGCGCGGCCGTTCAGCATCTCGGGTGTCCGCGGCCGACCGATTCGACATAGCTCTGCGTGGTCTTCACCTTGCCGGTCGAAGAATCGAAAATCACGTCGAACCGGGACGCTTCGCTGTACTCGCTGCAGTACCTCCACTCCCACACCAGTTCGCTGCGCGTGGGGTAGGCGGCTGTCCACCCCGGGAACGGGGGACCGATGACGCGCAGCACCTGCTGCTCGGTCATGCCCGCCTGGATCTGCGCGAAATGACGCATGTCGAGCACATTCTCCTTGCTCGCCATGGTGCCGTTGGCGGCAACCCTGACCATGAAGGTGGCGGTTCCGCTGGGGCCGCGTGGAAAGGCCAGCAGTTCGCCGCCACCGGGCTCGCTCCAGCGCATGGCCGGCGTCCCCATCTCCTGAACGACATCCGCCGTCGTGCTGATTCCGGGCTTCAGGCCGCCGCCGTCGTAGGAGGCGCAGCCGAAAAGCGCGATGGACAGGATCAGAGGGGCAATGACTCGCATGATCGTCCTTTCGTTCAGGAGCTTCAGATAACAGGCGAAACCGCTTCCGTGCCGCAGGGTCGGAATATCTTAGCTTCAACCCGCCCCATGGTCCACCGTCACGGCTTGCCACTCCTCCCCGCCCCAGCCTGCCAAGCCGCTCCGGCGACGAAAGCCGGCAAGGCACGGGAGCCAGAAGGAAATCATCACTGCATCAGGTATTCTGCACGACGATATTCGGGAACTTCGACGTCATGTCCTTGGCCTTCTGGGCAATCTTGACCGCTATGCGCCGGGCGATGCCGCGGTAGATCTCGGCCGTGCGCGAATCCGGCGCGCCGACCACGGTCGGCTTGCCGCCGTCGGCCATCTCGCGGATCGCCAGCTCGAGCGGCAGGCTGCCGAGGAATTCGACACCGTAGTCGGCGCACATCTTCTCGCCGCCGCCAGTGCCGAAAATGTGCTCCTCGTGGCCGCACTGCGAGCAGATGTGGATGCTCATGTTCTCGACGATGCCGAGGATGGGGACATTGACCTTCTCGAACATCTTCAGCCCCTTGCGCGCATCGATCAGCGCGATGTCCTGCGGCGTCGTCACGATCACCGCGCCGGTCACCGGCACCTTCTGCGACAGCGAGAGCTGGATGTCGCCGGTGCCCGGCGGCATGTCGACGATCAGGTAGTCGACGTCGTGCCACTTGGTCTGGCCGATCAGTTGGTCGAGCGCCTGCGCCACCATCGGGCCGCGCCACACCATCGGCGTCTCGACATCGACCATGAAGCCGATCGACATCGCCTGCACGCCGTAGGCCCGCAGCGGCTCCATGCTCTGGCCGTCGCGCGACTCCGGCTGCTCGCCGGCAAGGCCAAGCATCTGCGGCTGCGAGGGGCCGTAGATGTCGGCGTCGAGGATGCCGACGCTGGCGCCTTCCTGAGCCAGCGCCAGAGCCAGATTGACCGCCGTCGTGCTCTTGCCGACGCCGCCCTTGCCGGAAGCGATGGCGATGATGTTCTTGACGCCCGGCACCAGCTTGACGCCGAGCTGCACGGAATGGGCAACGATTTTTGCATAGACGTTGGCCGACACGTTGCCAACTCCCGGCAGCGTGCGCACGGCGGCGATCACCTGCTTGCGGATGGCGTCGATCTGCGTCTTCGCCGGGTAGCCGAGCTCGATGTCGACGGACACGTCGTCGCCATCGACCGTGACGTTCTTCAGTGACTTGCCGGCGACGTAATCCTTGCCGGTATTGGGGTCGACCGCGGCAGCGAGGGCGGTCCTGATCTGCTGTTCTGTAAGACTCATGGAGACTCCCGGTTGGCGTGAACGGGCGGAAAATACCCGAGCAATTTGCTACAGTATACCGCAAACCCCTCCCGGCGAGAGCCTCGCGGTAAAATTACAGTTTATTTTCGTACCGGCCGTCCTCCCATGTCGCGCAAGATTCTCGTCACCTCCGCCCTGCCCTACGCCAATGGC
>ERZ724507.887-NODE-887-length-13254-cov-4.579362_pt1 | contig 13254 bp, 15 predicted proteins | sample MGYA00376040_ERZ724507 | MGnify/ENA primary metagenome ERZ724507 (study PRJEB28724, sample SAMN07190883) | activated sludge metagenome | isolation source: activated sludge of sewage treatment plant in Hong Hong | place: Hong Kong | collected 2016-03-17 ...
CTCAGCGACCGCTTTCAAACTCCCTCTACGCGTTGAAGGTCACTACTCGCCCATCCGATCGCCTTGCCCTTCCGTAAAGACATATGTCAGGATGAAAAACGTCACCTGGTTGATGCGCACCGCACATGACCCGGCAAAGGAGAGGATCCATGCCATCGAATATCGAGATCGGACCGATCGTGAAGGTGAACAAGACCGACGAGGAATGGAAAAAGTTGCTGCCGGCTGCGGCCTACCGTGTGCTGCGGCACGAAGATACCGAACGAGCGTTTACCAGTCCGCTGCATGACAACCACCAGGCCGGCATCTATCACTGCGCCGGCTGCGACTTGGCCGCTTACTCTTCAGACCATAAGTTCGATAGCGGCACAGGTTGGCCTAGTTTCTGGCAACCCGTCGACCCGAAAGTCGTGGAGACACGCACCGATACCAAGTTTTTCATGACCCGGGTCGAAGTACACTGCGCGCGCTGCGGCGGCCACCAGGGCCACATTTTTGAGGATGGTCCCAAACCCACGGGATTGCGATACTGCATCAACGGCGTCTCGTTGAAATTCGTTCCTGCCTGAACACGATCCGGGCATGTCTCTGGATTATGGCGACGACTTCCGCTGTCGTCGCCGATCGTGAACATCTCTTGAGCGTCTCATCGCACCTTGCAATTTATCGCTGAACACTCCTAGACTGTGAATTCCATGGCTTCTCTCCCTTCACTACGCCCTGCGATGGCCGCCCTTTTGCTGGGCGTCACACTGCTCGGGTGTTCCCAATCGAGCGACGTCATTTCGAACAATCTGAATGCCTGCCTCATCGTGACCGAAGCCGAGGTTGAATTCGCGATCGGCACGCCGGTGACCCCGGGCCTGCGCCAGAATGATCGGCAATGTCTCTATCAGGCGAAACGCAATCCCCAAGAGACGGTCGTAGTAGAACTGAATGCCGGGCCGGATGGGGATCGAAAAACTCTGTTCCAGGATCAACGCTCCAAAGCCGGCCATCAGCCGGTACCAGGCGTCGGGGACGGCGCGTTTACGCTCCGTTCTCCCATCGGAGGGATTCAGCTGACGTTTCTGAAATCGGATGCCCTGGTGACGCTGTCACTCACGTCGCCGAAACAAGCGAATCCACAAGCAGCGGTCACGAACCTGGCAAAAGTCGCCGCCAACAGACTGGGCGCTCCGATCCGTACCACTCCCGCCAGTGCCGCGGAGCCGGGAATCACCGGAACACCCTCATTGTGGGCCGGTGAATGGTACGGCTGCATGCCCGTCGGCATGATGTACGGCAAAGGGCATCTCTCGCTGAATGAACGCGGCACATGGTCGATGACGACCGCCGTCGTCATGCCAGGCACCATCATCGCGGACCGCGGGCGGTGGGAGGCGGAATCGTATCAGGAAATTCTTCACGGCACGTACAAAGTAGCCGGCAGCGACCGGTTTTCGACCACCGGTATTTTAAGCGTGACCTGGGACAAGCTGGCAAAGAATCAAGGACCGACCAAGTTCGATCCGCTCCTCTGGCACTCGTTCACCGCGATTCCCCGGAAGGTCAACGTCAAACGGCTGCCGGCGGTCGAACCGTCCCTGGTGGGCACATGGGAGGGGTCCTCCAAGTTTGTCGATCGGCAGGAAGATTTTGTCTGGACGATCACCGCAGCCAATGTCTCCGAGTTCTTCAGAGCCACGTCACAAACTGGCCGCATCGAGCAGGAACAGGACCGGTTCCGATTGGTCGTTCCGCAAAGTAAAACGCCGCCTCTCTCCGTCCGGGTCCTGGCCCAGGATAAAATGGAACTGACCGACACGAGCGGCACGGTGTCGCAATGGAATCGGAATGAAAAGCTGCTGTCGCGCTGTTAGTCCTCTTCAGTGACAAGGCCCATCCCTTCCAGGGCCGGCAGACTTTTTCGCAACTTGACCTGCTTTTCCCGCCTCCGATAGACTAACTCTATGCGAACATGGCTCATCGCGATAATCTTTCTCGCCGGACCGCTGCTACTGGCAGCGGAGGCTCCTGTCGCAGCAGCCGCAGACCGCCCCACCCCCAAGGCAAGCGAGTTGCTGGACGAGATCATTCCCAAAGAACTCTTTCGCCACCTCTACAGCGAAGCTCTCTCCACATTGCACGAATACATCGAGATGGAAGGCAAGCTGCCCGGTGAGAGTTCGACCCATCAACAGGGGGGAGAGTTTCGCCTCAAACTGTTTCCTCACGGCAAATCCCGATCACAAGAACACCTGAGCGCGGAAGGCTCGTTTCGTGTGGCACCCGAGGCCGACCAGCCGGAATTCACCCTTCGATTCAAATCCTTCAAGAAAGCCTCGCCTCCCGCACGCACCAATGACGACGTGATCTGAAGCCCACTCCCACACGCACGCGTCGCCGACCTTGCCCTTGACCAAGGTCTGAGCGGGGCATAGAATACATTTCTAGTACACGATCCGCCTCATGTTTGGAGGTCGGAGCCATGTTCTTCCTTGGGACGCAGATCCAGCGGGATGAACATGGCAGGTGTACCCTGCTCCCCGACCAAACCTCTTCTCTTAAGACTGCAGAGTTACAAGCATCCACTCAACGCATTCTTACGCGCTCGCGTACCGTCTCTCTTCACCAAGCGTTAATCACTGGTACGGCGACGCGTGCACAGAGGACTCGCGCGATACCCGCGCGGGAGCGTGGCCTATGTCAGGAGTCTATTGGGGAATCGTGGCAGGTTTCCTGGCGATGATAGGAACTCTCTTCGCCTGTATAGACATTCTGTATGGCGCACAGGGAGGCTCGTCCAATTCGTCAGCAGATGGAGTCGATACGTCGAATCAGGCGGTCGGATCCGCGTCGTCCGGCTCGCGTCGGGCAGCGTGAGGGCGTCGCACGTCTGATAGCCTCGTGGATGAGAGACGCCATGGATGCTGTGTCGCACAGAGGGCTCCATCGGCGTCCCGGCCAACAATCTGTTGTTCAACAACGGAGGTGCCACATGGAGGTCGAGATCATCGGTGCCGGAACAATGATCGCGCTGGTATGGCTGATTGCCTGGTCCATGGCTGGAGAGAGCGAGTCGGAAAGACGACGGATCACCTCGGCGCCTGGCACGTTCGACACGGCCTCAGGCGAAGCGAGGGTGAGGCACGCAGCCTAAACCAGGGTTCGGTTGTGCAGGAGATACGTTGTGCGCCCCGCCTATTGTGTCTTGTCGGGAGCGGCGCCTGAGGAATGGTGTGTGTCGCCGGATTGCCGGACCATCAAGCATCGATAGTTGGTGTGATTGTCAGGCGAGAATCTTTGGCTGCCCGATGCCGGCGATGACCTCTTCGGTGATGACGACGGACTTGACGCCGCTTAGTGCCGGCACGTCATACATCAGATCCAGCATCACCTCTTCGAGAATCGTGCGAAGCGCTCGCGCGCCGGTTTTCATCACTGCTGCCCGGCGAGCCACGGCCTTGATGGCAGCCTCGGTGAACTGGAGGTCGATGCCTTCGATCTCAAAGAGAGCCTGATATTGTTTCACCAACGCATTTCGTGGCTCGCTCAACACCCGAATGAGCGCCGGCACGTCAAGGTCTGCCAGGGTCGTGAGGACCGGGAATCGACCCACAAATTCTGGAATGAGCCCGAATTTGAGCAGGTCTTCGGATTGCACACATCGCAGCACTTCACTGTGGCCCTCGAGTTCACCGGCAGGAGCGATTGCACCGAACCCCAACCGCTTGGGCATCGTCCGTTGAGCGATCATGGCATCCAACCCGACGAACGCCCCGCCCGCGATAAATAGAATGTTCGTCGTATCCACCCGAATGTAGTCCTGCTCCGGATGTTTCCGCCCGCCTTTGGGCGGCACATTGCACACCGTCCCCTCGACCAGCTTCAAGAGCGCCTGCTGCACACCTTCGCCGGAGACATCTCTCGTCAGGGACGGATTCTCCGACTTGCGGCTGATCTTGTCGATCTCATCGATATAGATGATGCCCGTTTCGGCCCGGGCCACGTCGTAATCGCAATTTTGGAGCAGCTTGAGGACAACGTTCTCAACATCCTCCCCCACATATCCGGCCTCGGTCAGTGCCGTCGCATCGGCAATGGTAAAGGGGACATGAAGGATACGGGCCAGGGTCTGGGACAGCAGCGTCTTCCCGGTCCCGGTCGAGCCGATCATGAGGATGTTCCCCTTTTCGAGATCGACGTGCTTGAGCCGTTCCCGGTTCACAATCCGCTTGTAATGATTGTGCACGGCGACGGAGAGGACTTTCTTGGCACGGTCCTGCCCGATCACATATTCATCGAGCTTGGCCTTGATGTCCGTCGGCTTGGGGATGACCAGCGGAAGCGGTGAGACTGAGGATTGGGAACCAGGAGTTTTGTTCTTGGCCAGGGAAAGGGAGCAGCGTTGAATACATTCTTCGCAAATGGAAACCGCTGCCGGGTTCCTACAAGAAGTGCACGCGAACGGCTCTGAATTCGTCACGAGCGTCCGGCCGGCGTCCTGAGGCTTGCCGCAAAACGAACAGCGCCGGTCTGGTTTCTGCGTCGAATGCCGCGTGTCCCAGAACACCGCGTTTCCTCCATGCTACGAGATGTGCCTGGATGCGATGCCTCATCTTATGCCTCTGTGATGGCGACCTGCAAGCATGGAGGAATCACGGTCTCAGCGCTGAACGGCGCGACGAGCGCCTGCCGGAGGACGGCCACAGCCTGCTAGAAGGTCACGCCAAACCCACCGGCAATGATATGGGTACGGTAGTTCAGGGTGAAAGAGGGACCTCGGGAGCCATTCGTGAATTCACTCTCCCATTGGTAATTCGCCACGAAATATTTGTACTCCGTGAAGAGGAACAGGCGGTCCGTGATGTTGGCACGAACGCCGCCGAGAAATTGGTACGCGAAGGCGCCGTCGGCCGCATTTTCATGCACGGTACCAATCGTGCTGTGCTGAAGGTTCAAATCTCTGGCGAATCCACCTGACAATCCCGCTCCGATTCCGATATAGGGCTGAATCACATCGCCCGGATAACGGAGTAACAAATTGGCCATAGCGTTAATCGATTGCAGACGAAAATTCGCGGATCTCGTCACGCCCCCGCTCGTCGCCGTCGGCGCGTTCACTTTTCCGTCGAGGCCCGACAGCTCCGCTTCCAACCCGACATACCGCCCGGCAAACGCCGGAAAAAACCCGATCTTCAGTCCACCGCCTAACCCGCCCTGAACATCCGTATTCGTAAACGGGTCTTCCTGTAAGCGGGCGGGACGATTCAGCGGCCGGCTTCCCTGCATGTAGAGGCTGATGTACAGTTCCGACTTAGTCTCTTCCGCCTTGCCCTCTGCTGATGCCGCCGGAGATTTCACGGCATTCGCTGCAGGGTCTGCTGCGAGCAACAGAGCGGGATGGACCTGTAGCAATACACCGGCGAGAACAACAACGCCCAGAGACCGGAATCGTGATTTCATGAGTGACTCCTCCGAGTACGTGGCAAGACAGGCCCAGAACGGCCTGCGATAGCTCACTCATATCACGAGCAAGGTGCGCGACAAACTGATTCGGCAGTTTCGGCAGCCGTACTCTCTGTCTGTACGTATGGTGGAACTTCGTACGTAACGAATGGGTTGTCACGAGCTGGCGAGGAACTGTGTGAGAGTTTCAGGTGGAACCAGACCCACCAATACCTGTCCATCAGCCCGTTGCAGCAAGGGCACGCCCTGATGTTCTGTCTCTTCCCAGCGATCTCTCCATTCCCCGAGCATCGACTCTACTGCAGGCGCGGTTGATCCGAACAATGCGGTTCCGACGAACCCCTGGCGTTCCGCCTCCAGCCGTAACAGACGCTCATTGGAAAGATCCAAACCATCTACCCAGAACAGACGATACAACGACCGGATGAACTCGCCTGCTCGCCGAGTATCCTCGTGCAGCGCACGCGCGGCTACCGTAATGGCTAATCTGGTATTCGGCTTTCCTGCCGGCACTGAGATGGGCAACTCAGGCGCGAGCCGACGGACCATTTTCACCTCCTGCTTCAACTCCGCATGTAAATGTCCGGCCCAGGTGGCCATGGGCTGAGGCAAGTGAGGGGCATGCTGCACACCATGCCACGATATCTGTTCGAGGAAACCGAGCGCATGCAGCCGCTCATGCATCGCATAACAAAAGGGGCAGTTGAAGTCGCTATACAAACGACAGGATTTTTTTCCGCTGGTCATTTGCCGTCCCGTGACGGAAGAATCGCGATGATGCGGACCGGCGCCCCGGTGCCTCCCGCAATCTTCATCGGCAGCGCCACCAGCCTGGCGCCCGATGCGGGAACCTCTGCGAGACCCGCCACATTCTCAAGCCCGTAGAGGCCCGCGGCATTGACGATCCGGTGCACGACAAAATCCTGAGAGGGCCCGTAATCGATACTGGCCGTATCAATGCCGATTCCGGAAATGTGCCGTTCCCTGACGAGAAACTCCGCGACTTCCTTGGAGAAGCCGGGAAAATGCAGTGTGGTTGGAACCTCCGGCGTCGCGCTGCCGAAATATCGTTCGCGATCGTTCCAATAGGCGCCCCAGCCGGTCAGCATCATCACGATGGCGCCTGTCGGGATGGTCCCATGGGCAGCTTCCCAGCGATGAATGTCGGCGAGAGACAGGCGATAGTCACGGTCATCGGCCGCCGCTGCGCGCACATCGATGACCACCGCAGGTCCCATCAACTGCTCGACCGGAATGCCGTCGATCCCCGCTTGGCCCTGCGCAAAATGAATAGGCGCATCCATGTGTGTACCCGCATGCTCCGACAGGGCCACCTGTCCGGTGGCATACCACGCTTCGGTGGTGGTGCCGCCTCGCTGCGTGGAGTCACGATGAAACGGAGGATTGCTGGGCCACACCTGGGTCGTCTCATCGAACGGATAGGTCAGGTCGAGCACTCGTGGTCCTATCTCGGCGGCATGAGACCCGCTTACGGCCGACACGTGCATCACCACACAAAGCGTCAACGCCGACAATCCGAGCCAACGTAGATGTTTTGGTTTTATCACCATGTTTCCTCGTCCTAGGAGTGAGTTAGCTCAGAGCTTTCGTACAAGGCGCGATTACGGTACCCTCTCACACCTCAGTAGCGCAACGGGAAGGAACCGATATGTCGGATCAGCAGCTCCATTTTTCCGGGCAACGTTTTTCTGTCGAATATCACATTCAGGGCACGAAAGAGGAGGCGTGCCGGCGCGCCGCTGTCCTCTGCATCGATCAGACCGTCGAAGCCGCGGACCACGTGATTCCGTCGGGTGTGATTCGCGATCAGCTGCTCGGTCAGATGCTCAGCATCGACAGGGTCGGAGACGGCGTTCACCGCGCGACGCTCACATTTCCGATTGAACTCCTCGATGGAACCATGGGCACTCTCCAGCACATGAGCTTTGGCATGGCGGGCCTGCAAAGCCGGGTTCGCCTGGCCAATCTGTCGCTTCCGGATGAGGCGATCGCCCAGATGGCTGGCCCCCGCTTCGGATCACTGAAACTTCGTGCGCTACTTGAAGTGCCTGTGCGCCCCTTGGTCTGCGCCGTACTGAAGCCACTCGGCCTGTCTGCCCGCGCGCTGGCAAGCCTGGCTTACGAATTCGCACTGGGCGAAGTGGACCTCATTAAGGATGATCAAAGCCTCGGTGACCATCCTTTCTGCCGATTCGAGGAACGTGTGACTCTGTGCGCTGAGGCCATTGCCAAGGCTTCCCGGCAAACCGGCAGGCGCTGCCTCTACGCCCCACATGTTTCCGGCCCCTGGCCGACGCTGCTCGACCGGGCCTCCCTCGCGCAGAACGCGGGCGCGGGTGCGCTGCTTCTCTGTCCCGGACTCACAGGCTTTGACGCACTCGGCACTCTTGCCCGTCTCCCATTCCCCTCATTACCCCTGATCGCGCATCCGGACTTCCAAGGCAGTCACTTCGTCAACTCAGCCAGCGGTATCGCCCCGGCAGTGCTCTTCGGTCTTTTCCCGAGGTTGGCCGGGGCTGATGTGTCAATTTATCCCACCTTCGGATTGGAGTATCCGATCTCGCAAGAGGATTGTCGGGGCATCGCCGCCTGCTGCCGAAACAGCCTCGGCGCCTGTGCCCCGATCTTTCCGACGGCCGCAGGAAGAATGGAGGCCTCCCGGATCCATGAGATGCTCGCCTTCTACGGAACGGATGTGGTTTTTGTCCTGGGCAGCGAGCTACGTCGAGATCCGACTCGCATCCGAAGTGCCTGTCAGCAATTTATTCAGCTTCTCGAAGCCGAGGTCTCCCCATAATTCACATCTCCACTCATACTCAATGTATTGCGTACAACCTATTGTTACAAATCATGTTTTATCTATTCAAAAACATCACTAGCACTCATCTTTTCCTGACTGCCTTCATTGCCATTGGGAAGATACCCGGGAAGGTCACAGGGATATCCCATTGATTCATCAAGTTTTCTATGCCGGCCACCGATACAGGCCATAACCTGAAGTACGTATGCATAGTGAGCCTCCGTCCGTGTTTGGGCAATCATGGCCTTAGCTAAAACATCCGACGACTCCAGAAAACTCGATAAGTCCGACACCCTCGTGCTCAGCCCCGAGCGCCTTCGTGTGGGGATGTATGTTGATCTGAATTGCGGCTGGTTCAGACATCCCTTCCCCCGACGCTCGTTTAAACTCAGCTCTGCGAGCCAGATCGCCACGATCAAAGGGCTTGGACTCACTACCGTCCTGGTTTACCCCCGGGAATCAGATCCGGACCCGGACGCAGAGGGAACGCTGCTAGAAACGGATCCGGCGTCCACGGCGACTGTGGAACCGGATACGGGATCTGCTCCGGCAGCGGCCGCTGCCGATACGAATCCTCCCCACTCGGACGAAGAGCTTCCCACGCATGGCGACTATCATCAGGCCGTAGAATTAGCTTCTGAAACCTACCGCCAGATGCTCGGGACCAGTAAAGACATGATGGACGCGCTCACAAGCGGATCTGAGGAAGGCATGCGTTCCGCGGAAACGATGATCGGCGGCATCAGCACGCTCTTGACCCATACCCAGGCCGCCGGCACCGTGGCGAGCGCCTTCGACCCCGAAGAAATCGGCGATGCGGGTGTGCTCCACTCTCTGAATGTCGCCACCCTCTCCATGATGGTCGCCCAGCAATTTGACATCGACCAGGACGCGCTACAGATGATCGGCCTCGCTGGCCTCTTGCTCGACATCGGCGAGCGGCGTATCCCGCGCCATATTTTGGATACACGCGCGCGACGGTCCGAAACGGAACATGTCAAATACCAGCTCCATCCCTATCTCGGCGTCGAGATGCTGCGAGGGTTTCCTGGAATTCCCGAAGAGGTGCTGGACGTGATCCGCAGCCACCATGAACGTCTGGATGGATCCGGCTATCCTGAAAAATTGAAAGGGGACCAGATTTCATTCCCGACGAGAATCGTCAGCGCCGTCGATCACTACGATACGCTGGTGAACAGTCTCTACGCCGAAGAGGCGCTGTCACCGGCCGAGGCGCTGGCGACCATGTACAAGCATGAAAAACAGCTGTTTTCGACCGAGGTCGTGGTGGCCCTGATCCACACGTTGGGCGTCTATCCCCCGGGGACCGTCGTGTCCCTGTCCGATGGGTCATTCGGCCTCGTCCTGAACATCAACTTCAAGAATCGCATGAAGCCGTTGGTATTGATGTATCATCCGACTCCGGGTCAGGAACCCCGTACAATCGATCTCCTGGGAGACCAAACACTCAGCATTCTCCGTGCCGTACCCCGCGAGGAACTCCCCCGCCCGATCGTCGAATTCTTCCGGCTAAAACGGTGGACCGGGTATTTCATCCAGGCCACCATGCGCACCGCCTGATGCACTGAGGATTGCCAAGCCTGATCACTGGCAGCGGCGCAGTGCAGTATGGTATCTCCCTGGCATGGCCCTACCCCGTGTGCTCCTGATCATTCCCCCATTAACGCAATTGAACACGCCGTATCCCGCAACGGCCTATCTCACAGGTTTCCTGCGATCGCGAGGGTATGAGGCGGAGCAGGCTGATCTCGGTCTCGAGATGATCCTTCGTCTCTTCTCGCGAGTTGGACTTCAGGAGGCGTTTCACCGCATCAAGGCCAGCCGAAGACCTTGGCGCGGAGAGGTGCAGCAATTCCTGGCGCTCGAAGACAGCTATCTGGCCACCATCGACCCGGTCATCGCCTTTCTTCAAGGAAAGGATCCGATGCTGGCCCCGCATCTCGCTCGCCCGGGATTCCTGCCGGAAGGTCCTCGCTTCGGCGCCGACGGGCGACCGGGATCGAGCCCTTTCCCCACTTCTCCAACCGACAGCGCCCGTCACCGCGCGACGCTGTACCTGGAAGATTTGACGGACCTCCTCTACGAAACCATCGCGCCCCATTTATTCCTGAATCGTTACGCTGAACAGATCATGCAAGCGACGTCCTCCTTCGACGGGATAGAAAAGGCTCTGGCCGAACCACTGAGCTTTACCGACGAACTCCTGCTCGAGGCGCTCGCGCCCCTTCTGGCCGGCAGTTCGCCGGATGTCGTGGGTCTCACCGTGCCGTTTCCCGGCAATCTCTTCGGTGCCTTGCGGATTGCTCAAGCCATCAAGGCACAGCGGCCTGCGACTGCCGTTGTCCTGGGCGGGGGCTATGTGAACACGGAGCTCCGGCGTCTCAAGGATCCACGACTGTTTCGATACGTGGACTACGTCACGCTGGACGATGGGGAACGCCCGTTCCTCTGCCTGCTCGACTTCCTGGCTGGTGGACGGTCACAACCCCATCTCTGCCGGACATTTGTGCTGGCCGACGGGCAGGTTGTATTTCGAAACGGCAATACGGAGCCGGACCTATCCATGCACGAACTCGGGACGCCGACCTACAACGGACTCCCGCTCGGCCGTTATCTCTCGATCCTCGACAGCCTCAATCCCATGCACCGGCTCTGGTCGGAAGGCCATTGGAACAAACTCACCGTCGCGCACGGCTGTTATTGGAAACAATGCACGTTCTGCGATGTCGGGCTGAACTACATTGCACGCTATGAGATGACGCCCACCGATATCCTGATCAGGCAGATCGACGCTTTGATCCACGAGACAGGCCAGCGCGGTTTTCACTTCGTCGACGAAGCCGCGCCGCCGGCTGCACTGAAAGCGCTCGCACTTCGCTTGCTCGAAACGAATCAGACCATTTCCTGGTGGGGAAATATTCGCTTCGAGGAAGCGTTTTCACCGGACCTGGCAAGACTGCTGGCGGCCTCCGGCTGCATAGCCCTCACGGCCGGACTTGAAGCCGCCTCGGACCGTTTACTCCGGCAAATGAAAAAGGGGATCACCGTAGACCAAACGGCCAGAGTCGCCGCGGCATTCCGCCATGCCGGCATTCTGGTCCACGCGTATCTTATGTACGGCCTGCCGGGTGAGAGCATCGCCGACACGGTAGACTCTCTCGAGCGTGTCCGGCAATTATTTGCAAACAATTTGTTGCAGTCGGCATTCTGGCACCGTTTTACCGCCACCGCCCACAGCCCCGTGGGACTCAATCCCGCCGCAGAGGGTATCACCATCCTCGGGCCAACATTCGAAGGGTTTGCCGAGAACGATCTTCGCCATGCCGACCCGCATGCCTCATGCCCGCCATGGCTTGGCGAAGGCCTCCGGACAGCTATCCTGAATTACATCGAACAGGCGGGACTGACCGTGCCGGTCCAACAATGGTTTCCACAAGCCGTACACGCTCCTCGCGTGGCGAAAACATGGCTCACACGGGCCCTGGCCGACGCCGTCCCTGAACCATTGACCGCCGAGCGGCGGTGCGTCTGGATCGGTGGACGACCCGTCGTGGCGGCAAAAGGCACCACGCGCGTGAAGATTATTCTGCCGACCCGCATGGAAGACTTCTCGATCAGTGTCTCCTCAGATCAGGTCGACTGGCTCATGGATCTATTGCAGAACGCCAGTCCCTCCCTGCACCGCACAGACCGCGACTACCCCCGCTTCGCCGAGGCGAGGGAGCGGTTTCCCCACACCGGCGCACGCGGATTTGATCGGTTTGCCAGGACTGCTGCCTGGCATAACGCTCGCCAGGCTGGGCTGCTCCTGGTCTGAGTCGAAGCCATTCGCATTCGCGGTCCACTCCCTACCTGTTTATTCACAATCAGAACGGCGACGCCTCCTACCACGGAGCACTCGCTGCATCATTCTGAGACAGGTGTTCGATGCTGATACGGAATCTGAGCATCCGTGTAGTACGTATTAGTATTTTGATGTAGCGTGTCACGAAATGCGAATTACGCGTTGACATTAATACGTATCTCAACTACATGTGTTCTCTACGTATCACATATTTTACGGAGGACACGTATCCATGATGACTCCTCGATTGCTAACCCTTTTGATGGCGACCGGCATCGTCTGCGCCGCGCCACTTTCGGCTTCAGCCATCGCCGTCTATTCATCCTCCGGCTCGAATGCCGCGTCGATTCAAGGTTCTGTCGATGGATTTCGGGCTGATCTCGGGACAAATAACCTGGCTAATGCCCCGGCAACCGGCGGACGCCGCGAGATTAACTGGGATGGAGTGCCTGCTGGTTTCTCTGACCCGAATCACCTACCCGGCAACTTCTTCAACTCCAACTCGCCACGTGGCGCCGTGTTCGAGACCCCGGGGTCGGGATTCAAAGTCAGCGCAAACACCGGCGTCGGAACGCCCGAACGTTTCGGCAGCATCAATCCCTCCTTCCCCTCCAGCTTTTCCGTCTTCAGTTCGCAGAAACTGTTTACCGCCATCGATAGCAATATTGTCGATGTGAAGTTCTTTGTGCCCGGCACCACTCAGGCGGCCAATGTTCGCGGGTTCGGTTCGGTCTTCACGGATGTCGATCTCTTAGGCCCGACCACGGTTGAGTTCTTCGACATGAACAATAACCTGCTCTCGAAGCAGACCGTGCTCAATACGCCCGGCGCCACAAGCCTGTCGTTCCTGGGCGTGTCACTGGAGCAAGCCATCATCAATCGGGTCCGCATCACCGCGGGAAATGCCGCCCTCTCGAATTTAGACGGCTTCGACTTTGTCGCGATGGATGATTTCATCTACGGCGAACCGCAAGCGGTGCCGGCTCCCGCTGCCGTGCTGTTGCTTGCAAGCGGCTTGGCTGCGTTAGTGTGGGCACGGCGGAATTCTCTGCTCCCGGAATAGTTTTCAGAGATTCGCCTCTCTCAAAGACAAGGGGGGAGTCGGCACTATGCCGAC
>ERZ724507.888-NODE-888-length-13207-cov-5.369982_pt1 | contig 13207 bp, 9 predicted proteins | sample MGYA00376040_ERZ724507 | MGnify/ENA primary metagenome ERZ724507 (study PRJEB28724, sample SAMN07190883) | activated sludge metagenome | isolation source: activated sludge of sewage treatment plant in Hong Hong | place: Hong Kong | collected 2016-03-17 ...
ACTACAACGTGAGGTCGAGCCGTATGCCGAAGAGCCTGGCATTCGGCGCAGCGCCGCCACCGGGACTCCTGATGTGCTGCACGTTGGGCTGGACTGCCAGCCAGGGGGTCACGGCGATGCGCCACGTGATCTCGATGGCGTCCTCGCCGGACTTCGTAGCGGCCGGGTTCGCTTGCACGTCGCGCCATTTTTGCGACAGACCGGCACGGCTCCAGCCGATGCCGAGCACGTCGTCAGGGCGCCAGGAGACGGGGCCCTTCAGGTGCAAGCCGAGATTCACACCGGCCCGCACGGGCGAGGTGTCGCCGTCGCCCCAGGTGTAACGCGCAAATCCGGTGAGGTAGCGTTCGCCGTCGGCCTCCAATCGGAGCAGGGTGCGCTCGCCGAGCAGGTAGCCTCCGCGCTGGCGTCGCGGAATCGGGCTTCCTGCCGCGTCCGTGTCGCGCAGGTCACCGACCCGGCTGCTATAACTCCACAGCCCCAGCGCCAGCTTTGCGTGGCCCTTGAACTTTTCGTCCTCGGCTTCGGGCAGCCACCCGGCCTCGCCGATGGAAAAGCTGCCGTCACCCTTGGCGAAGCGGATCGCCGTCGCGCGGGGCCGCGCCGGATCGTTGGGGATGCCGTCGAGGATCGCACCCATCGCATAGAGGGTCTTCGTCGGTGCCCATCGTGCGCGCACGCCGAACGCCGAATTGTTGAAGATCGACGGGCCGCGCGTCAGCGCTAGATCCGCCGGGGTGCCATATTGCGGGCCGAGGAAGACCGCGGCCGACTCCATGGTGTAGAACTCGGTGTCGATCGGATACAGGCCGGCCAGCACGGCCAGGCGCCCGTCGAGGAAGGACTGCTGCAGCCACGCCTGGAAGAGGCGCGTGGTGGTCGGTGCAGCGACTTCGACGTTGGTGACTCCCATCTGCGAACCGACGAGGTGCGCATTCGGACCCCAGCCGCCATCACCGAGCACGTTGACCATAGCGTTGGCACCGTCCCAGCCCGCGGCTTTTTCGAGGTCGACCTTCATTTTGAGATCGAGGTGCGTGACGTGGCGACTACCGTTGGCGAGCGCACCACGGTTGCGGAACGCATCGATGCGTGCCAGGCCTTCGAACTGGTAGCCCTGCTTCGCCGCCGTACTGCGTGCCCCGCCCCAGTCGCCGGTCAGCGTTTCCTCACCGGGGCTGGTGGTGGGCTCCTCGTGCGCCCACGCCGCACTCGCCAGTGCCAGGCCTGCAAGCAGGGCCGGCAGCACGCCGTGCTTCGGAGGCCGCCTGGTGTCCGTGCGCATGGCCTGGTTCGCCTCAGAGCGCCGGGTAGTCGGTGAAGCCTTTTTCGCCGCCGGCGTAGAAGGTCGCGGGATCCCACTTGTTGAGCGGCACGTCGCGACGCAGCCGCTCGACCAGGTCCGGGTTGGCGATGAAGGGCTTGCCGATGGCGATCAGGTCGGCGACGCCGCGGGCGAGGATCGCTTCGCTGCTGTCGCGCTTGAAGCCGCCGCAGGCGATGATGCCGCCGTGATAGGCGTCGCGCAGCGCGGACATCATGGGATGCGAGGCGTCGTGGATCCAGTCCGTGCTCTGGCAATAGACGTGCAGGAAGCCGATGCCGCGTTTGTCGAGTTCGCGAGCCAGCCACGGGTAGGTGCTCAAGGGTTCCGGATCCGGCACCATGTCGTTGGCCGCGCCGTAGGGCGACTGGCGCACGGCGACGCGGGCGGCGGGCACCTCGGCCGCCACGGCGTCCACAACCTCGAGCAGCAGGCGGTAGCGGTTGGCGAGCGAGCCGCCGTAGGCGTCGCTGCGATCGTTGAGTTTCGGACAGCGGAACTGGTCGAGCAGGTAGCCATTGGCACCATGGATCTCGACGCCATCGAAACCGGCCTGCATGGCAAGGCGTGCCGCGTGCCCGAATTCGGCGACGACGCCCTTGATTTCCTCGACGCTCAAGGCCCGGGGCTGCCCGCAGGGCGCGGGTACGACGCCGCCGTCCGGACCGGGGATCATGGTCTGCGTCGCGGCGACCGTGGCCGACACGCCCGCCGGGGGGCTGCCATCAGCATGCAGCGACTCGTGGGAAACGCGCCCGCAGTGCCAGAGCTGGGCGAAGATGCGGCCACCGGCCGCATGCACGGTCTCGGTGACCCGGCGCCAGCCTTCGGCCTGGGCTTCATTCCACAGCGCCGGCGTGTTGATGTAGCCGCGGGCGCGGTCGGAAACCGGCACGCCTTCCGAGATGATCAGTCCGGCGCTGGCGCGCTGGCGGTAGTACTCGACGATGAGGTCGCTGGGCACGGCATCCCGATGGTTGGCGCGGCAGCGCGTCATCGGCGCCATGGCGATGCGGTTGGCGAGACTGAGTGCGGAATTGCTGTACGCGTCGAAGAGCATGTGGACTACCCGCTGAAGGAAGGGAAGGAAAGCGGCCGATTGTAATGGAGCCGGCGTGGGCGGCCGGCACCGGAGGAAGCAGCTAGGCGATCTGCGCGAAGGCGGCGATCACTTCGGGCGGCGCCTGCACCAACTCGATCAGCACGCCCTCACCGCCGATGGGAAACTGCTCGTTGGCCTTCGGATGGAGGAAGGTGATGTCGAAACCGGCGGCGCCCTTGCGGATTCCCCCCGGGGCGAAACGCACCCCCTGTGCTGTCAGCCATTCGACGGCGACAGGCAGGTTGTCAATCCAGAGGCCGACGTGGTTCAGCGGAGGCTCGTTGACCGCGGGCTTTTTGGCCGGATCGAGCGGCTGCATGAGGTCGACCTCGACCTTGAACGGCCCGCTACCCATCGCGGTGATGTCCTCGTCGACGTTCTCGCGCTCGCTCACGTAGTTGCCGGTGACGGCGAGGCCGAACATATCGATCCACAGGCGCTTCAGCCGCTCCTTGGAAGGGCCGCCGATGGCGATCTGCTGGATGCCGAGAACCTTGAAGGGGCGGGACGTAGTCATATCGATCTGGACGAGGGAGATTCCGGAGGGAACAGCTAACTACTTGGGCAACGCCAGGCAATCAACGATGCGGGCAAGCAACTCGTCCTCGTCGTAGGGTTTACCCAGGTAGTAGTTCACCCCGATTTCCGCGGCATGCTGGCGATGCTTCTCGGCCGTGCGCGAAGTGATCATGATGATCGGGATGTGGCGCAGGCGCCTGTCGGCGCGGATGTTACGGGCCAGGTCGAAGCCGTCCATGCGCGGCATTTCGATATCGAGCAGCATCACGTCGGGGATCACGTCGGCAAGCTGCTCCAGGGCGTCCACGCCGTCTTTCGCAGTCAGTACGTGGTAGCCATGGCGCGCCAGCAGGCGGCCGCTGATCTTGCGCACTGTCAGTGAATCGTCGACGACCATCACCGCGGGTACCGCCGGTTTCGCCGCCACGGGCTCGGGGGCTGCCGGGGCCATGACTGGCGCCGCCGGGACGGGGGTCGCGTGCGGCAGGACGCCGGTCGTGCGTTGCGCCGTGCGTGCCGCCAGTGCGACCGGGTTCAGGATCAGGACAACGTCGCCATTGCCGAGCACCGTGGCGCCGGCAAGGCCGGGCACGCGCGCAAGCTGCGGACCGACCGACTTGACCACAAGTTCCTGGTTGCCGCTCAGGCTATCCACTTCCAGCGCTACGCGCTCGGCACCGCCGCGGACGAGCACGATCCAGTGGCGGCGCGCCTGCGGCGGCATGGCGCCGGCGTCGCCGAGCAGTGTCGGGAGGTAATGATAGGGATAGCTATTGCCCAGCCATTCGATGCCGCCCTCGCCGCGTACCTTCTGCGCGCTCTCGGGCTTGTGCTCGGTCGCCTGCTCGATCATCGACGAGGGGATGGCGTAGGTACGGCTGCCGGCGGTAACCAGGACCGCCTGGGTCACCGCGAGCGTGAGCGGCAGGTAGACGCGGAACGTGGTGCCGCGCCCCCTGAGGGACGACGTTTCGACGCGGCCGCCCAGACCGGCGGTCTCGTTCTTCACCACGTCCATGCCAACGCCGCGGCCGGCAAGCGTGGTCACGTCATCCGCGGTGGAGAAGCCGGACTGGAAGATCAACTGCGTCAATGTGGCGTCGTCGGGATCGGCATCGGCGCTGATGAGGCCGCGCTCGATGCCGCGGCGCTTGATGCGCTCGAAATTCAGTCCCGCACCATCGTCGGAAATCGCGACGACGATTTCATTGCCTTCCTGCGCCAGCGACACCGTGATCTGGCCGATCGGCTCCTTGCCGGCGGCCGTTCGCGCCGCGGCACTCTCGAGGCCGTGCGCCACGCTGTTGCGCAGCAGGTGCTCGAGCGGTCCGGCCATCTTGTCGAGCACCGAGCGGTCGATTTCCGTCTGGCCGTGGCGGATGTCGAGGTTGGCCCGCTTGCCGGTGTCCTTTGCCGCCTGGCGTACCACGCGATGCAGCCGCTCGGCGATGCTCTCGAAGGGCACCATGCGCACGCCCATCATGCGCTGCGACAGTTCGCGATTGATCCGCGCCTGCGCCGCCACGGCCGCGTTGGCGTGGTCGAGGTTGCGCAACAGGTTCTGCTGTACGGTGGCGACGTCGTTGACGCTTTCCGCCATCATCCGCGTCACTTCCTGGAAGCGCGTGAAGCGGTCGAATTCGAGCGGATCGAAGTCGACGCCCCGTTCCGCGGCCAGCGCCTGCTGCGACTGCATCTGGGACTCGGCCTGGATCTCCACCTCGCGCAACTGATTGCGCAGGCGGATCACGTTCTCGGTCAGGTCGAGCAGCGAAGACTTCAGCGCGAGCAACTCGCCTTCGACGCGACCGCGCGCGATGGCGACTTCGCCGACTTCGTTGACCAGCTGGTCCACCAGGCTGGCCCGCACCCGCAACTGGACCTGGCCTGCCTGGCCGAATGGTGCCGGTGCGGGCGGTTCGGGCGGCGCGGTGACGCGGATCGCCTGGGCATGGTGCGGATGCGGTTCCGCCGGCGCTTCGGCATGGGGTTCCGCCGGTACTTCGGCGCCTGGCTCCGTTGGCGCCGCCTCCACGGTGACTTCCGGTTCGAAGGCCGGCGCCGGCGTCTCGGCCTCGGCAGCCATCGCTTCCGGGTTGCGCAGGAACTCGATGAGCATTGCCGCGCGGTCGTAGGAGGCTTCGAGGCCGTCGATCATCGCCGGTTGCACCGACTGCATCGCGTTGGCCTGCTCGACGCGATCCTCCATCGAGTGCAGCAGTTCGCCGCATCCCATCGCGCCCGCCATGCGGGCGCTGCCCTTCAGGGTATGCAGGGCGCGTTGCAACATGTGCGCCACATTGGCATCCTGCGGCGTCGCACGCCACTGGCGCAGCGCTTCACCGATGTCGCGCATCAGGTCGACGCTTTCCTCGAGGAACAGCGGCAGTACCTGCGGATCGATTTCGTCCACGATGCGCGCCGCGCGCCGTTCCGCGGCCGTGACGGTGATTTCGGGAACGGCCCCGGCAGGCTGCGGTTCGGCCTCCTCGGCCGCCGGCGCCTCGATCACGGGTTCCGGTGCGGGCGGTTCGGGCGTTATGGCGGGAGCGGGCTCCGCCGCGGCCTCGGCAGTCGGCACAGGTACGGGTTCGGCCGGCTCGGGCTCCGACTCGGGAATCGCGATCGGTGCGGCCGGCGCATGCGCCATCGCCGGCATCATCGCTTCGAGTTCTGCAGTCAGGTCCGACTCTTCGCCCGGCATGCGCCGTTCTGCGACCGCGCCGAGCATGCCTTCCAGTGCGCCGGCGCAGCGCGCAAAGGCAAACCGCTCGGTATCGCCGGGCACGGCCTCGACCTGCGCGAAGCGCACCAGCGCGTGTTCGAGCGCCCGTGCGAGGGTGGAGATCGGCATGAAGCCGGTCGCCGCCGAGATGCTGGCCGTGGTATGCGCTGCGCGCACGGCATCCTCGCCGGGGACTTCGTCGAGGCCGACCCTGGCCTGCAGCGTGGCGACGTGTTCGCGCGCCTCGTCGAGGTACAGGTTGTACAGCGTCGGGGCGACTTCGATGTCGCCGACACGGATCGGCGGTGGCGCAGGGAAGGAAACCACGTCGGCCGAAGCCGTGGGTGCCTCCTCGACAGGCACTTCCTCGACCGGCGCTTCCTCAGGCGGAATCGCCTCGAGCTGGACTTCCTCAGCAGGCTCTTCGTCGGACGGAGCGGCCGCGACGGGCGCTTCCTCCTCGGCGGCAGGGGGCTCGGTCGCGGCACCGGTTTCGGTGGGAAGCTCTGCCGCCTCAGCAACTTCAGCTTCCGTTGGCGCCGAGGGTGCAACGGGCGCGGCGGCCTGTGCCTCGGCAGCGCCGAGTGCCTGGCAGCGGGCGGCGAGTTCGCTGGCGTCAAGATGACGCCCGGCACCGCTCTCGAGACGTTCTACCCAGCGCGCGAAAAGCTCGGCCGCGCTGTCGAGCATGGCCAGCAGGTCCGCCGATGCCGCCTCGCCCCGGTGCAGCCAGCCATTGAGCACCTGCTCGACGCCCCAGGCGGCTTCGCCGAGGTCGGCGAGACCTACCATGCGGCCGCTGCCCTTCAGCGTATGGAAACTGCGGCGGACAGTGACCAGCGAATCGTGATCGCCGGGTGCGGTGCGCAGCATCGGCACGTGGGTGCCGATGGTTCCCAAGACTTCCTTGGCTTCCTCGATGAAGATCGAGAGCAGTTCGGCGTCGAGTTCTTCCTGGCTGGCGTCGACCAGACGCGCAGCTTCTTCGGATGGCGCCGGGGCTTCGACCGAAGGCGCCGGCGGGATCGTGGCCTCGACGGGAGCCTCTACCTCGAAGTCGGCCAGGGCGGTGTCGGCGACGGACGGCGCCGCTTCGGCCGGCACCGCTTCAATGACCGGGGCCTCGGAAGCCTCTTCCGTCGCGTGCGCCGGTACCGGCGGTTCGAGGATCGCGTCGATGTCGGCAGTGCCGCTCTGCAACTGGGCGACGAAGAAGCCCAGCGCCGAGAGCTTCTTCGCCACGTCCTCGAAATCGCCGGGCTGCACCGCGAATCCCGGTTCGGCGAAGCGGCGGATGGCCTTGGCGCATTCATCCAGCACGGCGTTGGCGCGGTCCTGGCCGAGCACCAGCAGCGCTCCCTGAATCTGGCGGATCGGCTCGTCGAGCGCAGCCAGCGTCGCCTGGCGCGAGGTATCGCGGAAGAAGGCGTCGAGCGTCTGCTCGATGGCGCCGAGGTTGGTGCGGATTTCACGGGCTACCGATTCGAGCAGCAGGCGTTCCTGCGCCCGGCGCGACATCGCGTCGAGGTGGGGAAGCTCGAGCATTTCGAGCTCTTCGCCGCGACTGACCGCTTCGAGCCGGCTGACGACGGCGTCGGCCGACCGCGCGAAGTCGGCATCGAGGGACTCGAAGTTCTCCAGTACCGACTCGGCGAGCAGCAATGCCGTGGCCATTTCCAGGGCGAGCGGCTCGTTGTGGCGGGACGGGTCGCGGCGCAGTTGGTCTGCCTGGCCAAGGATGGCTGCCGTCAGTCGCGCGTAGTCTGGCTGCGCCGTGGCGGCGCCTTCCTCCGCGATCTTCGCCACCCGCTCGTGGAAAGGCGGCAGGGCGGCCGCGGTGCCGGCGCACAGCCGATTCCAGTCATCTTTTGCGGCAGCAATGAGTTCGCGCAGGCGGCGGATGTGCGGCAGCAGCCGCTCGGTCTCGGACGCGGTCGCCTTGGGCAGCATGCCGTCGAGCCGGTACGCCGCGCGCACGATGGCGAGGGGAGCTCCACCCGCGGTAGCACATGCCGCCAGATAAAGGGCTTCGCGCAGCGGCGCTTCGCCCGGATCGGTCTGCCCTTCGCTGAGCTTCTTGACCTGGGCCCCCAGGCGCATGGCGAACCGCTTCGCTTCGGCGGCATCCGGCAGCCCCCCGGCCGCCAGGGCGTCGAGCACGCCGAGCGCCACCCACCAATAGGCTCGCGCGCCCGGCGTCATCCGGGTCAGTTCGATCATCGCGATGGCCGACTTCATTTCGCCGACGCCCTTGGCGTCGCCCTTGATCCACTTCAGCAGGCCGCGCTCGAAGCCGAGGCGCGCGGCCTTGATGCGAGCCGCCAGCGCCTCGCCCGCGAGCGGTGCCGGATCCTTCTCGCGCTTGGGCGGGCGCTGCGTGAGGTCGGGGAAGAACATCTCGGCCGGGCCCGGTTCGGGCTGGCCGCGAGCGACGACCAGCGCCCGGTAGGGGCCGAGCAGCTTGAGCGGCTGGTCCGGATGGCCGGCGACGAGGTCGTCGAGGTAGCCGCGCAGGGCGTCGAAGCCGCCCTGCGTCGCGGTGATGGCCGCTTCGCGGTCCGCGACGCCGCCGCCGTCGAGGGCGGCCAACAGCTTCTCGATCGCGTCGGCGAACTGGGTGATGCCGTCGAGGCCGACGATGGCGAGCGCGCCGTGTGCCTGGTGCATACCGCTCAGCGCCTTCTTGAGGTCGTCGCCGGCCGGGTTCGCGCGGTGCGCGGACAGGCTCGCACCGGCGCGCTCCAGCGCCAGGTCGATTTCGCCCTTGACCCAGGACAGCGGTCCGATGTCGAGTTCGGTGCTCATCTGGGGTCGGTAGCCAAGCGTCGCGTCACGATGCGTTTCGGATTACACCTTGAAGCCGGAAACGGAGCCCTTCAGTTCCGTCGCGAGCTGCGTCAGTTCGCCAATCGAAACCGCCGTCTGTTGCGTACTGGTCGTCGTTTGCGCCGTGATGCGCAGAATGTCCTTCATCGAGTCCGCCACCTTGGTGGCGATGTCCGCCTGTTCCTGGGTGTCGCTCGAGATCGCTTCAATCAGGCGCGCGAGGTCCTGGGAAACGCTGGAGATTTCGTTGAGCGCCTGACCGGCCGCGTCGGACAGGCGGGCTCCTTCCACCACGCCCTGGGTCGAGTGTTCCATGGCCGCCACCGTATCGTGGGTGTCGGTCTGAATCGTCTTCACGATGGCGGCGATCTGCTTCGTCGCCTCGCCGGAGCGTTCGGCAAGGCGCTGCACTTCCTCGGCAACGACCGAGAAGCCGCGGCCTGCCTCGCCGGCCGATGCGGCCTGGATCGCGGCGTTGAGCGCCAGCACGTTCGTCTGCTCGGTAATGTCGGAAATCAGTTCCACGATTTCACCGATCTCCTGCGACGACTCGCCGAGCCGCTTGATCCGCTTCGACGTCTCCTGGATCTGCGAGCGGATATCGTTCATGCCGGAGATCGAGTTGGCCACCGCGGTGGCGCCCTTCTGTGCGGCGTCGAGCGAGGCGTGCGCGACGCGCGCGGACTCGAGCGCGGAGGAGGACACGGTCTTCATCGAACTGGCCATTTCGAGAACGGCGGTGCTGGCGTTCTGGATCTCGGTGGACTGGATCTTGGTCGCCGAGAGCAGTTCGTTCGAAGTGGACTGGGCGGAACTGGAGGCGCGCGTAACGCGGTCGGCGGCGTCGTTGATGCGCCGCACCAGCACGGCGAGTTCCTCGACCGTGTAATTCACCGAGTCGGCGATGGCGCCCGTGATGTCTTCCGACACCGTGCATCGAATGGTCAGGTCGCCATCGGCGAGATCGCCCATTTCGTTCATCAGCCGCAGAATGGCGCCCTGGGTGGCTTCGGAGGAGGATTCCGCGTTGCGCCGCTGCCGCTCCGCCTCGCCGCTGCGCCGCGTGCCTTCGTCGTTGAAGGACTTGACCATCAGCACCAGCATCACGAGTGCGATCGAGCCGGTGATGGCGGCGACGAACGAGGGCGTGTCCTGTTCCGTGGCCTCCTTGTCATAGGCGTCGATCAGGGCGTCGATGCGGGAGGAGGTGGCGGCATTGCTGAGGAGCGTGGCTCCCGCAGCCCGCGCCTTGGCGAACGGCTTCAGGTCGCCGGCCAGCGGTTCGGCCGCAGTGCGCATTGCCGCCAGGGCCTTGCCGAGAACCGAATCCGCGGCAACGGCTTCCTGGCCTGCGGCGATGTCGCGCGGAAGCTGGGCCGCCATGGCTTCGTCGAGCGTCGGTTGCGCCGACAGCATCAGCGCGGCGCGCAGGATTCGCTCGACGAGGAAGGGTAGCTTGCCGCCGGCAGCCCCAGCGGCATCGAGCATCGCCGGTCCCTGCTGGCGGGCGATCTGGGCAAGATTGCCTACCGCCTGAAAGCGCTTTTCCTGCGAAGCCATCAGGCTGATCAGTTCGCTTTGCCGGCCCCAGGCCTCGCGCAGGGCGTCCAGAGCGGGGCGCGCCTCGACGATGGTCGGTGCCAGCCTGAGGCCGCGGTACTCGCCGCCCTCGGTAAGGCGCTCGAGCAGCTGGCCGAGGTTGTCGCGCGCTTCACGAAGTTCGGCGACGGCGTCCTTTTGTCCGGCCATGGCGGCCTGCGCCGCCTTGGGAATCTGCTGCGTCAATGGCGAGATGCGGCTTACGGCGGCCAGGTGGTTGATGCCGCGGGTGGTGGCCTGGTTCTGCATGAAGATCGCCGCGATGGAGATCAGCAGGCTGATCAGGAAGACCGTGCCGAGGATGCGGAACTGGGTATCGATGTCGAACTTGCCGATGACCGGGATACCGCGCTGTGCGCGGCGTTCGACCGGGGGCGCACTGCCTTCGGGCGGTGGGCTCGCATTGCGACGGTCGAAGCTCGGCAGTTTGAAGGGGAGCTTGAAGGCCATGGAATGTCCTTTCGCTAGAGCGCGATATCGAGATAGGTGGAGTCGGCCAGCAGCGCAGGCACGCGCAACTGCGTCCAGTTGATGTCATGGGTATCGTGGTAGCGGCCGCCGAGCCAGGGCGCGGCATCACCTGCGGGCGCGTCCTCTGTCGCGTGCATGTCCATCTGCGGCCTCAGTCCCAGCGCACGCCGCACCAGCAGCGCAGTGTTGACCCCGTGGCGGGCGCCGACGAGCACCAGGCGCGACTGGGCATTCAGCGGGGTTGGCGCGCCGCCGCGCCAGGCAGCGAAGTCGACCACGCTGTAGAGGACGCCGCGGATGTTGGCGATGCCGGCGAACCACGGCTTGGTCAGCGGCGCCGGCGTCAGCGCCGGCACCGGGATGACCTCGCCGGAATCGGCCAGGTCGATCAGCCAGTGGCTTCCTCCCGGAAGTTCCTCGCTGCCCGATTCGACGCCCAGCAGCGTGTGGCCACCCTCGCCACGCCGCGCGGACAGGAGCCGATCGGAAAGGCTCTGCTGGAACTCGCGCAGACTGATGCGTCTGGCCATCGTCAGCCCAGCGCCGCGATCTTGGCCAGCAGCGCCGGTCCGTCGACCGGCTTGGTGACGTAGTCCTTGGCGCCCTGGCGCATTCCCCAGACCCGATCCGTTTCCTGGTCCTTGGTGGTGCACATGATGACCGGGATGTCCTTGGTGTCATCGTCCTTGGATAGCGCGCGTGTGGCCTGGAAGCCGTTGATGCCGGGCATCACGACATCCATCAGGACAAGGTCCGGCTTGATCTGCTTGGCACGGGCAATGCCTTCCTCGCCGCTGTCCGCGGTCACGGTCTCGTAGCCGGCGCCGATCAGCAACTGGCTCAGGATGTGGCGTTCGGTGGGGGAGTCGTCGATGATGAGTACGGTCTTGATGGGCATGGCGGATGACTCGCTTTGGCTTGAATCCAGGTCAGGGCCGCGCCAGGTGGGCGGCGACCGTTTTCAACAAGGCGTCCTTGGTGAAGGGTTTGGTCAGGTATTCGTCGGAGCCGACCATGCGGCCGCGTGCGCGGTCGAACAGACCGTCCTTCGAGGACAGCATGATCACCGGAGTTCCGGCGAACTTCGGGTTCTTCTTGATCAGCGCGCAGGTCTGGTAGCCATCGAGGCGTGGCATGAGGATGTCGCAGAACACCAGATTGGGCTGGTGGTCGTTGATCTTGGCCAGGGCATCGAAGCCGTCTTCCGCCAGCACCACTTGGGCACCGGCCTGGCGCAGGAAGATTTCGGCAGTCTTGCGTATGGTGTTCGAATCGTCGATCACCATCACCTTGACGCCGGAAAGCTCGGGTACGTCGCTCACGTTATTCCATGCGCATTGTCGTTGGTTCCGCCGCGGGCGGCCTGACCCTTCCTCCCCTGCGGTACGGCCGGCCGTTTGGACGCGGCCGGTCTTGCTTTCCGCAATCATACTTGGTTTTCGCGTCGGCAAGCCCCTGTCGCCGTTAGGTCCGGAGCGCCGCGTCGCATCGGATAGAATTGCCCGCCACCGGTGCGGCTGCCAGGCCGCGTCCGCCCCTTGCGCCAATGACCGCTTCCCGCCCCGCCCCGCCTGCCGTGCTGAGCTTCGCCGCCTCCGATCCGACGGGGGGCGCCGGACTGCAGGCCGACATACTCACGCTGGCCAGCCTGGGCTGCCATCCGCTGTCGGTGGTTACGGCACTCACCGTTCAGGACACGGCCGGCGTCGAGGCAGTGCTGCCGGTGGATGCGGCCTGGGTGTCCGACCAGGCGCGTGCGCTGCTGGAGGACATGCCGGTGGCGGGCTTCAAGATCGGGCTGCTCGGCAGCGTCGAAGTGATCGCGGCCGTGGCCGAGGTGATCTCCGACTATCCCGAATTGCCGGTCATCCTCGACCCGGTGCTTGCCTCGGGCCGCGGCGACCAGCTTGCCGACGAGGAGGTGGTCGAGGCGATGATCGGCCTGCTGCTGCCGCAGACCACCGTGCTCACCCCCAACAGCCTCGAGGCGCGGCGGCTGGCCCAGGAAATCGATGCGCAGGCGGTCGCGCTGCCGGCGTGCGCACGCACGCTGGTCGAGGCCGGTTGCGAGTACGTGCTGGTGACCGGAACGCACGAAGGCACGCCGCAGGTGGTCAATACGCTTTACGGCAGCCACGGTGCGGTGCGCAGCGACCGCTGGGAACGGCTGGCGGGGAGTTACCACGGCTCGGGATGCACGTTGGCCTCCGCGCTCGCCGCGCACGTCGCCAACGGCGTCCCCCTGGCCGATGCGGTCCATGGCGCCCAGGAATACACGTGGCGCACGCTCGCCGGCGGCTACCGGCCGGGGATGGGCCAGTTCATCCCGGACCGGATGTTCTGGCTGCGTGCTGCCGGCGACGGCGAGGAGCCGGCACAATGAGGCTCGCCGGGCTCTGTGCCGTCACGCCGGACGATCCGCTCCTGCCGCGGCTTTCTGCGCTGGTGCAGGCGGCGCTGGACGGCGGCGTACCGCTCGTCCAGTACCGCAACAAGACGGCGCCGCGCCCGCTGCGGCGCGCCCAGGCCGCGGAAATGCTGCGCATCTGCCGCGCGGCCGGGGCCCGGCTGATCATCAACGACGACGTCGCGCTGGCCGTGGAAATCGGCGCCGACGGGGCCCATGTCGGCCGCGGCGACG
>ERZ724507.897-NODE-897-length-13134-cov-5.088768_pt1 | contig 13134 bp, 10 predicted proteins | sample MGYA00376040_ERZ724507 | MGnify/ENA primary metagenome ERZ724507 (study PRJEB28724, sample SAMN07190883) | activated sludge metagenome | isolation source: activated sludge of sewage treatment plant in Hong Hong | place: Hong Kong | collected 2016-03-17 ...
AGAAAAGACTTTCTGAAAAGCATCAGTTTCGCGGGTGTTGCTGCCGCGCTCCCGGCTGGCCAAACGGCACTCGCCGCATCAACAGGAAAAAAACAACTCCGCAACCTGGCGACCGGCGGCCCGATCTGTACCCTGATCCCGAGTGAAACAGCCGGCCCCTTTCCACTTGACCTGACTGCCAATACCTTCTATTTCAGGCAGGACGTCCGGGAAAACAAACCCGGCGTGCAACTGAACCTGAAACTGAAAATTTTCGGGCTGGAGAATTGCCTGCCCGTGCCGAACGTCCGGGTCAATATCTGGCATTGCGACAAAGATGGCCTGTACTCCGGATACAGCCAGTCGGGCAACCAGGGCCAGGCAGGCCTGACCTACCTGCGGGGCTATCAAATAGCCGATGCAAACGGCGAAGTGACCTTCACGACGATTTTTCCCGGATGGTACACCGGCCGTATCTGCCACATCCATTTCCAGGTGTATGTCAGCCCGGTTTACGCCGCCATTTCCCAACTTACCTTTCCGCTTGCCCTTAAAAACGCGCTTTATGCCGACAATCCGACCCTCTACACCAAAGGCGCCGATCCCCTGACCTTCAATACGGATAATATTTTTTCCGACGGCTACGAATACCAGTTGGCGACGCTGACCCCGAACAATGATACCGGCGGTTACGACGCCTACCTGGAAGTGGCGATACAGGGCGCCGGTGTATCTGCATTGGCTGAACTTGAACCGCAAACCGGCGGCCAGTTTACCCTCGGCCAGAACTTCCCGAACCCGTACTCAGGCGAAACCACAGTGCCCTTCAAATTGAACAACGCAGCAAATGTCAAACTCCGGCTGTTCGACCTTCAAGGCAAAATGCTGGCTGAAATGACACAGGATAATCTTGGCGTGGGCGAGCACCAGTTCGTGGTCAACACCCGGGAACTCGGCATACCGGTTGGGACTTACGCCTATCAACTCGATGTGGAAAACCAGTACGGGGCGTTCCACTCCAGCAAATTGATGACGGCAGCGAACCCGGCACATTGACCCTGCCCTGATTCGGGAGCGATGCTGCTCCTGTCAGTCGTAAGAATACCTGGCTGCCTGTGTTGTGCTGCGATCAAATATCGCGGTCTGCGTCAAACTGCTCCAGGTAGTCTGCCACGCGGCGCAGGAACGAGCCGCCGAGCATGCCGTCTACGACGCGGTGGTCGTAGGAAAGCGAGAGAAACATCATCTGGCGGATCGCGATCACATCGCCGTATTCCGTTTCGAGTACGGCAGGTTTTTTGCGAATGGCACCGGTTGCCATGATGGCTACCTGGGGCTGGTTGATGATGGGCGTGCCCATCACGTTGCCAAAGGTGCCGACATTGGTGAGGGTGAAGGTGCCGCCTTGTATCTCCTCGGGTTTGAGCTGGTTTTGGCGGGCGCGGGCGGCGAGATCGTTCACCTGCTTGGTCAGTCCCACGAGGTTGAGATAATCGGCGTTGCGGATAACCGGCACGATGAGGTTGCCGCTGGGCAGCGCCGCTGCCATACCAATATTGATGTCTTTTTTAACCAGAATACGGGTGCCGTCTACCGATACGTTGACCATCGGATAGTCGCGCAACGCGCGCGTGACGGCTTCTACGAACAAGGGTGTGAAAGTAATATTCTCGCCGTATTTCTTTTTAAACGCGTCTTTGACCTTGTTGCGCCAGTTGACCATATTGGTCACATCGGCCTCGACAAACGAAGTGACGTGCGGACTGGTGTGCTTGCTCATCACCATGTGGTCGGCGATGAGTTTGCGCATGCGGTCCATTTCCACGATCTCCACATTGCCGTCTGCACTGGTAGCGGCCGGGCGCTGCGTGGTGACGGCTTGCGGTGCAACAGGCGCTGTTGCCTGTTGGTTGCCATTGCCATTGGCGGGTGCTGCATGGCGTTTGGCCACGTATTCGAGCATGTCTTTTTTCGTCACGCGCCCTTCCTGGCCCGAGCCCGGAATGCGATCGAGTTCCGCCTGGCTGATCTTTTCTTCCCTGGCGATGGTGCGTACCAGCGGGGAGTAAAAGCGTCCGCCCGACTGTGCGCTCAGTTGCTGACGGCCACCGGCGGGTTCGGAAGCCGGGACATAGGGCACCTCTACCGGCGCTTCCTGCTTGCCGTTAACGGGTGCCGGTTGACTGACGGCCGGCGAAGCGGCAGGCTGGTCGCCCGTCGATTCCGTTTCAATGATAGCAATGGTTTTATTGATGGGTACCACGTCGTTTTCCTGGAAGAGTATTTCCACCAGCACGCCCGCAACGGGCGAGGGTACCTCGCTGTCTACTTTGTCGGTGGCGATGTCGAGCACGGGTTCATCGAGTTCGACGCGGTCGCCGGGTTTTTTGCGCCATGTGAGGATGGTGGCCTCCATGATGCTTTCGCCCATTTTGGGCATAACAAGTTCTACGCGAGCCATGTATAATGGTTATGAGTTTGGATAAAGCGCTGCAAAGGTACATGTTCCATCGGCAGTGGCGATATACAAAGGCCATATTTGCTGCGCTTTTTTGCAGAAAACTTTCAATTTTGCGCCCCTATGACACCTGTAAAGAACATTATCTTCGACTTCGGCAACGTCTTGTTCGACCTCGACCTGCCCGCCATTGAGCGCCATTTTCGGCAACTTTTCGGAAAAAATTTCGACGCAGTCAACGAAAAATTACGCCGCACCCGATTCTTTGAATTGTATGAAACCGGCGGTATCAGCACGGAAGAGTTCGTGACTACCCTGCGCACCGCCACCGACCCGCTTCTGAGTGAAGAACAGGTCGTCGCAGCCTGGAACTCTATTTTTATCGACATGCCGAAACACCGCTTTGACATGCTGCTCCAATTGCGCCAGCGCTATCAGGTGATCCTGCTCAGCAACATCAACGACCTGCACGCCAACTGGATCGATGCGTATATGCTGCGGCAACACGGAATGGACGATTTTCTGACCCGCCATTTTGACGCGGTCTACTATTCTCACCTCATCCGCCTGCGCAAACCCGATCGGGAAATTTATGAGTATGTGCTGGCCGATGCCGAACTTGTAGCGGAAGAAACCGTCTTTTTCGACGATCTGGAAGTCAATATTGAAGCGGCCAGACAACTCGGAATCCGGGGTGTGTTGCACCCCTTGGGGAGCGAAATCGGGAAGACTGTTGCGTCGTTGGTCACTGATCGTCGTGCGATATTTTGACCTGGACCGCCATTTGATCTTGCAGGAAATTCCGGAACAACCAGGCATGCTCCATGTATACGCCGGATTTGAAAATCCGGCCAAACAGCATATGCAAAACAGATCAGGAGGCCGGTGTGTAATTCATGGCCAACGACAAGAAACACCTACAAACAATCCCAATCGTACAATACCCTTGAAAAATCCAGGGCAACCAGATCCTTTTCCCGGATAAAGAAATGGCCGACGCCCATGTCGCCCCACATGAGGTCCATGAGTTGGTCGGAGTCGAGTTGGAACAGGAGCAGCATGGGGTCTTCCTTTCGGCGGGGGTCATCCTGAGTGAAGTAGGCATACCCGCCTATTTTGTGCCCTTGTGGCCGAACGGCTTTGCCAAATTCGTCCATCACAGTCCATTCCTGTTCACCAAACTGCTGGAAAAAATCCGTGCCGAAATGCCGGTAAAAGCGGTAATCGGTCATGGCTGCCACCTCTTCTGCGGCCTCAAATACGAGGGGATACGATTCGTCGGGGTGATGCGGCAGCAGGTCGTCGTAGTCGCGCAGCATGGGCATGCCGGCTTGCAGTTGGGATTCATCCCGGATCAGATCGCGGTGGTACAGTACGCGGAAAGTATCCTGGTTTTCGCCGTCGTCGAAGTCCATGCCATAAAGGTCATCGTCGTTGAGATAGAACTGCAAGATGCCTTGTGAAGGAAAGGGTGAAAGTGGCGGCATATCGGCAAAATTGACCTGGGCCAGAAAGAACAGCTCGCGGCCGTCGGGCGCCGTCGGCCAGGGGGTACTTTTGGGCAGGTATGGTTGTCCGCCGACCTTGCTTTCCCAGGGACTGGTTTTGCGCAAAGGAGATGCCTTGATGCGGTTGAAAGGCATGGCAGTCTGGAGCAGTTTCTCGCGGAAGGGCTCCATGGCAGTTGGTAGGGTGAGTTGCATGTGACAAATGTACAAACCGGATGGAGTATCCCGCAGTATTTGAAATACTCCCGGGTTGAAAAACCCGCCAACCCGCCTTACGCTTCCAGGGCGGCCAGATAAAAATCTTCCTTTCCCCGCATCACCACCTCATCTTCAGGTGTTTTGTCGCCGTAGCCGATAATGTGCAGCAAGCCGTGCGCCATCACCCGGCATAACTCGTGGTAGAAGGGAACGCCGTAGGTTTTGGCGTTTTCGGCCACCCGTTCCGAACTGATATACACTTCGCCGGCGGAAAAATCAGGGCCATAGTCGCTGTTCGGAAATGTGATCACATCGGTGTAGTAGTCGTGGTCGAGGAATTCCACGTTGATGCCGCGCAGGTGCTCATCGGAGCAGAAAACATAGTTGAGTTCCCGAATGGGCCTGCCCTCGGTTCGGGCGGTCGCTTCCAGCCATTCACGCAACGCCTGCTCATCGGGCAGGTCGAAGGCGACATCTTCAAAAAAGAAAGAGACCGGTGTCTCCGGCTCATCCGGCAAAAAGTCGGGAAAATGGCTGAAATCCATAGGTGGACAGGAATAAAAAACCTCCGAAATCGCGGACGACTTCGGAGGTTTTTTTAAAAAAAGGTACGATCAGTCAATCTTGAAACGCATTTCAACTGTGCTGCCGTTGCGGGTAAAGCGACATTCGTCGCTCAGGTGCCGCATCAGGAAAAGTCCGCGGCCACCGCATCTTTCCAGGCATTCCCCTGTTGTGGGATCAGGCACGCAGGTCGGGTCGAAACCGGGACCTTCGTCGGATACACGGATGGAGAGCGCGTCTTTCTGACGGCGCAGCGAGATTGAAACACATTTGTTTCCGTCGGCCTGATTGCCATGCAGGATGGCGTTGGTAACGGCTTCAGTCAGACTTACTAGGATGTTCCCGTGGACGTTGGGAGAAAGATTGTACCGGTTGGCTACGTCATGTACGAAAGGTTCTACTTTGCATACGTTATCGGGGTTGGATGGGAGTGTTAAATTCGTGTGTAAATCGCTCATTCGCCAATTTTTGTTAAAAAAATCTGACTGTCTGGGATGCGCTTTCAATTGTTTTTCAAGCATACAGATCGGTGTTGGGAAGCGTAACAGCCAAATTACCACAGTTAGGATTGGGTAGCAGGATTAAAACGAAAGGAGAATATTACACCTGTAAATGCGAATGTTCCGGGAGGATTAGTGCAAAAAACGATGCAATTTAAGATTTTGTTAATACGCGGCGCAAGGGGGTGTGGAAAAAAAGTTGCTGTTTTCCCCAAATATAGGGATATTTTGACGAAAAACCAATTGTTTCGTCACGTTATCCACAAAATTATTTTCTTAAAATCAGTTTAAAACTCCGCATTTCCGGGATATCGCGGGAATGCGATCACATCGCGGATGTTGGTCATGCCCGTTATGAACTGTACCAAACGCTCGAATCCCAGGCCAAAGCCCGCGTGCGGGCAGGAGCCGAAGCGCCGCGTGTCGAGGTACCAGTAGAGTTCCTTTTCCGGGATGTGCATGTCGCGCATGCGCTGCACGAGCCGGTCGTACCGCTCTTCGCGCTGGGAACCGCCTACGATCTCGCCGATACCGGGAAAAAGAATGTCCATGGCGGATACAGTCGGGCCCGGGACGCCCTCGGCAGGTTCATCCTGGCGCATATAGAACGCCTTGATCGCAGCCGGGTAGTTGGTCAGGATAACGGGCTTCTTGAAATGTTTTTCCACCAGGTAGCGCTCGTGTTCGCTCTGGAGGTCGGTGCCCCAGCCTTCTACAGGAAACTGGAATTTTCCCTTTTTGTTGGGGTTGGAGTTCTTCAGGATTTCAATCGCCTCGGTATAGGTGAGTCGTTCGAACTGATTGTCGACCACAAAGCGCAATTTTTCAGTGAGCGACATCTCGCTGCGCTGGTCCTGAGGCTTGCTTTTTTCTTCTTCGATCAGGCGGTCTTCCAGAATTTTAAGATCGTCGGCGCAGTGTTCGAGGGCATAACGGATAACATATTGCAGCATGTCTTCCGCGAGGTTCATGTTGTCGCCCAGATCGGCGAAGGCTACTTCCGGCTCGATCATCCAGAACTCGGCCAGGTGGCGCGTGGTGTTGGAGTTTTCGGCGCGGAAGGTCGGGCCAAAGGTGTACACTTCGCCTAGTGCCATGGCCCCGAGTTCGGCTTCCAACTGACCGGACACGGTGAGGTTGGTGGGGCGGGCGAAGAAATCCTGGCTAAAGTCGATTTCGCCGATTTCTGTACGGGGGGCATTTTCCAGCGGAAGGGTTGTCACCCGAAACATTTCCCCCGCGCCTTCTGCGTCGCTGGCTGTAATGATCGGCGTGTGCATGTAATAAAAACCACGGTCGTTGAAAAACTTGTGGATCGCATACGCGAGTGCATGGCGAATGCGGAAAACGGCCGCGAACGTATTCGTCCGGAAACGCAGGTGGGCGTGTTCACGCAAAAATTCGAGTGTCTGCTTTTTGGGTTGCAGGGGAAATTCCTCCGGGTTGCAGTCGCCGTATATGGTTATGGCCGAGGCCTTTACTTCAATTTTCTGGCCTTTACCCTGCGATTCCACGACCGTACCGCCGGCCCCGATCGCGGCGCCGAATTTGATGCGTTCGAGTGTGGCGGCGTCGAATTGTTCAAAATCCACGACAACCTGCAGGTTATGCGGCGTCGAACCGTCGTTGAGGGCAATAAACTGGTTGTTTCGGAAGGCTTTTACCCAGCCTTTGACCAGCACTTCCGTGCCAATGGGTTCCGTGCGAAGCAGTTCGGCTATTTTCGTGCGTTTCATATTCATAGTGGGACAAGCCACTCCAACAGTGTTTTTCAAAAAGAGCCGCAAAGGTAAGCCTCTGTCGCGACTTTGAAAGGGGTACGTTTATTTTTACCGATTGCCCGCTTTGGGCCTGTGATGACCAAACTTTCGCCCGCCTGTTTTGTCCCCTCAGATGATGCGACTACTTTTGCAACCCTAACGGGCGTTCGGCTGTTTCTTATAGCCAACATTTCCAGAAAGGAGAAAATCATGTTTATAGAAGTTTTTAAAAGTAAAATCCACCGGGTCCGCGTTACGCAGGCAGACCTGAATTATATAGGCAGCATCACGATCGACGAAGAGTTGATGGAAGCGGCCAATATTCTGGAGGGGGAAAAAGTGCAGATTGTCAACAACAACAACGGCGAGCGCATCGAAACCTACACCATTCGCGGCGAACGCGGCAGCGGCGTTATTTGTCTCAACGGCGCCGCAGCCCGCAGGGTTCAGGTGGGCGATATCGTCATCATCATCTCCTATGCCACCATGACGCCCGAAGAGGCCAAAACATTCCGGCCGGTTGCGATTTTCCCGGATGAAAATAACCGGTTGGTTAAGAATGGAAAATAGAGGGCGCCTTGGCCTTTTTACTTGCAAATCCTGTAAATCCTGTCTGAAAAGTAGAAGGCCCTTTCATCTATCCGGCATAGCGGAACAACTACCCGTCCGCTAATATCTCCCCGGATCAAACGCCTCCGCAGGCACACTCATCTGCTTGCCATCGGCTATTTCCGACACCAGTTTTCCCGTTCCCGCACCCATGCTGAGGCCGATCATGGCGTGGCCTGTGGCGACGATCAGATTTTTTGTCTTTTTGGCGAAGCCGATATAAGGCAAACCATCGGCCGATACGGGGCGGAAGCCATACCAAACCCGCTCCCGGGTATATTGCCGGAGCTTTTCAGGATCGGCGAGATCGCGGAATACAGGGTCGTCGATATAGCCGGGCAGAAAACGCGGCACGGCTTCGAGTATGCCTTGCACGCGCGGCAACAGGATCCGGTCATTGACCGGCCCGATTTCCATCGTACTGCCGATGCGCAGGCGCGTTGCCCAGGGAGTGAGCGCCACTTTTGCCTCGATCAGGATACAGGGGTAGCGGAGCAGTTGGCGCGGCGTATCTACGGTCATGGAGTATCCCTTGCCCGGCATAAGCGGGATATACTCCCCGGCCATTTTGGCGATCTGCGGCGACCAGGAGCCGGCGGCGAGCACGACGAGGTCGGGCGATTGCCGGAAGGTCGCGGTGTCGGGTTGACCCTGGCAGGTTACAGCCGTTATCCGGCCGTTTTCTTTGTGGAATCCGGTTACGGTGGTGTTTCTGAGGATGCTGACGCCGCGTTTTTCCAGCAATGCTGTGAGTTGACGCATGAGGGTATTGGGATGGAGGTGCGCATCGTCTTTGAACCACACGCCGCCGCGCACGTCGGGCAGCAGGTCGGGCTCCATGCGGTGTGCGTCTTCCCTGCTGAGCACTTCGGTTTTTAGCCCCATGCTCCCGGCAACGCGGGCATTTTCGAGTTCTTCCTGTTCCTTTTTCGCCGTTTGATAGAACATGATGCAGCCATCCTCCGTGTACTCAAAGTTCATGGCGCCGTTTTGCTGCCATTCGGCAGTCAGTTGTTTCGACAGCATCAACAGGTCGCGCAGTGGCCTGGCACTGCGTTCAACGTGCCGGGGATTGGAAGCCCGCATGAACTTCAGTCCCCAGTCGATCAGGTCCCAACGGAGGGAGGGGCGGACGTAAAACGGGCTTTTTTGCCGGAACATCCACCAGAACCCCTGGCTGATAATACCCGGCGCCGCAAGGGGCACAAAGTGTGAGGGCGACAGGTAGCCCATGTTGCCGAACGAGCAATTGTCCGTCAGGTCGCCTTTTTCCAGAACTGTCACATCCCAGCCATTCTCGTTGAGGTAGTAGGCTGAACTGAGTCCGATAATGCCGCCGCCGATGATGGTTGCTTTCATGGTTAAAAGAAGTGCGTGGTGTAAAGAAAGAGCGCGCCGTTGCTTATTCCTGCGCGTTTGTCACAATGCGATACACAGATAAGGAATACAAAAATGTAATGAGGTAACTCAAGACGTTCGTCCGCCCAGCCCGACATATCGCCCTTCTGCCAGGACGCCCAGTGGTCTGAGCCCGTCGCCGTCCCACTCGCCAAAGATGCTGACAGGGTGCCCGCCCGACAGGGCCATAATCTGCCATCCGGTATCTTCGGGGGTCTTGAGTGGTAACACGTGTTCCTGCGGGTCTGTAATGAAAAAACGGTCTTTTTCCGCATACGGTAAAATGGCGTTGAAAGCCGCCGGGAACAGGTGTAGCCAGGGCTGTTCCGCCAGTACTGCTGCGTACACGGTTGCAAATGTGTCAAATTTCCCGAAACCGTCCAGTGCTTTAATTTTTTCGGGAAGTTCGTGCAGGTCATCGGGTGCGATGGCGCGCAGCGGATATGCCGAGGGGTAAAATGCGAGCGTCCCGCGCAACACGCTTCCCGTGGTAAATCCCGGTGGAAACCCTGCGCCTCCGAAAGCGTAATCAAGCAGTTGTGCAAATCGACCGCTCCGGCTGCCCAACAGCCAGCTTCGGCGCGACAGGAGTTTGTCCTCCAAAACGGATTCGACCTGGCCCACAACAGCCCAGTCGTCGGAGACACGCTCGCCGGATGCCAGCACCGCTTCTTTTTTGGTATTGATCCCGATATACTGCTGCAGGTCGTACAGCAAGGGTTCGGGCAGTTGGCCGCGTTTTCGGAAGGCCCGAACGGCAAGGTAGCAGTCGGCGAGTACGGCAGCGGTGCGATCGGCCCAGTCGGGCGCATCAGCCGGGATGTCGCCCAAAAGCCGCAGGGTTCGGCTCAGGCCGGGCATGGACGCGTCGGCCATGCGTTCCGCGATGTTTTTCCACCATTGGGCGTCTTCTGTGACTACGGCGGCGAGACCGCGCCGCATGGTATCGAGCAGCCATGTGTCGAGGTCGTCAAATCCATGGGCTGCACGCTCCAGCCGCTCGAACCGGCGTTGCTGCTGTGCCGCGGCTTTTTCCCCGCTATTGTCTGTCCGCATCATCCGGTCGCCGCCCCGGCCGGCCAGCAGCGCCGTTACCCATTCGGGAAGTTCGTCCACCGGCGGAAACGGCGCGTCGAGCATCTCCAGGGCCAGTGCGTGAACGCATGGCTTTGGATATTGGGAACACGTGCAATAAAGCCGTTTGCTTTCACGATTGGCCGCGACGCCGTGCCGGCAGTGTTCTCCTGCCGGCATTTCCCCAAAAACCAGGTGTCCAAACGAGCCGCCGTTCCGGAAAAAAGCGGCCTGTGCAAGTGCGGTTGCCCTGTTCTTTTTGCTGTCGGATATTGCGGCCACGCCGTGGAAAGGTTGAGGTTGGTTACGGTTGTTGTTTTCCCAGCGATATTATGTTGGCAAAAAGCCGGTAGGCGCCGGGCACACCGGCCGGTAGTTCGCGGAAAAACGACAATCCGGTGTAGACATAGTGCCCTTTGCCGTATTTAGCCACGAGCAGCGAGCCATCGGCGGGTTTTTCGCCGGGATCGTTGGCCGAGAGGGGCGCTTCGAATGCCGCATCCCACTCGCCGGGAAAATACAGGCCGCGCTCCTGCACCCAGTCGTCGAAATCCTTGGACGTCAACTTGTTGGGCGTATTCAGCACCGGGTGATCGGGCAACAGGAAACGCATTTCTGCCGTCTCGTCGGTAACCCGGGTACGGGATAGCTTCATCGGGTAGGGCGCCAGTTGATCGAGTACGAGTTCGTGGCTGGTATTGTACTGCACCACCAGGGTGCCGCCGTTCTGGACGTAATCGAACAGTTGTTGCTGGTGGAATTTGAGTCCTTCACGTGTGTTATAGGCGCGGATGCCCACCACGATGGCGTCGTATTTTTTCAGTTTGCCGGCTTCCAGGTCTTTGTCTTCCAGCAGGGTAACGGTACAGCCCATTTGTTGCAGGGCCTTGGTTGTCTCGTCGCCTGCGCCGGCGATATAGCCGACGTTTTTGGCCCTGACGCTCAGGTCGAGTCTTGCCGCAGGCGCCGTGGCTGGCAGCAGCACGCTTTGTTGCGGAATATGGTCGTATTTTACCGTAGTAAGGCGATAAGGGTAACGTTTGCCATCGACCTCCACCGCAGCGTTCAATATGCCGTTGCCGGTAGAGGGCTGCAGCTCGAAGGTGTATTCAATTTCCTCGCCTTTGTTTTTTAAATCGAATTCCGGCAGTTTCTGGGCTGCTCCGGGGTTTTTCCAGCCGTCGGGAATATCGAGCAACAGTTTGACGTGTACGTTGTCGCGCCCGGCTTTTACACGCAGGGTGACAGGCAGGCTGTTGCCGGTAGCCAGATAGGATGCTTCGGTAAACTCCACAAATGCCGGCGGCAGGATTTCAAATGGCCGCCATACCTCTCCAATAGCCGATTCTTCCACTTTGTAGGCAACATCGGTAATGTATTCCAGGGGAACACCGTTGACCGTAATCGACCAGCGTACCGATGCAAAACGCGGCGATTCGGGCATGCCGCGCAGCTGCTGGTCCTCTACCGTATACATGCCCAGGGAGGATGTTCCGCGAAGCCAGTAGGGTGAGGTGAAGGTTGCGTTAGCAGGGATCGTCACATTGCAGGCTGTGGTAAAATCCACGTTGGATTTCAGCGGCAGGGCAAAAACGGTGTCCAGCAAGCCCGGCATGATCGAAGCACTTCCCAGCACGACGGCTGCAGTGCCCTGTGCCCTGCAAATGGCCTCCAGGTTAACTTTAACCGATCCTCCCGGTGTGACGGTTGGCTCGGCGGCAGTGGCTTCCAGGTAGATGCCCAGACAGCCGCGGATAACCTCCTTGATTTCGTTTAACTTGACCTGTTTCCAGTAGCCATCGGGCAGCGATTTGATCATTTGCATGGCCGTCAGCAGATCGGGAACACTGGCGGCGGGGTTGTCGGAGCGGTATTCGCGGTCGATCCTGGTAAGCAGGTCGCCGATTTTTTCACCGCCCGCCACACGCGTCCAGGTCGTATTTATCCCGGCAAAAGGATCTTTTTCCGAGGGTTGAGAGCCTTTGATGAATTCAAACCAATCGATGCTTTCGCCACGGCTGCTCATGGCGCCGAATCCCTGGCAACGGTGCATGGAACGTGCTTCGGCGGCTACTTCGTTGTTGCTTTTGCCTTTGAGCGGCAGGTACACGCCCAGGTCGAGCGGATAAAGGTTGGTTTTATCGGCCTTTTCAAAGGCCTCGCGGCTGCCATAGAACCACCAGGAGGTATTGAAGAAAATGCGGCCCGGCTGCCAGTGTTCGGTGTATTGCAATTGCTCGGGATACACATCGGCCTTGCCGGCAAGGTCGAATGCTTCTACGGAGAGCATGGCCGATGAGGTATGGTGGCCATGCGTGTTGTATTTTATATCGTGGTAAAAGCGGTTGATGATCACATCGGGTTTTGTCTCCCGGATGGCCCATACCACATCGGACAGCACGGCGTCCTTGTCCCAGATACGCAGGGTTTCCTCCGGGGTTTTGGAAAAACCGAAATCATTGGCGCGGGAAAAGCGCTGTTTGCCGCCATCGATGGAGCGGGCCATGAGCAACTCTTCCGTGCGCAATACGCCGAGGAGATCGCGGATCTCGGGACCGATCAGGTTCTGCCCGCCGTCGCCGCGTGTGAGCGACAGGTAGGTGACGTTGTACAGTTTTTCGTTGGCGCAGTAACTGATCAGGCGCTGGTTTTCATCGTCGGGGTGGGCGGCAACGTAGAGCACGGAGCCGAGTACATTCAATTTTTTGATGGCCTGGTGCAGGTCGGCAGCGCTCGGCTTGGCCGGTTTCTGTGCCGTGAGCAGGAAGGGGGTGCAAAGGATAAAAAGGAGAAGGAGGAGTTTGTTTTTCATGCCCGAAAGGAATTTATGAACGGCGAAAATAGGCACAAAAAACAAGTGGGGAGCGTGAAGGTTGCCCCAAAGGAGGATTTTGGACGTATTGAGGCTATGCAAATGGCACACTGATGACACAGATCAGGCAGATTTACACAGCGGAAATCAGCCAAATCTGCGTCATCAGCGTGCTATTGATCTACAATTAGTAATGGCACACAGATGACACAGATCAAACAGATTTACACAGCGGAAATCAGCCAAATCTGCGTCATCAGCGTGCTATTGATCT
>ERZ724507.898-NODE-898-length-13123-cov-4.123890_pt1 | contig 13123 bp, 14 predicted proteins | sample MGYA00376040_ERZ724507 | MGnify/ENA primary metagenome ERZ724507 (study PRJEB28724, sample SAMN07190883) | activated sludge metagenome | isolation source: activated sludge of sewage treatment plant in Hong Hong | place: Hong Kong | collected 2016-03-17 ...
GGTATCGCGTGGAACCTGGTCAACGTGGGTATCGTCGGCTTTCTGCTTCTGAGGGTGCACAGGAGCCTGAAGACGGCTGCCTGAGGCACCTGCCATGAAAAAAGCCCCCGTCGCCGGGGGCTTTGTCGTGGGGCGCACCGCCCGGCGCGGGCCTGGCATTGGCTCGTTCACGGCTTGAAGATGTCGCCCAGCGCGAGGTTCTCGCGCCGCGGGTCGGCGCCGCCTTCCAGCACCGTCGCGCCGTTGCGCGTGGCCTTGACGATGGTGCTGATGCCGCTGCTCTGCGAGGACACGCTTACGGTATGACCCATGGCGCGCAGCCCGGTGACCAGCGGGTCGTTGCCGCCGGCCAGGCCGCCCGAGGGCGTCGTGGCGTTGATGTTCGGGTGCTCGCCGCCGACGTTGGTCGTGGCGCTGTTGGCGGCCCCGAAATCGACCATCGACGTCGCCTGTTGCGCGTCCATGCCCCAGTCCAGCACGCCGACCAGCGTCTTGACCACGTACTGGATGATGGTGGCGCCGCCCGGCGAGCCGGTGCCCATGAGGAAGTCGCCCATCGAGCCGTCGTCCGCCATCTTGAACACCAGCGTGGGCGCCATGGAGCTGCGCGGGCGCTTGTTGGCCTGGATGCGGTTGGCGATCGGGCCGCTCGAATCGCTGGCGAGCACCGAGAAGTCGGTCAGCTGGTTGTTCAGCAGGAAGCCGTTGGTCATGCGGAACGAACCCATGCCGCTTTCGATCGTGGTCGTCATCACCACCACATTGCCCTGTTTGTCTACGATGGTCATGTGGGTCGTGCCCTTGCCTTCGGCCGAGCTGATGCCCAGCGGCGCCGACGTGAAGGTGCCGGCCACCGCGGTGCCCATGCTGCGGCTGAAGTCGATCAGGTTGGCGCGGTTGCGCAGGTAAGCCTTGTCCAGCAGCGCGGCGGTGGTGCCGCCCGGCAGGGGCACGAAGTCGGTGTCGGCCATGTACTTGTTGCGGTCGGCGTAGGCCAGGCGTTCGGCTTCGCTGATGAGGTGCACCCCCATGACGGTGGGCTTGCCGCCGTTGGTGTCCATGGCAGTGGGCTTGTAGCCGGCCAGGTAGAAGTTCTCCAGCGTGCCCAGGGCCGAGGCCACGGTCATGCCACCCGACGATGGTGCGCCCATGCCGCAGACCCAGTAGCTGCGGTAGGTGGTGCAGACCGGGTCACGCTTCTTGGCCTGGTAATTGGCCAGGTCGCTCAGCTCGGTCAGACCCGGGGTGATGGCGAAGCTGGGGCTGCCGCCGCTGGTCATCTTGATCTTCTTGACGATGTTTTCGGCGATCGGGCCGGTGTACAGCGCGTTGGCGCCGGTGCTGGCCAGGGCGGTCAAGGTTGCCGCGTACGCGGGGTTCTTGATCACCGTTCCCAAGGGCTTGGCAGTGCCGTCGGCGTTCAGAAAGTAGGCGGCCGCCTCGGGATCGGTGAGCAGCAGGGTGCGTGAGCCGTCGATAGCGGCGGCCATCCGGCCGCTGATCGGAAAGCCATCGGACGCCAGTTGCACACCCGACTGGAAAAGGTCCTTCCAGGCCAGGCTGCCGTAGTCCTTGTGGGCGAGTTCCAGCATGCGGACCGCGCCCGGGGTGCCGACGGAGCGCCCGCTCTGGCGCAACGCATTGAAGGCGCCGGACGATTCGGGCGCGGTGCCCGCCGGGATGGGCAAGGGTGGTGCCGAATTGGTGGCGCTGATGGTGCGCAGGTAGTCTTCGGTGGCGGCGGCCGGCGCGGTCTCGCGGCCGTCATAGGACTGGACCTTTTTCGTTTTGGCGTCGTAGTGCAGCATGAATGCACCGCCGCCCAGTCCGGACGATTGCGGCTCGACCAGGCCGAGAACGGCCTGAACGGCGACCGCCGCATCGACGGCCGAACCGCCTTTCTTGAGAATCTCGCAACCCGCCTTCGAGGCATAGGGATTGGCGCTGACCACCATGTAGGTCTTGGCCGACACCAGGGCCTTGGGTCGGTAGCCCGAGGCTGGTTCCGGCGCCGTGGGATCACCGGGCAGCCCGGAACCCACGTCAACGCTGCCGCCGTCCGTGAGCTGCGCGCACTGGGTGTCGGCTGTCGTGACAGTGACGCTGTCGTTGCCGCAGCCTTGCAGCGCCAGCAAGCCGGCCAGCAGGGCCAGCGAGCTGAAGGCCTTCAATAGGGGCGGACGACTCAGCGGCGTCCTCATGGTCTCGGGTGATGCCATCGGGGGTTCTCCTTCAAAAGGGGTGGGTGGAACGGCCATGTTAGGCCTCGGGGCGCCACTTGACGTCATCAGGGTCGATGCCCAAGGGTAAACACCGATCTGCCCCGACCGCGGGTTGCCCCCGTGCCCGGGGGCGCGATGCGGTGGAACAATGACCGGATGGATGTTTTTCGGATCGGCTCGGGCGCGGGGTATTCGGGTGACCGGATCGATCCGGCGCGCGAGCTCGCGGAACGCGGGCGTCTGAATGCGCTCGTCTTCGAATGTCTGGCCGAGCGCACGATCGCGCTGGCGCAGTTGCGGCGCAGCCAGGATCCCGATGCGGGCTTCGACCCGTTGCTGCAGGAGCGTATGCACGCCGTGCTGCCCGCGTGCGTGGCCCAGGGAACAACGGTGATCACCAACATGGGCGCGGCCAACCCGGAGGGTGCGGGCCAGGCGGTGATCCGGGTCGCGCGCGCGCTCGGGCTGCCCCGGCTACGGGTCGCGGTGGTGTCCGGTGACGATGTGCTGCCGTGGATGCAGGCCAACGACGTTGTGCTGATGGATTCGGAACAGACCGTGCGTTGCCTCGATGGCCGCCTGGTCTCGGCCAATGCCTACCTGGGTGCCGATGCGCTGCTGCCGGCCTTGCGCGCGCAAGCAGACGTCGTGGTGACCGGTCGGGTGGCGGACCCGGCGCTGTTCCTGGCACCGCTGATGCACCACTTCGGCTGGGCGGCCGACGACTGGCCGCGCCTGGGGCAGGGCATCGTGGCCGGACACCTGCTGGAGTGTGCCGCACAGGTCAGCGGCGGCTACATCGCCGATCCCGGCTACGTGGACGTGCCTGGGCTGGACGAGGTGGGTTTTCCGTTGGCGGAGGTGCGGGCCGACGGCAGCTTCGTGATCACCAAGCTCGACGGCACCGGAGGCCGCGTGGACCGCCTGACCTGCACGGCGCAGCTGCTGTACGAACTGGAGGACCCGGCGCGTTACCTGCAACCGGACGTGGTGGCGGACTTCTCGCCTGTGACCCTGCGTGAGGTCGGGCCGGACCGTGTGGCGGTGGCCGGCGGCGAGGGCGCGCCCCGGCCGGCGCAGCTCAAGGTGTCGCTGGGCTACCGCGACGGTTTCATCGGCGAGGGGCAGATTTCCTACGCCGGCCCGGGTGCGCGAAGTCGGGGTGAACTGGCGCTGGCCGTTCTGGAACGGCGCCTTCGGAACGCCGGACTCGCCGGCTTGGAGCACCGCGCCGAACTGATCGGCGTGAACGCGATGCACGGACCACACCTTGGCGCCGACCGCGAGCCCTATGAAGTGCGCGTGCGGCTGGCCGTTCGCGCCGACACCCGTGCCCAGGCCGAACGGGTCGGGCAGGAGGTGGAGGCGCTGTACCTCAACGGCCCGGCGGGTGGCGGCGGCGTGACGATGTCGACCCGCGAGGTGATCGCCGTGGCGTCGGCGCTGATGCCGCGCGAGGCGGTGCGGCCGCATTGCCGGATTCTGGAGCTGTGACGTGAAGATTCGTGACATCGCGCTGGCCCGTTCGGGCGACAAGGGCAGCCGGGCCACGCTGAGCGTGATCGCGTACGACCTGGCGGACTTCGCGCGGCTGGAGCGTGCGCTGACGGTGGAGCGGGTCCAGGCCCATTACCAAGGCGTGGTGCACGGCACGATCCAGCGTTACCCGCTGCCCCATCTCGGCGCGGTACATTTCGTCATGAACGAGGCGCTGGCTGGTGGCGTGACATGTTCATTGGCCCTTGATGCGCATGGCAAGACCCTGAGCGGTGCCATCCTCGACTTGCCGCTGGAGCCAGGGTGCGGATGAACAGGCCCTAAACTCGGACTCGACAATTCATATTTCCCGAAGGAGACATCCCATGCGTTCCCTGTCCCGCCGCCTCGCCCTGATTGCCGGGGCGCTGCTGTGCTCGTCCGCGGCCCTGGCACAGCCCTTCCCGAACAAGCCCATCAAGGCCGTCGTGCCGTTTGCCGCCGGCAGCGCCACCGACCAGATCGGGCGTGCGTTTGCGGCGAAGATGTCCGAGACGCTGGGTCAGCCGATCGTCATTGAAAACAAGCCGGGCGTGAACGGCATGCTCGGTGCCGAAGCCGTGGCCAAGGCGGCACCCGACGGTTACACGATTCTCATCGGCACCAACAGCACCAATGCCGCGCTGAAGTACCTGATGAAGAAGCTGCCCTACGACCAGGAAACGGCCTTCGTTCCGGTGGGCTTTCTGGGTTCGGTGCCGCTGATGATCGCAGTCAATCCCGAGGTGCCGGCCAAGACACTGAAGGAATTTGTCGATCTGGCCAAGGCCAAGCCCGGACAGGTGTCCTTCGCCTATGCCAGCACGTCGCAGCAGGTTTCGTCGGAGATGCTGGCCAGCATGGCGGGGATCACCATGAACCCCATCCCCTACAAGAGCGGGCCGGCCGCCATGACCGACCTGATCGGCGGTCAGGTCAACATGTTCGCGGCAGACTTCGGCGTCACCGTGTCGCAGCACAAGGCGGGCAAGATCCGCGGCCTGGCCGTGACATCGACCAAACGGTCGCCGGTGGTGCCCGAACTGCCGACGGTCAACGAGGCACTGGGCCTGAAGGATTACGAACTGATCGCGTATTTCGCGGTCTTTGCGCCGGCGGGCACACCGGCGGACGTGGTCAACAAACTGAACCAAGCGATCAACGCGGCGGCGCAGAGCAAGGACATCCAGGAGAAGTTCGCCGCCATGGGCTTCGCCATCGACCCCGGCACCCCTGAAGCCCTGGCCCAGCGCAACAAGGCCGAAACGGCCAAATGGGCCAAAGCGATTCGGGACGCGAAGATCGAGCAGCAATGAGTTCCGTTTCTTGGCGCCCGGATGATTTTCTTGTACTTTGGCGTCCATGGCCATGGGCATAAATACCAAGTGTCCCTGCGCTTGACCGCGAGAACAAACGGTTGGCCAAAGTGTCCAAACTGTCAGCAATTAACATTGTCTTTCGCGGGCTCTGCACATAGTCCATGCCGGGCGGCGCAGCCCAAAGGCAGGAAAGCCCGACAGGCTCCTAGTTTTCTCGCTTTGCGCGGCTGGCGATTCCACTTGTCAGCAGCGCCGATAGCAGAACCACCGTGCCGGCGTAACTCAGGTACGCCATGTGTCCCCGGGTAATCAACCATCCTCCGCCGGCAGCGCCCAGCGCTTGCCCGGCATACATGGCCGATGTGTTCATCGCGATGGAAGCCGTCGCAAGCGCTGGTGCGATTTCCAGCAGGCGCGCCTGCTGGGCGGAATTCGACGCAAAGCATCCCAGCGCCCAGGGAATCATGACCAATGCCGCCAGCAGCGGGGTTTGGCCCATCGGCCAGGCCGCCATGCTCAGCACCATGCAGGCGATGGCCATGCCGACCGACCGGGCTGCACCGAGCCGATCAATATGCCGGGACACCCAGACATTGCCGACAAATCCGAACACACCGAACCAGGCAAGCAACGCGCTCAGTTCCAGTGGTGACACGCCGAGGCGGGTCTTGAAGTACGGCGCGAAATAGGAAAACAGCACAAACTGCCCCGCCGAATACAGCGCAGTGACCAGAACACACAACATCAGCGCCGGAGACTGCAAGGCCTTACCCCACGCGGCACGAGAGAGGGGGTCGGGTTTGATCCCGTCGGGCATGGCGCGCCAGACCCACAAGGCACTTGCCGCCGCGCACAGTGCGACCAGCAGGAACGCCGATCGCCATCCGAACAGCCCGCCGGTCAACGCCGCCAGGGGCATGCCCAGAACCGAAGCCACCGACCATCCGAGGAAGACAAAGGTGACCGCACGCCCACGTTGGGCCGGGGGTACCAGGAGTCCGATGCACGCCGCCGCCTGCGGGGTGAAGATTGCCGGTGCGACCAGCGCAAGCACGCGCACGCCCAGCAGGGATCCGAATTCGGGCATCAACGCTGACAGCAGATGAAACACCGCGTACCAGAGCATGCAGGCGGTCAGAAGACGGCGCCGGTCCCACCCGGCCACCAGCGTCGCGAACATCGGGGCGCCCACGCACATCAGCAGCGCACCCGCAGAGATCAGCTGCCCCGCCGTCGCTGTCGAAACCTGAAGGGACTCGCTGATCTGGTTCAGGGTGCCCGGCACCGCCATCACGCCCGTGCCGATCACCAGGTTGCCGAAAAGCAGCGGCCACAGAACTGGCGGCAGGCGGGCCGGGTGCATGTCAGCGTCGGACCTGCAAGGCGCCGGGATTGACGATGTTGGTGGGTGTTCCCTTGAGGAAGTTCACGACGTTGTCGAACGCTGCTCCGAAATACAGTTCGTAGTTGTCCTGCTCGACATAGCCAATGTGCGGTGTGCAGATGCAGTTTTCCAGCCGCAAGAGCGCGTGGCCTTGGAGGATGGGCTCCGTTTCGAACACGTCGACGGCCGCCATGCCGGGACGTCCGCGATTGAGCGCGCTGATCAGCACGTCGGGCTGCAAGAGTTCCGCCCGGGACGTGTTGACGAACAGCGCGGTCGGTTTCATCCGGGACAGGTCGTCGAGGCCCACGATGCCGTGGGTGGACTCATGAAGGCGCAGGTGCATTGACAAGACGTCGACCTCCTCGAAAAACGCCTCGCGGTTCCTTGCAGCGGTGAATCCGTCCTGGGCCGCCTTCTGGCGAGACGCCTCGCTGCCCCAGATCAAGACGTACATGCCAAAGGCTCGCCCGTACCCGGCCACGATCTGTCCGATTTTCCCGTAACCCCAGATTCCGAGAACCTTGCCACGGAGCACGGCGCCCAGCGAAAAATTCGAAGGCATGGACGCGGCCTTCAGTCCGGACTGCTGCCAGGCCCCGTGCTTCAGATTGCCGACATACTGGGGCAGTCTGCGCATGGCAGCCATGATCAATGCCCAGGTCAGCTCCGCGGGGGCGACCGGCGAGCCGGTTCCCTCCGCAATCGCGATGCCCCGCTCGGTGCAGGCGGCGACATCGATGTGGTGGCCGACCCGGCCGGTCTGGGCAATCAGTTTCAGGCGGGGAAGCTTTTCGACCAGTTGGCGCGTGATGGCGGTTCGCTCACGAATCAGGACGATGACGTCGGCGTCCTTGAGGCGGACAGCCAACTGCCCGATGCCCTTGACCGTGTTGGTGTAGACCTTCGCGGGAAATGCGTCCAGCCGGGATGCGCATTGAAGCTTGCGCACGGCGTCCTGGTAGTCGTCAAGAATCACAATGTTCATGGCGACATTGTGCCCTCGCACGCCATACCCACTTGAGCGCGATGCCGCCCGTCGAGGCTGGCGAGTGTTGCCGCCGCCGCGCGGCCGTAGCCACGTCAATCGCCGATGAAAGGCAAGTCGGTGCGGCCTATCGGGCGGTGCCGCGTCGGGTGCTTTCAAGGGTGGCCAGACGGTCCAGCTCGGCGCAGACGTCGGACATCCGGCCGGAGATCACCATGCGTCCCGAATGGCCGGCCGGAATGCCGGCTTCGATGGTGCGAACCACGCGCAGGGCCGGTGGGCGGCGCGCGGTACCGCTGGGCCGCGCCAGCGTGTCGGCGGTCGCACCGGCGTCGTTGGCGGCAACGGTCCGTCGCAAAGTGCGGCCGGCGCTTTTTCCGGGCGCTGCCGTTCCGGGCCGGTCAACAAGACCGTGTCTTTGTGTCTGCGCCGGCGCGAACCGGCTGGCCGCGGCCTGCAAAGGAGCAAACCAACTGGAGAGGGCAAAAAGGGCGATTCCCATGTGAAACCTTTCAAGGATTGGAGGTTGAACACAGGCAGGATTGGTGAAAGAAGCACGTCCGAAGGGTTGTGACACCGCCGGGGGTGTCAAACGCCCGCCACCTTCAGGCGTGCCGGAAAAAAAACCCGTGCGGGGGCCTACATCAGCATCGTGTTGCGGATCAGACCGACCGCCAGGCCTTCGATCTCGAAAGGTTCGCCGGGCTCGACGACGATGGTGGCGAAATCCGGGTTTTCGGCGTGCAGTTCGATCAAGTGCTTGTTGCGGCGGAATCGCTTGACCGTGACCTCGTCGCCAAGGCGGGCGACCACGATCTGACCGTTCTTGGCTTCCTTGGTGGCCTGCACGGCCAGCAGATCACCGTCCATGATGCCGGCGTCACGCATCGACATGCCGCGCACCTTGAGCAGGTAGTCGGGCTGGCGCTGGAACAGGCTGCTTTCCACGTAATAGGTCTGGTCCACGTGTTCCTGCGCCAGAATCGGGGATCCGGCCGCCACCCGCCCGACCAGTGGCAGTGCCAACTGGGCCAGGCTGGGCAAGGGCAGGGAGAACTGCTTCATGCGCGATTCGTTGATGGACTGAAGTGCATCTTTTCGGAGGCGGATGCCGCGCGAAGTGCCGCTGACCAGTTCGATCACTCCCTTGCGCGCGAGGGCCTGCAGGTGCTCCTCGGCCGCGTTGGCCGACTTGAAACCCAGTTCGGCCGCAATCTCGGCCCGCGTGGGCGGCGCGCCGGTGCGTGCGATCGCGCTCTGGATCAGGTCCAGAATCTGCTGCTGGCGGGCGGTAAGCTTGGCGGGGAACGCTGACGGGTCGATCATGGCAACTCCTTGGAGCGGGTCTGGCGACGGATAGCTGTCTGGATAGACAGTACCTGTATTTTTAACCAGTTTTTGAAAGATTGCAAGTCATGACGCAGCCGGAAAACTCGAAGATCGTGATTCTTGGAACAGGTGGCACCATTGCGGGAACGGCGACGCAGGCGGGTGACAACATCGGCTACCGCGCCGCGCAGCTGGGTGTGGACCAGTTGATCCGTTCAGTCGGGACCCTGTCCTCGGTACTGGGCGCAGGCGATCTGGTGACCGAACAGGTGGCCCAGGTCGACAGCAAGGACATGAGTTTTCCGGTCTGGCGCGACCTCGCGCTTCGGTGCGACCATTGGCTGGCGGATCCCGCCGTCAAAGGCATCGTTATCACGCACGGGACCGATACGCTGGAGGAGACGGCCTGGTTTCTGCAGTCGGTCCTGCAGCCGCGCAAGCCGGTGGTCCTCACCTGCGCCATGCGTCCCGCGACCGCGCTGGTGCCGGATGGGCCCCAGAACATGCTGGATGCGGTCACGGTCGCGCTCGATCCCGGAGCGGCGGGCGTCGTTGCGGTGTGCGCCGGCGTCGTCCACAGTGCGCGCGATGTCCGCAAAGATCATCCTTATCGTCTGGATGCGTTTTCTTCCGGAGATGCCGGACCATTGGGCTATGTGGAAGAAAACGCGGTCCGGTGGCTGATAAATGAAACGAAAGTGTCACTTCCCAGCGTCGGATGGTCTTCCAATGCTATTCGAGCGATAGCGAGTCCGATGCCCTGGCCGCGCGTCGAGATTGTCATGAACTACGCGGGGGCCGGTGGTGCGGTGGTCGACGGGCTGGTCCGCGACGGGGTGCAGGGGCTGGTGGCTGCGGGCACCGGCAACGGCACCCTTCATTCGGAACTGGAAGCGGCCTTGATTCGCGCCCAGGCCGCTGGCGTGAGGATCGTGCGGGCGACCCGTTGTGCCCAAGGGCGCGTCGTGCCCCATTCCGGGGACCGGTTCGCAGACTCGAACGGCCTGAGTCCTGTCAAGGCGCGGGTGACCTTGATGCTGGCGCTGCTGGGCGCAGCGTCCGCAGGGTCGATCTGAGGCCGTGTTCGCCGGCATCTCGCTTCCCTGGCCCTGGGCTTATCCGGCCCTGGAGGTGATTCATGTCATCGGCATCGGGTTGCTGCTCGGCAACCTGGTCTTGCTGGAGTTGCGCGTGTTTGGCCGAGGCTCCGGACTGGCGGTATCAGACCTGGCGCGCCTGAGCCTGACCCTGGTCGCCATCGGCTTCGCGCTGGCCGCGGTATCGGGCGTGATCATGTTCGCCACCCAGCCCGGTGACCTGTTGGCCAACCGCACATTCACCCTCAAGATGTTGATGCTATTCGTGGCGGGTTCCAATGCGGCCTGGTTTCATGCGCGTCAGTCCCTGGACAAGCTGGACGGCTTCGCGCGGCTTCAGATGGTCGTATCCACCGTGATCTGGGTCATCATCATCACGCTGGGTCGCTGGATCGCCTATTGATGAACGGGAGTCAACGATGAATCGACGTGAACTCATGCTCGCCGCGCTGGCCGCGCCCGCACTCGGCCTGCCCCTTCTGGCACGGGCCCATCACGGCTGGAGCAGCTTTGATCAGGAGCGGCCGATCTATCTGGAAGGCCGGGTCGCCCGGTCCCGGTGGCAAAACCCGCACGCGGAGCTGGAGCTTGAGGTGCCCGCCGGGCTGACGGTGCCAGCCGGGCTGGCGCAACGGGCCATTCCCGCTCAGACTGCGCCGGTCGATGGCAAGGCGCTGCTGGCCAAGGCCGTAGTGCCTAACCGCAAGGACCGGAAATGGGAAATCGAACTGGCGCCACTTACCCGCATGAACGCCTGGAACGTGGCCGAAATCAAGGTGGGTGACACCCTTTCCGTCGTGGGCTTCATCTTCAAGGAGGAAAAGGGCGCCCCCATCCTTCGGGCCGAGTACCTGTTCATCGGCGATCGGGTGTATGGCCTTCGCTCCAGCCCGGCGTGAAACAGAAAAGGCCCTCACGGGCCTTGTTCCATGGTGGCGTCCCGGGGGTCTCAGCTGGCCAGCGCCGCGAACGCCCGGGCCGTGATGTCCTCGACGCCGCCGGTGCCGCTGATGGCGCGGTATTTCGGGGCCGCCGTTGGCTCGGCCTTGGCCCAGTTGCTGTAGTAGTCGACCAGCGGGCGGGTCTGGGCGCTGTACACGTCCAGGCGCTTCTTGACGGTCTCTTCCTGGTCGTCCGGACGCTGCACCAGGGGTTCGCCGGTGACGTCGTCCTTGCCTTCCACCTTGGGCGGGTTGAATTTGACGTGGTAGGTGCGCCCGCTGGCCGGATGCGAGCGGCGCCCGCTCATGCGCTCGATGATGGCTTCGAAGGGTACGTCGATCTCCAGCACGTAGTCCAGCTTCACGCCGGCGGCCTTCATGGCATCAGCCTGCGGAATGGTGCGCGGGAAGCCGTCGAACAGGAAGCCGTTGGCGCAGTCGGGCTGGGCGATGCGTTCCTTCACGAGGTTGATGATCAGGTCATCGCTGACCAGGCCGCCGGACTCCATGACCGCCTTGGCCTGCAGCCCCAGCGGTGTGCCGGCCTTGACCGCAGCGCGCAGCATGTCACCCGTGGAGATCTGGGGAATACCGTATTTCTGGCAGATGAAATTGGCCTGGGTTCCTTTGCCTGCGCCCGGCGCGCCCAGCAGAATCAGTCTCATGGAAATCCTCGAATGGTTTGGAATGCGTTGGCAGGGGGGGCGGCTTGTCGGCCACGGCGCCTTTTTCGTTCGTGCGGAGAATAGCACGCGCCGGATTCCGTCAGGCTTACGCGCGAAGCGCTAGCGTTCAGCGGTCGTAAAGTCGGCGCACCCGCGCCAGGTCTTCAGGCGTGTCGACGCCCGGCCCGGGTGCGTCACGGGTCACGTGCACCGCGATCCGGTGGCCATGCCAGAGGGCGCGCAGTTGTTCCAGCGCCTCGCTGGTTTCGATCGGTGCCGGCTCCAGCGCCGGAAACTGTCGAAGGAATCCGGCGCGATAGGCGTAGATGCCGATGTGGCGCAGCGGCGCGGGATTCGGCAGGGCGGTGATGCCCCCTGCGAAGCCGTCGCGCCACCACGGAATCGGCGCCCGGCTGAAGTACAAGGCCAGTTGCCGGGCATCCAGCACCACCTTGACCACGTTGGGGTTGGTGAAATCGGCGACGTTGTCGATCGGGTGCGCGGCCGTGCCCATCGCGGCGTCAGGCCTTTGAACCAGCAGCTGCGCCACGGCATCGATCAGCGTCGGTTCGATCAAGGGCTCGTCGCCCTGCACGTTGACCACGATCGCGTCACCGCTCAGGCCCAGATGCGTGCAGGCCTCCCCCAGCCGGTCGCTGCCGGAGGGATGGTCGGCGCGCGTCAGCACCGCTTCGACACCATGGGCGCAGCAGGCCTTGACGATCGATTCGCTGTCGGCCGCGACCACGCAGCGCGCCGCGCGGCTCATTCGCGCCCGTTGGGCCACGCGCACCACCATGGGCGCGCCGCCGAGGTCGGCCAGCGGTTTGTTTGGCAGCCGGGTGGACGCCAGCCGCGCCGGGATCAGCACGGTGAAGGGCGGCGTTTCGGCACGGACGCCGGTATCGGTCGGTGGCGCCATCGAAACCGATGACCCGTTCAGCCCACCAGCGCCGTGCGCGGCGGCAGCGCGGCGAGTTCTTCGTCGCTCAGGGTGCGCGCCTCGTTTTCGAGCATCACCGGAATGCCGTCGCGCACCGGGTAGGCCAGGCGTGCGCTGCGCGAGATCAGTTCCTGCCGCTCGCGGTCGAAGTCCAGCGGGCCCTTGGTGACGGGGCAGACCAGCAGCTCAAGAAGTTTGGTGTCCATGGCGCGATGATAGCGTCGCATCCAGCCGCCGATCGAGGGCTTCGAAGAACGCGGGCTCGGGCGTCAGCTCCAGGGGAACGGCCCACACCTCAGGGTGCTTTGGCCAGAGCTTGAGGGCGTCTTTTTCGGTGCAAATCACCTCGATCCCAGCGTCGGATGGCCACGACCAGCTACTGAAATCATAGTGATCTGGAAGTGCCTGGGTGGCGACCGGCGCCACGCCACAGGCTTGCAGCATCTGAAAAAAGGCATGCGGCCGCGCGATGCCGGCCAGGGCCAGCAGCTTGCGGCCACGAAGCATCTGCAGCGGCACGCGAGACCCGTCGCCGCGCAACGCGTGGTCGGCCAGGGCGCGGCCGGCGGTGAACCCTGGCACAGCGGGGGCGGCGCCGGCGGGCTCGAAGGTGTTGAGCACCAGATCCACCGCGCGTGGCCAGGGTTCGCGCAAGGGCCCGGCCGGCAGCAGAAAGCCGTTGCCTGCGCCGCGCTCGTCGAACACGCAGATCTCCAGGTC
>ERZ724507.901-NODE-901-length-13103-cov-6.749234_pt1 | contig 13103 bp, 10 predicted proteins | sample MGYA00376040_ERZ724507 | MGnify/ENA primary metagenome ERZ724507 (study PRJEB28724, sample SAMN07190883) | activated sludge metagenome | isolation source: activated sludge of sewage treatment plant in Hong Hong | place: Hong Kong | collected 2016-03-17 ...
CAGGCATTTCCGCAGCCCACCGATCCAACCTGATTCACCGCGACTTCAAACCAGACAACGTCCTCATCGGTGAAGATGGGCGAGCGCGGGTGACTGACTTTGGCATTGCGCGGGCGTATGACGAAAGCGCGCGGGAGATCTCGGGACCCATCCCAGCCATCGCGCTGGTGGGCGAGCGCTTGACACAGTTTGGCGCCATCTTGGGAACCCCTGGCTATATGTCTCCCGAGCAGCTACGCGGCGAGTCCGCCGATGCACGCAGCGATCAGTTCAGCTTCTGTGCCGCGCTGTTTGAAGCCATCTACGGCTACCAGCCGTTTGAAGGCAGCACCGTCGATGGCTACGGACGTAACGTGCTGGAAGGAAAGCTCCGGCTGCGGGCCCGAACCAGCTTTGGCTTTGAGGTTCCGCTCGAGATCAAGCATGCGCTGCTGCGTGGTCTTTCGATCAATCCCGCCGATCGCTATCCGTCGATGCAAGAGCTGACCGCCGAGCTGACCAAGGGACTTCTGGCCGACGCGGACTCGGAAAGCAGTCGCCGGTCCAAGCAGCGCTTTCTGGCGGCACTCTCGGTCAGCTTCTTGGTGATCTGCCTGGGTGTGCTGCTGCTGCTAAGCAGTGCCGCCAAGACCGATCTGCGTCCGGCGCTCCTCAGCGCATGTGCACTGATGGTTGCGACAGCGAGCGTGACCTATGTGCTGCGCAAGCAGATCTATCTTCAGCCCGGCTATCGGCGGCTCAGCTACTTCCTGCTGTCGGCGATTGGCTATCTGGTGGTCGGGCGAGCCATTGGCGTCTTGCTCGCTGTGCCGGCGGACCAGTTCCTGATTCAAGAAATGGTGGGGCTGGCAGCGCTGTTTGCCAGCGAGCTACCGAAAGTAGGTCGCCGCTACCTGTGGCTGGTGCTGCTGTGTCTGGGCTCGGTGGCGCTACAGATCCTGTGGCCAAGCGGACGACGGCTGCACCTCAACATCACCTATGGTGTGATGCTGTTTCTGTCGGTGTATCTGAACTTTTCCAAAGGGAAAGTCGATCACCGGCACAGTCCATCCATCATCGACTGATGCGCCGCACGCTGGCTACGGCACCAGCTTATAGCCGAAGCCATACACCGTCAGGATGTGGCGGGGATGATGCTGGTTTTCTTCCAGCTTCTTGCGCAGCTTGACGACGAAGTTATCGACCGTGCGGTTCGAGGGATAGGCTTCGATGCCCCAGATCTTGTCGAGGATCTCATCGCGCGACACCGGCTGACCTTCGCGCTCATGCAGCAGCTTGAGCAGCTCGACCTCATAAAACGTGAGCATGTAGCTCTTGCGCGCCCGCAAAAGGGTGTGGGTTCGCAGGTTGATCTCGCAGCCGCCGATCTTGATGACTTCGGGCTCTTTGCTGACCTGCGCGCGGGTCAGGCGTCGCAGGATCGCTTTGATCCGCGCAAGCAGCTCGCCCACGCTAAACGGCTTGGTGACGTAGTCATCGGCCCCCGCTTCGAGCCCTCGGATCTTGTCTAGCTCTTGGCCGCGCGCGGTCAGGATGATGATCGGAACGACCTGGTTTTCGGCGCGAATCTCTTCGCACACCTGGAAGCCGTTGATGTCGGGCAGCATCAGGTCGAGGATCACCAGATCGGCGCCACGCTCTTTCATTTCCTTGACGCCCGCGCGTCCGAGCATGTGGGTCACAACCTCGTAGCCCTCGAACTCGAGCACGTCGGTGAGTCCACGCACGATGTCGGGCTCATCTTCAACCAGCAGAATCCGCGCGCGCTTGCCGTGTTCGCCTGAGCCAGTGCCAGACGGACTTGCGCCGCTTGCTGAGCCTGATGAAGGAAGTGCCATCTCCTATTCGACTTCTTTCCCGGCAGCGTCCTCGCCGCCTTCGACGTCTTCTTTGATCACGGTAAGCGGCAGCGTCAGCGTAAACGTCGAGCCCTTGCCGCTCTGGCTATCGACCGAGATGTAGCCGCCATGCGCTTCGGCAATGTGCTTGACCAGCGCCAGCCCGATGCCCGAGCCGCGAATGTTGGTGTTGCGCACTGCGCGGGTTCGATAAAAGCGCTCAAAGACCTTGCGCTGCTCCTCTTCTGCGATGCCAAGTCCCTGGTCGGTGACGCTCAGCAGGATCTCTTTTCCGCGTGGGGACACCCGCAGCTTGACCGAGATCGGCCCGCTGCCACCGTATTTGACCGCATTATCTACCAAGTTCAGCAGCAGCAGCGTCATCGCATTTTCGTCCAGCAAGGTACGCGGAATCGGTGCTGCGATGTCCACCTCTAGCTGACGACCTTCGCGCTCTAAGCGATAGCGAAAGAAGTCGAGCGCCCGCTCCACCACTTCCCCCAGATCGCCGGGCTTCATCTCGTACGCTGCTTTGCCGCGCTCCATCCGTGAAAAGTCGAGCACATTGTCGATAAGCCGCGACAAGCGCTCAGACTCACGGGTGATGATTCCTGCGTACTCACGCCCTTTTTCTGGCGTCTTCACTTTGCCGAGCATGAGAAGCTCCGCAAACATCCGAATCAGCGACAGTGGCGTCTTCAGCTCATGGCTGACGTTGGAGATAAACTCAGACTTGAGCGCAGAGACTCGCTGCTCAGATGAGATGGAGTACACCAAAAAGGCTGTACCAATCAGGATCAGCCCGAGCATCAGACCAATCAATATCGTATCAGCCAGCACCTGCTTCTGACCACCTGCCCGTAGTCGCACATTGTCGAGCGGTGCCATCTGAAGTCGCCACTGATACACAGTTGACTCAAAGCGCTTGTCATATAGGTATTTGCCTGCGCCGGTGATCGGTTGACCGAAGATCACCTCTCCGCGACTGCCGATGACCGATACCAAGAAGCGTCCGGCGATCGGCTGGAACATCTCTGGAAAACAGGTGCCGACCAGATAGTCCAGGTTGACCTTCAAGATGATGTAATAGACGCGATTGCGCGCGGCATCGTAGCGCTTGATGTAGCTCAGCAGGTAATCGACACCATCGACGTTGGTATGCAGGTGACGATGGAAGTCGGCTCGCTGCTCTTCGAGCGGCAGCGAAGGCCGAATCCGTTCCATAAACAGTCGCAGGAAGGCTTCAGCCTCGGGCTTGTTGCGCCGTTTATTGACATAACCACCCCGCACGAGCTGCTGGTTTTCATCGAGCACAATCGCCGCTTCGACCGCGTGGGATAGTCGAACAATCTCCGACCAGCGACGTGAGAAGTCTTGCAGGTGTTCGAGGTCGACCAGGTTGAACAGCTCACGATCGGAGTCAATGACGAAGCTCTCGACGCGACTGCGGGTCTGATCACCGAGCGCGAACAAACCGGCAATCACCGATCCTTCGCTGTTTTGTGCCAGCTGTCGTGCGTTACGATACGAGTATCGAGCCAGCGCGAGCGCCGCGATGAGCACGATCGGAAAGCTCAGATAGAGCGGTGAAAAGCGGAGTCGGATTCTCATTGGTCGAAAGCGCGCCAATCCTATCACGCTCACCAAGATGAGCGAGGGAAAGGTCTGTCTTGACAAGGCGCACGCTGTGGTTTTTGAATGCGCGCGAACGGTTTCTTGGTTCACAAAAGAACAAGACCGTTGCACATTAATTATCAAGTCCTATCAACAGACTTGAAGCACGCAACGAACAACCTCTCAGGAGACAAACAATGGCTGGAAAAAAGACCGCTGGCGCTGGAACCGGTTTGGACATTGCGGCCCTGTTTGAGCAAGAGCTTCAGGCGCGCAACGAAGATCTGCGTCGCCAAGCTGCGCTCACGATGTTCTTCAAGCTTCATCCAACCAATAAAGTGTCGGTTGAGCAGTTCATCAATGAACTCAAGCAGCACAAGGATGTGTGGGCTGCTGTGTCAGAGATGGGAATCCTTGATTTCGCTGAAAACCTGATCGGCGGAGCCAAGGTCAAGGCGGCGGCCAAGCCAGACGGCGAGTCCAAGCGCACGCGCCTGTCGGAAGGTCAGAAGAACTCGCTCAAAGGGATCATCGTAAGCGTCCTGTCGAGCGCAAACGGCGGTCTGAGCCGCACCGAGATCGCCGACAACATCTCGAACGATCTGCTCAACACCGTGGGCGTGGATCGCGCTGAGCTGGCCAACAAGCTGCGTCAGCCGCTCGGTGAGCTGGTGGCGGATCACAAGATCCACACCGTCGGCGAAAAGCGCCTGATGAAGTACCACCACGGCAAGAAGAAGTAGGCGGTAGCCGTCCTTTTCCCAGCAGTTATCGACCTTTACAAGGTCCGCTGCGGCGTGATAGGTAGATGCCTCTCTATCGGTCGGCGAGATCGCTGGCCATCTAACACCAGGCTCAGGGTTCCAAGCTGCCTCTACGCAGGCAGCCCCGATGCCGGTTCACCAGAGGAAACGAACGAGTCATGGCAAGAGCAAAACGAGGTTTTAAGGCACGTCGCCGTCGCAATCGCATCCGGGAGTTCGCCAAGGGCTACCGTGGAGGCCGTGCGACGCTGTGGAAAGCGATGGTCGAGACGGTTCGTCATGCGTGGCGATTTGCCACCTGGCACCGTCGTGAGCGCAAGCGCGACTTCCGCCGTCTGTGGATCGTCCGCATCAACGCGGCAGCTCGTGAGATTGGAACCACCTACTCGCAGCTCATCCACGCCCTGACCCAGGCCAACATCCGCATCGATCGCAAGATCCTGGCGGACCTGGCGATCAGCGATCCGGCTGGATTTAAGTCGATTGCGGTGCAAGCGGGCATCAAGACTCAGGCATAAACGGCTGAGGTCTGGATAGTCTGTACGCGCTTTGAGTGCCCGCTTCGGCGGGCATTGTCATTTCTGGGGGAAGGAATCGGCGATGAACCAAAGTGACAGCCACGCGGGTGAGCTGGCCCGCCTCTTCGATGAGTCCCTGTCCCGCTATCAAGCAGCGCTGGCAGAAGCCAAAGACGAACCGGCGCTGCGCGTTGTCCATGCTCGCTTTGCAGGCAAAGAAGGTGAGATTCGCAAGCGACTCGCCGACGCGCTCAAAGCCGCACCTGGACCGGACAAGCGAGCCGTCGGTCAAGCCGGCAACACCGTGCTGCAAAAGGCCGAGGAGCTGTTCGCAAGCCGCCTGCGCGAGCTACACGAGCTGAAGCGACAAGCGGAGCTTGCGAGGAAGCTCGATGTGACGCTGCCGGGAAGGCCGCACAAGCTGGGTGGACTGCATCTTCTGACGCAGGTTCGACTGGAACTGGAAGGCATCTTCGCGGAGCTGGGCTTCCAAGTCGCCACCGGACCGCAGGTCGAGACGGACTTCCACAACTTCGAAGCGCTGGCGATGCCCAAGGATCACCCGGCGCGTGACATGCAGGACACGTTCTATCTGCGTGGAGCGCCCGGTGAGGACCCGCTGGTGCTGCGCACGCACACGTCGCCGGTTCAGATTCGTACGATGCTCGCGCAGAAGCCGCCGGTGCGGATCATCTCGCCGGGCAAGGTCTATCGCAAAGACGACGACCCGACGCACTCGCCGATGTTTCAGCAGATTGAAGGGCTGTGCGTCGATGAAGGCATCACGATGGCGGACCTCAAAGGCACGCTGCTGTACTTCGTGAAGCGCTTCTTTGGAGCCGACGTTGGGCTGCGACTGCGTCCGTCGTTCTTTCCCTTCACCGAGCCGAGCGCCGAAGTCGACATCGAGTGCATCTTCTGCAAAGGCTCGGGCTGTCGAACCTGCAAAGGCTCGGGCTACATCGAGATCCTCGGCTGCGGCATGGTCGATCCCGAGGTCTTCCGTCACGTCGGTTATGACAGCGAGAAGTATTCGGGCTTCGCGTTTGGCACCGGCATTGAGCGCATGGCGATGCTGCGCTACGGCATCAGCGATCTGCGCCTGTTCTTCGCGGGAGACGCCCGCTTCACCGAGCAGTTTCGCTAGCCGGAGGAGTTTGCAATGAAGGTTTCTTGGAACTGGCTCTGTGAGCTTCTCGATATCCCGAGCGGACTGACGCCGCAGACCGTGGCTGCGCGACTGAGCGTCTCGGGTGTTGCCGTCGATGCGATTCATCCGATTGGCAAAGGTCTTCACGGTGCGATCGTCGCGGAAGTCCGGGCGAAGCGTCCGCATCCCAAGGCCGATAAGCTGACGCTCGTTGATGTCTTTGACGGAAACGAAGTCACGCAGGTGGTCTGTGGTGCGCCGAATGTGCCAAGTCCGACGGAGCCGGGCACGTCTCCGCGCGTCGTGTGGGCCAAGCCTGGTGCGCAGCTTCCATCGGGGATGACGCTGAGCGCACGCGAAGTCCGAGGCATCTTGTCGCCGGGAATGCTGTGCGCCGAAGACGAGCTGGGTCTTTCCGAAGACCACGCGGGCATCCTGATCCTGCAGCCGAGCGACGGCATCGCCATCGGAGCCGACTTTGCACAGGCCGCCGGACTGCCCGACTGGGTGCTGGAGCTGGACATCACGCCGAATCGTCCCGATCTGCTGGGTCACATCGGGGTCGCACGCGAGATTGCCGCGCTGTTCCGTCACGAAGGCGTGACGTGGAAGGCTTCGTCGATCGATGTCTCGGCGCTCAAAGGGTCGGGTCCGCAGACAACGCCCGCAAGCATTTCCATCGAAGATGCGTCGGGCTGTCCGCGCTACTTTGCGCATCGACTGAGCGGCGTCACCGTCGGTCCAAGCCCGCTGTTTTATCGCCTGCGGCTTCAGCGTCTGGGCGTGCGTGCGCTGTCGAATGTCGTCGATGCCACCAACCTCGCGCTGCTGCTTCACGGGCATCCGCTGCATGCGTTCGACTTCGGAAAGCTCGGCGGTCAGAAGATCGTCGTGCGTCGCGCCAACGCGGGCGAAAAGATGAAGACGCTCGATGGTCAAGACCGTGAGCTTGCGACGTCCGATCTGCTGATTGCCGATGCGGAACAAGCGGTTGCCATCGCGGGTGTGATGGGCGGACTGTCATCGGAAGTCAGTGAAGCGACGACGGAAGTGCTGCTGGAGTGTGCGTACTTTGCGCCCGCGAGCATCCGTCCGACGGCGCGTCGTCTGAAGCTTCACACCGAAGCCTCGCACCGCTTCGAGCGCGGCACCGATCCGAACGGACTGCCAGCGATCGCCGATTCATGTGCAGCGCTCATCGTGAAGCTTGCGGGTGGCTATCTGTCGTCTCAGCCGACCGATGTATATCCGCGCCCGATTGCGACGCAGAAGCTGACGCTGCGACCGGCGCGAACCTGCGCGATCTTGGGACTCGATATCTCGACGCAGGCCCAGAGCGAGTGTCTTGAGGCGCTGGGCCTAACGGTGCGGATCGACGGAAAGAACCTGCTCGTCGAGGTTCCCACGAATCGGCCCGATCTGACGCGGGAAATTGACCTCATCGAGGAGGTCGCGCGCATCTACGGGATTCACAACATTCCGGCGACGCTGCCGAAGCTGGCGATGACGGCCTCGCAGCCGCTTCATCACGGAATGACGCGCTATCGCAATGCCGACCGTGCGCGTCAGCTCTGTGCGTCGCTGGGTCTTTTGGAAGTGATGCAGTTTTCGATGACCAGCCCCGAGCGCGTGCGCACCGGAGAAGGCCGAGCATCGACGACAGCGCCGCTACCGATCGACAACCCGCTGCGTGAAGAGCTGTCGGTGCTGCGGACCAAGCTTCTGCCGGGTCTCGTCGGGCTGCTTTCACAAAACCTCTCGCACGGACTGTCTGACGTTCGGCTGTTTGAAGTCGGCGAGGTGTTTCAGCCTTCAGGACAGCAGCTTCCGACGGAAAAGACGCATGTTGCAGCGGTGCTGTGTGGTCATCGCGACTACTTCCTAAAGCCGACGAGCAGCGACGCGCTCGACTTTTACGATGTCAAAGGCTTGGTCGAGCAGCTTGTGAGCGGGCTCGGTCTGTCACTTTCGTGGCAGAAGCCAGAGCAGGCGAGCGCATCGTCGGTGTTTGTGCGGGTTGCGACGAGCGACGAGGCTCCGATGCTTCATCCAGGCGCAGCGGCAGCGGTTGTGTCAGCGTCGAGCGGTGCGGTCGTCGGGACGTTCGGAGAGCTGCATCCCGATCTGCGCGCGTCGTTGGATCTGCCAAGCGCCGCGTTTGCGTTCGAGCTGGAAGTGCCGGACCTGCCGATCGTGAAGCCCGCGTACGTTCCCGCTTCGCGCTTCCCTTCGGTGAGCCGCGATCTGTCGTTCTTCATCCAGAGCGAGATCGAAGCGGCGTCGCTGCTCGGCACAATGCAAGCGTCGGCAGAGCCGCTGTTGCGAGGCGTCACGCTGCTGGAAGACTATCGCCAGGCGGGACACGTCGAGGCCGGGAAGAAAGCGCTGCTGTTTAGCCTGACGTATCGCTCGGATGAACGAACGCTGACCGACGAAGAGGTTCAAAAAGCGCATCAGCGCGTCGTCGATCACTTGGGCAAAGCGTTCCCGATTCAGCTCCGTCAGTAAGCCCGCCACGTCTCCCCCTCGCCGAGCCTACACTCGCTGCACTTCGCGACAAGGCTCGGTGACATTTCCGCTGTACGAGCCTGCGCGCTGCGCTAGGTTGGCTGCCTGATGAATCCGCGCGAAAAACAGGACGCTGAGTTTGACAAGATCGCCGAGGCGATGATTCGTCGCATCGAGCGCGCTGTCTCGACCTTCGATCCCGACGAGCTGGACGTCGAGCTGAGCGGTGATGTGCTCAATCTGACGCACGAATCGGGACAGAAAATCGTGATCAATCGGCATCGCGCCGCGCGACAGATCTGGATGGCTGCGCTGCGCAAGGCGTGGCACTTCGATCCCGACGCAAGCGGTCAGTGCTGGAAGACAGGCGACGCCGAGCTGGTGACGCAGCTTGAACAGGTTCTGTCGACGCTCTTTTCGCGTGCTGTCAAGCTTTCGCTGGGTGGAAGCTGACTCGCAAGTCGCGGGGCAACTCGGACTCTCTCGGGGTAACATAAGGCTGTGCTGGGAATCTTCTTCCTGCTTGTCTGGGTGACCGTGATCGCGGCGCTGACCAGCCACGAGCGCAACCGATCTGCCCTGCTCTTGTCCGAGCACTCGGAAGATGAGCTGGGACCCAGCCTGCCGAGCGACGATCCGGCGCTGCTGGTTCGCTACTATCGGGTGGCACTGGCGCGATCGATGCCGATTCGCGACGAGCAGCTGCTTCGGATCAACCTCGCGTGTGCGCTCAATGCACTGGCCGATCACCGTCAGGCGCTGGAAGAGCTGGATCGCGTGCAGCTTCAGCAGCTCAATCCGCTGGAAGTCGCGCTGTGGCTGAACAACCGAGCGTATACGCTGGTGTTTCTGGGTCAGCCAGACGATGCGGTCGGTCATCTGGACGATGCGGTGGAGCTGCTGCTGGGCGACGACGGCATGTCGCGCGATCCCCTCTTGTCGGCGTGCATCAGTGGCACTCGCGGCATTGCCGAGCTGCATCGCAAAAACTACGCGGCGGCGGAAGCGGCGCTTGTGTCGGCGCTGCGCAGTGAAGAAGAGTCGGTGTCGCTCCAGTTCGATCCCGAGTGGCAGGTCGATCCAGGACGCACGTCCGAGCGCTGGTTCTGGCTGGGCGAAGTCGCGCAAGCGGAGCAAAAACCCGTCGAAGCCCGTCGCCGCTATGAGCGCGCTGCGGCCTATGCAAGCACTCCGTTTGGTCAACGCGCGCAAACCAGCTTGGCCTTGCTACGTAGCCAGCTTCCCGCCGTCGCACCGTCTGCAAGCAGCGCTTAACGAACGCGCAGGCTGCCGCCGCCCACCCACAGCAGTCCGGGCGCTATCAGACCCGCAAAGCCGAGCGCCGTCAGATAATCGCCTCGTCGCAGAAGCAGGATCGCCATCACCGCATAGGCCAGTCCGATGAAGACCTCGACGCGTGCCAGACGATCAAACACGGGACGATACTGACCCGTCGCCTGCTTCTGTCCGCCAGTCTTTGGGGTTCGCACAAACTCGGCGGCATGTCGCGACGACAGCGCGCCACGCAGAAGCTCACTCGTCAGCGACACGCACAGGCCCATCGACAGAATCATCACGAGCGGCGACAAAAAGACCGCCGCGATTCCCGACTGCCCCAGCCGTCGCAGCGCCGCGCCGTAATACACCGACAGCGCCAGCCAGATGAGCAGCACCGCGCTCCGCAGTCCTCCCGGCGGCGAAAACAGCGCATCCAGCATCCCCAGCGGTCCAAGCGGCAAAAACAGCAGCGCGAGCGCCAGATAAGGCTGTCGCGTGTGCCTCGTCAGATGAAGCAGCATCGTCAGCCGTTCCGACAGCGACCGTCCCGGCACAAGCAGCTTGGCAACGAGGCTTCGCAGCACCTGCGCACCACCGCGAACCCAGCGCTTTTGCTGGCTCCGAAACGCGGCCATGCGCTCGGGAAGCTCCGTCGGAATCGCCACCGAAGCCAGTGTCTGCGACGAATAACCAAGCAGACGGACGCGATAGGAAAGGTCCAGATCCTCAGTCACCGACGCGGTCATGTCCGATTCTGGACCCACCCAGCCGCCTGCGCGCCGCAGCGCTTCCGTTCGCCACACGCCGCCCGATCCGTTGAACTGAACCGGCTGGTTGTGCGCCGAAAGATACGACTGCTCGACGAGAAACAGGCCATGCAGGATCAGCGCTTGGACGCGCAGCAGCAGGCTCTCTCGCTCGTTCAAAAACGACCAGCGACCTTGCACAAACGCAAGCTGAGGCGCTGCGACCAGCCGAGGCACCAGTCGCTGCAGAAAGTCCGGCGACGGCACAAAGTCCACGTCAAGCACCGCAACGAACTCGCCACGCGCCAGCGGCAGCGCATGATCCAAGTGCCCGGCTTTGAAGCTGCGACGATCCGTACGACGAACCACCGAGATGTCAAAGCCCGCCTGCTGCTGCTGAGCGACTGCTTCGTCGACGATGGAGACCGTCTCATCGGTCGCATCCGAGTCATCGAGCACCTGAATCTGAAGCCGCTGCCGAGGCCAGCGCAGCGCACACGCAGCCGAAATCGCTCGCGCCGCCACCAGTCGCTCATTGCGCATCGGTAGCTGCACCGTCACAACGGGCAAGCTCGCTTCGTCAGGAAGCGGCACGCTCTCGTCGGTCAGCGGATGCCGCAGCGCCCACTGCCCGAGCCGAAGCAGATGCAGGCTCGCCGCCAAAAGCAGCAGCCAGAGCCCGAGCGAGAGCAGCGCATACAGCGCCTCTGCTACACCAAGCAGCGACGGAGCCATCGATTACTGATCGTGACGGTTGGATCGAACGTGGGGATACAGCGACGGATTCTTGCTGTATTCCGTCCACGGCAGGCGCTCTTCCCCATACGAATCGATCCGCTTCATCGTGATGCAGTCGTCAACGGGACAGACCAAGCTACAGAGGTTACAGCCGACGCACTTGTGCTCCAAGATCTCGACCGTCGAGCGGCCTCGATCGTTTGGCTTGACCGCAATCGCTTGGTGCGCACCGTCGTAGCACGCCGCGTAGCAGACGCCACAGCCGATGCACTTGTCCTGCTTGATGTCGGCGATCACTCGATAGTTCAGGTTGAGCTGTTCCCAGCGCTGATACCGAGGCACGCTCAGGCCCACAAGCTCCTGCACGCTCGAAAAACCCTTGCTGTCCAGGTACGCAGACAGCCCGTCGATCATGTCGAGCACGATCCGAAAGCCGTGATGCATCACTGCCGTACAGACCTGCACCGTCGATGAACCGAGGAGAATAAACTCCACCGCGTCTTGCCAGCTTGCGATGCCGCCGATGCCCGAGATCGGAATCTTCACCGTCTGAGCCACCGACGCAACCATCGACAGCGCTATCGGCTTCACCGCCGGACCACAGTAGCCACCGTGTGCCGACGCGCCATGCACCGACGGACGCGGCGTCAGCGTTTCCAGATCAATCCCCGTCACCGAGTTGATCGTGTTGATGAGCGAGACCGCATCCGCACCACCTTTTTCCGCCGCTCGCGCTGGAAACGTCACGTCGGTGATATTCGGTGTCAGCTTGACGATCACGGGCGTCTTGGCGACTTCCTTCACCCACTCGACGATCTGACAGGTGTAATCGGGAACTTGTCCGACGGCAGATCCCATGCCGCGCTCGCTCATTCCGTGCGGACAGCCGAAGTTTAGCTCCAGCCCGTCGGCCCCTGCGTCTTCTGCGCGACGCACGATGTCATGCCAGGTCTCGCGCTTGGACTCGACCATCAGCGACACAATCAGCGCGTTCTTTGGATAGCGCTTTTTGACCTCGCTGATCTCTCGCAGGTTCACATCGAGCGGACGGTCGGTAATCAGCTCAATGTTGTTGAGCCCCATCATCCGTCGCCCAGCAAAGTCCACCGACGAATAACGAGACGACACGTTGACGATAGGCTGCCCGAGCGTCTTCCACACCGCTCCGCCCCAGCCAGCGTCGAAAGCGCGCATGATCTGGTCGCCAGTGTTGGTCGGTGGTGCCGACGCCAACCAGAACGGATTCGGCGACTTGATTCCACAAAAATCGACGGACAAATCGGCCATCGTGAAAACCTCCGGCGCCTAGCGCGCCCCTCCGAGCTTGCCCAACACTTCGTCCGCGATGGTTCGCGCCGCACGCTGGCCTTCAGCGACGGCATTGACTACTTCTTGGCCACCGGATACGCAGTCTCCCGCCGCAAAATAGCGAGGGTTCGACGTCCGTCCGTTCGAATCTGCCACCACTTTGCCACCGTCGGTACGAACCGGAAGCTCAGCGGTCAGCTTGGCGCCCTTTTGTCCCGTCGCACGAATCACCAGATCCGCAGGCAGCGTCTCTAGCCGCTCACCACCGTCGGGAAGCTTTCGACCCAGCTCCAGCCCGCTCACTCGGCTCAGCCTGGGCGACGGACCCCGCGACGGACCGAGCACGCGATGCGGCACCGCATGGAGCACCAGCTCGACGCCCGCGTCTTTGGCCAGCTCCAGCTCGTGCGGATAGGCCGACATCTGCTCACGTCCGCGACGATAGAGCAGCCAGACTTTCCCTGCACCAGCCCGGCTTGCTTGCGTGACCACGTCGATCGCCGTGTTGCCGCCACCAATCACCGCGACGCGAGCACCACGCAGCAGCTCGAAGATCTCGCGCTCACCGTTTTTCAGCGCAGCGATAAAGTCGAGTCCGTCCCACACACCCGGAAGCGACTCGCCCTCGATCTGGATGCCGG
>ERZ724507.905-NODE-905-length-13070-cov-4.539070_pt1 | contig 13070 bp, 11 predicted proteins | sample MGYA00376040_ERZ724507 | MGnify/ENA primary metagenome ERZ724507 (study PRJEB28724, sample SAMN07190883) | activated sludge metagenome | isolation source: activated sludge of sewage treatment plant in Hong Hong | place: Hong Kong | collected 2016-03-17 ...
GGCGCTGGCCTTCGCCGCGGCGCACCGCGGTGCCGCCCGGCGCACCGCCCAAGCCATCGTGGACCTGCCGCGCTGAAGCTGTGCGCGGTCGCGGGCAACAAAAAGCCGGGGCGCGCCCGGCTTCATCGGGTGGCCGAGCCGGCCCGGTTCACTTCGCCAGCAGGGCGTTGACCGCGTTCAGGTCGTCCACCTTCAACGTGCCGGCCGCCTGACGCAGCCTCAGCCCGCCCACCAACACGTTGTAGCGGGTCTGGTCCAGATCGCGCTTGGTGGCGAACAGTTTGGTCTGGGAGTTCAGCACGTCCAGGTTGATGCGAACGCCGACCTGGTAGCCGAGCATGTTGGCGTCCAGCGCGCTCTGGGTTGAGGTTTCGGCCGTCTCCAGCGCCTTGACCTTGCCCAGGCCGGACTTCAGGCTGAACACCGCTGCACGGGTGAACTGCGCCACCGAGCGCTCGGCGTTGTCGAGGTCGGACTTGGCCTTTTCCTCCAGGGCCAGGGCTTCCTTGACCTGGTTCTGGACCAGGAAACCGGAGAACACCGGCAGGTTGAAGGCCAAGCCGACGGTGCCCGAGGTGGTGCGGGTGTAGAACCCGCTGGACGAGGTGCCGCCCGGATACCGGTTGTTGCCGTAGCTGGCGTTCAGGTCCAGCGTGGGTTTGTGGCCGGCGTACGCCTTATTGACGCCGAGTTTGGCGATCTCCAGCGCGAGACGGGCCTGCTGCACGGTCGGGCTGTTGTCATAGGCGATCTGCACCCACGGTTCCGGCTCGCCGGGCGTGACGGGCGGCAGCACCACCGGGCGCGCCAGTGGCTTGAGTTCGTTGGCCGGGCGACCGACGATCAGTTCCAGTGCGAGGCGTTTGACGCGCACGTCGTTCTCGACGCTGATTTCCTCGGCCTGGATCAGGTCGTACTGGGCTTCCGCTTCACGGCTGTCGGTGATGGTGGCGGTGCCGACCTCGAAATTGCGCTTGGCCGAAGCGAACTGTTCAGCCACCGCCTTCTTCTGCTCGCGCACCAGGAACAGGTTGTCCTGTGCGGCCAGCACGTCGAAATAGGCCTGGGAGACGCGAAGGATCAGCTCCTGCTCGACGGCGGACAGCTGGGCCTTGGCCAACTCCACCTGCTTGCGCCCCTGCTCGTAGGTGGCGAGGTTGGCCGGCCGGTACAGCGGTTGCGTCGCCGAGATGGTGGCGTTTTCATTCTGGAAGTTGTTGTTGAACGTGGCATTGCCGGTCTTGTTCTCGAACTGGGTGCCCGAGTACCCTGCGCCGATGCCGACGCTGGGCAGGATGCCGGCCGTGGCCTGATCCGCCTTGGCCAGGCTGGCGTTGTACTGCGCAAGGGCCGACTGGTAGCTGGCGTCGTAGCCGCGCGCGGCGTCATACATCTGCACCAGGTTCTGGGCCTGCACCGATCCGCCGAACAGGGTTGCCAGGGCAAAAGCAAGGGGCAGGGGGCGGGGCAGCTTCATGGGGATCTCCGAAAAAAACGTCGGGCAGGGCAGTCGATGGGGCTCAATAACGCGGAACCGAAGGGTCCACTTCGCGCGACCAGGCGTCAATCCCGCCCATGATGTTGGCGACGTGCGAAAAGCCGTGGTGCTTGAGAAACGAGGCGACCTGCATGCTGCGACCGCCGTGATGGCACAGGCAGGCGACGGGCCGCGCGGCGTCGAGTTCGTTCATCCGTACCGGCACGGCCCGCATCGGGATGGCCTGGAGTTCGAAGCCGTCGGCCTTGACGCTGGCCATTTGCCATTCGTGTGGCTCACGCACATCCAGCACCAGCGGCGCCGGACCCTGGGCCGACAAGGTCCGAATCCAGCTCGCGAGGTCACGGGGATGTACCTGTTCGATCATGTATCAGGCTTCGAGGCAGGCTCAGAACTTGAAGCGCGACGGCGCGGGGAAGTTCAGCAGGCGCGGCGCCACGGTGTCCCAGGGCGTCTTGGTGGTCCAGGTCGTTTCGCCGGTGCGGGTGACGACGGTGGCGTTCATGGCGGGCTCCTCGCCGACGATCCCGACCAGGCGCCCGCCAAGCTTGAGCTGCGCCAGCAGGACCTGCGGCACTTCAGCCACCGAGCCGCTGAGCACGATCACGTCGAACGGACCGTCGGCCTTGATGCCTTGGGAAGCGTCAAGCTCCAGAACCTCGACGTTGTGCACGCCCGCCTTTTGCAGATTGGCGCGCGCCATGCGGGCCAGTTCGGGTTCGATCTCGACTGTGATCACCCGCTGGGCACGGTGCGCCAGCAAGGCGGCCATGTAGCCCGAACCGGTGCCGACTTCAAGCACCTTCTCATGCTTCTGAACCGCGGCGTCCTGAAGCAGGCGCGCCTCGATGCGCGGCGCCAGCATCACCTGGCCGCGCGCGCCGCCTTCGCGCAAGGGGATTTCCATGTCGACGAAGGCCAGCGCCTTGTGAGCCAGCGGGACGAAATCTTCGCGCTTGACCACCTCCAGCAGCGACAGAACATGGGCATCGGCCACGTTCCACGGGCGGATCTGCTGTTCGATCATGTTGAAGCGGGCCTGTTCCATGTCCATTTTGGTACTCCTAGGGGTATATTAACCGATTACCAGCAATTTTACCGGGGTGGGGTTTCCGCCAGGCTGACGGTCGGGCCCGAGCGGCGACGGCGCATCCACTGCGCCAGGTCGTCCAGGTAGCAGTACACCACGGGCACCACCACCAGCGTCAGCAGCGACGACGTGATCACCCCGCCAATCACCGCCTGGCCCATGGGCGCGCGTTGCTCGGAGCCCTCCGAGAGCGCGAAGGCCAGCGGCACCATGCCGAAGACCATCGCCAGCGTGGTCATCAGGATGGGGCGCAGTCGCACCCGTGCCGCCATCAGCAGGGCCGCCGAGCGTTCCATGCCGTCCGCGCGGGCGCGGTTGGCGAAGTCCACCAGCAGGATGGCATTCTTGGTCACCAGACCCATCAGCATCACGACGCCGATGATGGAGAACATCGACAGCGCGGAACCGAACATCATCAGCGCCAGCACGACGCCGATCAGCGTCAGTGGCAGCGAGGTCATCAGTGCCAGCGGTTGCAGGAAGCTCTTGAACTGGCTGGCCAGGATCATGTAGATGAAGATGATGGCCATCGCCAGGGCGGACAAGGCGTAGCCGAACGACTCGGTCATGTTCTTGGTCGAGCCGCCGAACTGGTAGCGGTAACCGGGCGGGAAGTTGATGCTTTCCAGTGCGGTCTTGATATCGGCCGAGACCTCACCGGTCGAGCGGTTGAAGACGTTGGCGTTGATGGCCACCTCGCGGGTCAGGTCGCGCCGGTTGATCTGGTTGGGTCCGGTGCCTTCGCGCAAGGTGGCCAGCTGGTTCAGGCGCACGATGCGCGGGCTGCCGTCGGCGTTGACGCCGATCGTGAAAGGCAGCCGTTCCAGGTCGGCCAGCGTGTTGCGCGAGTCGGGGCTCAGGCGCACGTTGACGTCGTAGGTCTGGTCGTCGGTGGCGCGCCAGTTGCCCACGGTCTGGCCGGCCACCAGCGTGCGCAACGGGCCCGCGATCTGGGCCATGCCGAGGCCCAGTTCGGAGGCGGCTTCGCGTTTCACTTCGATCTCGATGGTGGGCTTGTCGGCCTTGATGCTGGAGTCCAGGTCAACCAGACCGGGGGTGGCGCGGATCTTGTCCATCACGAGCCGGGTCAGGCGGTCGAGTTCCTTGAGGTCGGGGCCTTTGAGCGAGAACTCGATCTGTTTCTGCCCGCCCACCGGATCGAGCAGCCCGATGTGGGTGACGGTGACGCCTGGCACCTGGGCCAGCCGCGTGCGCAACACCGCCGACATGTCGTCCACGCTGCGCCGGCGCTGGGTGCGGTCCACCAGCCGCACGTAGATGCTGACCGTGTTCTTGCCCAGCGTGTTGGCCGTGTTGATCGTGGCCAGCGTGTAGCTGACTTCCGGAAACTCGCGCAGGATGGACTCGACCTGGCGCGCCTTGGCTTCGGTGACCTCGATCGACGAGCCGACCGGGGTGAAGAAATTCACCGTGGTTTCCGAGAAATCGGCCTTGGGAACGAACTCGGTACCCAGCAAGGGCACCATGACGACACTCGCGCCGAACACCGCGCCCGCGAGCGCCACGGTGGCCACACGGTGCACCAGCGACCACTCGAGGATGTCGTGGTACAGGTCGGCCATGCGGTCGGTGGCGCGGTCGAAGAAGCCGGTGACGCGCCCGATGGTCTTGTCGTAGAAGGTCACGGGCGCATGGCGCTTGCCATGCGCTTCGATGCTCGGGTCGTGCCACACGGACGAGAGCATCGGATCGAGCGTGAAGCTCACAAACATCGAGATCAGCACCGCCGCGACGATAGTGATGCCGAACTCATGGAAGAACTTGCCGATGATGCCGCCCATGAAGCCGATCGGCATGAACACCGCCACGATCGAGAAGGTCGTGGCCAGCACCGCCAGGCCGATCTCCTCGGTGCCGTCCATCGCGGCGTGATAAGGCGGTTTGCCCATCTGCACGTGGCGCACGATGTTCTCGCGCACCACGATGGCGTCGTCGATCAGCAGGCCCACGCACAGGCTCAGCGCCATCAGCGTGATCATGTTGATGGTGAAACCGAACATGTACATGAACAGGAACGTGCCGATGATCGAGATCGGCAGCGTCAGCCCGGTGATGACGGTGGAGCGCCACGAGTTCAGGAACAGGAACACGATCAGCACCGTGAGCAACGCGCCTTCGATCAGCGTCTGGCGCACGTTGTTCACCGCCACGCGGATCGGGCGCGAGCCGTCGAAGATCGGTTCCAGCCGCACGCCGGCGGGCAGCTGGGCCTGCATCTCGGCCACGGCCTTGACCAGCCCGTCCACCACATCGATGGTGTTTTCGCCCTGCGCCTTCTGAATCGACAGCAGCAGCGTGCGCTGGCCGTTGTACAGCGCGAGCGACTCGATTTCCTGTGCGCCATCCGACACCACCGCCACCTGGTCCAGCCGCACCGGTGCGCCGCTCTTGCGGCCCACGATGATGGAGCCGAAGTCCTCGGGCCGCTTCATGCGCGCGTCGATCTTGACCACGCGCTCCTGGGTCAGCGATCGCACGGCCCCCATCGGCAGGTCCTGGTTTTCGTTGCGCACCGCCGCCACCACCTGGTCCGGCGTGATGCCCTGCGCTTCGAGCGCCAGCGGCTTGAGGTAGAGGTTGATTTCGCGCTTGGTGCCCCCAACCAGCGTCACCGCACCGACGCCGCGCACGTTCTCCAGCCGCTTGCGCAGCACCTGGTCGGACCAGTTCGTCAGTTCGACGGCCGACAGCGCGCGACCCTTGGCCGGGTCCGGCAGCACCGCCAGCGACCAGATCGCGCGGCTGGCCGGGTCGAAACGCAGCACGCGCGGTTCCTTGACCTCGGTGCGCAGGTTCGGGCGCACCGTGGCCACTTTTTCGCGCACGTCCTCGGCGGCCTTGCGGCCGTCGATGTGCAACTGGAACTCGATGATGACGACCGACTGTCCCTCGTAGCTGCGAGATGTCAGCGCGTTGATGCCGGCGATGGAGTTGACCGCCTCTTCAATCTTCTTGGTGACCTCGCTCTCGACGATCTCGGGCGAGGCGCCAGGGTATTCGGCCGTGACCACCACCACCGGAAAATCGATGTTGGGGAACTGGTCGACCTGCAGGCGCTGCAGCGAAAACAGCCCCAGCACCACGATCGCCAGCATCACCATCGTGGCGAAGACCGGATTCCGGAGGCTGACGCGGGTGAACCACATGGCGTCAGCGGGCCGATGCTGGAGCGGATGCGGGCGCGACGGCGGGTCTGGCCGGAGCGGCCCCGGTGAACCGCACCGCGGTGCCGTCCACCAGGGTGCCGATGGCCCCCGTGAGCACCTGGGCGTTTTCCGCCAGGCCGCTCACGGCCACCATCGCGGTGCCGGCCGATTCACCGCGCGCGCCGGGAACGACGTTGCGGTGCACGATCTTTCCGTTCTCGACGGTCTGCACATAGGGTTGCGGTTTGTCGGTGCGAACCGCGCTGACCGGAACCGCCAGGGAGCTGAGGCGTCCGGTGCCCAAGGTGCCCTCGGCAAACAGGCCCTGGCGCAGCGCGGGTGAGGGCTCCACCGTGAGGTACACCACGATGCTGCGGCTGCCAGCCTGGGTGCTGGGGTTGATCCGCGCCACGCGGGCCTTCACCGGCTCGGCCACACCTTCGATCCGCAGCGAGGCCTCCTGCCCGATGCGCACCTGGGGGGCGTCGGCGGCGCTGATGGCCGCTTCGAGTTCGAGCCGGCTGAGGTCGACGATTTCGATGATGCGCGCATCCACCGGCACGCGCTCGCCCGGCTGGGCCAGGCGCTGCGACACGATGCCGGCGATCGGCGCCTTCAGCACGGTGTCGTCCAGCGTCTTGCGCGCCACATCGGCGGCCGCGGCCGCGGCCTGGTAACTGCTCTTCGCCCCGGCCAGGGTGGCGGCCGAGGTGTCCAGCGCGGTCTTGGAAATGAAGCCCTTTTCCATCAGCGCCTGGTTGTTGTCGAACTGGCGCTGCGCAATGTCGACCTGCGCCTTGGCGGCATTGGCCTGGTCTTCGGCCTGGCGCAGGCGGGCCTGGAATTCGGTGGATTCGATGCGCGCGATCACCTGGCCGCCCTTCACCGCGTCACCCTCGCGCACCGTCAGGCCTTGCAGCTCACCCGGCACCCGGGCTTTCACGAACGCGGACGTGACCGCCTTGAGCGCGCCGGTCACCGGCAGGCCGATGGCCAGATCGCGCACTTTCGCTTCGACGAAGTCGGTGGCCGCCAGTTCGACCACCAGGGCCGTCTTGGCCGCCGCGGCTTCGGCCTGGGCCTGTTGTTGCGCCCGACGCACCGACAGCGCCCGCAGCGCCACACCGGCCAACAGCGCCACCACCAGGGCGGCCACGATCCATTTCCACCATCGCTTCATGCGTTGGGCTCCTTGTGCAGCCCGCGCACCATCAGGTCGGCATGCTGGGCGATGAATGTTTCAGGGTCGATCGCGCCGCTGGCTTCGCAGCAAGGGGCCAGCGAATGTTTCCACATCACGAGGAAGATCAGGGGGGCCATGATGGCGTGAACCGTGTGGTGCAGATCGACTGTGCGGAACTCGCCCCGGTCGATACCGCGCTGCAGCACGCGGCGCACCAGCTCCGTTCCCGGAAGAACCACTTCTTCCTGGTAAAAGCGCGCAAGTTCCGGGAAATTGCTGGCTTCGCTGATGATCAGCTTTGAAATGCCCGATGCCTTGGTCGCGCCATACCGCGCCCACCATTGCTGCATCATGTGGGCGAGCAACTCGCCGGTGGGGCCGTCGAAGGCTTCCAGCTCGGACGCGCCTTCGCTGACCGTGCGCGCCAGGTTTTCGCGCACCACGGCCTTGAACAGCTCCTCCTTGCTCGGGAAATACAGGAACAAGGTGCCCTTGGAAACGCCGGCGCGCACGGCCACTTCTTCGGCGCGCGTGGCGGCGTAGCCCTTCTCGACGAACAGGTCCAGTGCGGCGTCCAGCAGCTCGCCAGGGCGCGCCTCCTTGCGGCGCTCGCGCTTGTGCGGCTCCGCAACGGGCGGGGAGGAGGGATTTCGGACCACCGGATTCGCTTTAATGACTGATTGGTTAGTAATGTAGTGCTTCCGGTGGCCAGCGTCAAGCCGAGAGCATGCCTGTCGCGGGCAGTTCGGCCATGCCGGGCGGGCAAAGTTCCGGTAAAGATGCGAGGGGGTCAAACAAAACAGGACCGCAATCAGTCCTGTTTTTATAGCGGCTTGTGGCCGATTGGCGATGGGATCAGGCCAGAATGATCAAGAAATTCAGTTGAAAGCGGCGATCCCGGTGATCGCCCGGCCCAGAATCAGCGCGTGCACGTCGTGGGTGCCTTCGTAGGTGTTCACCACCTCCAGGTTCACCAGGTGGCGGGCCACGCCGAACTCGTCACTGATGCCGTTGCCGCCCATCATGTCGCGCGCGAGGCGGGCGATGTCGAGGGCCTTGCCGCAGCTGTTGCGCTTGAGGATGGAGGTGATCTCCACCGCGGCCGTGCCTTCGTCCTTCATGCGGCCCAGGCGCAGGCAGCCCTGCAGGCCCAGGGTGATCTCGGTCAGCATGTCGGCCAGCTTTTTCTGGATCAGCTGGTTGGCGGCGAGCGGGCGGCCGAACTGCTGGCGGTCCAGCACGTACTGGCGGGCGCGGAAGTAGCAGTCTTCGGCCGCGCCGAGCGCCCCCCAGGCAATGCCGTAGCGCGCGCTGTTCAGGCAGGTGAACGGGCCCTTGAGGCCGCGTACCTCGGGGAAGGCGTTTTCTTCCGGCACAAAGACCTCGTCCATCACGATCTCACCGGTGATGCTGGCGCGCAGGCCCACCTTGCCGTGCACCGCGGGGGCGGACAGGCCCTTCCAGCCTTTTTCGAGGACAAAACCGCGGATCTGGCCGCCGTCGTCCTTGGCCCAGACCACGAACACGTCGGCGATCGGCGCGTTGGTGATCCACATCTTGGCGCCGGACAGGCTGTAGCCGCCGTCGACCTTGCGGGCGCGGGTGATCATGCTGCCGGGGTCGGAGCCGTGGTTGGGCTCGGTCAGGCCGAAGCAGCCGATCCATTCGCCGGTGGCGAGCTTGGGCAGGTACTTCTGCCTGGTCGCTTCGGAGCCGAATTCGTTGATCGGCACCATCACAAGCGAGCTCTGCACGCTCATCATGCTGCGGTAACCCGAGTCCACGCGCTCCACCTCGCGCGCCACCAGGCCGTAACAGACGTAGTTCAGGCCGGCGCCACCGTACTGCTCGGGGATGGTGGGGCCCAGCAGGCCCAGCTCGCCCATCTCGCGGAAGATGGCGGGGTCGGTGGTTTCGTTGCGGAAGGCCATCTGCACGCGCGGCAGCAGTTTTTCCTGGCAGTAGGCGCGGGCGGCTTCCTGCACCTGGCGCTCGTCGTCGGTGAGCTGGGCGCTCAGGTGGAAGGGGTCTTCCCAGTTGAAGGTGTTCTTGTTGGATGCCATGTGGTGTCTCCGGTCAATGAATTGGAGGGTGATTGTGTCCTGTGCATAAATAGCTGTCTAATATTGATTAGGTATTGATCAATATAGAGAACGTATTCATGGAATTCCGTCACCTGCGTTGTTTTACCGTGCTGGCCGAAGAGCTGCATTTCGGCCGAGCGGCCATGCGGCTGGCGATGACACAGCCGCCGCTGTCGCTGGCGATCCAGCAGCTCGAAGCCGACCTTGGCGCGCGCCTGTTCGAACGCAACAGCCGTGGCGTGGCGCTCACGGCCGCCGGTGCGGCATTTCGGCCGCGAGCGCTGGCCTTGCTGCAGCAGGCCGCGCTGGCGGCGCGCGAGGCGCGGGACGTGGGGCAAGGGCTTGCCGGCCAGTTGCAGATCGGCTTTGCCGGCACCGTGCTGTACCGGGGCCTGCCGCAGGTGCTGCGCGATTTTTCGGCGGCCCATCCTGGCCTGCGCCTCGCGCTGCGCGAGCTCTCCAGCAGCGAACAGCTGGTGGAGCTGGTGCACGACCGGCTGGATCTGGGCTTTGTGCACACCACCCGCGTGCCCCAGGGCTTCTCGCAGATCCGGGTTTCCAGCCAGCCGTTCATGGCGTGTCTGCCGGCGTCGCACCCAATGGCCGATGAAGCGAAAATGGACCTGTCAAGACTGCGTGGGGAGGCGTTCGCGGTGGTGATGCGCGCCGTCTCGCCCGACTACCACGACCGCATCCTGGCCGCCTGTGCCGACGCGGGCTTCGAGCCCGCACTGGCCTTCGAGCTGCGGCACTGGCTCAGCGTGGTGTCGGTGATCGCGCAGGGCCTGGGCGTGGGCCTGGTGCCGGCTGCATTGCAACAGGCCGGGCTACCTGGCGTGGTGTTCGTGCCGCTGGCATTGCCGCTGGCGCCCTACGACACCCACTGCCTGTGGCGCAGCGGGCGCGAGACAGCGGCGCTGGGCGCGTTTCTGGCGGTGGTGCGTGCGCTCGGGCCGGACGGAACCGGAAGCCGCACGGTGGGGCCGTGAGCCTGGCTGCAACCGCAGACCCTGTCGGCCTCGGGTGCATCCGCCCTGACGCATACTGGTCGCCATGAACCCGATCCTGAATTCCCAAACCCTGGTTCTCGGCGGTGGCTGCTTCTGGTGCACCGAGGCCGTCTACAAGGCGGTGCGCGGCGTCACCGATGTCGAGTCCGGCTACAGCAACGGCCAGGCGGCGCGCCCGAGTTACGAGGACGTGTGCACCGGCGCCACAGGCTGCAATGAGGTCGTCAAGCTGGTTTATGACCCGGCTCAGGTCAGCACGCGCGAGTTGCTGGAGATCTTTTTCGTGATCCACGACCCCACCACGCTGAACCGCCAGGGCAACGACCGCGGCACGCAGTACCGCAGCGGCATCTACGTCACCACGGCCGAGCAGAAGGACGTGGCCGACGACCTGATCCGCGAGATGAGCCAGGACCACCTGTTCGACGCGCCCATCGTCACCGAGGTGCTGCCGCTGGCGCACTACTGGCCGGCCGAGGACTACCACCAGGACTTCTTCGAGAAGAACCCGTACCAGGGCTACTGCCTGGCGGTGGCGGCCCCCAAGGTGGCCAAATTCCGCAAGACCTTTGCGCGGCTGGCGCGGTAGACACGATCAAAGTTGCCCGGCACTTCCTCGAATCCAAATGTGGACCGTCGAAAGGCGCCGGCTTGATGCGGACCGACGAATCGGACGGCGTTTTCGCGGTGAGGTCGTCCGGTCGGAAAAAAGGGTGTGCGATGGTCCTGGTTCGCCCCGTGCCAGCGGCGTCGGGGATAGTCAGGAGCCGAAGTTCAGGCGCGTTGTCAACTCGCGGATGATTGCATCCCGTAGCGGATACAAGTGCCCGTTTCCGTTGTAGTCGGCCTCCGGGGCGTTGGCCGTGTGGACGATCACCACCTGGGCCACAGGGTCAATAAAGATCGCCTGTCCGTTGGTGCCCAAGAACATTGAGCGCCCCCTGGCGGCTTGAGGAATCCAGATGTGCAGGCCGTATTTTTGTGGCCCACCCGGTTGCGGTTTGTCCATGCGCAATGCCACCATCTGCGAAATCCACTTTTCCGGAACGACGCGGGTGTCGCCGACTTTCCCATTGTTCATTACCAGCAGGCCCAGGCGGGCGTAGTCGCGCAACGTGGCCAGAAACTGCCCCTGCACGCCTTCTTCGCCCCTCTTGTTTGTGATCCAGTAGGCGGGTGCTTGTGCGCCGAGCGGCCGCCAGAGTTTTTCCGAGAGGTAGTCGGTGTTCGTCTGGCCCGTTCGCGCCCGAAGCACCGCGCCGAGCATCGCCGTGACGGCGCCGTTGTAATGGAAGACCTTCCCTGCCGGATCGGCCTCTTTCCTGTCACGAAGATAGCGGCCGACATCCTGGTCGGGCGAGATGATGGGGTTGGTAGCCTGGTTGTCCGAAATTCCGCCCTTTTCATAAGATGTCTTCAGCGCGACCCCCGAAGTCATTCGCAGAAGATCCTCCACAGTGGCTTGGCCGAATACGGACGCCTCGAATCCAGGCAGCATGTCGACAACCTTCTCATCGAGGCGAAGCCGGCCTTCGCTCACGGCCACGCCAACCAGCAGCGCAAGTATCGATTTGGACATGGATGCGGAAAGCAGGTGATCATCAGGCCGCGCTCCCTGTCGGTATTGCTCAAGGACGATGCGGCCCCGGTGCAGCACCAGCAGCCCGGTGACGCAGAAGATGTCCATGTAGCTCTCGATGGTCCGCGTGGCGGTTTCGCCGCGGGCAACGTAGGTGACGGTTTCCAGGGGCGGCCCCTTTAGCAGTTCTGCCGGTCGATCTGATGCAGCCGCCCGGTTGACCGGGTAGCGCAGGTGTGTGTTGATGAAGCCGCCGCAGCCTCGCGGATCAGCCCACGAGGGCGCCGAAATCAAGAGCGAAGCCGCCAGAACTACACCGAATAGTTCTCGCCTCATTTGAGCACCTCCCACCAACATCTGACCTTGGACTGTGATCCCAGCTCTAGACCCATCGACTACCATTCCGCGCCAACGCCGAAAAGGCATGGATCCTGGTGACCATTCTGCCCCGGCCAGGACTTCATCGTCGCGCCAGCACCGCCCGCAGCTTCGGCCACAACACAATGATCGCCAGCCCGCCCAGCACCAATGCCCCGGCGCCCAGCTTCCACGGCGGCAGCGCCTCGCCCAGGAACACGGTGGAGGCGCCCATGCCGAACACCGGCACCAGCAGCGCCAGCGGCGCGACGGTGGCGGCCGGGTGGCGCGCCAGCAGCCAGTTCCACACGCCATAGCCATACAGGGAGTTGCCGATGGCCTGCCACAGCACGCTGGCCCACACGCCGGCCGACGCCGCCTGCAGGCTGTCGACGATCCGGGCCGACCCCTCGAACCACCACGACAGCGCGGCCAGCGGCGGCACCGCGAACAGGCTGGACCACACCATGAACGCCAGCATGTCGACGCGGCCGGCCGACTTGGCCACCAGGTTCGCACACGACCAGAAGAACGCCGCCGCCAGCACCAGGGCCAGGCCGGTGGCGGTGAGCGTGGCGTCCAGGTGGGCGCCGATCACCCCCAGCCCCGCCACCGCAGCCACGAGTCCCGCCAACTGGTAAGGGTGCACCCGTTCGCCAATCAGCATCACCGACAGGCCGATGGTGAAGAACACCTGCATCTGCACCACCAGCGAGGCCAGGCCGGGCGTGATGCGCCCCTGGATCGCGAGGTACAGCAGACCGAACTGGCCCACGCCGAGCAACACCCCGAATGTGGCCAGCTTGCGCATCGGCACCGCCGGGCGGCGGATGACCAGCAGCCAGGGCAGGGCGGACAACGCAAAACGCAGGGTGGCGAACAGGAACGGCGGCAGGCCATCGAGGCCCCAGCGGATCACGACGAAATTCGTTCCCCAGATGGCGACGACCGACAGGGCAAGCAGCAGATGGGACCAGGACACGCGGTCACTCGGGCGCCCGCCTCGGGCGCGGCCAGTTGAGGAGCACGCAGTCTACCGCCCGGCCTGTCGGCAGCGCGTGGGCGAGGCCCCAGCCGAGCCGCACCGGCAGGCTGGCCGCGG
>ERZ724507.910-NODE-910-length-13014-cov-4.527587_pt1 | contig 13014 bp, 8 predicted proteins | sample MGYA00376040_ERZ724507 | MGnify/ENA primary metagenome ERZ724507 (study PRJEB28724, sample SAMN07190883) | activated sludge metagenome | isolation source: activated sludge of sewage treatment plant in Hong Hong | place: Hong Kong | collected 2016-03-17 ...
GGCGGCTTGAAGTACGTCGTAGGTATTGATGCCCATCTTGTTGAAGATGATGGAAAATTCGTTCATCAGCGCGATGTTGACGTCGCGCTGGGTGTTCTCGATGATCTTGGCGGCTTCTGCGACCTTGATGGAGGATGCCCGAAATACCCCGGCCTTTACAATGATCTCATAAACGGAGGCGATCGTATCGAGCGCTTCCTTGTCGGATCCCGAAACCACTTTGAGGATTCTGGTGATCGTATGTTCCTTGTCGCCCGGATTGATACGTTCCGGAGAGTATCCCAATTTGAAATCAGCGTTGACCTTCAGGCCTGATTCGTCCTCAAGAATCGGCAGACAATCCTCTTCGGTGCATCCGGGATAGACGGTGGATTCATACACCACGAAATCACCTTTCTTGAGCACTTTGCCAATAAAGCGTGTGGCTCCCAGGAGCGGTTTTAGGTCGGGTAGGTTGTGCTCATCAATCGGCGTTGGTACCGTTACGATGAAAAAACTCGCCTCGCGGAGTTTATCGATGGATGAGGTGAATTCGATTTCACATCCATTGAAAGCTTCCGTGTCCAGTTCGCCGCTCGGGTCAATGCTATTGCGCATCTTATCCAACCGGGCTTCGTTGATGTCGAAGCCGATGACCTTGATCTTTTTGGCGAACTCCAGCGCGATCGGGAGCCCGACATAGCCGAGTCCCAGAATGGCAAGTTTTTTTTCTTTCTTGAGTAATTCCTGAACCATATGGATGCTTCTTCCGGAAAATTCCGAAAGGTATTTAGCGATTGAGTTTTGGTAGTTTGCGCAAAGCGTAAATGCGCTCGATGATGTCGACCACTTTCAGGCCTTCCAACGCGTTGGTAGTGGCGCTCGTGCGGCCTTTCAAGGTGTCGATAACGTTTTCGATGACGAAGTGGTGATTGGCGGCAGAACCCTTATAGGCTCCGTAATCATTGGCGGGGCTTGCCGGTGGTAATTCCGGCATGGTGTAACCGTCGATATGACAACGCTCCACTTCATTCATGTATTGTCCACCGATCTTGACGCTGCCTTTTTCGCCGATGATGGTAATGCTCGATTCAAGGTTTTTGTCCCAAACCGAGGTCGAGTAGTTGATGCTGCCCATACCGCCGTTGACGAAACGGAAGTTCACCAGACCGGAATCTTCAAAGGCGGTGAGGTTCTCGTGCGTGAAATCGTCGAATCGTGCCTGGATCTCCGTGATATCGCCGAACAGCCAGTACATGATGTCGATGAAATGTGAAAACTGGGTAAAGAGCGTCCCGCCGTCAAGGTCGGGTGTTCCTTTCCAGTTCTTTCCGGTGTAGTAGCGGTTGTCGCGGTTCCAGTAACAATTCAATTGTACCATGAAGATGCGACCGAGCGTGCCCGCCTCAACCAGTTCCTTGATCCAGACAGAGGGAGGGGAGTAGCGATTCTGCATGACGCAGAACACTTGCCGGGAAACCTGCAGTGCTTTGAAGATGATCTTCTCACATTCAGCTACCGTGAGCGCCATCGGTTTCTCAATGACGACATGCTTGCGCGCTTCGAGCGCTTTCAGCGTGTGTTCGCCATGAAGACCGTTCGGGGTACATACATTGATGACATCCAGATCCGGATGGGCTTCGAGCATGGCCTCTAGCGAGGGGTAGAGCGGAATGGAAGGATCCAGCTGAACCTCCGACTGAGGTCGAACGTCGCACATGGCGACAAGTTCGGATTCGCTGTTCCTGCGGATCATTTCCGCATGCCGTTTTCCGATGTGGCCGGCACCGACTACTCCGAAGCGGACGCGTTTGTTTGAATCGATGATGCTCACTTGATGCGACGAACCTTATTGCCTTCCAATTTATATTCCTGTTTGCTTTCGGGACAAACGGCAATGCCGTTGGCATCGAACTTCAGGCGATGACCGTATTCACTCATCCAGCCCAGTTGCCGGGCGGGGTTTCCGACTACCAGCGCGTAGGCAGGAACATCCTTCGTTACCACGGCTCCCGCACCGATGAACGCGAACTCACCGATGTTGTGTCCGCACACGACCGTCGCATTGGCCCCAATGGTCGCGCCTGTACCCACATGCGTTTTGAGGAATTGGTTTCGGCGCGTGATGGCGCTGCGCGGATTGTTGACGTTTGTGAAGACCATGGATGGGCCAAGGAATACATCGTCGGCACAGGTCACGCCGGTATAGATCGATACGTTGTTCTGAACCTTTACATTCTTTCCGAGCGTGACGTCGGGTGAGATCACCACGTTCTGTCCGATGTTGCAGTTCTCGCCTATTGTGGCTCCATCCATGATGTGTGAAAAGTGCCAGATCTTCGTTCCGGTGCCAATAACCGCTTTGTCGTCGACCACCGCAGTCGCGTGAGCGAAGTAGTTCTTATCCATAGTCTGCTTATTCCCGCTAAGTTACGAAATCGGGAAGGAATGTATTATTCTGATAATCAATTATGTAAATATGATCAAGCGAACCTGTGGGCGCTATTCCGGAGTTCTTCCGGACTCAGCCCGCGGAAGTACGCATAGGTACGGCGCAGGCCTTCAGAACGGTCGATCCTGGGCTCCCATCCGAGCACTTCCCGGGCACGGGTGATGTCCGGTTGACGTTGTTTGGGATCGTCCTGTGGAAGCGGGTGATAGACTACCTTCTGATTGGTTCCGGTAAGGCGGATGATCTCTTCGGCGAAGTCGCGGATTGTGATCTCGTCGGGGTTTCCGATGTTGACCGGGAGGTGATAGTCGCTGAGTAGTAAACGATAAATGCCTTCGACCAGATCGTCCACATAGCAGAACGAACGGGTCTGGCTGCCATCGCCGAAGATCGTCAGATCTTCACCCCGTAAGGCTTGTCCGATGAAAGCGGGGAGTACACGCCCGTCGTTCAGGCGCATGCGCGGGCCATAGGTATTGAAGATGCGAACGATGCGCGTCTCGACTCCGTGAAAGGTATGGTACGCCATCGTGATCGCTTCCTGAAAGCGCTTCGCTTCGTCGTAGACGCCTCGCGGACCGATCGGGTTGACGTGTCCCCAGTAATCCTCGTGTTGCGGATGGACGAGTGGATCGCCATACACTTCCGATGTGGAGGCTACCAGGATACGGGCATTCTTCACCCGTGCGAGTCCGAGGAGGTTGTGCGTACCCAGCGAACCGACTTTCAGCGTTTGGATCGGGATCTTGAGGTAGTCGATCGGACTGGCCGGTGAGGCGAAGTGCAGGATGTAATCGAGCTGACCGGGGACGAAGACGAATTTTGAAACATCGTGGTGGTAGAACTCGAAGTTCTTTTCCTTGAACAGATGCTCGATGTTCTTCAGGTCGCCGGTGATCAGGTTGTCCATCCCGATCACGAAGTATCCTTCTTTCAAAAAACGGTCACACAGATGTGAACCGAGAAAACCGGCCGCGCCGGTGATGAGTACGCGTTTCATGGTGGATCGGTCACAGCACCGGTTCCCGGCCGATGCTGTAGTAAGTGAATCCGCGTTCGCGGATGCTGTTCAGGTCGTAGAGATTGCGTCCGTCGAAGATGAGTTTGGCTTTCATCGACCGGGCCATGCGTTCGAAGTCGGGTGTACGGAAGACCGCCCATTCCGTCGCGATGATGAGAAAATCCGCGCCGTCAAGTACGTCGTATTCATCCTTGCCGTATTGAATCTTATCTCCGATCTGTTTGCGCACATTCTCCATCGCTTCCGGATCGAACGCCGATACGCTTGCGCCTTCCTTGAGCAGCGCTTCGATCATATAAAGAGAAGGAGCTTCGCGTATATCGTCGGTATCCGGTTTGAAGGCGAGTCCCCACATGGCCACCTTCTTTCCCCGCAGACCTTCCGGAAAGAGTCCTTTCACCTTTCGGATGAGGGATAATTTCTGGTCTTCGTTCACGGCCATCACCGCATCGAGGATGCGGAAGTCGTAGCGCGCGTCTTCGGCAATCTTCTCGAGGGCCTGCACGTCCTTCGGAAAACAACTGCCGCCATAGCCGATGCCGGCAAAGAGGAAGCGTTTCCCGATCCGGTCGTCGGCGCCGATTCCGATGCGAACAGCGTCCACGTTGGCGCCGACTTTTTCGCAAAGGTTCGCGATCTCGTTCATGAAGGTGATCTTCATGGCGAGGAATGCATTGGCAGCGTACTTCGTCAGTTCGGACGAGCGTTCGTCCATGAAGTAGATCGGGTTACCCTGTCGAACGAAAGGGGCATACAATTCCGCCATCAGCTTGCGTGCGCGTTCCGAGCTGGTCCCGATCACGACACGATCCGGTTTCATGAAATCATCGACGGCGAACCCTTCCCGGAGAAATTCAGGGTTGGATACGACATCGAATTCCGTAGTAGCTTTTTCCGCGATAGCTGTTCGGACCTTTTCGGCGGTCCCGACCGGAACGGTGCTCTTGTTTACGATGATTTTATAATCGCGCATGAGTCCGCCGAGTTGCCCGGCGACCTGGAGAACGTATTTCAAGTCGGCCGAGCCGTCCTCGCCGGGAGGTGTAGGAAGAGCCAGGAAGATGATCTGCGCATCGCGGATACCTTCCGACAAGTCCGTGGTGAAGCTGAGTCGGCCTTGTTTGATGTTACGTTCGAACAAGACATCCAGGTGCGGTTCGTAAATCGGGATTTCGCCACGCTGCATACGCGCGACTTTCGATGCGTCGATATCGACGCATACCACGTGGTTACCGGTTTCCGCGAAGCACGTGCCGGTGACTAAGCCGACATAACCGGTACCAACGACGGCAATTTTCATGGGTAGCTATTTAAAAGCCTTTTTTACTAGATTCCGATCAGGAAGTTGCTAAAAAAGAGCGGACTTCCTGAATGATAAGGTCCTGTGTTTCAGCGCTCAGCTCGGTGTGTATCGGCAGCGAGATCACATTCGCGCACAAATGTTCGGTAACCGGAAAATCGCCGGCCTTGTACCGCGGGTCAACATACGCCTTCTGCAGGTGCAGCGGAACCGGGTAATAGATCATGGCGGGGATATCCTTCGAGGCCAGGTATTCACGAAGTTTCGTGCGATCGACACCGTTCAGAACGAGTGTGTACTGATGGAAAACGTGGTCGGACCATTGAGCCCGTACCGGAGTCTTCACTTTCGGGTTGTTCGCAAAAGCCAGATCATAACGATCGGCCACTGCGCGACGTGCGGCAGCATATTCGTCAAGATGACGCAACTTAATGCGCAGGATGGCTGCCTGGATGGAGTCGAGTCGTGAATTGACACCGACCACATCGTGGTAATAGAGTACCGACTGACCGTGGTTGGCGATCATGCGGATCTTCTTCGCGAGTTCGTCATCGTTGGTGAAGAGCGCGCCGCCGTCGCCGTAACAACCCAGATTTTTAGACGGGAAGAATGAAGTACAGCCGATGGTTCCGATGGTACCCGCTTTTTTCTTTGAGCCATCTTTGAAATAATAATCTGCGCCGATGGCTTGCGCGGTATCTTCAATGAAGTACAGCTTGTATTTACGGGCGATATCCATGATCGCCTCCATGGGCGCGCACTGGCCGAACAGGTGAACCGGCACAATCGCCTTTGTCTTCGGCGTGATCGCACGTTCCACCGCCGCCGGATCAAGGGTGAATGTATCGGGGTTCACATCGACCAGTACTGGTTTGAGCTTGAGCAACGCGATGACTTCGGCGGTTGCCACATAGGTGAAATCGGCGGTGATGACTTCATCGCCGGGCTGGAGGTCCAGCGCCATCATGGCGATCTGCAGGGCGTCGGTGCCGTTGGCGCAATTGATCACATGCTTTGCGCCGAGGTATTGTTCCAGCTCAGCCTGGAACGCCTTTACCTCCGGCCCGTTGATGTATGCCGAGGAACGGATGACATCCAGCACCGCTTTATCGATCTCCTGTTGGATCTTCTCGTATTGGCCGATCAGGTCGACCATTTGAATTTTTTTCATTCGCCGATATAAAAGGAGGCCGAATATACGGAATGTTCGGCCCTCCCTGTATTGTGCTGAATATCAATAGTTAACATTCAAGTTGCCCGCCTTTTCGAATGGGGAAAGGTCGCTTTTTGGTTTGATTTCCGATTATCTTTGCCGACTGTCCAGACCCGATTATGGCGAAAAGCAAATTCACCAAAGAGCAATACCTGAAGTGGTACGAAGAGTTGTTGCTCATGAGACGATTCGAGGAGCGTGCAGGACAACTGTACGGCATGCAGAAGATCAAAGGATTCTGTCACCTCTACATCGGGCAGGAAGCCGTGGTAGCGGGCGCGATGAGTGTGCTGCAACCCGACGATAACATGATCACCGCCTACCGCGACCATGCGCATGCACTGGGCAAAGGCACGAGTGCACGGGCGGTCATGGCCGAACTGTACGGCAAGGCCACCGGATGTTCCAAAGGGAAGGGCGGCTCCATGCACATGTTCGACGCCAAGAACCGTTTCTTCGGCGGACACGGCATCGTGGGCGGACAGATCCCGCTGGGCGCCGGTATCGCTTTCGCAGAAAAATACCTGGGAACGAAAAACGTCACCGTCTGCTATATGGGCGACGGCGCCACGCGCCAGGGTGCCTTGCACGAAGCCTTCAACATGGCCATGACCTGGTTGCTTCCGGTCGTGTATATTATCGAGAACAACAACTACGCGATGGGTACGTCCGTCGAACGGACCAGCAACGTGCAGGAACTGTATAAGCTCGGTCTTTCGTACGATATGCCCTCCGAGCCGGTCGACGGAATGAGTGTGGAAGCGGTTCACGAAGCCATGGAACGCGCCGTGAATCACGCGCGTTCAGGAAAGGGTCCTTACCTGCTTGAGATCAATACCTACCGTTACAAGGGTCATTCGATGAGCGATCCCGCCAAGTACCGGACGAAGGAAGAGGTAGAAGAGTACAAGGCGAAAGATCCGATCGAACAGGTGTTGATCACGATCCGTTCCAAGAAGTACGCGACCGAAGCGGAGATCGAAACGATCAACACCCGCGTGCGCGATACGGTCGAGGATTCGGTAAAATTTGCGGAGGAATCGCCCTGGCCGGACCCGGCGGAATTGTATACGGACGTTTACGTTCAGGCTGATTATCCTTATATCAAAGAATGATTCACGTGTCGTTCGTTACTGACGAAGGACCACCAGCAAGCTAAAGCAAACGATGGCAGAGATCGTACGGATGCCCAAGATGAGCGACACGATGACCGAAGGTGTGGTCGCCAAGTGGCTTAAAAAAGTAGGGGATTCCATTAAACCCGGCGACGTGGTTGCCGAGATTGAGACCGATAAGGCTACGATGGAATTCGAGTCTTACCAGGAAGGTGTGTTATTGTACCAGGGCGTTTCCGAAGGGAAGGCCGCACCGGTCGATAGCGTACTTGCCGTACTGGGCAAAGCGGGCGAAGAATACCAATCACTGCTCGATGCCGAAGCGGCCAAAGCGGTCATCAAGGCTCCGGTAGCCCAACCGGCTGCTCCTGCCGCCGCCGCTCCTGCGCCGAAACCGGCTCCTGTCAGCACACCGGCACCCGCACCTGCTCCGCAACCGGCACGTCCGGTTGCTCCTGTTGCTGCAAGCTCGAATGGCGACCAGCGCATGAAAGTTTCTCCGCTTGCGAAGCGACTGGCGAATGAGCGCGGAATCGACCTTTCCCAGGTGCAGGGATCCGGCGAACACGGCCGCATTGTCAAGCGCGACATCGACTGGTTCAAGCCGGGATCGTTCGTTGCCAGCGGCGCTGCCGCTGTCGGAGCATTGACACAGGAAAGTTTCGAAGAGATCGCTGTTTCGCAAATGCGGAAGACGATCGCACGTCGTCTCGGTGAAAGCAAGTTCACTGCCCCGCATTTCTATCTCACGATTTCCATCGACATGGATGCCGCGATCTCCGCACGCGAGAGCATCAATGCGGTGACCGGCTCGAAGGTTTCGTTCAACGATTTCGTCATCAAGGCTGCGGCAGCGGCCTTGCGCCAGCACCCGAAAGTCAATTCTTCCTGGCTGGGCGATACCATCCGGATCAATCATCATGTGAATATCGGTGTTGCCGTTGCCGTCGAGGAAGGCCTACTGGTACCGGTTGTTCGTTTTGCCGACAGCAAGACGCTCCGCCAGATCAACACGGAAGTGAAAGCCTATGCGCAACGCGCCAAGGAGAAGAAACTGCAGCCCGCGGATTGGGAAGGAAGCACCTTTACCATCTCCAACCTCGGGATGTTCGGCATCGAGGAGTTTACCGCCATCATCAATCCCCCGGATGCCTGCATCCTGGCGGTGGGTGGTATCAGCCAGGTGCCGGTTGTCAAGAACGGAGCGGTCGTTCCGGGCAATGTCATGAAGGTCACTCTCAGTTGTGACCACCGTGTAGTCGACGGTGCTACGGGTTCCGACTTCCTGCGTACGTTCAAAGGCCTGATGGAGAATCCGGTCGTGCTGCTCGGACAAGCCTCCATCTGATCAAACCCACGCGTTGAAACGAAAGAGCCGGTCGATTTGACCGGCTCTTATTTTATTCGTTGATCAGTTTTCGTCGGATAGTCTGATTGTCGACCCGGACTTCGATCATGTACACCCCGCTTGCAAGCTCTGGGAGTGATTTGCTAAAGGATGCGTCTGGACTTGTGTCCTCCGTGAAAATTCGCTGTCCATTCAGGCCGATGAGGCTGACGCGGCTTAAGGTGCCTTGTTCCAACCGGATTTTCAGCTCTCCGTGAGTCAGGCTGGCCTGTAGTCGTGTGCCGAGGTCGTCCGGATCCTTGATGCCGGTACCGAAGTTTCGTCCATACACCACGATTTCCTGATCGTTAAAGGTATTGCCCGCGTACACGGCACAGTACCCGAATCCTTGTTCATCAAGCACGAGGTTGCAGCCATAGTTGCCGGCGTTCTGCAGAAGATAGGAGGCATTCCAGCCTCCTGCGGCATTGGCGTAGAGTACATTGCCGGTGTAGATGTTGCCGGAGATCTCGTCGAGCACCGCATGCGCGTCACCGGTCGGGGTCACAAACAAATCGCCAACCCCGGCACTGAAGCCGGTCGCTACCGGAGTTGCCGGATTGAAACTGGGTGCACCGGCAGCCTTGGTCATATAATGTGCATGCGTTGGGAACCCGAAGCCGTCGTTGCCGCTTGACAACAGGTGAATGGTCGTATCGCGGTCGATCGCCAGGCTGCAACTCAGGTCCTCGGCGTTCGGTGTGGTGAGGATACGGTACTGCCAGTTGGTGTCGCCCGGGGCGGTGTTATAGGCCACATGGATGCGGTAGGTGCCGAAGTTTCCTCCGCGGTACGCGATGTGTACCCGACCAATCTGATCGGCAACGATGGCGGGCGTTGCACCACTGCCGAACGGACCGAGCGTACTGGCGCTAAGGATCGATTCTTCCCAGAAGCCGTTTCGGTTGGTGGCATAAGCAATGTAATAGTCGCCGTTTGAATCCTGCCGGACCCAGGCAACATGCACCTTACCCTGTCCATCCACGGAGATGGCTGGATCCATGTTCTGATGCAGGCCAAAAGTCACCGGTTGGTTGGACCAAACACCACCCGTTTCTTCTCCCAACAGGATATCGGTACCCGTAATTCCGGGTTGTTCCCATACGGCATAGGCATGACCACTGGCGCGGTCCACCGACAGTGCTGCGTTAGCAACCGTAGCGGTGGTGACCGATTCTTCCGGTCCCCAGGCACTGTTATTGGGACGTTTGTGATAGACCAGTTCCCAGGCGCCGCCTGTGTCGCGTACGTATAGCAGATGAATCGTGTTGTTGTCGTCGATGGCGAGCGATTGTCGACGCGTCTCTTCGCGCAGGGCGTTATGGGTGATGGTGTCTTCCACCGCGCCGATCCATTGTGATCGGGCGGGCAGAACGCTTGCAACGAGCAGCAGGCAGAGGAGAAGATGTTTCATGGCAGAGGATTTTCCGTAAAAGTAAAAGGCCCGTCCAATGGACGGGCCTTCTTTAACATACTTTATCGCTATTGGATTATTCCACGATCAGGCGGAATACGCGACGACCGGAATCGCCCGACATTTCGACGAAGTAAACACCCGGAGCGAGCGTTTCAATGTCGTAGGTGCGGCTGATGCGGTTGGAAGCATTGCGGAAGCGATCGGTACGCACCACTTGTCCGCGGATATCGAGGGAGCGCACCGTGAGATCGTTGTCGTTGCCCGTCATGCCGTCGAGCGTGATGCGGTCGGCAGCAGGGTTCGGGAACAACTGTACGCCACGGTAGGCGGTGGCTTCGATACCGGTGAAGATCGTGACTTCGATCGTGTCGGAGTTGAAGCAACCGTTATTGTCCTGTACGGTCACGATATACTGACCCGTGCTGTAGACCGTGATGGTCTGAGTCGTTTCGCTCGTGCTCCAGGAGTAGATGACGAAGCCTGCACCCGCGTCGAGGATGGTGCTGTCGTTGGCAATTACATCCGGGCCGAGGTCGACCAGCGGAAGCGGGGTGATCGTAGCGATTACCGGCGTACGCGACTGGCTCGGACAAACATTGCCGGTCTGTGCATAGTAGGTCGTGGTAGCGGAGAGGAACGGAATGCTGAAGGTGTTGCCGACAAACAACAGATTGCCGCCGGTCGGAGCATCGTACCAGTAAACCGTATCGGAAGCGATCGCGGTGATCACGATCGGGCCAGGACCGCAACGCGAGCCGCCGAGACCGGTCGGGGGCGGAGGAACCACCACGATATCGTTCGAAGCGCGCAGGGTATCATTGCTGGCGTCCTGGTCGGCATTGAAGCTGTGGTAGGCCGTGATGTCCAACGTGCCACCGCCAAGGGTGTTGATGGTACCCAGCACGATGGTCTGCGAGGTGCCGGCAACGATCGGTCCGGCGATGTTGGCCGTGTAGGTGCCCGATGCGAATCCGGTGATATCGACCGTCACGTCAACGTTCGAAACGTCGTTGGTGCCGAGGTTGGATACTTCGATCTCCACGTTGGCGCTGGCGTTTTCGCAATCGCCGTCAGCCGGGGAGATGATGGAAGTAATGGCCACATCGGTCGGGAATACCACGTCCAGACAAACCTCATCCGAAGCGGTACAACCGGAAGTATTGGTGACGGTGACGGTATAGCAGCCCTCGGTGCCTACCGTGATGGTCTGGGTTGTTGCTCCGGTGTTCCACAGGTAGGAGAAGAAGCCGGGGCCGGCATCGAAGGTAAAGGTGTCGCCATCGATGATGGAAGTGTCATTGCCCAGGGTTACGCTCGGTGCCGGGAGTACCGTAACCGTAGCAGCGGTGCGGGAGCTTTCGCAAGTGCCGTCGCTATCACTCACATAGTACGTAGTGGTAGCGGAAGGCGTGACCGCGAAGGGGCTTCCGGTTCCCAGCAGGGTGCCGCCGGTTACTGCGTCGTACCAGTTCAGGGTGCCGGTTCCGGTAGCGGTCAGGCTGGCGGTCTCGCCGGCGCAGATGCTGTCGCCGGTCGCCGTAGGTGCAGCCGGTTCCGCGTTCAGGGTGATGTTCACCACTACTGTATCGTTACTGGTGTCGTCATCGCCCGAAAGGTTGGTCGAGATGGTAAAGGTCATCGCGCCACCGGCGGAGGTGTTGAGGGTACCGGTGTAGAAGAGGGTGTCGGTATCGCCGGCATTCAGTGTGCCGGTGAAGGTCTCGGTCAGGGAACCGCTGCCGCCGCCGGAGAGGTCGGTGGTAACGTCAAAGTTGCTTTCGGCGATGTCGCCGTAGTTAGTGACCAATACCGTAATGACCGCGTTCGAAGAACCGCAATCGCCATTGGCAGGAGCTACTAAGGCTACCGCGCCCAGGTCACGGCGCACGGCCACGAATTCGTCGGCGCCGATATCCGGGGTAGTCAGGCTGCGGGTCTCCCCGTCGATGTCGTCGGTGACGTTGGCGCGGGGCTGACCGGCGTTGTCGCAGATACCAGCCGTTGCGTGCAGATCGGAGTTCGAGATGAAGCGTGGATCGCCGCTCACGGAGTTGGAGTCTTTCGAGGAAGCCGCAACCCAGGCAGCCAGATCGGCGGCGATGGTGCCGTCGTAGTTACCGACGTTGGTGCCGTTCGAGTAAAGGTCGTTGTAGTCGGAAGCTTCGATGCCGAAGACGGCAGAGTCGGTCACGACATAAGCATAACCGCTGCCGATGTTGGCGAAGATGTTGTTCTTAACGGTCTTGCCCAGGCCCGAGCCGCGCATGAAGATGGCCGAATAGGAGCTGATCGGGCCGGTCACGAGTACGGAGTTGTACACGATGTCCTGATAGTCGCCGTTGATCATCGAGATACCGGCCGAGTCGGTCACGGTGATGAAGTTGTTGGCGATGATGCCGCGGATGCCGGCCAGACCGGTACAGTCGATCATGTAAAGACCGGTGCCGGGAACACCGATGATCGTGTTGTGCGAGATCACGTGGTTGCGCTGGCAACGATCGAGGTACATACCGGCATAACCGCTGTAGGTCGAGTTCGTGGTGATGTCGTTGTTGCGGATGATGGCGACACCGATGTTGCTCATCTGGATGCCCTTTGAATACTGGTCAACGAAGGTGTTGTTCGTGATGTGGATGTCCTGCTCTAGCTGAAGGGTATTGATACCGTTCATGTAAATACCCAGCGTGCCTCGCTCGAAGCGGCTGTTGGTAAAGACGTTCGAGGAGTCGTTGGAGGAAGTTCCTGCCGAGGAGTAAACAAGCGCCGCGAGTGAATTCGTTACCGCCGTGGTGGTCGAACCGATCAGGTGACAGTTCGAGACCGTGATGTGCGTAGCGGTGTTGCGGAATTCGAGGATGCGACCATACGGCTCGATGCCGGTGCGCTCCAGGGTGAGCTGGTGGAAGGTCAGGTAGTCAGCGCCATCCAGTTGGATCAGGTAGTTGGTCGGGGTGAAGGACGGCTGCGTCGGGTAGGTCAGTACCACGGAGGAGCTGTCACCCGATTCGCTCTGGAAGCGGATGTTGTTCGTCGAGTCAGCACCGGCGATTTCCGGAATCACGGTCTGCATCGTGTCCCCACCCGGACGGCTGTTGAACGTCACCGGCCCCCAACCCCCGTCACTCGCCAG
>ERZ724507.920-NODE-920-length-12953-cov-7.792138_pt1 | contig 12953 bp, 7 predicted proteins | sample MGYA00376040_ERZ724507 | MGnify/ENA primary metagenome ERZ724507 (study PRJEB28724, sample SAMN07190883) | activated sludge metagenome | isolation source: activated sludge of sewage treatment plant in Hong Hong | place: Hong Kong | collected 2016-03-17 ...
CGAGCTTGTAGTAGCTGTCGACCGGCGTGTAGTGCCTGAGCACGTCCAGGATGAACCCCTCCTGGATCGCCTGCTTCATCGTGTAGCTGTGGAACGGTCGGTGCTTCACCGTGCCGTCGGGCTGCGGGCAGGGCTCCCCGAAGATCTCCAGCGTCTTGTTCTTGGGCGTGGCAGTGAAGGCGAAGTAGCTGGCGTTGGGCAGCAGCTTCTTGGCCTCCATCAGCCGGTTGATCCTGTCCTCCAGCGTCTCGTCTTCATCCGTGACTCCACCCGGAGAAAGCGCCATCGACACCGCCGCCGACGTGCGCCCGCCCTGGCTCGAATGCGCCTCGTCGATCACGATGGCGAACCTGCGCCCCCGGTGCTCCGCGCCGATCTCGTCGAGGATGAACGGGAACTTCTGCACCGTGGAGATGATGATCTTCTTGCCCTCGGCGATGAATTTGCGAAGGTCGCCCGAATGCTCGGCATGCCCGACCGTCGCGCCCACCTGCGCGAACTGCTTGATCGTGTCGCGGATCTGCTGGTCGAGGATGCGCCGGTCGGTGACGACGATGATCGAGTCGAACACCGCCGCCTCGTCCTTCGCGAGGCCGATGAGCTGGTGCGCCAGCCAGGCAATCGAGTTCGACTTGCCGCTGCCGGCCGAGTGCTGGATGAGGTACCGCCGGCCCGCGCCGTTCGCCCGAGCGTCGGCGAGCAGCCGGCGCACCACGTCGAGCTGATGATGGCGCGGCCAGATCTGCAGCGCCTTCTTCCTGCCGGTCTTCTCGTCCCTGGTCTCGACGACCTGCGCGTAGTTCTCGAGGATGTCCGTCAGGCCCGCACGGGTGAGGACGCGCTTCCACAGATAGTCGGTCTTGAGGCCATTGGGGTTGGGCGGATTGCCAGCGCCGTCGTTCCAGCCCAGGTTGAACGGCAGGAACCACGAGCCCTTGCCCTTCAGGTGCGTGCAGAAGCGCACCTCGTGGTCGTCCACCGCGAAGTGCACTACGCAGCGGCCGAACTCGAACAGCTTCTCGCGCGGATCGCGATCGCGCTGGTACTGCTGAACGGCGTCCTCCACCGTCTGCTTGGTCAGGCTGTTCTTCAGCTCGAACGTCGCGACCGGCAGTCCGTTGATGAACAGCCCCAGATCGAGCGCGCGCTGCGTCTCGTCGCGGCTGTAGCGCAGCTGCCGCGTGACGCTGAAGCGGTTGGCGGCATGCTGCTGCGCCGCCTTGGGATTACCCGGGGATGGTGTGCCGTAGAAGAGGTCGATGTGATGTGGCCCGTGCTTGAGTCCATGGCGCAGCAGGTCGATGGTGCCGCGCTTGCTGATCTCGCCCTGCAGCCGCGCCAGGAACTTGCGCCGCGTCGGTCCGTCCTGGCCGAGATCGAGCGCCTCGCAGACCTCCGGCTGCGTCTCGCGCAGGGAGGCTGCAAGCTGCGCGAGGTCCACGCAGTATTCGCGGTCGTAGTCCACGGCCGCGCCGCAGATCCAGCCGGCGGCGTAGGTCGCCGGGCGCTGCTGCACCATGTTGGCCGGCACGCCCGGGTCGCAGGGCGCGCCGGTCAGCGCCGTGCAGATCAGGCGCTCCAGGCCGCGCTCGGAGGTGTCGGAAGCACTCACGCCGGTACGCGTTCCGCCAGTGTCTGCGTCCACCCCTTGTTCGCCAGCACATCGGCCGCAATCCCGATCTGGCGCGGAGTGAACTGCCGCTTGCGGTCGTTCCAAGCGTAGGTGCGTGCGACCACGTCGGGCAGCGTGTGCACCGGCTCGTGGCGCAGTACCCAATGCACGGTGGATAGCAGCTCCAGACCGAACGGCGACTCGAAGCCTTCCACTAACGCGGCCACCCGGTCGAAGCGTTCGCGCGTCTCCCGGTGCTCGGCGATGAATGCCGCCGCCTCGTCCACCGCGCCGGGCACCAGCGTCAACGGCTTGTCCGGGGCATCGCCGCCGTCGTCGTAACCGGCGATCAGGTGCCCTTCGATCGCGTGCAGCACGTGGCGCAGGTTCTCGGCATAGGGGCCGTACGGCGCGGCCTTGTAGCGCAGCCTGAGCGGCTCGCCCGCCTCCTGCAGGAAGTACATCAATTTGTGCACTTCCAGCAACGTGACGAAGGGGTCGAGCAAGCCGCCGAGGTATCGATGCATCAGCTCCACCAGCGCGGCCCGCCCCGCGGTCATCTTCGGCACCTCGCGCCGATGCTTCATGACGTCGGAGGCCGGCGCGCCATGGGGTTCGTACACGATGACCTGGACATCGTCGAGCGCTCGCAGCGCCGCTTCGACACGAGGACGCACCTCGGCCACCCAGTCGAGCCCGCCCAGACCGGCGCCGAGCGGCGGCAGCGCAATCGAGCGGATGCGCCGGGCACGGATCTCGGCGACCAGCGCCGCGAGGCCGGCCTCGATGTCCTCGATGCGGCTCTTGCCGCGCCAGTGGCGCTTGGTGGGGAAGTTGATGATGTAGCGCGGCGGCGTGAGCTGCCCGGTCTCGAAGACGAACATGCGGCCCGGCTGCACCTGCTCGCGCTTGCACGCGACCGCATAGGCCTTGAAGTTCTCCGGAAAGGCGTTCTTGAACTGCAGCGCGATGCCGCGCCCCATCACGCCCACGCAGTTGACCGTGTTGACGAGCGCTTCGGCCTCGCTCTTCAGGATGTCGCCGCTGCGGTACTCGATCATGGCGGGCTCCTCGTTTGCCGTCAGTAATACCACTCCGGCCGAATCTCGACCGGTGGCCTGTGTCCCTGCGCCGGCAGCGCATTGACCGCGGCGGTGTACGTTGCGCGCGACTGCACGCCGATGCGTTCCAACAGATGCCAGGGGAAGCTCAGTTCCAGCAGGAACTCGGCCTGCTTGCCGTCCTTGCACTGGCGCCAGTCCGTGGCGCGCACGGCGTCCCAGTCGATCTCGCCGAGCTGGCCGAGATTGCTGCGGTCCTCGAAGTACCGCGCGCCCGCGTTCGACAGGGTGAACGCCCAACGGCGGGCCTGCGCATCGGCCCAGGCGACCACAGCGTGCAAGTCGGCTTCGAAGTGGACGATGGGTCCCTGGCCGCCCCGGTAGCCGAGCTCCGGGTGGTTGCCCTGGTAGATCAGATAAAGCATGACCGAGCGCGGGCAGAAGTAGAAGGGGACGCAATCGCCCACGAACAGATCCGGATGACTGGCCAGACGAAGCTCGTCGAGCCGCCGCTGCTTGATGCTGTTCATGCCGATCGTGGTGCCCGGCGGTGCCTGGCGCACGACCTCCCGATCGCACCAGAGACACTGGTCGGCCACGATCGACGGCAGCCGGTCCACATGGGCGATGTGGTAGAGCTTGGGCTGCGCCGGCACAGTCACGCCTCGGCCTCCTCAGGTTCCGGATCGAGCCCGTCGCCTGCAGAATCGTCCGACGCGTCGTCGAGTGCTTCGGGTTCGTCGAGCGGCTCGAGGTCTTCGGGCTCCTGCGGCAACCGCGCCGCCGCCTCGCGAACGTCGAGCTTGCCGGTGACCACGTCGGCGATCAGGCGGGTGCGGTATTCGTGAAGCAGACTTGCTTCGCTCTCCGCGCTCGCGATTGCACGATCTACCCTTCGGGTTGCATCGCTTGTCGAACGCAGGATCGTGTCCTGCTCTTCAATCGGTGGAACTGGCACCGCAATCTCTCGCACCCACGTGCAGTTCAGATGAGGATGTAGTGCGCCTGTCTGCACGCTCTTTAGGCTCTCAAAGCCGTATCGTGAGCGAAGGACAAGATCTAAGTACGCCCCAGTCATCACACTCGCATTAGTGCGGATAATGATGAGGGCGTGACATCCCGCGCCGTCAAACTCCGGCGGAATGCAGGCGACCTGCCCAATATCCCCTGTTTGAACTACAACAACATCTCCTTCGCGCAATCGGATCTTTGGCCTGGCATCCAACCATGCGCGGTCAACGAAATAGCGCTTGGCGAATCGGATCGCGCCGCGCTTTACGTGAAGCGACTGGATATAGGGCACGCCGTCGGCTCGGAGGATGTCCCGCGTAGGCCCTACCCATCCGTTCGTGATCTTCGGACTGAAGGAAGCGATTCGGCGAATTGCCCAATGCTCCGGCACATCCCCCAGCCACTCCACGCCGGAGGGCTTGAGGCGGACGTTGGGGTCGAGGCCGCGGGTGACGGCGCGGTGGATGATGGCCTGCTTCTGCTCCTCGAGCAGTTTGATCAGCTTCTGCTTGGCGCGGATGTACCGCCGGATCCGCCGGTCCGCGTGGTCGAGGAAGCGGACGATGGCGGCTTGTTCGGATAGCGTGGGAATTGCGAAGGCGATCTCGCGCATCCGTGACTCCGCGAGGTCCCACTGGCCAATCCGGACGCCGTCCGATGCCTGCGCGAATGACGGAACGTACGCACGGGAGCGAATGGCCGTGTGAAAGAAGCGACTCTCCACCTCGGCCAGATCGAAGACGAAATACGCAGGGCTCACGATGCCCTCGTACTGGGAGACCCCGTACGACCCCTGCCACGCCTTCATCTTGTTCATCGCGAACTGGCCTGTACGCACGACTTTGTAGTTGCTCAGGTCGTCCGGGATGAAGTTGTGGTTCTCGTCTTCGGCTGTCGTATCGCGGCGGATGACTCCTCGCTCCCGTACGACCGAAAGCAGCGGCAGGTCCGGTCGGTTGCGTTCTGTGACTCTACGAAGGATGCCTCGCAGCTTGCGCACCTCCCACGCCGCTGGAACTTCCCCCAGGCACGGCACGCCGGAGTCCTTCAACTTCGGATAAGGCTTGAGGCCGTCGATCATGCCTTGTATCCCTTGACGCGCCTGAACCAGGTGTCGACCAGACGAAGTTCTTGATCAAGCGTGTCGATGTCCGGCGAGACGTAGTTGACGGCGGCGCTCTTGTCGTGGCGCTTCGCCCACTGCGACACGCGGCCGTAGCTGCCATCGAACTCCCGATAGTCGTCGTCTGAGAACCGAGCCAAGACCTTCACCATCATCGGGCGCACCTCGAGGCCGCCTTCGGCAAGAACAGGTCCGACGATTTCCTGGCTGAAGATCCGTTCCCAGGTCTCGGACAGATTGCCGGCCCAGACCGCCACGGATTCCTCGTACTGCCTTTCGTCCCAGGCGCTGCTCTCCTTCCGAATTCGGCTGAGCTCCTGCCGGAGTTCATCGATCCGCGCCGGGACGTCTTTCGCCTTCCAGGGGTGCTTCGTGCTGCAAGCCCCGGGCTTACGCTCGTCCGCCCGGCTCTTCATAACCGACCGCTCGGCGACCGGAGCGCCCCTCGCCGCGGCCTCGCGCTTGAGGTCTGCCACGAACGCTACATCGTGGGTAAACAGGATCACTTGTCGAGTCTCGGCCAGCTCCGCAAGTCGCGCTGCCACGAGACCACGGCGAATGTGGTCGAGCGAGGTTACGGGGTCATCCAGAATGAGGGCCGACCTTGAACCATCGAGGTGAGCCTCAGTGAAGAACGCAGCGAGTCCCAGGGCTGTCCGCTCCCCTTCGCTGAAAACTCTAGGTAAGGTCGCCTGCTGCCGCGCTCCAACGAGCTTCGGTTGATGAAGCAGTGCTCCCTTCTCCGCCCTGGTCCGGGCAATCGTCACTCGCTCGAGCCGAAGCCTGTCCGTCTCTCTCGTGAAGGTGTCGCGCACCACCTCGGTGATGCTTTCCTCGGAGAGTTCGAGAATCTTCTTCGTGACGCCCGTCGTTGCCGCAGCGCTCTTAGCGGCCTCCAGCGCCTCGCGCTCCTCCAAGCGCGCGATCTCGTTGACGATGACGGAGCGCGCCTTCTTGACCTGCTCCAGCAGCTCGAGCTCGGCCCGTCGAGCGGCGATGGCCAGAACCTGTTTCTGAATGCCCTCTGGGCTCGCGAGTTCATCCGACGCCGCCTTGGCCACGTCGCTGGCCGACGTGAGCCGGTCGATGATTGGTGCGGGGTCTAATCCGAGCTGGGGGAGCTCGCGGTTCGCCGAAAGCGCCGCATTCACCTGCTCCCGTACAGCCTCGTAGTTGGCAAGGAGGTCGCGTACAGCGATGACCACGTCGGAATTCGAGTCTTGCAGGTCTTCGAGGTGGCTCTCGACAGCCTGTGGGAAGACTGCGAGCTCTCGCAGGACCTTGACCTTCTGATCATGGGTGCGCCTTGCATCCTGCAGTCGGACTTGGGTGTCGTTACGGACGAACTCGTCAAAACGGACGAAGCGATCTCGACTCTGCGTGTCCAGCGGCTGTTGGCACAAGACGCAGCGACACTGACCCCCCAAGAACGGAAAGTCGTGCTCAGGGTAGGCGGCCTCCTTCGAGAATCTCTGAGCCGCTTCCCACAACGCCTTCCAAGCTCCGCCCCCCACCCCAGGTAGCGGTTCCGACTCGAACGAGCGCGCGAGCAAGGCCGCAGCGTCTTCGAGCGACTTTACCGAGGCGCGCTGATTCTGAAGGCCAGCCAGAGCCATGCTGCCGAGCGCGGCATCCAGGCTCTCGATGTGGCGGCGCACTGCCAGGAGCTTGTCGCTCTGCCGTGTCAGTTGCTGACGCGCCTTGGTCGTGTCGGCACCGCGTAGACGTGCCTCCTGCTCCTTGAGATCCGCTATCGTCTCCTTGCTCGCGTCAAAGCTCGAGAGCAGTTCATCGAGCCGTTCGACTGACGAGCTCGCCGAGAGAGTCGCGAGGAATCGCCCGGCCGCGCTCTCTCGCGCGTCATCGGGGACGGCCGGCAGCGGTTTGACTGTGGCGGCGTTCCTCGCAAGCCGCCCGTCGATTCTCGTGCGGACTGCGACGCACGCCTCGATGAGACCGTCCATAACGAAGAGCGCCGAAGGCCGGTATGGAAAATCCGACTCACTCGAGATGTAGGCACTACCGCAAGCCGCGTCATAGAACAGCAGGCGCTGTAGTTCCGGGCGGGCGGCCTCCGGCCACGCGAGGGCCTCCTCTGCAGTTCCGACCCGAATGGAAAGCACAGCTGTCGGTTTCGCCAAGGGGGAGTCGCGGAACACGTCGGTCAAGACGTCTTCCTTGTGACGTGCACGTGCGATGCGCTTCAACAGTCTTGCGTAACCGGACTTCCCGCTCCCGTTATCGCCATACACGATCGTCAAGCCCTGCGGCTCGAACGTCAGTGGTTCCTTGGATTCCAGGGCGTTTACGTGTTCCGGCTTCTGGATCGCTGCAAGGCAGACCGGGACGTGTTCCGACGCCGCCTGAGGCAACTGCTCTAGTCCGAACTGGCCTGCCGGGAGCTCTTGCGCCTGTACGATGACGTCGACCAAGCGCTCGTAGTCCTCTTCGGTGAGCACCTCGCCAGCCGCCACCCGACGCATGACTTCTCGCTGCCATGCCGGGCGTTCGTTGCTCCAGTCGACGATGTGCTTCTCTAGCGCCATGGGCAATGCTCCGGTGGCGTAGCGATCAAGAGACAGGTCTGGGGGCCGTCGATCATCACAGCGCCTCGAACCAGGTCTTGATCTTGATTGCCATGAGTTTGCGGCGCTCCTCGAGGAAGTCGTCGTAGTCTGGGATCGCGCCGTCCAGCAGCGACTCAGGGATGCAGCTCGCGCGCAAGTTGGCCCGCAGATCCGCCTCGTCGGCGATGCCGCCGTACTTCTTCTTGCCGCCGTTCGCCTGCTCGGCGAGCTCCTTGAAGTACTTCTCGGGCGGCTTGTCGCCGATGGCGATGTTGATCTCACTCTGGGCCAGGACGAAGTTGGCGATCTGGTTGTAGCGGCCGCGCGAGAGGCCCTGCCCCTTCAGGTGCTTCTTCGGGTAGACGTGGTGCACGTCGCTGCGATTCATCAAGAGGTCGAGTACCGTGATGTCGCGCGAGAGAAAGCCCTTGTCGCCGAGCTTCACCTGCGCCGCCTGGTAGCAGAGGAAGTAGGGGCTGTTCGACGACGAGGTGTCCATGAGCTGCGGCAGCATCCCGGTCCAGAAGCTCGCGGGCAGCTCGTTCTCGATCACCGCGTCGGCGTAGCTCGCGAGCCCGCGCGCTTCGACCTGGCGGATGTCGAAGTCGAAGGCCGTCTCGGGGCTGCCGGTGTAGCGGCCGCGCAGCACGGACATGGCGTACCAGCGGCGCACGAGCCGCTCGAGGTCAGCGGCGGGCATGCCCTCGGTGCGCCCGCGCAGGTAGAGGATGTAGGCGAAGTTGACCGCGTTGCGGCCGCCGATCAGGTCGCTCGTCACGAAGCCCGCCGAGCGCAGGATCATCGTGATTCGGTCGAAGTGGGTCTTGTTGATGAAGGCCAGCACGCCCTTCTTGAGCTTGCCGAAGGACGCCTCGGCGATCGCCTCCTCGAACTGCTTGGTCTCGAAATTGCGGCCCGAGAGCAGCGCCACCAGGTCCTGCAGCTTGCCGCGCCCGAACTCGGACGTGAACGCCACCCGCAGCATGTCGGTGTAGGTCGGATCGTAGATGTCGTCGTTGACGTCCTTGAGCCAGCGCATCGCCGGCAGGAACTCGGAGGCGGCGAATGCCTTGTCACCTTTCTGGATGCGGGTCAGGAACTCGGGGGCCACGGCGAGGTGGCAGAAATAGTCGATCGCCTTGCGCAGCAGGTTTCCGCCGTAGGTCTCGTTGACGGCGATCTTCGACATGGCGAAATCGGCCTGCGAGAGCTCGGTGCCGGCCGAGTTCACGCGGATGAAGATCTCGGTGACGGTCTCGATGTCGAGATCGTCGGCCAACTCGATCACGCCGACGTGGTTGTTGATGATCTTGCGCAGCTTCTCCAGCACGCGCGAGACGCGCTTGCGGTCGGCGGCGGGGTTCTTCTCGGTGTAGGTGTCGGTCAGCTCGGTCAGGCTCGCGTCGGGCGCGAAGACCTCGGCCACGTCCTCGATCCAGGCGACGTCCTTCCGGATGGCCGGGTTGGCGACTTCGAAGCGCTCCTCCTGGGGGTGGAAGGCGATGCGAATGCGGACGGTCTCGTAGTCCTTGGTTAGCACTTCCCGGCCGAGCAGCGCCGCCATCAGCGCGGTGACCCGCTGCTGGCCGTCGATCAGGATGCGCTTGCCGGCCGACGAGGTGCCGTCCTTGAGCTTGACGGTGGGGTTGCGCCAGGCGATTAAGTAGCCGACGGGGTAGCCTTGGTAGAGCGAGTCGAGCAGGTTGCGGACCTTGGTCGCCTCCCATACGAACGGGCGCTGGATCTCGGGGATGGCGATCTCGCCCGACTTGACCCAAGTGAGGAGCGTCTCGATCGGGTGCGGAGTGACGGAGTAGCGCTGGGTTGACATGGGTCAGACCTTGGTTTCTCGTGCGATGGCGGCGACGATTCGTGCCCGCGCCTGGGCGCGCTCGGCGACAAGGGCCTCTTCACCGGTCTGTGCCAGCCACTCAAAGAATCGCTGCGCGCCGTGTCGAGTCGTGCTTTCGTCGCGGCAGTTCACGATGAAGGCGAATTGAACTTTCTGGATGCCGTCGGCGACGAAGACGCCAAACGGCGCGCTCACCACAGTCGCGTCGGGAAAGCCAAGCAGCCTCGTCGCCTGCGCTTCTGTCGCGGTCTTGTGGCAGGCGATGACGTGGACTGGGCCACCGCGGGTGCCTTTTCGTCTGCTGAGGACCGGCGAAAGCTCGTGATCGCGGAGAAACGGCTGGCCAACCATCTCCTTGGCCGCACTAACGGTCAGGGCCGCCGGGATAGCGGTCGGAACACACAGAACATCCACGTCCCCCAATCGAACGAGCAGGTGTTCGCCGTCCTCACTCGAACCTGCGCGTTGGCGCATGGCGTCGCGGAGCACGCGGCGCATCGCGGCCTGGCGTGCGTTGAAGTGGAGGCGGCTCCAATCGAGCGCCTCGCCGCTGTGGAAACGACCCTTGCTCGACTCCCGAACGCCTGCCTGTGCCAAAGCAATCAAGGCGTCGCGAATCGCCTCTTTGACGCGCTCCTTCAGTTCCGTTTCCGTTGAAACAGTGCCGCCACGAAACAGGCTCTGCTTATCAACGAACTCCTGGAAACGCCGGTTGCGTTCCCCTTCGGCAGTCTTGGCCAGCTTGACATTGCCAAGCGAGATCAATCGCACCTTTCCTGGTGAGTGCGACAGCCCGGTCATCAGCTCAGCATGGCAAATCCCGATGTCCCCGCCGCTCTGCGCCCATCCGGCGTTGCCATTCGACAGGGCAATGAGGACGTCGCAGTCCTTGACGGCCTGCATGCAGACATCCCAGCTGTCCCATGTCCCACCCTGCGGAGGGGTGTCCTCATTGATCCAGACCTCGACGATTGGCTTCCCGAAGACCTCGAGTGCTTCTACCTCTGCCTTCAGAGCTTTCCTGATTTCTGACAGAGGCCGTCCCTTCGAATTAGCCGGGAAGGAGTCATTGCAGCGGCTGGAGATCATCACGTGCAGTTTGGACGACTTGGCCATCGCTATCGCGCTGCCCCAATGATTTCGCCGAGCAACCCCTCGGTCTCCTTCTCGAGCGCCAGGATGTCGGCGCGAATCTCCTCCAGCGTGCGCAGCGGCTGCGGCTTGTAGAAGTAGCGGGTGAAGCTGATCTCGTAGCCGGTCTTGACGCTGTCGGGCACGTACCAGGCGTCCGGTGCGTGGGGCAGCACTTCGCGCCGGATGAAGGCCTCGATACCGCCTTCCTCCAGCAGCGGCACCTGCTCGGTGTCGCGCAGGTCGCTGTCGGGCTCGTACTCGACCACGGCCGGCTTGCCGCCGATGATGGCTTCGAACAGGCCGCGCAGCGGGTCGGCGGCGGTGCCCTTCTTGTGGATCTTGCGGATCACCGGCGGCGCGTCGTCCGCGCGCTCGGCGGACTCCTTCAGCGCCTTGATCTCCTTGGGCGTGTACGCCCGCTCGGGGTCGATGCCCTTCAGGCGCAGCGGCCGCTCGACGGTCACCTTCCAGTAACCGAAGGCGGCGTTCGGGAAGATCTTCGACCGCTCGTTCTCCTCGAACTTCAGGAACGCATCGCAGATGCGCGCGATGTCCTCGTCGGAGAGCTCGCAGTTCTTCTTGCCCAGGTTCTTGCGCAGCGGCTTGAACCACTGCGTGGCGTCGATGAGCTGCACCTTGCCCTGGCGGTGCGCCGGCTTGCGGTTGGTGAGCACCCAGACGTAGGTGGCGATGCCGGTGTTGTAGAACATGTTGAGCGGCAGCGCGACGATGGCCTCGAGCCAGTCGTTCTCGATGATCCAGCGGCGGATGTTGCTCTCGCCCTGGCCGGCGTCGCCGGTGAACAGCGAAGAGCCGTTGTGCACCTCGGCGATGCGGCTGCCGAGCTTCGTGCCCCGCTTCATCTTGCTGAGCATGTTGGCCAGGAACAGCATCTGGCCGTCGCTCGAGCGGGTGACGAGCGAGTACTCCGGGTCGCCGGCGTGCTCGATGACGAAGCGCGGGTCCTTGAGGCCGTCCTTGCCGCCCATGCGCTCGAGGTCGCTCTTCCAGCTCTTGCCGTAGGGCGGGTTGCTGAGCATGAAGTCGAACTCGCGCGACGGGAACGCGTCGTTGGCTAGCGTGGAGCGTTCCGGGCCGCCGACGATGTTGTCCGCGGCGTCGCCCTCGCCCTTGAGCAGCAGGTCGGCTTTGCAGATGGCGTAGGTCTCGGCGTTGATCTCCTGACCGTAGAGATGCGCGGCCACCTGCTTGTCGTGTTGCCTTGCAAGCTCCTGAAGCGTTTCCTCGGCGACCGTCAGCATGCCGCCCGTGCCGCAGGCCGCGTCGTAGAGGAGATAGGTGCCGGATTCGATCTCGTCCGCGATCGGCAGGAAGAGCAGCTTCGCCATGAGCTTCACGGCGTCGCGCGGCGTCCAGTGTTCGCCGGCTTCTTCGTTGTTCTCTTCGTTGAAGCGCCGGACCAGTTCCTCGAACACCGTGCCCATGCCGTGGTTGTCGAGGCCGGGTTGCTTGACAGAACCGTCAGCGTTGAGCACCGCGTTGGGGCTCAAGTTGATGTCCGGCGAGAGGAGCTTCTCGATCAGCGTGCCCAGCGCGTCAGCCTTCGACAGCCGCGGAATCTGGTTGCGGAACTCGAAGTTCTCGAGGATGTCCTGCACGTTCGGCGAGAAGCCGTCGAGGTAGGCCTCGAAGTCGGCCTTGAGCTGCTGCTGGCTGGCGCGGGCCCTGAGGTCGCGCAGCGTGAACCGGGAGGTGTTGTAGAAGGCCTGCCCGGCGGCCTGGCGCAGCGCCTGATCCTGGTTGGTGATCCCCGCCTTGTCGAGCGCGGCCTTCATCTGGAGCACCGCCTGCTTGGTGGGCTCGAGCACGGCATCGAGGCGACGGAGCACCGTCATCGGCAGGATGACATCGCGGTACTTGCCGCGGACGTAGAGGTCGCGCAGAACGTCGTCGGCGATGCCCCAGATGAAGTTTGCAATCCAGGCAAGTTGCTGCGGTTCCATCAGGTCGCGTGTCGGTTACGGCCATGCACGGGTATTAGCTGGTGCGGAGGGCCTTGTTCTGCTATTCGGGCTTAGTTCCCTTGGCGGGGTAGGTGATCTTCGGCGCGAACTCGTTGCCGCGGCCCACTCCTCGCGCAGGATGCCGACGATGGCCTCGGCGTGGTCGTCGTCCTTGGCGAAGACCAGCGTCTTGGGGAGCTCCTGCCACTGCGGGAACAGGTCGCTCTGCCAGCGGTCGCGCAGAGTGCGGGCAATGGTGCGGATCTGGTCGGGCGACTGCACGCTGCGGTCCAGCTGTTCGGGCGCATATTCGAAGTCGTCGTCGAGCCGCGTAGTTGCCAACGTCAGGCGCCGGGCGCGGGTGGGTTTGTCCAGCACCTGCAGCCAGTAGCCGGCTTTCACCGTGGCGCCGGCCTCGGTCACCTCGGTCTTGATGCGGTAGACGTCGTAGTTGACATTCGCGCCGTCGGCCGCCGCCTGCGGGTGGCCGTACTCCATCACCAGGTTCTGATTGAAGAAGCCGAAGGTCTGCCTGTTGGGCGTGGCGGTCAGGCCGATCAGGTGCACGTCGAAGTACTCGAGCACCTGGCGCCACAGGTTGTAGATGCTGCGGTGCGCCTCGTCGGTGA
>ERZ724507.922-NODE-922-length-12940-cov-7.093830_pt1 | contig 12940 bp, 15 predicted proteins | sample MGYA00376040_ERZ724507 | MGnify/ENA primary metagenome ERZ724507 (study PRJEB28724, sample SAMN07190883) | activated sludge metagenome | isolation source: activated sludge of sewage treatment plant in Hong Hong | place: Hong Kong | collected 2016-03-17 ...
GCTGCCGCGCCGCCGAAGCGCTGCCCGCCGCGCGCCTGGAAACCGACGCCATCGCCCCCGGCAGCCAGGCGAGCGCCCCGGTCGAGCCCGCCCTGCAGGGCTTCTACCCGTACTGCGCAGCCTGCCACCAGACGGCGGAAACCTTCCCGCCCAATTTCCTGGCCGGCGACGGCGCCGAGGTCGCCACCCGCCTGCGTCAGTGCGCGCCGCGCCTCTACGTGCGGCTGGCGATGGCCGACCTGGCGCCCGAACAGCGTGACAAGACGCCGATGCCGCCGGAAAGCATGCTGCCGGCCTTTGCCACCGACCGCGCCGCGTGGCGCGCCAGCCCGGCGCGCAAGGCACTGCTCGCCCAGGTCAGCAACTGGCTACAGACCGAAACCGGCCAGCCGCCCAATCTGGCTCGCCTGCTGGCCGGCGGCTATGAGGCACTGCGCCCCTGCCTGCCGGCGCCCTGAGACAGAATCGCTGGCCAGCCCCGACACGCGCCGATGCGAGAGCCCCGGATGGGAAGCGCTCAGCCACCGCGCATCCCGGAGTTGTTCGATCTGCCCCAGAATCATCACCAACCTGTTGCGCTGCGGACATCAAGGCGCAAGGAAGCACGGCTTATTGGGCAGGGCCTAAGAAAACGTCTCCGAGCCGTCCGGCTCGTAATGCGGCACCTTGTTCATGTCGTGCCGGAACTTCGAGAGTTCGTAATACATGCGCTTGCGCGCGCGGCTTTGGTTACCGAGCGGACGGTGATCCGGGATGCAATGCCACGGGTTGTACGAGAGACGCCGCGCGAAGGCAATCTGCTCGGGCGAATCAAATTTCTGTCTGGGGATGTGCAAGGTCGCCACCGATACCCGCGGCGACAGCCGTTCGGGCCACAACACAGCTGCATTTTCGATCGGCATCAAATGCGGATCGGTCTGCAACTGTACCCGGACATCGAGATCGACATCGCCCTTGGCGAGCGCGGCAACCATCGCGTTGCGCAGATAGTCGTCGGGCGGGCGCAGCGGCAGCCGCGGAATCGGCGTCTTCTCCTTCGACACCGGCCAGAATGAATACTCCATCGCCTGCCCTTCGCCCATGAGATAAGGCACGCAACTGAAGTACGGGGCTTCAAGCGGACTGCTTTGCGTCTTGGTGAACAACCCCTGCATGATCAGGTCCAGGACGTGCGGACGCTTGATATTCAGGAAGTGAAAGAGCGCCGCATCCTTGGCACTCCACTCCTGCAGGTGCGCATTGGCGCGCGTGTTGGGGGTCACAAAAGTCGGCGTCGACACACCGAACATGTCCTGTGTGAATCTTTCTTCATCCATGAGCTTGCGGCCAGGCACGTCCATCAGCTTGACGCTAATGCTCATGAAGCCCACGTCATCGATATCCGGCGTGACATACGGTCCCGGTCCGGAAAACCTCACCCACGCCGGATACGAACGCCGCACCGCAAAAATGCCGCGGCGAAACGGCTCGGGGAGATCATCGTGCACGATCAACTCCGCGCGGACGATGCCTTGAGTCTTGGTGTTGCCACCACGCTCAAAGCCTCCCGGCTTCCACAGCCCGCTCATCTGCCTGCGAAATGTCGCGATGATCGACTCGAGATATTCCTCTTCGCCGGGCTGCAGGCGCTCTTCGGCGATCTTCAAGCTTTCGTTGCTGCGTCGAGCGTTGATCAACATGGTAACGAAACGTGCAAGCGGGTCGCGCAGTACCGCGTCAAACGCCGGGCGCATCCACGGGTCGATGCGCCGCTGCATTTGTATCAGGAACAAGGAGGTATCGGCGACCCAGTCGAGCAGCAGCGAGCCGCTATTGGCGGGCGGCACCGGACGGCTGGAATTGGAGTCCACATTCACCTCCCTCGCTGGAACACTGTCAGGCAGCGCTGATGTCGCCAGGTAGCGCAATGCGCGGATGCCCGGCATGAAAAAGTATGCGCCCCCACGTACCGTGACGAACGCCGGCATTTCCTTGAGCCGCTGTGTCGCCCCGTCGCGGCGCGGTATCGAATACTCGTTCGTGGGACTGCCGTCGGGCTCCGGCTGGCGATGCCCGAGCAGCGGATCGCCTTCATTGGCCAGTCCGGCAAACTTGGTACCCGCGATCCATGCCGCCTGCACAAACTCGAACTGGCGCCCGATGTTGGCCCCCAGACAAACGAAGTGCAGTCCCGTTTCACTTGGCGCCGGCTTTTCGGAGAGCGCCTCGTCGAGAGCAATCTGGGTACCGTACTTGCGACCGCGGCGCAGCAATCGGTGAAATCGTGTCGCGGCCACGAGATCGGCATCGAGCAGATCCGATTTGAATCCCAGCGTGCGTATGAGGCGCGAGACGAAGGAGGACTTGCCGCCCGGCAGATCGGCATTGCGCGGGTTGCTGCGGCGGATATGCGCACCCAGCGGGCACTGCAAACCCTGCGCATCGGCGCGATAGTCAAAAGCATTGAGACCGTCGTCGGCTTGCGCCGGGTCGCTGGCCCCACTAGACGGGCAGCCAATCAGCGGTGTGCCATCGCGGTTGCGGCCAACCATGGCCGCTGCCAGCCGTTCGCGCAGCGACGCATCACCAGCGGCCTGGGCATCGAGATAATGCCAGAAGCCGCGCACATCCTGCTCAAGCTGGCGCATCACGAGATAACTGCCGTTACGCCCGAGATCGGCCTTGTCCGGAGCATCTTCCGCGCGCGCGAGCGCGGATGCACCGGCACGCTTCGGATCGAGCAACGGGCGATCGGTATAAGTGCCGTACTCGTTCGGATAACCCAGGAGATATTCACCCAGACATGACAGATTCAGATAGCTGTACTGGTTCTCGTCGACCGCCGGGCGCTGCCGACGCCAATCGACCTCCGGCTGCGAAATGCCGTCGACAAAGCCGAAAGGTTCAAAACGATCCAGATCGGCCGTCGACAGACAATCGATTTCATCGAAGCCCATACGGCACTGTTCCCGGATGTCACGCTGAAAATCATCCAACTCGCCGGGCAAGGCATAGAGCATCACCAGCACATGCGGCATACGATCTCCGGCGCCCCATGCCCACTTCGCCGGATCGTTCGCCGCAATATCGCCGAGCCGGCGCGAGCGTCCGGGATCGGCGCTCATGCCGTTCATGAACTCGTTCGAAAAACCTTCGACGATGTCCGACGCCACATCCAGTGTGCGCAGTCCATCGCTGGTAAAGGCAATCTGCAGCGCGGACCTGGGCAGCGGCTTGGCCGTGATCGCGCTGGTAACCGGTGCCGCCGCAAGCCATTCACGCGCCGCAACGCGATCCTTGACCCGCAACAGCAGAAAGCACGATTGCGTCAGATGCCTGTACCCAAAGCGCACGAGGCCCTGCATGTCCTGCCATTCCTGGGCCAACGGATCTCTTTCCACCGGTGTGCTCATAGCAGCCTCAACCAGGCAAGCGCCTGCGCATCGGACATCGCTGCAGCTTCGATTCCTTCGCGTATGCGCCGGTTGCGCACCATATCGGCCAGTGTCAGTCCGGGACAGGCGTTGTACCAGACCTGGCTCGGAATCTGATGCCGGCGTTGGTAATACTTGAAGCGTTGCTCGAATCGCGCGCCGCGCTTGATCAGCCAATCCGTGCGCGGCCAGCCGATACCGTTGCTGAATATCAGGTTCAGCCCCCAAGCCACCTTGTTGATGAAGTCGTCCATGTAGGCCTCGTGGCTGCCGTCGTAATTGCTGGTGAACAGGATGCGCGCCTTGTTGTCGATGAATACCCAGCGCGCGAAATGAATCGTCCGCACGCGCCCGAGGTGACCGCGATTGAATACATGCCTGCACGCATAATCGATCAGCAGCAGGATCACCGACGCCAGCCAGCGGCGGAACCGTCCCGGCTTGACCGAGCCCAGCGCCGAAAACTGGTTGGTGACATCGCGATCTTCGAGAAGCCGCAACTCTTGCAGCGCACCTGGATCGGGGCGTGGGCAGTACTCCGGATCGCTCCTCTCGCGCCTGCGCAAAACTATCAGCACGAACGGCAACGCCAGGATAATCAGCGGCGACAACAGGAGCCCCGCCAGAGGGATCCCGATTGCATGCAGTCCGTTGGCGATGCGCCAGCCGAGCGGCGTGGGTTGCGGACCGGTCAATGTCAGCCTGCCAGCTTGCACCTCGCCGTCCACGAAACGCACCATTTCGCGCCGCAGCGCTTCGGGCCCTTCGCCGGCGGGCGATCCGCCTGCCCGCAACCTCGCGGACAACGCATGTTGCAACGCGCTGTCTTCGCGCACCTCGCGCACCGTGCGGCCGCGCCAATTCACATAATTGGCAGCAACCGGGACATCGTGCTCGACCAGCCACGCATATAGATCACCGGCCAGGTCAAAGCCCTCGCAATGCGCGAATATTCGGCGCAGGCCGTCACCCGCTCGTTGCGCGAAATCCGCAAGCAACGCGGGCGCCGGGCCGTCACAATCCCCCATGAAAGCCAGATAAACAGGAAACTCGGGCGCAGGCCGCCTGTGCACCGCGAAATCACCCAGTGTCGCATCGTCGAGCAACACGAAGCGCGCAAAATGTACCTGCTCGAATTGGCCAAAGGGCACCAGCGAGTTGTTCGGATCAGCGACCCCCGGCTGCAGATTCATGGCGTCGAGTAACGCGCGCAACGTGGCCTCGCGTCCGGCCGCGACCGGTGCCACCACCATGAAGGGAAACTGCGGCGTCACAGGATCAGAACTTCCGGCAGAAGTCGGTCGGCAACGTATCGGACGAAGCGAGCACGATGCACTCCTTTCCATCAAGCCAGTTGGGTCCCTCATCAACCCTGCCAACCAAGGCTGTGAGGCCCAACATGGGTCTCCGGTTCCTCAGCAAGCCCGTTTGTGCGTTGAACCCTTTGCCTTGCCATCCGCAATAATTGACGGTTTCAGCGACCTTCGACGATCCAGCAGTGCGAGACATAAGGATCGCGGCGCCCCTGGCTTGGCCATTCGGCATGGCGTCCGCAGGGCTCTGGTTGAACGCGTTGTCGAGGTAACTTTGCGTCATCGACATCCGCTTTGCTTCGTCGTGTTCCATGGCCGTCTCCTGTAGAAGGTTCCGCGAAGGACAGCGAATGCGAAGCCATTATCACAAATATCGCAATCTCGTCAATCCGGGCCAAGTCGGGTCCGTTGCCCGACACCCCTGAAAATCTCTAGTGGACGCAGATTCCGACTGTGCCTCGGGTTCCTGAAAAATCGCCTGGGCGTGACCGACAGGCGTTAAGGCACCCTGACTGCCAGATCAAAGTTGCCGAACATGGACCATCTGCACCTCACCCGGGGCGAAAGTTGCCAGGCCTCCATCCTGTGAATTACCCGACTTGGCCCGAGGAGCACTGACCGCCCGCTGGATTAACAGAAATTGACGGTCGACCGCGCGAAATGAAACGCAATTCCCGTCGGCGAGTCTACGGAAAGTAGAGTCGAGCATGATCGTGCAACAAGTTGAAGAGTTTTCCGGCTCTTGATTGTCAACCTTGCCAGGAGGGAGGCATGACCGACATCTTCCTGAGCTACACCGAGAAGGACAGGGAGCAAGCGCGTCGCGTGGCAGCGATGCTGGAATCGGTCGGCTGGTCGGTCTGGTGGGATCGCCGGATCCCGGCCGGCGAGACCTGGCGCGGCGTGCTGGAGAAGGCCCTTGGGAACATGCGCTGCATGATCGTGCTGTGGTCGGCGCGTTCGATCGAAAGCGAGTGGGTGTACGAGGAAGCCACCGAGGGACGCCGGCTGGGCAAGCTGGTGCCGGTAATGATCGAGGCCGTGCGCCCGCCGGCGGGTTTTCGCGAGATACAGGCCGCCGACCTGACGAACTGGGACGGCTCGCGCGAGTTCGACGGCATGCGCATGCTGATCGCCGACCTCGAAAACCTCCTCGGCAAACCCGTTCCCGCCACCGCGGTCAGCCCCGAAAAACCGGCTAATCAAGGCCAGCCCTACAACCCGGCCGATCTGGCTGGCGGTGGAACAACGACGACCTGGTGGCAGCGACACCGCATGCCGGTCATGGCAGTAGCAGGCACGCTGCTGGTCGCCGGCGCCGTCTACCTTGGCCTGTCATCATGGGAACCAGCCGTGGTTACGCCACAGGTACATGAGCCAACACGGAATGAAACCGTCAGCAAGCCATCGCCGGCGGAACCCGCACCGTCGCTACCCGCCCCCGCAAAACCTGCACCGGAGGTAGCGACCGCTACCCTCCCAGAGCCTGCGCCACCACGAGCCGCCCCTGAGATAAAGACCTCTCCCGTTGCGAAACCCACCTCAAAGCCTGCCCAAGTCTTGGTCGACGGAGTTGTCGTAACGACACCTCCCGTCGCGAAACTCCCGCCAAAGGAACGAGCACCGGTCAAGCGTAGCGAAACTACACCTACGACAAGCTCGCGCTGTGCCGATCTGCTCTACAAGATCCAGTTGGGAGAGTCGCTTTCCTATGAAGACCAATCCGTATTCCGAAAGGAGTGCCAGCAATGACCACCAACTTTTCCAAAACTTCTGCTGCCAGGGTCTGGATTGCTTCGCTTATCGTCGCGCTGTTTGCCGGCGGTTGCGACAGCCTGCAAGAGAAGCCAGCAACACCAGCCACGCCCCGGCGCCAGTAGCGCCGCCCAGCCATCAGCACCACCCGCGCCGCCACCGGTTCAGCCCTACGACAAGGCAGTACTGAGCGCCGCCACGGCCTTGTTCAAGAATGCGAAGCTGCCGCCCGAAGGCACGCCGGCGCAAGCCCGGTACGCGGTCGTCATCGACCCGCTGATTGATGGGATGACCGGGGCTCAGTCCGTCACGACGCAGGCGATGGGCGTGCGCCTCACGAAGATGATGCACGAGCAGTATCCACAGTTCGACGTCAAGGCGTTTTCCGCCGCCAATGTCGCCAAGAGCCCGCTGGTGCTGATCGGCACCTTCACCGGCGTCAACGCCGAGCGCAAGACGGCGGGAACGAGCGAGGCCTACCGGATCTGCCTGGCGCTCGCCGACCTGCGCAGCGGCAGGCTGGTCAGCAAGGGACTGGCGTTCGCCCTGCCCGACGGCGTCGATCCAACGCCGCTGGCCTTCTTCCGCGATGCCCCGGCATGGTCCGAAGATCCCGCGACCGAGGGCTACATCAAGACCTGCCAGGGCACCAAGGCGGGTGACCCGATCAATCCGCTGTACCTCGATCGCATCGTCGCCGCCTCGCTGGTTGCCGAAGCCATCGACGCCTACAATGCCGGGCGCTATCAGGATGCCCTTGATCTCTATACCGGCGCCCTATCCACGCCGGCAGGTAACCAGTTCCGCGTGCTTAACGGCATCTACCTCGCCAACTGGAAGCTCGGACGCCAGCAGCAGGCGGAAACGGCATTCGCCAGGATCGTCGACTACGGTCTCGATCACCAGCGCCTAGCCGTCAAATTCCTGTTCCGGCCGGGGTCGACCGCATTCGTGCAGGATCCCAAACTGAGCGGGCCGTATCCGGTCTGGCTGAAAACCATCGCCACGCAAACGTCGGGCGGCGGCAAATGCCTGGAAGTGACGGGCCATACCAGCCCCACAGGGCCCGAACCCCTCAACGAACGGCTGTCGCTGTTGCGCGCCGAGTACGTCAAGTCGCCTCTGGAAGGCGCATCGCCCGTGCTCGCCAAGCGGATGATCGCCAACGGCGTCGGCTCGAAGCAAACCATGGTCGGCACCGGCCGCGATGACGCCAGCGATGCGCTCGACCGTCGGGTGGAATTCAAGGTCATCGGCTGCTGAGGACCGGACCGCGCGCCCTACCTGCCCTCCCAGACGCTGGCTGAAGCGCCGCCGACCTCGCGCATGGCGTAGATTACCATCAGCCGCGGCGCCAGCCAGGCGTCGATCCGGCGCTGCTGCATCAGGCGCGCGTTCATCGCGCGTTCATCCACTCCTCGGGCTGCGGCTTGATGCGCGTGAAGCCGCGTTCCCTGAGCAGGGCCTTGGCGCCCGAGCAGCCGAGCAGCCGAGCACGCCGACCGGGCGGTCCTTGACTTTGTCGAGGTTCGAAACGTCTATGCCCTGGCCGCCGACGAGGATCAGCTCATCGGTGACGATACTGGTCAGCCAGCGGTACTGATTCTCCCGCTCGGGCGTTCGCGTCAGCGCCAAGAGCCGATGTTCGACTGCGTCCTCGCAATGCCTTGCGCCTGCACGCCGGCAAGCGGAAGAAACGATGTCGCCGCGACGAGAAACAGGATCAAGGTACGCACGGGTTTCCCCTCAGAAAGTACTGAACATGCGGTTGAGGATGATCACGGTCACCATCGCCAGCAGCGGGAAGCCACCGCCACCATGAAGATGTCGAAGTACGACTGCTTGTGGTTCAGCCCGCAGATGGCGAGCAGCGTGATCACCGCACCGTTGTGCGGCAGCGCATCAAGGCCGCCCGAGGCAAGTGCGGCAATGCGGTGCAGAATTTGCGGGCTCAGGCCGGCAGCCTGCTCTTGTGCGCGATCGTCCGTGCGCACCCCGAATCGTCCATCAGCTTTCCAAAGACGGCATCGAGCAGGAAGAGTGGGAAGAACTTGATCAGGTAGTTGCCCAGAGCAGGCATGAAGACTTGGGTATAGGTACCAGGATCTGCGCCTCCAGATCTCCGATCTGCAGGCCGGGCAGCGCGCAGATCGGCGCAATCAGAACGACGTTCCAGCCGCGATAGGTGAGGGAAATCAGCAGCAGCAGTGAAACGAGAATTCCCATTTACCAAGCATGGCAACCCTCCGTTCGCACAAGCATGAACGAGGATACTAGACTTTCCGCGACTGCATCCAAAATGCGGTCATGGTCTTCGGACAAAGTTCAAGGAAATCGCCGTATCGGCGTCGGTCTGTTGCCTGGCGCTCGAGACTGCGTCCGGCGCGTTCGGTCGACCACACTTGCCGGCGCCTGCCACGGTCGACCGGCGAAAACAGGCGATTTCGGGAATACCGGGCCGATGCGAGCGCAGCGCGCACTGAGTACGTTACCCGTTCGGCGACGCGCCGCTCAGAGCAGCCCCGACTGGCGCAGCGCGGACTCGATGCCGGCGGCCATCCGGCGGTAGCCCTCGGCGTTGGGGTGGATCTGGTCGGCGCGCCATTCCGGGTTGGCGAGGGTTTCCGAGAACACCGACTCGATGACAGGCACTTTTTCCTCGTCGCCGAGTTCGCGGTAGAGCGCCGCATCGGACGGCCGCTGCGTCAGCGCGCCGAGCAGCGACAACTCGGGCACGGCCACCAGCACCACCTGCGCGCCGCTCGCGGCCGCCGTGCGCACCAGTTGGCGAACATCTTCCTTAACCGCCGCCACCGGGCGCCGGCGCAGGAAGTCGTTGCCGCCGATCTCGATGATCACCAGCGCCGGCCGCTGCGCCGCCAGCAACGCCGGCAGCCGGGTCCGCGCCGCCTCGGCGGTGTCGCCGGGCATACCGGCGTTGTGGATGCGCCAGCCGGTCGCCGTCGCCAGCCGGCTGGGCCAATCCTCGTCCGGCCCCGCCCCGGTGCCCCACGTGACGCTGTCGCCGAAGGCCAGCACGCCGCTTCCCGGCGGCAGGGCCGGGAGCTTCTTGCGCTTGCCGCAGCCGGCGAACAGTCCGGCGGCTAACATCAGGATGAAGGTTCTGCGGTTCACGGGTTCTCCAGCAATGCGTTGACGGCGGTACTTTAGACCACGCGGATGGCACCCGCCCACGGCATCTATTCGGCGCCAGTGGCAGCCGCCACGATCTTGACCGACAACCGCGGCATCGGCATATAATCGGCAGCTAATGCTACTCCAATGTTACAGGGGGTTACGAGAGTGGACAACAAAACGGGAGATAAGGTGGGAGATCTCGAACAGGCAATCGCGGCGCACGTGCACTGGATGACGCTGCTCAGGCAGGCGGTGCTCGACGCGGTATCCGGGATCGACGTGGAGAGCATTGCCGCTCACAACCAGTGCGAATTCGGCAAGTGGCTGCACGGCCCGGGCCTCACGCCGGACGATCGCCTGACCGATGACCACCTCGAGGTCAGGCGCGTACACGCGGAGTTTCACGGGCTTGCCCGGCGGATCGTCGAACTGGCCGCCGCCGGCCAGATGGCCGAGGCTTATACGCTGCTCTACGGAGAGTACATGACCCTGTCCGGCCGACTGGTCCTGGCGATGCGGGCATGGCAGGCGAGCCTGCTTGGAATCCGGCAGCCCACGCAGTAGCCGCAGGTTCATTCGAGCCTTCCCTTTTGATCCGGTCGACCGCCAGAAGAGTGCTCTTTCCACGGAAATCGTTGTCTGTCCGCTGTTGCTCTGCTGAAATTGATCGCGTACCTGCCAGATTTCAGGATGGGCGGTTAAACCGCAGACATCCTCTGTTAGAGTTGGCGCATGAAGAGAACGATCAATGGCAGGAAGGCGCTCCGCCCGTCGGCGAACCACCCGAACCCCAGCCACTGGGAGTCGTTGCGCGCCCAAAAGCTTGAAGAACAAGGCGGCGGCTGTGCCTGCTGCCCCAACGACATCCACAGCGGCTATCGGCTAGAACTGCACCACCGGCATTACGAGAACTGGGGCAAGGAAAAGCCGGAAGATGTCGTCATCCTGTGCAGTCTGTGTCATGACTACGTCACTTCCCGCTTTCGCTTTCTCGACGAATACAAGGTTGAAACGGGCGCGTTGCCGCCGCCTCGTCCCGGTTTGCCCACCGTCGATATTCGCCCCACCGAGCAACTCAAGGCAGCGAAGCCGTTGGAACGCCCAGGCTTGCCGGCAGACCAGAAAAGTACGGCGCAGCGTGAGCAAGTATCGGGCGCCAGCAAGGTGTCGAGAACCAGGCCGTTCTAATTTCAAGGAGTTAAGCCATGAGCCAGGGATTCAAGGTGTATCGCGTCAACATCGAAGGCGCCGTGCCTATCGTCATGCACAACGGGCAAACCGCAGACCCGCTGAACAGTTACTCCAAGGCCATCAAGGCCATCTCCGGCAAGCGCAAGAAAGTCGATGACGACTACGAGAAAATGGCCGCGCTCGAATGGGAAGCAGCGTTATACGTCGATAGCAGTGACGAAAGGCGTCCCGTAATCATCTCCGGGCATGTGGTCGAGTCGTGCATCGTCGCCGGCGCCAAGCGCAGCAAGATGGGGCCGGCGGCGAAGACCGCCCTCTATGTCGATGGCGATGCCAGGTTCTTCGTCGATGGCAAGACGGTGGGAATGGACGACATCAAGGGCAAGCCAGAATACCGGCTGGCAACACCAGTCAAGGTTGGCATGGCGCGGGTGGTTCGTACCCGTCCGTTCTTCAAGAAATGGTCTGCCGAATTCGCCCTTAACGTCATGGACGACGTGGCGAATGAGGATGATGTGAGGTCGTGGATTCGTGATGCCGGTCTTTATGTTGGGCTGTGCGACTGGCGGCCGCGCTATGGGCGGTTCAAGGTGGTTGGTTTTCAGTCAGAGTAGGGAACTACTCCGTAGCGTCGTGCCACTTGGTGACAGGTGGCACCTCGGTACGTAAGTACCGCTTGGTAAGGTCGGGCACGGCGGGGCAAGGCTCGGCAAGGTTCGGCTAGGTCCGGTGCGGTGTGGTACGGCGTGGGCTACTCCGTAGCGTCGTGCCACTTGGCGACAGGTGGCACCTCGGTACGAAAGTACTGCGGGGCATGGCTTGGTCCGGTCCGGTTGGGCTAGGTCCGGCATGGCGTGGCAGGGTCCGGTGAGGTGTGACATGGGCTACCAAGTAGCGAGGTGGCCTTTCGCACGAAGGGTCACTTGTCCAAGCTTTGTCCATAGGGCTTGAAGAGTTCAAATTTCCGAGAGCAACCCGCGCTCCCGCACTGCTATCTTTATATAGCCTAATTGAATAACAAGATGCCAACACGGTCTAAATTGAGTATTTAGCCGTTGCTAGAATGCCGTTCATCGACAACGAGCGGCAGCACAGCAATGACCCAGACCCTCCAGGCCGTCAGCCAGAAGATTACCCTCAGCCACCTCGACTGGCTCGAAGCCGAAGCCATCCACATCATGCGCGAAGTGGCCGGCCAGTGTGCCAACCCGGTGCTGCTGTTCTCCGGCGGCAAGGACTCGATTTGCATGCTGCGCATCGCCGAAAAGGCTTTCCGCCCGGGCAAGTTCCCCTTCCCGCTGATGCACATCGACACCGGCCACAACTATCAGGAAGTCGTGCAATTCCGCGACAAGCGCGCCGCCGAACTGGGCGAGCGCCTGATCGTCCGTTCGGTTGAAGACTCGATGGCCCGCGGCACCGTCGTCCTGAAACACGAAGGCGAATCACGCAACAAGCACCAGTCGGTGACTCTGCTCGAAGCCATCGAGGAATTCGGTTTTGACTGCTGCATCGGCGGCGCCCGCCGCGACGAGGAAAAGGCGCGCGCCAAGGAGCGCATCTTCAGCTTCCGCGACGAATTCGGCCAGTGGGACCCGAAGAACCAGCGTCCGGAGCTGTGGAGCCTGTACAACGCGCGCAGCCACAAGGGTGAGAACATCCGTGCCTTCCCGATCTCGAACTGGACGGAAATGGACGTCTGGCAGTACATCGAACGCGAAGGCCTCGAGCTGCCGTCGATCTACTTCGCCCACACCCGCCCGGTCGTCATGCGCCAGGGCGCCATCGTGCCGGTCAACGTGCCGCTGGTTTCCGGCGAACTGACCAACCTGCCCAAGGCGGGCGAGGCGATCATCGAAAAGACCGTGCGCTTCCGCACCGTTGGCGACATCTCCTGCACGGCGCCGGTCGAGTCCAACGCCGAAACTGTCGCCAGGATCGTGCTCGAAACCGCCGCCACCACCATTACCGAGCGCGGCGCCACCCGTCTGGACGACCAGACTAGCGAAGCCTCGATGGAACAACGCAAGAAGGAGGGGTACTTCTGATGTCCGCCCTGGAAAAAATCGAAGATTACGGCCTGCTGCGCTTCCTGACCTGCGGCAGCGTCGACGACGGCAAGAGCACCCT
>ERZ724507.923-NODE-923-length-12939-cov-4.375116_pt1 | contig 12939 bp, 14 predicted proteins | sample MGYA00376040_ERZ724507 | MGnify/ENA primary metagenome ERZ724507 (study PRJEB28724, sample SAMN07190883) | activated sludge metagenome | isolation source: activated sludge of sewage treatment plant in Hong Hong | place: Hong Kong | collected 2016-03-17 ...
AGCCGCTCTGCATGCACATCGGCCAACAACAGCCGCGCGCCCTGCGCCGCCAGCGCGATGGCCAGTGCCTCGCCGATGCCCGAGGCGGCGCCGGTGATGACGATGCCCTTGCCCTGGAAGGATTTCATGCCGGGGATTGTGGCACCGCGCCCACGCATCCCCGGCTTCCCCTCACCCCACCCACAGGATCCACGGCGTGCCGATGACCAGGAACACCGCCGTGCAGAACACCGTGGTGATCAGGCCCAGCCGGTAGAGCTCGCGTTGGGTCAGGTAGCCACTGGCGGCGAAGATGACGTTCTGGCTGCCGCCTTGCGGCGTAAGCGTGGAAAAGTAGCTGCTCGCAAACAGCAGCGCGAAGCCCATCAGCGGCAGCGGCACGCCGGCCTGGATGCCGACGTCAAGGAATACGCCCAGCAGCGCCAGCACCTGGGCCGACTGGCTGACGAACATGTAGTGCATCAGCACGTACAGGCCGACCAGCGCCACATAGGCCACCGGCCATGAGATGCCCCCCAGCATCGATGCCAGCCGCTGGCCGACATAGCTCATGAATCCGAGCTCGTTGAGCTGCCCGCTCAGGGCAAACAGCACCGCCAGCCACAGGAAGGTGGCGAGGGTGCTGCCCTGCAGGTAGATGTCTTCGAGCGTCAGCACGCGCAGGGCCAGCAGCGTGCCCAGGCCCGCGATGGCCACGGCGGTCAGGTTCAGCTTGAACACGCCGGCGAAGATCCACGCGCCCACCATGACCCCGAAGGTCAGGGCCGTGACCCATTCGTCGCGTGACAGCGGACCCATCTCGCGCAGCTGCTGGCGCGCTGCGGCGGGGGCCTCGGGCGTGTCGGTGACGCCGGGCGGGAACACCCGGAAGAGCAGGCGCGGCAGCAGCGCAATGGTGATCAGCGCCGGAACCGAGGCCACCAGCAGCCATGTGCCGAAGTCGATCTTCAGGCCCTGCTCGGCCGCCAGCGACACGCCGATCGGGTTGGCCGAGGTGGCCGTGAGCCATAGCGCCGACGAAACGGCCAGACTGGCCATGCCGCAGAACATGAGGTAGCCGCCCAGGCGGCGTTTGTTTTCATCCTCGGGCACCGAGCCGCTGCTCTGGGCCAACGCCAGGATGATCGGGTAGAGCACGCCGCCGCGCGCGGTGTTGCTCGGAAAGCCGGGCGCGATGAGAGCGTCGGTGATGAAGATGCTGTAGGCCAGACCCAGCGTGGACTTGCCGAACCAGGACACCACCTTCAGGCTGATGCGCCGGCCCAGGCCGCACTTGACCACCGCCTGCGCCACCAGGAAAGCCACCACGACCAGCAGCACGCTGGGGTTGGCAAAGCCGGCAAAAGCCTTGGCCGGATCGAGCGTGTTGCTCAACACCGCGATGGAGCCCGCCAGCAGCGCCGAAGTCAGCAGCGGATAGGCGTTGACGATGACCGCGAAGATGGCGGCGGAAAAGAGCGCAAACAGGTGCCAGGCCTCGCGGGTGAGGCCCTCGGGAATGGGGACGAGCCAGATGCCGAAGCCGAGAACAAACGGCGCCACCCCCTTCAAGACGGGCAGCCATCGGGACAGGGACGCGCTCATGGCCGTGCTCCCGAGGTGCCCGACACCGGCGGCAACGCCGGGGACACCGGCCCGATGCGCGCCCACCCCGTGAGGTCGACCACCCGGCCGCTCACGTTGCCATCCTCCGATTCGACCAGGGTTCGCCACTTGAAGGTGTATTGCCCGCTGACACCGGCGTAGCGTCCGGTGCCCCCGACGAAGCGCCCCTCGATGGGCTGTCCGGGCCCGCCGGCACCGCCTTGCAATTCGCTGAAGACCTGGTCCCCGCGTTCGTCGGTCCACACACTACGGGCCTGCAGACCGCTTTGGTTGTCGCGCAGGCCGATGACGTCCGAACGGAAAGCCAGCCCTGGCCGGTTGTCACCGACCAGCATCAGCGACCCGCTCAGGCGGAAGATCTCGGCCCGGCGACCAGGGCCCATGTCGAGCGACTGGCGGTTGCCGGTGGCCGACCAGGACCCCGTGAAGTGGCGCTCCTGCGGTCCGCCGGCGGCGCCGCTCGCAGCAGGCGTCGGCGGCGAGGGCGTGCACGCGGCCACACCGAGCAGCAACGACACCGCCATGAGCCTCACGCGGTGGCAGGCGGAATGAAAGGCAATGCGCATCGGACAACCCTGAAACTGACGCTGCAAAGCGCCCGCCAAACGGGCGCGTTTCCATCATGCGCCCGTGACAGGAGAAAGGAAAGCCCTGCCCGGCTGTCGGTTTGACCGGGATCAGTGCCTCAGGATTTCGCAGCCCAGGCCTCGGGCTTCAGTGAGCGCAGGTAGGCGATCAGCCCGGCCATGTCGGCGTCATTGATGTTCTTGTAGAACGCGAAGCCCATGGGCGGCTTGTTCAGGCTGCTGCCGGTTTACTGACCACGCCGGTGACGACGGGGCCGCCATAATGACCCGATCACTGACGGATCGACACACCATGGACTACGAACAATTTGTGATTGCCGCCGCGCGGGTGGTGGAGTTCATCGGCGTGGTGGTGATGCTCGCCGGCGCCTTGATCGCCTCCATCGCGTTCGCGCGGCGGCTGGTGCGCCACACCGCGCCGCAGGAGGCCTACCACGCCCTGCGCGCCGACCTGGGCCGCGCCATCCTGCTGGGGCTGGAGTTTCTGGTGATCGCCGACATCATCGGCACCGTGGCCATCGAGCCCACCTTGCGGAACCTGGGCGTGCTGGCCGTGATCGTGGCCATCCGCACGCTGCTGAGTTTTGCGCTGGAGCTGGAGGTCAGCGGGCGCTGGCCGTGGCAGAAGCACCAGCCGGCCCGCGAACCCTGATCAGAAGATCGCCTGCGCGATCAACAACCCGGTGAACACCGCCACCGAGGTGGCCACCAGGCCCGGGATCATGAACGAGTGGTTCAGCACGTATTTGCCGATCTTCGTGGTGCCCGAAAGGTCGAAGTTGATGGCCGCGATCAGCGAACCGTAGGTGGGAATGAAGAAGTAGCCGTTGACCGACGGGAACATCGCGATCAGGAACTGCGGCGGAATGCCCAGCGCGATGCCCAGCGGCATCAGCGCGCGCGTTGTGGCGGCCTGGCTGTAGAGCAGCACCGAGGCCAGGAACAGACCAAAGGCAAAGGTCCAGGGTGCCACCTTGGCCCAGTCGCCGATGGCGGGCACGATCACATCCTTGTTGGCGGCGATGAAGCTGTCGCCCAGCCAGGCCAGGCCGAAAATGCCGATCACCGCCACCACGCCGGCGCGCAGCGTGGCGGTCTTGGGCACTTCATCGACGGGCACCTTGGTCAGCAGCAGCATGATGGCGGCCACTGACATCATGAGGATTTCGATCACCAGCGGCATCGCGAGCGGGCTCTTTGCGCCGGGCAGCTGGCGCAGGCTCGGGAAGAAGCCGAACAGCACCACGAGCGCGACGCCAGTCAGAAAGATGAAGGCGGAAAGCTTCGCGCCGGGTTGGAGCGGCGCGCGCTCGGTGTCAGCCTGAGGCGCCGGGATCTGGCCGGCGGCCAGCCGCGCCTGGTACTCGGGGTCGTCTTTGAGGTCCTTGCCGACGAACATCGACACGATGGCCGCGGCCACCACGCCGGTCAGCGTGGCCGGCACACAGATCATGAGCACCTGCGCGAGGCCCCAGTGGGCAATCCCCTTGTCGGCGAACAGCCCGATCATCGCGGCGGTGGCCGCGGCCACCGGGCTGGCCGTGATGGCCTGCTGCGAGGCGATGGTGGCCACCGCCATCGGCCGCTCGGGACGGATGCCGCTGCGGTGCGCGGTCTCGTAGATCACCGGCAGCAGCGGGTAGACGATGTGGCCGGTGCCGGCCACGAAGGTGAAGGTCCAGGTGGTCAGCGGCGCGACGATGGTCACGTATTTCGGGTTGGCGCGGATGATGCGTTCGGCGATGCGGACCAGGAAATCGATGCCGCCGGCGGCCTCCATCACCGAAGCGGCCATGATGACCGCCAGGATGATGAGCATCACGTCGATCGGCGGTGAAGTCGGGTTGATGCCAAAGCCGGCCACCAGCACCAGCAGGCCGACCGCGCCCCACAGGCCCAGGCCGACGCCGGACGAGCGCGCGCCCATCCAGATCGCGGCCAGCACCACGAGAAATTGCAAAGCGATGGTGAATGTCATGATGGTTCTCCGCGAGCCGGGCGGTTTGCCGCCCGGGGTTGGGTCATTGCTCGAACTTCGGGGCGATCAGGTTCTCGAACGAAAACACCTCGTCCCAGTGCTGCTGCGTCATCAGCTTGCGCTCGACCACCACGATCTGATGCAGCGACTTGCCGGTCTGGTAGCCCTCGCGCGCGATCTCGGCGCACTGCTTGTAGCCCAGCGAGGGCTTCAGAACGGTGACGATGCCCAGCGAGTTGAGCACCATGTCGCGCGAGCGCTCGACGTTGGCGGTGATGCCCTGGATGCAGTTCACGGTCAGGCTGTTGACGGCGTTCTCCATCGTCGCGATCGAGGTGAACAGCGCGAAGGTGATCACCGGCTCCATCACGTTGAGCTGCAGCTGCCCGGCCGAAGCCGCCAGCGTGACCGTGAGGTCCAGGCCAATGACCAGGAAGCCGGTCTGGTTGACCACTTCGGGGATCACCGGGTTGACCTTGCCGGGCATGATCGAGCTGCCGGGTTGCATCTGCGGCAGGTTGATCTCGTTGAGCCCGCAGCGCGGCCCCGAGGCCAGCAGGCGGATGTCGTTGCAGATCTTGGTGAGCTTGGCCGAGGTGCGCTTGAGCACGCCCGACAGCAGCACGTAGGCGCCGGTGTCGGAGGTGGCCTCGATCAGGTCACCCGCCAGGATGAAGGTGGAGCCGGTCAGCTCGGACAGGTATTTGGTGGCCAGCGCGGGGTAGCCCGGCGCGGCGGTCACGGTGGTGCCGATGGCGGTGGCGCCCAGGTTGATCTCGTGCAGGAACTGGCGCACCTCGACGATGCGCTGCACCTCCTCACCGATCGTGGTGCCCCAGCCGTGGAATTCCTGTCCCAGCGACATCGGCACCGCGTCCTGCAGGTGGGTGCGGCCCATCTTGAGCACGCGGTCGAACTCGCGGGCCTTGGCAAAGAACGCCTCCTGCAGGCGGCGCAGCGCGTCCATGTAGCTGCCCAGGCGCAGGATCAGCGCCAGCCGGAACGCGGTCGGATAGACATCGTTGGTGGACTGGCCGAAGTTCACGTGGTCGTTCGGGTTGACGTACTGGTACTCGCCCTTCTTGTGGCCGAGCTGCTCGAGCGCGAGGTTGGCAATGACCTCGTTGGCGTTCATGTTGGTCGAGGTACCGGCACCGCCCTGGATGAAGTCGGTGACGAACTGGTCGGCCATCTCGCCGGCGATCAGGCGGTCGCAGGCGGCGGCGATGGCGTTGGCCACGGCGGCGTCGAGCACGCCGAGGTCCCGGTTGGCCAGGGCGGCCGCCTTCTTGACGTAACCGAATGCCTTGACGAAATAAGGCTCGGTGGACATCGGGATGCCGGTGATGTGGAAGTTCTCCTTGCCGCGCTGGGTCTGCACGCCGTAGTAGGCGCTGTCGGGCAGCTGTTTTTCGCCGAGGAAGTCTTTTTCGGTGCGGAAGCTCATCGTGGTCTCCTTGATTGGAATGGGCCTGACGATCAGATGAAGCCCGATGCCACATCCAATCGTTCACAAAGAGTGTGGTTCCGCAGGCGACAGTTGGCAAGCGCTGAACGCAAGAAAACCCGAAGTCGGCCGCAAGCCCGGTGCTACGATATTCGCCCAATCGCACGACCCGATAGCGGGGCAAGAGGGTTTCCTTTGACTTCACCTGCAAGTGCCGCCGAACTGGCCGGCCTGTACCGCACCATGGTGCGCATCCGTGCGTTCGAAAACGCCGCCGAAATCGCCAGCCAGGGCGGCGTCAGCGCCTACGGCCAGAGCGCCGCCGGTACCGCCCGCGTGCGCGGGCCACTGCACCTGTCCACCGGTCAGGAGGCAGTGGCCACTGGCGTCTGTGCCCACCTGAGGCCCGCCGATTACCTGACCTCCACCCACCGCGGCCACGGTCACACGCTGGCCAAGGGCGCCGACCTGGGCCGCATGATGGCCGAGCTGTTCGGCAAGGCCACCGGCTTCAACGGCGGCAAGGGTGGGTCGATGCACATCGCGGACTTTTCCGTCGGCATGCTCGGCGCCAACGGCGTGGTGGCGGCCGGCCTGCCGATCGCCGTCGGTGCCGCCCATGCGCAGAAGCTGCAACAAGACATGGCGCGCGTTGCCGGCCAGCCTGTGGACGACACAATGACCGTTTGTTTTTTCGGCGACGGCGCCATCAACCGGGGGCCGTTCCTGGAGGCTCTGAACTGGGCCCGCGTGTACGGCCTGCCGGTGCTGTTTGTCTGCGAGGACAACCGCTGGAGTGCCACCACCGCCAGTGGCCCGATGACGGCTGGCCCCGGCGCCTCGGCGCGCGCTATCGGGCTGGACATCGCCGCGACACAGGTGGACGGCAACGATGTGGTCGAGGTGCATCAGGCAGCGGCGGCACTGGTGGCGCAGGTGCGTGCCGGGCTTGGGCCACGCTTGCTGCACGCGCTGACCTACCGGGTGAAAGGCCACGTCTCGGTCGATCCGGCCGCCTACCGTGACCCCCGCGAACTGGCGGCCGCGCTGCAGACCGATCCGATTGCGCGGCTGCGCCAGCGCTGGCAGTCGCTGGGCCACGACCTGGTGGTGCTGGACACGCTTGAAAACGAGGCGACCGCGGCGGTGCAAGCCGCGCTGGACGCCGCCTTCGCCGCGCCTTGGCCCGAGGCCAGCGCCGCCTTCACCGACATCCAGACCACGGGAGCCGGTGCATGGTTCTGAACGCCTCCATCCCCCCGAACGTGGCCCAGGCGCCGGCCACCCTCAGCTACGCACAGGCGGCGGTGCGCGCCGTCGAATGCGAAATGGCCGCCGACCCCACCGTGGTGGTGCTCGGTGAAGACGTAGGCCGCGGCGGCATCTTCGGCCAGTACGCCGGGCTGCAGCAGCGCTTCGGCGCCAGCCGGGTGATCGACACGCCGATCAGCGAAGCCGCCATCATGGGTGCCGGGGTGGGCATGGCGCTGGCGGGCCTGCGGCCGATCGTCGAAATGCGTGTGGTGGATTTCGCGCTGTGCGGCATGGATGAAATCGTCAACCAGGCCGCCAAGAACCGCTTCATGTTCGGTGGCCAGGGCCGGGTGCCACTGGTGGCGCGCATGCCCGGCGGCATCTGGGATGCGTCCGCCGCCCAGCATTCGCAGTCGCTGGAAGCCTGGTTCGCGCACCTGCCGGGCCTGGTGGTGGTGTGCCCGTCCACGCCACAGGACAACTATTCGCTGCTGCGTGCGGCGCTGCAATCCGGCGACCCCGTGGTCTACATCGAGCACAAGACCCTGTGGGGAAGCCAGGGCCCGGTGGACGAGGCGCTGGCCGTGCCGCTCGGCCAGGCCGCCGTGCGCCGGCGTGGTTCGGCGCTCACCTTGGTGAGCTGGAGCCGCCAGGCGCTGCTGTGCGAGCAGGCCTGCGAGACACTGGCCACCGAGGGTATCGACGTGGAATTGATCGACCTGCGCTCCATCTGGCCCTGGGACCGCGAGCAGGTGCTCGCGTCTTGCGCACGGACCGGCCGGCTGCTGGTGGTGCATGAAGCGGTGCAGGCCGCCGGCTTTGGCGCCGAGATTGCCGCCACCGCGGCCGAGGTCACCGGCTGCCGCGTGCGCCGCCTCGGTGCGCCGCGCATTCCGGTTGGCTACGCCCCGGTGCTGGAAGCCCAGTCGCGCATCGGCGTGGAGGCCATCGCAGAGGCCGGACGCACCCTGCTTCGCTGACCGCTGACGCATCTTTTTTCCGTCCACCCCCCTGACTTCGACCCAAAAGCAATGCACATCCACGAACCCTCCCACGACCCAGCCGAAATTCCGGAGCCCGGCGCGCCTGACACCGCAACCCTCGTGACCCTGAAGATCGAGGACTGGGCCACTGTCATCATCATGGCCCTGCTGGCCTGCATCACCTTCGCCAACGTGCTGGTTCGCTACTTCACCGACAGCTCGTTCGCCTGGACCGAAGAAATTTCGGTGTTCCTGATGATCCTTCTGGCCATGGTGGCGGGCTCGGCCGCCGTTGCGCGCGACCGGCACATCCGGATCGAGTTCTTCTCCGAAGCCGGCTCGCCACAGCGTCAGCGTCGCCTCGCGCTGTTCGGCGCGGCGCTGGTGGCGCTGCTGTTCTTCCTGATGTCCGGCCTGAGCATGCGGGTGGTGTGGGACGACATCCGCTTCGGCGAAACATCCCCCGGCATCGGCGTGCCCCAATGGTGGTACTCGGTCTGGCTACCGGTCATTTCGCTGGCGATCGCGCTGCGCGCAGTGGGCTTCCTGTTGCGGCGCTGGCGGACGCCTTTGGTGTCCCCGGCGGTGGCCGAATGATCGCGACCCTGCTGTTTGCCGGCTTCGTGGTCATGATGCTGGCCGGCGTGCCCCTTGGCGCGGCAATGGGCCTGATCGGAGCGGCCTGCATCGCGCTGGCCAACGCCGATGCGCAGTGGTTCGGTCTGCTGGCCGTGCCGCAGAACTTCTATGCGGGTCTAGGCAAGTACCCACTGCTGGCGATTCCGATGTTCGTGCTGGTGGGGTTCGACCGCTCGGGCGTAGCCGCGCGGATTGTCAATTTTGCGATCGCCATCGTCGGGCGCGGCCCCGGCATGCTGCCGCTGGTGGCCATCGCCGTGGCGATGTTCATGGGCGGCATCTCGGGCTCGGGGCCGGCCACCGCCGCGGCCGTGGGTGGCGTGATGATCGCCGCGATGGCCAGGGCCGGCTATCCGCCCGCATTCTCGGCCGCCGTCGTCGGCGCGGCGGCCGCCACCGACATCCTGATACCGCCGTCGATCGCCTTCATCGTGTACTCGGTGCTGGTGCCGGGCGCCTCGGTGCCGGCCCTGTTCGCGGCCGGCATGGTGCCCGGCGTGATGGTGGGTCTGGCACTGATGTTGCCGACCCTGTGGCTGGCGCGTCGCCACGGCATGGGGCAGCTGGAGGCCAATCTGCCCCGACCCCCGTTCTGGCGCAGCCTGCGTGAATCGATCTGGGGTTTGGCGGCGCCGGTGCTGATCCTGGGCGGCATGCGCGCGGGTTGGTTCACGCCAACCGAGGCCGCCGTGGTGGCGGTGTTCTACGGCTTGTTCGTGGGCATGGTGATCCACCGCACCATCAGGCTCCGTGACTTGTTCGAGATCCTGCGCGAATCGGGCGAGCTGTCGGCAGTCATCCTGGTCGTGGTGGCGCTGGCGGGCATTTTTGCGTATTCGCTCTCCACATTGGGCGTGATCGATCCGGTCACCAGATCCATCGTGAATGCGGGCCTGGGTGAACAAGGCGTGCTCACGCTGATCGTGGTGCTGCTGGTCGCAGCCGGCATGGTGCTGGACGGCATTTCCATCTTCCTGATCTTTGTGCCGCTGCTGTGGCCGCTGGTCCAGCACTACCACTGGGACCCGGTCTGGTTCGGGGTGTTGCTGACCTTGCTGGTAGCACTCGGCCAGTTCACGCCGCCGATGGCGGTGAACCTGATGGTGTCCTGCCGCATCGCGAAGGTCGGCATGGATGAAACGGTGCGCTGGGTGCTCTGGCTGGTCGCCGCGATGTTGCTCGTCATCGTTTGCGTCATCATCTGGCCACAGCTCGCGATGTGGCTGCCAGGCCAGCTGGGCTACTGACCGCCGGTTCCACAACCGGGTTCATTCCTATTTTTTCAACAGGAGACTCATCATGAAACTTCGATCCTTCCTCAAACTCACCCTGGCTGCCGCCGCGGCGCTGACGCTGGCCACCGGCGCTTCGGCCCAGAGCGCCTACAAGCCGGAATACAGGATGTCGCTTGTCGTGGGCACCGCGTTCCCCTGGGGCAAGGGTGGCCAGATCTGGGCCGATCTGGTGAAGGAGCGCACGCAGGGCCGCATCAACATCAAGCTGTATCCGGGCGTGTCGCTGATTCAGGGCGACCAGACCCGCGAGTTCAGCGCGTTGCGCCAGGGCGTGATCGACATGGCAATCGGCTCCACCATCAACTGGTCGCCGCAGGTCAAGGAATTGAACCTGTTCTCGCTGCCTTTCCTGATGCCGGACTATGCCGCGATCGATTCACTGACCCAGGGCCCGGTGGGCAAGCAGATGTTCACCATTCTTGACAAGGCCGGCGTCGTGCCGCTGGCCTGGGGCGAAAACGGCTACCGCGAACTGACCAACTCCAAACGTCCGGTCCGCACACCGGACGACCTCAAGGGCCTGAAGATCCGCGTCGTCGGCTCGCCGCTGTTCCTGGACACCTTCACAGCGCTGGGCGCCAACCCGACCCAGATGACCTGGGCCGACGCACAGCCCGCCTTCGCCAGTGGCGCCGTCGACGGACAGGAGAACCCGATGTCGATCTTCACCGCAGCCAAGCTGCAGAACGTCGGCCAGAAAAACGTGACGATGTGGGGCTATGTGGCCGATCCACTGGTTTTCGTGGTCAACAAGGACATCTGGAATTCCTGGACGCCGGCCGACCAGAAGATCGTGCGTGAAGCCGCCATCGAAGCCGGCAAGCAGCAGATCGCCATCGCCCGCAAGGGCCTGGACGAACCGGGCCAGCCGCTGTTGAAGGAAATCGCCGCGCTCGGCGTGACCGTGACCCAGTTGTCGCCTGCCGAGCGTGACGCCTTCGTCAAGGCTACCCGACCGGTCTATGAGAAGTGGAAAAAAGCCGTTGGTGTCGAGCTGGTGGCCCAGGCCGAGAAGTCGATCGCCGCACGCAAGAAGTAAGAGTAAGACCGACTTCAAGGGCAGGGCCGCCTCAGACATGCGCTCTTTGCGCGTCGTCGACTCGATCACCGAACTCGGCCCGCAAGACGCCGGGTGCCTGGCTGTGAGTGGCTCGCACGGCGGCATCAGTTCGGCGCGGTACGCGCTGGCGGCACGCCCGTTGCTCAGTGTGTTCAACGACGCCGGTGTCGGCAAGGACCAAGCCGGACTGGCAGCCCTGCCGTTTCTGCAGGACCATGGACTGGCGGCCTGCACCGTGAGCCACGCCAGCGCCCGCATCGGCGAGGCCAACAGCACGCTGGCCGATGGCATCATCAGCCATGCGAACCCGCTGGCGCTGGCGCTGGGTGCACGCGCCGGTGCGCGCTGCCTGGATCTGGTGCGGACCCTCGGCGGGGCGGTTTGAGGCCGCCTGAGGGCCCTTGCGGCCGCCAGGAAGGCCGCTTTTCAGGTGATTTCGGCCTCTTCCCAGCGCCGAATGGCCACGGACAGCTATGGTATTGATAGTGCCCGGCGGCTCGCCAGAAACGCTGGCGGGTGTGTCCGGGCGCCGCTCAGCGGGCGTCGGGCAGTTCGATCTTGACCTCCAGCACTTCCAGGTTGTCCTGGCGCTCGAGGTGGACCTTGATGTCGGCGGGGTTGATCTTGATGTACTTCGAAATCACCGCGACCAGGTCGCGCTGCAGGGCCGGCAGGTAGTCGGGCTGGCCACCGCGTCCGGCCCGTTCGTGCGCCAGGATGATCTGCAGCCGCTCCTTGGCGACGCTGGCGGTCTTCTTCTTCTCGCCCAGCAGAAAGGACAGGAAGGACATGCTCACTTCCTCCCGAACAGGCGTTTGAGCAGGCCGGGTTTTTCAGCGTCGATGAAACGAAGGGGCTTGTCCGCGCCCAGAAAGCGGTCGATCACATCGCCGTAGGCCTCCGCGACATCCGAGCCCTTGAGGTGGATGGCCGGTGTTCCCTGGTTGGAGGCCTGGAGCACCGTTTCACTCTCGGGGATCACGCCGATGAGCTTGATGCGCAGGATGTCCTGGATGTCGTCCAGGCTCAGCATCTGGCCGTCAGCCACGCGGTTGGGGTTGTAGCGGGTGATCAGCAGGTGTTCCCTGATCGGCTCCTTGCCCTCGATGGCGCGCCGGGTTTTGCTGCCCAGAATGCCCAGGATACGGTCGGAGTCGCGCACGCTGGAGACCTCGGGGTTGGTGACCACCAGCGCTTCGTCGGCGAAGTGCATCGCCATCAGCGCGCCGGTCTCGATGCCGGCAGGCGAGTCGCAGACGATGTACTCGAAGCCCATGGCTGCGAGGTCGTTCAGCACCTTCTCGACACCTTCCTTGGTCAGCGCGTCCTTGTCGCGCGTCTGGGATGCGGCCAGCACGAACAGGTTGTCGCACTGCTTGTCCTTGATCAGGGCCTGGTTCAGGTTGGCCTCGCCGTGGATCACGTTGATGAGGTCGTACACCACGCGGCGCTCGCAGCCCATGATGAGGTCGAGGTTGCGCAGGCCGACGTCGAAGTCGATGACGGCGGTCTTGCGGCCGCGCAGCGCGAGGCCGGAGGCGAAGCTGGCGCTGGTGGTGGTCTTGCCCACGCCACCCTTGCCGGAAGTCACCACGATGATCTGGGTCATGAGAACAGGTTTCCTTGTGAGTTGGATCGGCGGCGCCGCATGCAAGCGGCGCGCCAGGGAATCAGGATGAGAGCGGCTCCATCACCAGGCGCTCGCCCTCGGGACCGGCCACCAGGCGCACCTGGGTGGCGCGGCCCCACACCTCGGGCGGCAACGCGTTTTCGGTGGTGCGGTAGATGCCGGCGATGGAGATCAGCTCCGGTTCCAGGCTGAGCGCGAAGATGCGGGCTTCCGCGTTGCCACGGGCGCCCGCGATCGCCTTGCCCCGCAAGGGCGCGTAGACGTGGATGTGGCCGTCGGCGATGACCTCGGCGCCGGCATTCACCATGGCCATCACCACCAGGTCGCGCCCGCGCGCGTAGACCTGCTGGCCCGAGCGCAAGGGTTTGTCGATCACCAGGGCCGGTTGTGCGGCAGGCGGTTGCGGCGGCTCCGGCGCGACGGGGTCCGGTTCGGTTTCCGCTTCTGCCCGGACCGGAGCC
>ERZ724507.931-NODE-931-length-12897-cov-4.751207_pt1 | contig 12897 bp, 11 predicted proteins | sample MGYA00376040_ERZ724507 | MGnify/ENA primary metagenome ERZ724507 (study PRJEB28724, sample SAMN07190883) | activated sludge metagenome | isolation source: activated sludge of sewage treatment plant in Hong Hong | place: Hong Kong | collected 2016-03-17 ...
TCACGCGGCAGGATCAGCACGTTGCCTTCATTGGCCGAGGAGATCAGGCACTTCTGACGCACATCCGGGAAATCGGTGTTGGCCAGAATGTCCATCACACCCCAGGCCTGGTGCGCCGCATCGCCATGCAGCTCGCCGCCAATCGCCCTGCGTACGGCCGAGTGTGCACCGTCGCAGCCGACGACGTAGTTGGCCCGCACTGTTCGGGTCACCCCCCAGTTCAAGCCGGTGGCGTCCCTGAGGGTGACCGTCACCGGGTGATCGTCAGTCGTGTCATCAATCGTCAGGCCGACGATCTCCCAGCCGTAGTCAGGCTCCAGCCGCGACGGCGAGTTCTTCATCACCTCGAGGAACAGCTCGTGCAGCCGCGCCTGGTTGATCAGGATGTGCGGCATTTCCGAGCTGTCGTCGGCCACATCCTGCACGCGACCCACACGCTTGATGTGCTCGGGATTTTTCGGATCAGGCATCCAGAACGCGGTCTGGTTGACCCAGTAGGTCTCGCGTTTGACCTTGTCGGCGAACCCGAAGGCCTGGAACATTTCCATCGTGCGGGTGTTGATGCCGTCCGCCTTGCCCTTGATGATGTTGCCGGACATGCGTTCGACGATCATCGTCTCGATCGCCGGGAACTGCGACAACTGCGCAGCCAGGCAGAGGCCAGCCGGGCCGGTGCCCGCGATCAGCACATCCACCTTGTCAGGCAGCGGCTCGTCGCGACCGCGATTACGCCGGTTGGGCGCTGCCTCTCGAACGTCCGGATTGCCGCCCCTGAAGCCATCTTTGTAGAACTGCATCGCTTGCCACCATGAGTTTGAAAGTGAGGCCGAAATTCCGGCACGAGGCTAATGATAACTATACTTATCAATTGTCGTCAAGTTAATATGCATAATTACCAAATAGCCTGGAAGCAAGCTATTCAGGGCGCAACGGCGTCTCGACAGGAACAAGAGCATGACCATCTTCGACATGGCGGGACATCTGATCCGCCGCCTTCATCAGCAATCGACCTATTGCTTCGCCCAGCGGACGCAGGCAGCCGGCATTGATCTGACGCCGGTGCAGTACGCCGCGCTCGAAGCGATCAATTCGCGCCCTGCCACCGACCAGGCGCGGGTTGCCGAGATCATTGGCTACGACCGCGCGACGATTGGCGGTGTGATTGATCGCCTGGAAAAGAAAGGCTGGATCAGTCGCGTGGTCAGCGACCGCGATCGCCGGGCGCGCGAGCTCACGCTGACGGCCGATGGCCAGCAAGTGCTGTCAGCACTACTCCCCATCGTGCAAGCCGTGCAGCAGGACATTCTGCATCCGCTGAGCGACGCCGAGCGTGATTGCTTTGTGAACCTCGCCCGCAAGGTGGTGTGGCAGGGCGACGACGCATCAGATGCTGGCGATGTCGACAGGAAGTCATCGAATGCCAGGTAATTTCACGGAACGCTGCGACGGAACTGCTTCGGAGACAGGCCGGTGTCGGCTTCAGCGTATTGGTCGCCAAAAGCAAAAGCCCCGCTTGGCGGGGCTCTCGTACCTTGCGGGCCGGTAAAGGCACTGAAGGGGTTCTGGCGGAGACGGAGGGATTCGAACCCTCGATGCAGCTCATCACCGCATACTCCCTTAGCAGGGGAGCACCTTCGGCCTCTCGGTCACGTCTCCGTAAGCTATTGATTGTAGCGGGTTTTATTTTTCCCGCTACTGCACTGCCAATTACGCGGCAGCCTTGTCGAGCTCAAACGCGCGATGCAGCGCACGAACGGCCAGCTCCATGTACTTGTCGTCGATCACCACGGAAATCTTGATCTCGCTGGTGGAGATCATCTGGATGTTGATGCCCTCTTTCGACAGCGTTTCGAACATCAGCGCGGCGATCCCCACGTGCGAGCGCATGCCGATACCGACGACGGACACCTTGGCGACTTTCGGGTCACCGGTGACCTCCTTCGCGTGAATGGCTGGCTGCACATCGTTCTTGAGCACGTCGAGCGTCTTTTGCAACTCGTTGCGATGAACGGTGAACGAGAAGTCGGTGGTGCCACCGACGCCAGCGTTCTGAATGATCATGTCGACGTCGATATTGGCCTTGGCGACCGGACCGAGAATCGCGTAGGCAATGCCCGGCTTGTCCGGTACGCCGAGCACGGAAACCTTCGCTTCGTCACGGTTGAAGGCAATGCCGGAGATGACTGCTTGTTCCACGTTTTCGTCTTCCTCAAAACTGATGAGCGTGCCCGAGCTGGCTTCTTCCGCGATCGGGATCATCGGATCGCTGAAACTGGTGAGCACCCGGGTCGGGACTTTGTATTTACCGGCAAATTCGACCGAGCGAATCTGCAGAATTTTTGAACCAAGAGACGCCATTTCGAGCATCTCTTCGAAGGTGACGGTCTTCAGCGGACGGGCGTCCGGCTCGACGCGCGGGTCGGTGGTGTAGACGGCGTCAACGTCGGTGTAGATCAGGCATTCGTCGGCCTTCATCGCGGCCGCGACCGCCACCGCCTGGGTATCGGACCCGCCACGACCCAGTGTCGTGATGTGACCGTCGTCGGTGACGCCCTGGAAGCCGGTGATCACCACCACCTTGCCTTTGGCCAGCTCGTCGCGCACGCGCTTGTCGTCGATGCTGGTGATACGCGCCTTGGTGTACGAATCATCGGTACGGATCGGCACCTGCCAGCCGCAGAAGCTGATGGCATCGACGCCCTCGGCCTGCAGTGCAATCACCAGCAAACCGACCGAGACCTGTTCGCCAGTGGAGGCGATCATGTCCAGCTCGCGCAGGCTGGCGTTGCCGTCAACCTCTTTGGCCAGCGCCAGCAGACGATTGGTTTCGCCGGACATGGCGGACGGCACGACCACCATCTGGTAGCCGGCGCGGTGCCACTTGGCGACCCGCTTGGCGACGTTCTTGATGCGCTCGACCGAGCCCATCGAAGTACCGCCGTATTTGTGAACGACTAGGGACATAGTAGAAGTTGGTAGGGCGGGATTCGCCTTGAAAGCGTGCCCGCCGGGTGTAATACGAGGCGGGCAATGCCCGCCCTACATCGGGCGCGAAAGCAACCGCGTCTTCGTCAAATTCGCTTGAACACCAGCGTGCTGTTGGTGCCGCCGAAGCCGAAGCTATTGGACATGACCGTGTTGACTGCGACCTGACGTGCCGTGTTGGGCACCAGGTCGAGATCGACCGCCGGGTCCTGCTTGTGCAGGTTGATGGTCGGAGGAATCACGCCGTGGTACAGCGCGAGAATGGTGAAAACAGCCTCCACCCCGGCGGCGGCGCCGAGCAGGTGACCGGTCATGGATTTGGTTGAGCTGACCATGAGCTTTTTGGTGTGATCGCCGAACGCGGCCTTCACCGCCGTTGCCTCGGCGATATCGCCAAGCGGCGTCGAGGTACCGTGCGCGTTGACGTAATCGATGTCGGACGGGTTCATCCCGGCATTGCGCAGCGCATTCAGCATGCAGCGGCGAGCGCCGTCACCGTCTTCGCGCGGCGCCGTGACGTGATAGGCGTCACCCGACACACCGTAACCGACCAGCTCACAATAAATTTTTGCGCCACGGGCCTTGGCATGTTCCAGCTCTTCGATGACCAATACCCCGGAGCCTTCGCCCAGCACAAAACCGTCGCGATCGACGTCCCATGGGCGGCTGGCGCCCTCCGGGTCATCGTTGCGGGTGGAAATGGCGCGCGCGGCGTTGAAGCCACCGATACCCAGTTCGCACACGGCAGCCTCGGAACCGCCGACCACCATGACATCGGCGTCACCGTATTCGATCTTGCGCATGCTCTCGCCGATCGAATGGTTGGCCGTGCTGCAGGCAGTTACCACCGCGAGGTTCGGGCCCTGAAAGCCGTACTCAATGGACACCAGCCCGGAGATCATGTTGATGATCGAACCGGGGATGAAGAACGGCGAAATCTTGCGCGGACCACCCTCGGCCAGCGCCTTGCAGGTGTCCTGAATCATCGGCAGGCCACCGATGCCGGAACCGATCGACAGGCCATAGCGATCCGGATTGGCCGGGTTGGGCGCGATGCCGGCGTCAGCGAGCGCCTCTTTCGCAGCAGCAATGCCGTAATGGATGAAGGTGTCGTAGCGACGCGCTTCTTTGCCCGACATGTACTTGGCCGGATCAAAGCCCTTCACCTCGCCAGCGATATGCGTGTTGAACGCCGTGGAGTCGAAGCGGGTGATCTGGCCAATGCCGGAGCGGCCATTGGTGATCGAGTCCCAGGCGGCGCTCTGGCCAATGCCCACGGGGCTCACGATACCGAGCCCGGTAACGACGACGCGGCGCTGTCTTGCTGTCATGGTGAATAACTTTTCGCTGAATCGGAAACAAAAGAAAAAGGCGGCTCAGTGGCCGCCTTTTCTGAGTAGCTCAAAGGCGGAGACCCTGAGACTTATTTCTTGTGAGAGTTGATGTAGTCAATCGCGAGCTGGACAGTCGTAATCTTTTCAGCTTCTTCATCCGGAATTTCGGTGCCGAAGGCTTCCTCAAGGGCCATGACGAGCTCGACGGTGTCGAGAGAGTCTGCACCCAGATCATCGACAAACGACGATTCGTTCTTGATGTCGGCTTCCGCAACGCCCAGTTGGTCAGCAACGATTTTTCTTACGCGGGCTTCGATATCACTCATGGCAAATCCTTAATGGATCCTTCAAAGAAAAGCGGCAAAAAAGCCGCAGCGGAAGCATTTTAGCAAACGCGATGTGACGACTAGAAGGCGTTTTCAATGTCGCAAATGCCGCTCAAAATGGCTGAACTGCGTGGAAATTACGCGAAATACATCCCGCCATTGACGTGCAAGGTCGTGCCAGTGACATAACCGGCGTGCTCGTCGCACAAAAACTTGACCGCGTGCGCGATGTCATCCGGCGTCCCGAGACGGCCAGCCGGAATCATTTCAACCAGCTTGGCGCGTTGTGCTTCGGGCAGTGCCTGTGTCATGTCGGTATCAATAAAGCCGGGCGCCACCAGATTGACGGTGATCCCGCGCGAACCCAACTCGGCAGCGAGCGATTTGGTCATGCCGATCAGGCCAGCCTTGGCGGCGGCATAGTTCACTTGCCCGGCATTGCCCATCGAGCCCACCACCGAGCCGATATTCACCACGCGGCCAAAGCGAGCCTTCATCATCGCCCGGCTGACAGCACGGGTGAGCCGGAACACGCTCTTGAGGTTAGTGTCGAGAACGGCGTCCCAGTCATCGTCCTTCATTCGCATCAGCAGCGTGTCACGCGTGATGCCAGCGTTGTTGACGAGAATGGCAACGGCCCCCTCCTTCGCCTCGATGTCCTTCAGCGCGGCGTCGATGGCGGCAGCGTCGGTGACGTTGAGCACGATGCCTCGCCCCCCCAGTGGCGCCAGCGCCGCACTGATTCGGTCGGCGCCGTCCTGCGTGGTGGCGGTACCGATCACCTTTGCGCCCGCCTCGGCCAGCGTCCGTGCAATCGCCGCGCCAATGCCGCGTGTCGCCCCGGTGACCAGGGTCACTTTGTCCTTCATGTCCGATCCTCTCGCGATGTTCTCTGAGTTTTCTGCGCGGTGGTGACACCGCAAAGTGTGGACGGAATTAGAGCACGCGGGGACACGCCAGAGCATTGCGTCAGCGCAGCATCGGGCCAGACAGCTTTTTACCGAAACGCCTATTCAATAAGGGCTATTTAGACTTTTTACTGATTATCGACTTTTTAATTTTCGACCTTCCAGCCCTTATTGGATAAGGCTTTGTTACGAAAGATGCCTGCTGTCGGCAGCGGTTCTGCGCTCACGGGGTGAATCGTCCGCGATCTGCGCCGGATCCCCCTGCGCGATGATGAACAGGCGCTTTAGCGCTTGCCCGGCGATGGGTCGCCGCCGCTTTTGCCGGACGCCACTACCAACGGCGGCCACGCGGTGACGAGAAATTCCGCTGCGACCATGCGGTGGCGCAGTTCAAGCAGGTGCTGCACCGCGCTCGCGGTGGCCGGTTGCGTCAATCGCAATCCTTGCAGCAGGACACCACGATCAGCCGCCTGGCCGGTTGCGTCGATGCGGTCGAGCCACTGCAATGCCAGCCGCCACTGTGCGGCATCCAGTGCCGGCGGCAACGCCGGCGCAGACGGCGCACAAGCGCCGGGCAATGTCATATTGACAGCCATGGCTCAAACAAATGCGGATTGCTCCTCTTGCCGGTTTAACGGCAGCATCACGTTGGGTCGGACATGGCAGTGCGCCCCTGCCAGGTGCGGAGGCACCGTGCATCGTCAGCGGCGACGGCGATCAGTCCTTCAGCATCGCATACAGAAAAAGGCGCGCCTTCTCCCAGTCGCGGCCGACGGTACGCACGGTGACGCCGAGGCATTCGGCGATCTCGCTATCCGTCAGCCCGGCGAAGTAGCGCATTTCGACCACGGTCGCCAGACGTTGATCCACTTGCTCCAGCTTGGTCAGGGCATCGTGCACAAACAGCGCCTCGTCGCCTTTGGTTCGGCTGTCGGACGAGGCCTCGGCAATCGCCGTATTGAGCGTGACGTCAAACTGCCCGCCGCCGCGGCGCTCGGCGTTGGCCTCGCGGATCAGATCGACAATCACCGACCGCATCACTTTCGACGCATAGGCCAGGAAATGATTGCGGCCGCTGACATCCAGCGACTTGGCATTGACGAAACGCAGATAACTGTCATGTACCAGCGCGGTGGTGTCGAGAGAAATGCGGTTGCCACCCTGCCGCAGGCGGCTGTGCGCAATGCGGCGCAGCTCCGGATAGAGGCTGGCATAAGCTTCGTGCGCGGCCTGTGATTCGCCGGCGCGCGCGCGCGACAGCAGCTCGGTAATTTCACTCATGTCAGACATCCCTGCGCACCGGCGACTGGTAGCTGGCTCACCTTCATTGTTCCACCATCTTGCCGGCCAGCAACTGTCGGCCCCAGGCCAGTGAACGGCTGCCGCTGGCATAGTGTTTCTCCATGATGTCCACGGCAGTCCGCAGCGTCGTTGGTGCGCTGTCACGACCAAGGCGCAGCTCTGCCTCGCCCAGCAGCAGCAGCAGATCAGCCCGGTAGTGGACTGGAAGCTCAAAGCCGGAATCAGGCCGCAGCCAGTTCGTCGACAACTGACGCACCGACTCCCAATCGCGACGGGATGCCGCAGCCCGTGCCCGCCGGATGTCACCGGTCAACCGCGACTGCGGCGTCATACCGTCATCGCCGCGCGGCTCGGTGGCAGCGCTGAGTTCAGTGCTCATCGGTGCCTGGCCTTCAGCGGGGACGGTATCGCCCGCAGCGCGAGCAGCGGCCGCTCGTCGCGCGGCGAGCTCGGTCGCCACCCGCGTGAGCGACATCGCCGTGTGCGATGGCAGGCCCTTTTCGTCGCGTATCCGGTACGCCGTCGCCAGCGCAGCATCAGCGATATCGAACTCGCGGGCGGCAACAGCGGTGCTGGCCAGGCTGACCGCGTCGGCCGCGATCAGGTTGGTCTGGCGCCCGTCGCGCTCCGCCAATGCGCGCTGTGACAGCTGGAGTGCACGACGGGTGTCGCCGCGAGCCGAGGCGATGGTGGCCAGCGCGCCGCTGATGCTGGATCGCATATTGGCGGCAGACGGTTCGCTACCCGTCACCGCGCTGTGTGCCGACTCCAGCGTGCGTGCTGCACCGTCGAACTCACCACGCCCAGCTCGTGCCAGTTGCAAGCCTCTTCCAAACACGGTCGCCTCGACCGGATAGCGGTGATACGGCCGCAGCAACTCGACCGCTTTCGCCAGCGAACGCTCGGAGTCGGTCAGGCGCAGCAAGCCGCGCTGCGTCATGCCAATGCCGCCGAGCGCCTGGGCGTATTCGAGACTGTCTTCGCCGTAAAGCTGCGCGTATGCCGCCGCCGAGCGTTGCAAGGCCGCGAGCCCTGCCTCGTAATTGCCCAGCTCGCGCTCCGCCAGCGCCAGGGCAGTTTCGGCGTCAGCCTTGAGCCGCAGCTGCGTCGGGTGCTGTTGCAGGATGCGCAGCGCCTCCTTTGCCGCAGCAAGCTTCTCCTGCGGTCGCGCGCGATCAATCGTGCGCGCCTCTATGACCCAGGCTCGGGCCAAGGCGGGTGATTCAGCGGCGTGCTTTTGCAGGATGGCTTTGGCCTCGCGCACCAGGTCCATGCGCTTGCCGGCAATGTCGTGAGCCTCAACCCAGGCCAGATCGAGAATCGCGTTGGCGTACTCAACGGATTGCCTGCCATGGCGCTGCGCGACGCGCTCAATGGTTTTCTCACGCAGCCGCTTCGATGTTTCGTAGTCGGCCAGGTTCTCGTAAAGTTTGCCAAACAGCGCGTAAAGCGAGTCATCGACGCTGCTGTCGCCGGTCCCGGCTGCCTCCAGGCGGGCCGTGCCGCGGTCGAGCAACTGCTTGGCGGTCAGCTTGCGGACTTCGACAGCATTCTTCTGGTCGTTGCTGTTGGCAGCAAACAGATCCACCATGAAGCCATGCACCGACGTCGCCCGCTGCGTCTCGCGCGTCGCGGTGATCGCCTCACGATCAGCCCGCACCGCCGACTGATTGGCAGCGTTCGCCGCTTCGCTCGCCCGCCGGGCCGCCTGCAACGCGGCAGCGGCCTCGGTATCAGCGCGAGCAGCCTCGGCACGCGCCGCCTGCGCTTCAACATCAGCACGCTGGCTTTCGGCGCGGGCGCGCGCTGCTTCGGCGTCGGCACGGGATTTTGCTTCCCGCGCAGCCACCGCCTCGCGATCGGCACGTCCTGCTTCGTTGCGCGCCACATCGGCCTGCCACATGGCGGCCGCAAAGCCGCCCACCAGCGCCGTCAGCACCGCCGCACCGGCCCCCACCGGCAGCCGGTTGCGCGCGATGAACTTGCCTGCCCGGTAGCCCCAGGAATCGGGTCGCGCCAGCACCGGACGCCCATCCAGATAGCGGCGAACATCATCGGCAAAGGCGGACGCCGTGGTGTAGCGCTGCTGCGGATCCTTGCGCATCGCGTGGGCAACGATGGTGTCGAGATCGCCGGCGAGCGCCCGCGCCAGCCGCTCGCCACCGTTACGTCGCCGCACCGCCTCGCTCATGCGCGGTGGATCGGAACTGACTATCGCTTCCTCAAGTTCAGCGCGGGTGCCCCGCTTCAACGTGTATGGCTTCTGCCCGGTCAACAACTGGTACAGCACCACTGCCATTGAATAAACATCGCTCGCGGTGCCAACCGCCGTGCCCTGGATTTGCTCCGGACTCGCGTAGTCGAGCGTCAGGGCGCGCCCCGTCACTACCGTGAGCTCCGAGTCGGCCGCGTACGCCACTGGGTCATCGAGCAACTTGGCGATGCCGAAATCGAGCAGATGGACGCGACGATCGTCACTGACCAGAATATTGGCCGGTTTCAGATCGCGATGAATGACCAGATTGCCGTGCGCATATTGCACGGCATCCACCACCTGCAGAAAGCACTGCAGCCGGTCGCGCACGTCAAGCTGCTGCGCATCGCAATACTCGGTAATCGGCTGGCCAACGATGTATTCCAGTGCAAGAAACGGCTGCCCGTCAGCATTGAAACCGGCGTCGTACAGCCGCGCAATGTTCGGGTGGGTCAGCGACGCCAGGATGTCGCGCTCGCGGGCGAAGCGTTCCGCCAGCGCGCCACTGCGATGGCCCAGCGGCAGCTTCAGGGCCACCTGACGCTTCAGGGTGCCATCGTCCCGATGCGCGAGCCAGACAGCGCCCATACCGCCCTGACCGATGGGCCGGTCCAGCACATAGGGGCCGACATGCGCACCCACCACGAGCGCGGCGCTTGCCGGTTCACCCGCAATCACGGACTTGCCACCGCTGGCGGGGCTCAGCAGAAACGTGGTGGACATGTCCGCCTGTTTTGCCAGCATCTCGCGCACCAGTGGGTGCAGCGTGGCGTGCGGCCCGGTCGCCAACTCGGCAAGCCAGCGCGTACGAGCCTCGTCGTCGAGCTCGAGCGCCCTGTCCATCAGCTCGGACAGCGTCTTCATCGCCTGCAGTGTGAGTTCCAACTGCTCCCCCGGTTATTGCGGTCGCGGCGCCAGCGGCCAATCAGATGGCAGCTGTTGCGGCGCGGTGGTTGCGGCTGCCGAAAGTGTAGCCGCGCCCTTTCAGAGACGGCGCGACGCATCCAAATGCGCCAGCATGGCAACCACTGCCTGTGTGACAAATTGTTTCCGCTGTCCGAGTTTTTCCACCCAGCGCGTGAAACCGGACAGGCGTGGCTTGCGCCGGCCGCAACCGGAGACAGCAGTGATCATCTACGCAGGCATCGACGGCACGTCCACCGAAACCGATACCTACGAACGGACTTACTACAACAGTTTCGTCAACCGCCTGCATCGCAATGAACTGCTGCCGTTCGACGACACCTGGTATCTGCGTGGACCGTATTTGAGCGGATTCGACACCGACAAGCGGGCGCGTGCCTGCCACACCTGGGTACGCGACTACTGGAAAAGCGGCAAGGTGAAGGCCATATTTCTGGGCGGCCACAGTCGCGGCGGCGCTGCCGTTATCGAGGTGGCAAGCTGGCTGGCGGAGGAACAGATTCCGGTTGAGTGCCTGGTACTTTACGACGCCGTTGACCGCACCAACACGCTGGGCGGCGACGTCTGGAACACGCCCATTGCACCCACCGTCAAGCGCGTCATCTACCCGCAGCGCGATGTGCTGCTCACCTGCTCGCGCCTGTCGTTTGGCAACTGCGGCTTCCGGCATCAGGAGAGCACCACCTTCCTGCACCAGAAGTTCTTTGCCACGCACAGTGGTATCGGCGGCGTACCATGGCCCAAGGCCGTGCTGCCGGGTACCGAGCTGCCGAACCCGACCGGCCTGATCTGGGAGCCGGGGGAAATCAAGAGCTCGCACGTCACACCAGCGCGTGACGCCGCCGGATCGCAGCAAGTGTGGAGCTGGTCGTCGGGACATCTGGCGTTCGCCTACAAGCTCTGCAAGGACCGGCTGGCGCGCGAGGGGAACGGCCAGCCGGGTTTTCAGGTGCCCGCGCAACCTGGCACGCCGGCGCATTTGCCGCCGACGGGCAAGCCGCGCATTCATGTCGTGGTTGCCGGCGACTGGTTGTCGAAGATCGCGCTCAAGTACTACGGCGACGCCATGAAGTATCCGGTGATTCATAGGGCCAACCTCGCCGTCATCGGGCCTGATCCCAACCTGATCAAACCCGGCCAGCGTCTGGTGATTCCGTAGCACCAACACGATGCCGAGCACATTCGGACCGCGGGCTTGGTCTACCGGGTGCGCGCCCTTCCACTGTGCCGTTGCGGGCATCAGCTTTGGTACCAAGTTGCCAATAAACCGGGCGTGCCGATCAGTTTCTTCAAAAGTCGACATAAGGGTGAAGTGTTGTTCAAGCCCCAATCGAACGCCATTTCCCGCCGAAGCTGATGGCCGATCATATCGTGCTGTCAGAGCGCCTGTGTCGCATGCCCATGCGATAACGGGTGAGTGATGTCCGACCCGACAATGGTGCTGCGTAAACCCGAATGAGGCGCGATGAACCCGACGAATCCATCAGGGTCCCGCGCCGACCGCCGATCACGCAACTACACGGAGAACACCATGAAGCTATCGCCAGTCCTCGCCCTGACCGGTCTCGCGCTCGCCACGTTTTCATCGCCCACCTTCGCTGACTGCAGTCCAGCCTGCGTCAGCCCCGATGTATGCCGCTATAACAACGGCACGTTCTACTGCGCGTCGCCGCACTCGCGCTTCAAGGGTGGTCCCGGTGGCGCGGTGGTCACCAGCCCGCGTAGCACGGCCACCGGCGTCGGTTCGGCGGCTGCCGCGCCACAAAACGCGCGGACGACCGGCCCGAAGACCACCCAGTCATACTCGTTCGGCGCCACGCAGACCGGTTCATTTGCCAGGGCCGATGCTGCCCCCAAGAAAGGCGCCACAAGCACTGCGACCAGCCCTGGCGACACTGCGACGCACGAGCGCAAGATCACATCGCCGCGCGATCCTGCGTCGGGCCAGGCCACCGGCCGGCGCCAGCACAAACCGGTGCAATAAGACTGCAACGGTGAAACGACAACCAGAGGCGCTCGTGAAAGCCACCAGTCAATCTTTCAACTCAAGGAGTCAGTCATGACGTTTCATCACGGCCCCGGCATGCGCCTCGCTGCCATTGTCGTTACGGTTCTCTCATTCGCCATTGCGGACGTCGCACTGGCTGCGAGCAAGAGCTCATCCCGCAGCTCCTCCAGCAGCTCGTCCAGCAGCTCAAGCCGCACTTACAGCAGCTCCGGCAAACAGGTATCGAAGTCCACCACCAGCGGCAACACCACCCGCCACACGTCGACGACCGGCCGCTCGCTGGGCAAGTCGACGACCAGCGGCAACACCACGCGACACGTCAACGCCAGCGGCAAGAGCACCGGCAAGTCGGTGCAATCAGGCAGCACCATCAAGCACTACGACGCGTCCGGCAAGCAGGTGGGCAAGTCGACCGTCAGTGGCAACACCACAACGCACCGTGACATGCAGGGCAACAAGGTGGGGACCACCAAACGCTAGTACGGCAACATCGTCGAGCGCTTGCCGCGGCGCCATGCCAGCCGGTCATCACGTAACCGCGCGACTGACGGCGCTGGCCGCGACCGGCATACTCGCGGTCGCCACACTGGCGCAGGCGGCGACAGTTGCCGCTGCCACGACGGCGGACGCGGTCTTTGATCTCGCCTCGCTGCGGGCCGCACTGAGAGAGCGTCTGCGCGACCCGGCACTGGTGCCCGACGGCCGCAGGGCCTTCGTGGTGACGGATCCAGCGGTCATCGAGCCGGCCCTCGATCGCGCCTTGCGCTTCATTGACCTGACCCCGCCACTCTCTGCCGCCACGCGTGAGCGCGCCGAGCGGGAAGCGCACGCGCGGCAACGCCGCTCGCTCGATGCC
>ERZ724507.933-NODE-933-length-12893-cov-4.879654_pt1 | contig 12893 bp, 5 predicted proteins | sample MGYA00376040_ERZ724507 | MGnify/ENA primary metagenome ERZ724507 (study PRJEB28724, sample SAMN07190883) | activated sludge metagenome | isolation source: activated sludge of sewage treatment plant in Hong Hong | place: Hong Kong | collected 2016-03-17 ...
CGACCAGGCAGGGGAGAACTCGAGCCCCGGGGCATTCGTCAGCCGGATCGGCGCGATCGTCGTGGCGCTGGGGCCGGCCCTCGGCCTCTACCAGGTCTCCTCGGAGGGGGGCGAGCTGCGGCCGCTGCTCCGGCCGGACCCGGCGAAGGGTATCTTCGACTTCCACGTCCCGAGGTTCCTGCCCGACGACCGCTCCCTCCTCCTCGTCGTGCATCCCCTGACGGGGTTCCAGTTCTACCTCGCGGCCTGGGACGGACAGACGCTGCGACGTCTCCTGCCGGAGTCGTCACCGCCGGCGGACGGCCCGGTCTACTCGGGGAGCGGGCACATCCTGTTTCAACGCACCGACGGGACCACTTCGCTCCTCGCCGTTCCGTTCGACGCTTCGAAGCGGACGGTGACCGGCGAGCCGATCCACGTCGCGGAGAACGCCGACAGCCCGAGCGTCTCCGCCGACGGCGTCCTCGTCTACAGGACGGGAGCGAGCTTCCTGAAAGACCTCGTGCTCGTCAGCCGCTCCGGCGGGCTCGAGCGGACGATCAGTTCGGGGCACGTGCAGGTCGACTTTCCCCGCGTCTCCCCGGACGGCACGCGCGTCATGCTGGGGGCCCTGAAGGAAGGGAACGTCGACGTCTGGGTCGAGAGCGTCGAGGGCGGGACGCGGATGCGCCTCACGTCGGCGCCTGCGATGGACGAGCCCGGGGCATGGTCCCCCGCCGGGGACCGCGTCGCGGTCATGTCGGGGCTCCTCTCGGGTGGCCGGGTCGTCCTGATGAACGCGGACGGGACCGGCCGGCCGAAGGAGCTTTCCTTCCAGTCGAGCACGCAGCCGGAGGCCGTCTCCGCGAGCGCGGACTGGTCGCCGGACGGGCGGTTCGTCCTCTACGTCTCGGCCGGGGACCTCTGGTACGGCGACGCCGCCGGGAAGGAGGCGCCGGTCGCCTTCACGAAGACCCCTTTCCAGGAGACGGAGGGCAGGTTCTCGCCGGACGGGCGATACGTGGCGTACATGTCGAACGAGTCGGGCACGTTCGAGGTCTACGTGCGCCCGTTCCCGGAGGGCGACCGGAGGTGGACGATCTCCACGAACGGGGGAGCGGTTCCGCGCTGGAGCCGGCGGGGGGACGAGCTCTTCTATGCCGAGGGGAGCGCCGTCATGGCGGTGTCGGTCTCGACGCGCGACGGCCTCCGCTTCTCGCCTCCGAAGAAGCTCTTCGACGCCGCGACGATCGGAGCGAGCCCGTTCTCCTTCAGCCCGACGTTGGCGACGTACGACCCGATGCCGGACGGGCAGGGGTTCGTCATCGTTCGGGGCGCCCCGCCGGGGGAGAGGAAGATCGTCGTCGTCGAGAACTGGGCGGACGAGCTGAGGAGGCGCCCGTGACGAGCCTCGGCGGCGGCCCTCGAAGCGGCTCTCGACGACCTGCGCGAGGACTTCTCGAGGCCGAATCCGGCGGAGGAACGACCGCCAGAACGCCTCAGACGCTGGCCCTCCCAACGCGAAACGCCGGCCACGTGGGCCGGCGCTCGTCGATCCGCTTTCCCGAAACGGGTCAGCGGGGAGGATCAAGTGGCTCCGCGGTCGGTCGGTCTGGCGAGTGAATTCTCAGAACGGTGCGGCCGGACTCAACCCGAGCGGTGCGCGGAAGTACCTCACCGCCCGCATCTTCGGCCGGTCCATCGATTCCTCACTGCGGAATGCGGGCGCTCTTCGGGACAGGTGCCGGATCGCGAAGGAGCAGCACAGCCAGTGAATCATCCCCTACGCTTCTACAGATACACGTCCGAGCTAGCTTCCGTGGTGAAGACGCCGTCAGTTTGAGCCGCCGCCTCCTATTCGATGACTCGAAACCATCAGTGCGAACTCCCCCCGCCTAGCTTCTTCGGGCCGGGCCGGGCTGCCGGCTTCTTTGCGCCCTTCTTAGCCGCAGGTTTCGCCGGAGCCTTTTTCGCAGCCTTCTTTGTCGCCATTAAGTCGCCCTCCCCTGCTACCAAGTCCACTCGATTCTATACGTGCTGCCCACGTTAGCCATCAAGGCGCGGAAACGGATCGCCTTGAAGGAGCTGGAGTCGGATTCTTCGAGGCTCAGCTCTTTCAAGAAACCGCGTATGCCGCCCGACACCCGGTATGCAGTCACATCTGTCGGAGGCCGCGACGCCGGAAACAAGATCTCTACGGACAGGCTGACGCCCGGGTACAAGACCTCAACGAAGTAGAACTCATGATTTTGAGTGTAGGAGTCGACATATCTATAGGACACAGTTCGGGAATACCGTCGCAAGGGTCGAAGTGAACGGTTGAACTCTTGCGAGTATCGAGCAGAGCCAGGATGCGTCCCGCTCTGCCATGTGTTTGATGCTACCCCGGCGACTTCGGCCTTGAAATCCTCTAACTTCCCATCAAAGTTGACGGTCTCGTCGAACCGCGTGATGTGTTCCCAAAGGGGTGCAAATTGCTGTTTCTTCGTCAGTGTCGCCGTCTTTCCGGCCACATCGCTGAGCTCAAGCCGAATCCCAGTTTGGGTGCAGAAGACTGGTGATCGAAGGACAGAGGATCGAAGGGCCCCGATCACTCCGACACCCGAGAGCAGCGTCGTGACGATCAGCGGCACGAGTCCGAACCGGTCCGCGATGAAGAACGCCAACGAGACGATGCTGGCGAGTCCGGAGAGTAGCGTGAAGACTAGCCATGCGATCACAGGTACCTCCGGACATGACAGGAAAAGCAGGCAGCGCGAAGGAGACAGTACTATAGGAGGACGCCATGTCCTGAGGCCACCGGCAGGATGAGTTCGCCGACATCTTGGTCCGTAAGGTCGGCAAAGCCGGCTGACTGGACGGCCCGCGGCCGGCCGAGCTGAGAACAGACTCGCTCTTCCCGCTCACTCACGCGTTCTCAAGAAAGCCGCCGCTGACGTTCTGCCTCCGCTATCCTCGCTAGAGCATCTCCGATCGAGTCAGCGGATCCGATTTCGTAGAGCTTGCCGTCGGCACGCGCCACGCCGATCGGTCCGTTCCCGACGAGCGCTTCAGCGAAATCGCGAGTCCGCAGAAACTCCTCGGACTCGTAGAAGAAGACCCATCCCCAAGGGGTTTCAAGCGTCCTCTCGTCCACAATCACAGGCACGAAGCCGCCGCGAGCCGTGCGACCCTCGCCGATATGAACGGCGGCGAGTTTCCGAGCGTCAAAGTGCGTGATCATGACTCCCTCGCTACTTGGTTTGAAGGTAGCGCACGTCGCTCCAGGTCGGCCAGAACACGGCTGCCTTCCCGGTCTGCCCATCGAGGAATCGGACGACTCCATCTTGGTTCACAACATTGAAGACGTGGCCGAGCTTCCCAGGCTCACCCATGTACACGATACCTCTAGTGCCGTTGCCTCCGGCATGCACGACCGCCTCAACAGCCTCTCGCGACCCGAGCTTCTGGAATGTCCCGTTGAAGAGCTTCTCGAGAACCGAGATGCGTACTGGGCCGCCCGTGAGTGCCGACGCCGGCCTGCCCGCAAGCAGTGCATCGGTAGCGACAGCACAATTGGCGCAGTTGGTGAGACCACGTTGGGGGTTCACGCTCCTAATGCTCCCGGCCACTGGCATCTGGGATGGGCCTGGCGGCCCCACCAGACCTTCCGTCAGCATCTGTGCTTGCTCGTTGCCCTGCGGTGTCAAGAACCAGCTGAGTAGCGCTGGCGCCTGAGAGCCGAGGAACAAGCCGCCGATTATGACGCCGCCGATGACAAGACGCTGTTGTTCGTAGCGCGCGACTGCTTCGTCGCCATATGCCTGCCGGATCGTCTCTCGGGACATCGCGTCCCACGCGAGATCATCTTCGCGTCCATCCAGATCGACATACTTGAGTGGGTTATTCCTAGCGTAGGTATACCGGTTCCAGCTGGTCGGGTCCTCCGGGCGCCCGCTGAGCTGGTCCGGTGAGAGGAACCGCGCGAACTTGTCAGCGAAGAACCGCGCGTGATCGTAGTGATTGCCGGAGCCCGACGACGAGGTGGCGCCGTCGGGAAGGACCGAGTCCCGCTCCATCATCGCGAACTCGAACCCCGGACGCTCGGATTGAGCCAGCGCCTCGAACCGCTCGCCGAATGCGCGGAACCTGGTGCTGCTGACTACCGGAGCGGTGCTCGCCCCGGCCGGCTTCTCTCCAGTCGTCAGCCGGGGCGTTCCGAGATGGTCCGAGGCGTAGAAGTACCACTGAGGCGTCGGCGAGAGTTCGCGAGAGGCGACCTTGTTGGAGCCGAGGTAGACGCTGAAGCTCTGCGCCGAGGCTGAGGACGAGCCCTCGAGCCACTTCCAGTCCGCGACCGGGCGGTTGGCTTCGTCGCGCTGGGTCAGGAGCCAGGTCCGGGGGCTGGTGCTCCCGGCGCTTGGCGCGAAATAGCCAGAAATATCCAGAATCGCGTCGACAGTCTCGGTGGCAGGTATGTCGGCCAGAAGCCTGAAGGACCCACCCGATGCGAGCTTCCCGAACGCGAGCTCAGCCCGGATCTTCGTCGGATTGACAACTGCTGCCGCCGCAGCGGTCGGCGCGACGTCAGCGGGGTACAGCTTCAGGAAGCCGAATGAGTGAGTTCCGGACACCTGGCCAACGTCGCCACGCGGGGCCGTCGTCAGGTTCCCGACGATTGAGACTGCATTCGCAGCGATCCCGCACGGCCCGGCAGGCGCGCTGAACTCACGGGCCTGTCCGCCTGTCAGGTAAGGCCCACCGTACGGGCCTGTCGCGCCTCTTGTGTCGAGGAGCCGGCAGGGAGTGACCGAGTAGAAGAGGAGGCCGCTCGAGCTCACCTGCGTTCCCGGCAGAACCCGAGCGACGCGCTCGTTGTTCCCGTCGTACAGGTGCCACGACACCAGCGCGCCCAGCCGGGTGTCGGAGGTCCTCCGAGAGAGAGCGTCGTAAGCGAAGGCGTCGGTGACGGTGGAGCCGTCGCTGAAAGACGTCAGGTTCCCCCGCGCGTCGTAGATGCCGTTCACGAGCCTGTTATTCGCAGCATTTGCGTCCAGGAGAACCTGGGCCGGCATCCCCGATCCCTGACCCGTAATCCTCGCGAGGTTTCCGAACCCCTCTTCATTCACGCCGTCGTAGAAGAACGACTCCTTGTGAGCGGACGAGACCGTTCTCCAGTTCGCCACCTTGAGCCGAGAGAGGCGGTCGTACTCGAAGGTGTCCGTCGCGCCCCCAACCGGTCCCATCGAGATCACGTTACCGGAGCCGTCATACGAGATCGTACCGGTGTCGAAGTTCGTACTCGCGCCTGATGTTTGGATCCGGCTCGGCCGAGGCAGACGGTTCGGGTCTGCGGAGACCGTCGTGACGACTCCGTTTCCCGTCGTGTAGGACGCCAGCCCGCCGAACGGGTGGTAGGAAATGCCGGACGCGAGCGTCTGCCCGCCTGACGTGATTCGGGTCAGCGCGCCCGCCGTGTAGAACGAGTTGGTGGACATCGAAGCCCCCGGACCCGACAGGGAGCGGGAAGCGGGCAGCCCGAGACCGTTCCACGTCTGGACCTGCTCCAGCGTCGTGAAGGGAGTCGTCGCCCCAGAGCGGTAGAGGGCCGTCTGTCGTGAAGAAAGCCGGCCGCCGAGGCCGGCGTAGAAGAGGACGTCCTCGACCCGTGCGTTCTCGAAGGAGCCGGGGTTGTAGCCGATCTTCTTCGTCAGCTTCCCGAGATAGGCGTCGGTCCTCGCGGATCCGCCCTCGAGCCCGTCATAGTACGAGCGCGCGAAGTCGATTCCGCCGGAGGACGTCCTCAGTAGGCGGCCAAGCGCGTCGAAGTCGGAGGAGACGGCTATGCCGCCGCCCGTGCGTAGCCAGGCGTTTCCGAGCGCGTCGAAGTTCGAGTAGGTCGTTTGTCCCGTCTCGGGGTCGGAGCTCCCGGTCAAGAAGCCGAAGCGGTTATAGGACCAAGATCGATTCTGCGTGACGGATCCCTGGGCGAACGTTCGATCCGACGTGTAGAGGCAGACCTTGTCCAGAACATTCCATTCGGCGAACGAATGAGGACCGTAGGGCTCGCTGTTTGCCGGCTCGGCGGCCGCGATCACGCGCCCGAAAATGTCGCGCCTAACCGCCTCCCACGTCGTTCCGCTCGAGACTCCATGCGTGATGGTGGATTCGCGGGTGTCGGAGCCGGGAATCGGACGCATAGACGCGTAGTCGTAGTCGTCGTACCACTTCTCGACGAGTATCTGATCCGGCTTCGTCAGGTAATGCGCCCTTCCGAGGAAATCGAATCCGCTGAATGTCGTGAGGCTGCCGGAAGTCGAAGAGAAGCATGTGAACGGGTCGCTTCCGCTGCCGCAGGGCGTCCATTCCGAAGTCGACGTCACGAGCCCCGCGTCGTTCCGAGTCGTGACCCGAACGGCCAGGTAGGTCCCGTTCGTCGCGGTCGGGAGGAGACGGATCTCGCGGATGACTCTCCCGAATCCGTCATAAGCCCACGCCTCGACAGTGCCCGAGCCCTCGGCTGGTATGCCGGGAGAGAAAGAGCGGCTCGCCGGGCACCCAGCGGAAATCCCGCGCAGCACGAGGGCGTAGGGCGGGGCGGTCGGCGCGGATGCGCTCCAGGATCCGTAACAGATCGTCGTCTGGGCGTCGCCGGTGGGTTGAATCGAAGTGAGTCGACCCTGCGGGTCCCAGGTGTAGGTCGTCGCCAGGCCGTTCGGATCGGAGGACGTCGTGACCGTGTCCGTAGAGGAGTCGCGCGTCACCCGAAACTGATACCAGCCGAGGTCCTGGGGAAGCGTCCGCCTCGCGCTCAGGACGAGGCCGTTCTGGAACGTCCTCGTCGTCTCGTAGGTCCCGGATATCGCTCCGGTACCGATGTGTCGCTCGAGAACCGGATCGGGCCCCTCCGGATTCCCGTAGAGGAGTTGGTGCGTGAGACTCGAACCGCTGTCAGAGACCGAGGTAGAGCGGAATTTTCCGTTCGCCGTGTCGAAGTCGAACGTCGTCGTGATGACAGAGGGCTCCCGAGTCGGCGCACCGGCGTCGTAGAGATCCGCCACGGTCCGCGAGTTGTAGAGCTTCGGCAGCCATCGCGGGGACTCCACCGGCGTCCACGTCGTGGTCGTCTTCCTGCCGTACATGCCGCCCTGGAAGAAGACGAGGCTCGGCCCGGACCTCGGAATCTCCGTACTCTGTTCGACGAATTCGTGTGCGCTCGTGTCCCAGCCTTCGTTCTTCCGCGCCCAGCACGCAACGTCGACCGCGGTTACGTCGCTGCACAGGCCTCCGTGCAGGGGGTTCTTCCCGTACCAGGTGACCTCACGGCGCGGCCGTTCAGGGGAAGAACCAGAGAGGTTGGGGATCTTCTCGGCTGTCGTGGAGACACCTTGCGCAGCCTCGGTGACGCCGCAGGGCATCTCGTAAGGTGCCGACGCGTCGTAGCAGAAGACAACGCTCCGAAGGGGCGTGGCGCTGGCCCCGACGTTCGTGCCTTCGAACATCCTCCGCTCGAGCTCAGCGCCTGTCGGCCCGCCCTGGACGTTTACGGTGAAGAAGTGCTTCGTCGCGTTTCTCCCGCCGTTGCCGTTCGGCCGTTCGACGACGACCAGTCGAACGACTCGCGCCATGTCGGGGTCGTTCGAGCCCGAGCTCGTGGGCTCGTAGAAGCTCGACCGGTCGTACTGCGTGTAGCCGATCACGCCGGTCACGCGGTCGTTCTCTCTCCGCCGCCAGACGGAGGGGATCGAATCGATGAAGCTCTGGAAGACGTCGAAGGAGCAGTCCGGATCGGCGAACTGGCGTGTAGCGGGTCTGTTCGCGGAGAAGGAGAAGTCCTCAACCGAAGGGCATCCGAGTGGTCCGTGGAGGCACGGCGACGCGGACAGGTCGCCACCGTACTCGTACTCGATTCGCCCGCCGGTGGGAAGGTCGAGGCTCTGGAGGACGAGGCCTCGATACCCGGAGGCGCCGAGTCCGTACCAGAAGCCATAGACCTGCGAACCGACGGTAATCGAAGACAGGAACGGCGCACGGAATGCGATTGGGGCCATGGAGAGGCTACAGCCCTGGGGCGGACCGCTCTCAAAAGAAGTGCGTTCAAGCCACTTATCGGTCCTGCCGAAGGTGACGAGCAGGCTCTGGGAATGAGCGACCGGGAAGGTGATGCTCTTCAGCACCGGCCAGGTTCTCGAAGGTTCGGGGTCCGCCGCCTCGGTCACGAAGGAGTCCCAGGTGAAGTTGATCCGTCGAGTCCCCATGTCGATGTGGTCGATCTGCCACAGGACATCCGAGCGATAGCCCACCTCGAGCAGGTTCCTCTGATCGTTGTAGCGGTCTTCGATCCTCGTGAGTAGAAACTGCTTACGCTCGGCGGCCGACGCGTAGGGGCCGTCGGAGAAGTCCCAGCCGTTCGGAGACGTGGGCGGGCTGACCTGATTCTCGAACCACCAGCGGCTCCCGTCGGGGACCTCCATGCTCCACTTCTCGCTCGGCGACGTCACGCGATGGAAGCGGGCGTGCATGCTGTCTTCGGGCTCCCAGAGGCCGTTGCCCTTGTCCACGAGCGCGTGAACAGATCCGTCCGGAGCGTGGTAGCGCGGTCGCGCAAAGTCATACGGATCCGGCTGGACACTGCCCGTGATGTACCCCAGCTCGAGACGCCAGCCGGCGCCGAGGCTCGACCGCCCAGAGAGGACTCCGTGCCGAATGGCGGGCTGCAGGTAGCAGGGCTCGACGGGCGTACCGCAGTTTTCGCGATAGAGATTCCAGTAGCGGTTGGAGTAGTTCGCGGTAAGCCGCCACGTGATGCCAGAGCCGAGGGAATACTCCGGCCCCAGGGGGACCGTGAGTTGGACGTCGCCCGAGTAGACGTTGACGTGGTCGATGTCCCCTCCGTCGAAGACCTGATCGGCCTTGAAGGAGGGGAGCGTCTCTTTCGGAACCTGTGCCGACAAGCTCGAAGCGAGGAGGACGAAGGAAGGGACCATGAACAGCCGAAGACGACGGCTTCGGGTCAGCAAGCAAGTGCCTCCTGTGCTGAGATTCGACTCATGAGCGAATGCGGGCCGAATGGGAAGTCTGCGCGGCCGAACGAAGGCAGGTCAAGCAGAGAAAGGCCGGCGAGGCATCCGACCGGCCACAGGGTCGGCGTCGAATCGTGTCGAGCAGCAATCAGATCCGATTGCGGTCGGTTCCGATGCACGCGCACAGGTTCGTCGGAAGGCTCGTTGCCGAAGCTCGCCTGCAGCTGATGCCCGGTGTGGCTCACGCCTCGTGTTGGCCTGCGCTCTCACGAAAGTCGACACTTATCACTGGCCTCTCCTTTCGAAGGGAAGGGAGACCCCTCCCGCCCGGCCCTAGCGGTCTCTCCTAGGCTGCGCGAGCGACCCGAATTCACTACAGGGAGAACCGACTTTCTGGCCTCCGACGGCCCCAGAAGTTCGCCGTGGCGAGATGCCATCGCTGTGAAATGCGGGAAACGAGTACTGGCTCATCGCGAAGAAGCTCCCGCCTTGACGCCAGGTCCGTCAGAATTCGCGCGTGGACCGCCCCAACCTGATCCGGCGAGCCGTAGTCGCCTTCCTCGAGTACGGCCTTGGTGCTGTCGTCGTCCTCCTCGACGACCCGGAGCCCCTCTACGTCCGCGCCGACGAGGCCGTAGCGCAGCTATCGCAGTGGCAAGTGGAGCCTGCGATCGTCGAGCTCGTGGCTCGGGCGACGGGGAGCTATGACCCGGAGCAGGAAGCGGTCGTGGTCCGCGAAGACGCTATCGGGTTCACGGTGTCGATCGAGCGAATTGAAGGTGGCGAGATCGTGGGATCCGTCGCCTGCGCGGTCGTGAACTAACGAGCCCCTTGCCCGCGACGACGCGCCGCTGCCTCTGCGACCGCCTCCCGGAAAGCCTCCTCAGATCGCGGGCTCCCGAGTGCTCGCCCGCTGTCCTTTGAACGCAGGCTGACCCGCACGACCTTCCCGGACGGGGCGTACGAGACCTACAACTACACCGCCGACGGCCTCCTCGGAACGAAGGTCGTGGTAGATCGTGAACGTCCCGAAGGAGAGGCGTTTCGCGCTTCTGTCGTAGAAGAGCATCCGAGGCGGAGAAGTCCCGGCTGCCGGGGAACATCAGTGGCTGGTACTCCCATCGGCCCCAAGAATCGCGGTACAGGCTGCAAGGTTCGCCCCGAAGTAGACGGGGTCGTTCGTACCGTTGTCGATCGTCGTGGCATAGGCAGCGAGGTACGCGGACTGGTCGGTGGTGGAAACGGAGAGGCGGATCAATGCGGCCACCGGACCGTCCCCGAGACCACGAGCGTGAAAGAGGTCGTCGATCTGAAGGCCCCTGCCGCTCGGAATGGACACCTCGAACGCGTCCGCGACGGCGCCGGCAGGATCGACGATCTCCACATAGGCCATCGACGGCGGTCCGTATTGCCCTCCCGCGTGCACGATGGACAGATTCGTCCGGAAGCCGGTGCCGCCCGTCGGTCCCAGGATTTCGAGAACGTCGCCATCGCGGGCGGTCTGCAGCCATCCGAGAGCGGGGAGCGTCATTCCATGGGTCGACCCGTCCGACGCGAGGTCGTAGGTCCGCGAGGTGGCGCGGATGCCGAGCCTTCCAGTCCCAGCGCCGCTCAACGCGAGCCGAGCTACGCCGGACCTGCCGAACAACGTCCAGAGGACGTCCGGTATCACCCGGGACTCCCGGTTGGACAGAGTCAGATCCACATTCTGTTCGTTCTCGTCCCGGTACCAGTCCTTGACCGACAGTCGAACGCTCGCAGTGCTCTCGTCGGCGTTGAAGAGGAAGAGATCTGTACGGTACTGCGCGCCCTTCGCGCCTGCGGCGTGCACGACGGCGGGGATGATCGAGTGTGCCCAGATCGCGTCCGGTACTGAGTCGGGGCCGAACCATGCAGGATCGTTTGTTCGGTCGTCGATCGCGATGCTTCCCGCGAGAGCCCAGCCGGACTTCGGCGTGACCGTCAGGGATCCGACCGTCGAGGCCGGTGCTCTCGACAAAGCGGCCACGTCGTCGAGCTGCGTCTGGCCGTTCCCGGGCAATGAGACCGGAAGCGGGATCTCAGCGTTCCCTCCCGCCGTCGAGAGCAGCGCCTCCAGCTGCGCTCCCCGCCCTGTCGCATCGGTTACGACCAGGTTCGTCCGAAACCCCTCGCCGAGGAGTCCTGCCGAGAACGTGAGCGGAAAGGCCGGGCCGGCAGCGGTGAGCATGTCGACGGACCCGACCCCCATGCCGAACGTTCCTGTCGGGGATGTGGTATAGGTGCGACTCGTGGCCTCGATGGAACGACCCGCTTCGGGAACGAGATCGAGAGCACCGGATCCCTGCTCCAGGTGGAAGAGCGTGTCGAGGACGTCGGGGATGACCTGGATGGAGGCTCCGGCCAGCACGATGGCCGCGTCGGCTGCGGCGCCGGTCGTTTCGGGGTTCGGCAGGAGCCGAACGCTGAGCCGGACCGGCTCCTTTTCCGGGTTTCTGAGGACCAGGTCGGTCCGCCAGGTGGCGCCGAACCGTCCTGGCGCGCGGGCGGAGGCCGGGATCACGAGCTGCTGCCGAAGCGAGGCGCGGACCACGCCGCCGCTCTGGAACACGTCCGCTCCGCCGCCGCCCCCGCTCGCGGCTGAAGGACCGCTCGTCGGTGGGAGGGTCGCCCCGGCGTCGAAGAGGAAAGGAGCGCCCTCGTCCACGGCGTCCACGTCGAGGTGGACGAATCCCAGGCCTCCCAGCTCGGGTTGAACGACGAGCTCGTCGTACGACGAGGGCGGTGGCTCGCCGATGTGCCAGACGGCGAGCCCATTCCAGTATCGGTACCCTTGGAACCGCCTCGTTCGGATCAGCAGCCGGGAGCCGGACGCCGCGGCGTGCATCGACCAGAGGAAGGGCCGCGACGCATCCCGCCAGATTTCCCTCGCTGCTCCGCCGCCCGAGTGCGACAGGAGCACGGTCTCCGCCGCGCCCATCCTCGCGATCCAGGCGCCGGCGAAATCGGGCGTCGGAACGGCGAAGACCTCCGGCTGGGGCCACGAGTCCCCGGTGGACACCAGCTCCCGGAGGACGCCGTCCTTCCAGAGCGCGACGGACTGCATCGAAGGGAGGGGATCCATCGGTGTGACGATGCCCCCCCAGTACCAGGTCACGGTGAGGTAGGCCGCACCGTCCGGAGTGATCCACCCTTCGATCGCCGGCCACGTGTAGTTCCCTCCAAGAGGCACCTCGAAGAGAGGTTGGAGGGTTCCCGCGAGATCAAGGATGGCGACCTTCCAGGAAGAGTTCGTGTACGGGTCTTCGGGCCAGGGTCCGAAGAAGCGAGCTCCGACGAGGAATCTGGTCCCACCGAGATCGGCCCCGAGGAGCTCAAACCAGCCGGAGGCGATGCTCAGCATTCGAGCCGACCCGTCGGCCGCGATCACCCAGAAGCCGGACTGGCTGGGGTTGGAAGTCGCCAGGGCGAGGACGAAGGGGTTGCCGGCGTTCCCGAGGCGAAGGGCGGACGACGTCGCGCCGAAGATCGGGCCGCCGATATCCCAGTTCGATGATGAGAAGGCATCGTTGTGGTTGACGAGATAGGCCCCGCCCGGCAGAGAGACGGAGGCCCAGGTCACGCCACCGTCGGGGCTGTAGAGGAATCCGGAGCCTGAAGCGACGAGGATCCGAAAGGTGCCGTCTTCATCCTCCCGCGCAGCGACGATGCCAAGACGCGCTGGCGTGCCGCCGGGGGTGATGTCGCGCGGCGACTCCAGGCCCTGGGAATCGTGCACGACGAGGCGCCAGAGGTATCCGTAGTCGAACTCCGAAGGCCTCACGATGCCGGCTTGTTCCCGCAAAACGACGTGCCGTGCCGCGCGCTTCTGGATCGCCGGGACGGACTGGACGGGCGCGATGGGAGCGTACGAGATGATCCTCGCCGACGCCG
>ERZ724507.937-NODE-937-length-12826-cov-4.646386_pt1 | contig 12826 bp, 10 predicted proteins | sample MGYA00376040_ERZ724507 | MGnify/ENA primary metagenome ERZ724507 (study PRJEB28724, sample SAMN07190883) | activated sludge metagenome | isolation source: activated sludge of sewage treatment plant in Hong Hong | place: Hong Kong | collected 2016-03-17 ...
ATTATGGAAATGCTTGGCCTGGCCGCCCAATTGACGTAATTTGTGTTCCTTTTTCTGGCAACCCGATTTGTCCGCCAATTCTAACCCCTGGTGCTTGCGATATCAACGTCTCATCCACCCTCGAAACATAATCCGAAACAGGTCTTTGGTTTTTGCGACTGGTTACACGGCAGCGTGTGTCGTGTAGACGCTTGGTTTTCAATTAATTGCAAATCCGGGCAAGCAAATGAACATATAACAAACACAAAATAACAGCACCTGGTCATGAATGCCGTGGACTTCAAAGAAAATCATCTGGATGAAATTGTGCCGCGTTGGTTTGCGGTATATACCAGGTACAAGCGGGAGAAAGTGGTGTTGAAACGGCTACAGGAAAAAGGCATACAGGCGTACTTGCCTGTTCAACGGCTCACGAGGCGATATGATCGAAAAGTACGAGATGTTGAACTCCCCCTGATCAGTTGCTATATTTTCACCCGGATCACCAGAAAAAACTACGTGCCCGTCCTGGATACCCCCGATGTCCTGCATTTTGTCCAGTTTTCGAACAACCTGATCGCTATTCCCGAAAGGGAAATCCTGTTGTTGCAGCGGGTCACCGGAGGACAGGCGGAACTTGAAATAGAACAACCGCCTACAGCATTGCTCGGTACGCTTACGACCGGCGACGAGGTGGAGATTGTCGGGGGAAGGCTGACCGGGGTAAGAGGTATCCTGCTGGAGAAGAACGGAAAGGCCAACTTTCTGATCGAACTCCGGAATATCGGTTTCTCGCTCCACCTGCAGGTTGAACCGTCATTGTTGAGGCGTGTGGGCGTGCGGAACAGGTAGACGGTGGACGGTGGATGATGGCCGGATACGCCGGCAACTTGAAAGCAATTTATACGCCCGGCCGGAGGCTTCCGGCAATATTTTGATGCATAACGGTTTGAACGATAACATTTTAAACAATCCGGGATCAAGTCTTTTGCGACTTATCATCGGCGAAGCCATACCTTTGCATGGGTAACATTGAAGCAACCAGTACTTTAACACTTAATTATCGAATGAAAAATTTCGCTCTCCTCGGTGCGGCTGGCTATGTGGCGCCCCGCCATATGCAAGCTATTCAGGAAACCAGCAATTGTCTCATGGCTGCGGTTGACAAAACCGACAACGTTGGCGTCATCGACCGTTATTTTCCCGAAGCGGCCTTCTTTACTGAATTTGAACGTTTTGACCGCCATATTCATAAATTGAACAGGGAAGGTGTGGACATCCATTACATATCCGTGTGTTCACCGAATTACCTGCACGACGCCCATATCCGTTTCGGCCTGCGTATCGGCGCCAATGTGATCTGTGAAAAGCCCCTTGTATTGAATCCCTGGAATATCGATGCCCTTATGGACATGGAACAGGAAAGCGGGCGGAAAGTAAATACCATCCTGCAACTCCGGCTTCACCCGGCGCTGCTGGCCTTGAAGGAAAAGGTGGAGCAGTCGCCGGCCGACCAGGTATTCGACGTGGATGTCACCTATATTACGGCACGGGGCAACTGGTACTACACGAGCTGGAAAGGCAGCATGGAAAAGTCGGGCGGCATTGCCACCAATATCGGCATCCACTTTTTCGATGTGCTGACCTGGATATTCGGCGATGTAAAAGAAAACATTGTGCACCTGCACACCCACGACCGGGCCGCCGGCTACCTCGAGCTGCAAAAAGCCCGGGTAAAATGGTTTTTGAGCATCAACTACGATACGATTCCCCATGAGGCCAAACTCAAGGGCAGCCGTACCTTCCGCTCTTTTACCGTCGACGGCGAACAGATCGAATTCAGCGAGGGCTTCACCAACCTGCACACAGAAAGTTATCGCAACATACTCAACGGCTACGGTTTTGGTCTCGAGGATGCTGCCACTGCCGTAGAGATCACCTACAATATCCGGAATACGAAGCCTATCGGTATAGCCGATAACAGCCATCCGCTGGTATCGCTGCCCCAAAGCCCGCACCCTTTCGAGCGGGAAGAAATGGTTGAATTTTTCTGACCACGATATTTTTTTGTTTTACTCCCCCCTTCCAAAACATCCCAAATATGAAAAACTCGATTTATGCACATCAGTATCCTACACAAACTGCTTCAGGGCCGTCACAATTACTGAAAAACTTGTTACTGCCCTTCTTCTCATCGAACAGCCCGCAAATCGGGCAACAACTCCAGGTAGACATGCATGCGCACTGGCTACCGGGAGTTGACGATGGCGCACAATCTGACCGTGAAGGACTTGAAATGATCCGGGGCCTTGCCGCGCTTGGTTACCGGAAACTTATTGCCACGCCGCACATCAAAACCCAGTACGAGAATACCCCTGCAATGCTGAAGGAGTTCTACGACCGCTTCATGAAAGTGGTGCGGAAGGCCGGCATCGACATGGAGTTCGGCCTCGCTGCGGAATACATGCTCGACGAGGGTTTTGAGGCGCATCTGAAATCCGGCCCCCTGCTTACCCTGAAAGAAAATTACGTCCTGGTCGAACTGTCGCACCACAACATTCAGATACTCCCTGCCCTGCAAAAAACCTTATTCCAGATCCAGTTGGCGGGCTACAAACCCGTCATGGCTCATCCCGAACGCTACGGTTATTATTTTGAAAATTTCAAAACGATTGAAGGCCTGAAAGATGCAGGATGCCTTTTTCAACTCAACGCCATGTCGCTGGCAGGGTACGAGGGAAAAGAGGTAACAAAACGGGCACGCAAATTGCTAGACCAGGAATGGTATGAATTTGTGGGCACCGATTTGCACACCCCCCGGCAACTCAACTACTTCAACAAGTTGGCGCTGTCCCAGCAATTTCAGAACCGCGATCTCTAACTTTAACCGTAACTCTCCCAGTTCCGAAAAAAATTGTAATCATGAATCAGAAATACCTTTTGCAGGTAATTCTCAGCTTTTGCTGTTTTGCCGCACTACAAAGTTGCGGAAGTGTCAAGCATGAAGAAATGATCATGCTGAAAGATGTTCAAAACCAGGTGGCCGCGATCAACAACCAGCCGGCCCTGAGAATCCAGCCCGATGATATCCTGAGCATTCAGGTATCGAGCCGCAATCCGGAGACCGTGACGGCCTTCCAGTTAAAAAAAGAAGAAACAACGGCTTCTTCCGGCGAACGGGCACTCGGCATCCAGGAAGGCTACCGGGTCGACGAACTCGGCGATATCTACCTGCCTTTTGTGGGCAAGGTACACGCAGCCGGAAAAACCGTGCTCGACCTGCGACAGGAGATCAATACCAAACTGGCCGCCTTTTTTCAGGATGCGCTGGTGCAGGTGCGGTTTTTGAACTTCCGGGTGACACTGATCGGCGAGGTCACACGACCCAATGCTTATATCATCCCGAACGAACGCCTCAATATTCTCGAAGCCCTCGGCATGGCGGGTGATTTCACCCCTTATGCGCGTCGTAATTCCGTGATGATCATGCGCGAACGCAACCAGAAACGGGAGTTCGTCCGGCTCAACACGCAGGATACCTCCCTGTTCCATTCGCCTTATTTTTACCTGAGCCCTAACGATATCGTGTACGTCGAACCGCTCAAGGCCAAACAATATGCCACGCAGGGCGACTTCCTGTCGAGGTATTCTTCAATCCTGTTCCCCCTTGTTACACTGGCAACCTTCGTATTGGGGCTGTCGATTAAATGAGTGGTCTGTTATTTTCCACTCGAAGTATTTTTAAAAACTGCCTGACGGTAAGCCGTCAGCCTGAATCAACGCGCAATTTTCTCACTTCTTCAATCCTAATCCGTGAAAGAAGATCGCATTAATATTAAGCAATTACTGAGCGTAGCGCTCAAATACTGGTACTTGTATGCCCTTATCTTCCCAATGGCGCTGGGTCTGGCATACCTGTACCTCCGGATCACGCCTAAAAAATACGAGGCGACCGCCATGCTCCTCATCAAAGACGAGGAGAAGTCGGGGCAAATCGTCGAAGAAGCCATCTTTGACGAACTGGGCGTACTCGGTAAAAAGAAAAAAAGTCTCGAGAATGAGGTACTGATCCTCAAATCGACGCCCATTATGGAGCACGTCGTGCAAAACCTCGAACTTCAGTACGAATACTTCAACCTGGAGTTCCTGAAAAAACGCGACCTCTACAAGAACTCGCCGATCCACGTGGTGGACTGGAAGCCCAACAGCGATAACGCCGTTGTAGATGCCAAGATCGATATTCAAAACAACGGCACCTATTTGCTTACGGAGGAAGACAAACGGCAGTACCAGGGCGAATTTGGCAAGGAATTGCGCCTGCCGGCGGGCAAACTTACCCTGTCGTACAGCCGCGGGAAAGACATTCCCGGGGCGGTAGGCCTGGTCATTTCGCCGCCCAAGGAAAAGGCGAAAGCATTGCTCGATGCCCTGGACGTAAGTGCCGTCGGCGAACTGTCCAGTACCGTCACCATGACGTACAAGGACGTTGATCCACAACGCGCCGAGGCAGTGCTCACCGAACTCATGGCCCTGTACAACCAGCAATCCATCGATGAAAAGAACTCTGTATTCGAGAACAGTCTTGATTTGTTGAACGAGCGGATCAAACTGATTTCCAGGGAATTGGCCGATGCGGAACAAAATGTGGAAACATACCGCCGCCGGTTCAACATGGTGGAAATGAGCGCGGAGGGCGGATTGCTGCTGAAAGAACTGGCGGATTACAACCGCGAGATTTCCGGCACCGACATACAACTGGAAATACTGAGTTCGATCGAGAGTTTTCTCGAACGGAACAAAGACAACTTCGAGTTTGTCCCGACCAATATCAATATCAACAACCTGACACTGACCAGTCAGATCGAGAATTTCAACGAACTGCTGCGGCAGCGGGAGCGCCAGAAAAATGTGTACGGCGCGTCGCACCCCGATATTGTGCTGACGGAAAAGCAGATCAAAAACCTGCGCCAAACGATCATCGACAACATCCGCTCCATCCGCACAGACGTGCAGATCGGCAGAAATGCCAAACGCGAGATGAGCTCCAACATCGAGAACCGCATGGCAAGCCTGCCCACCCGGGAACGTGAACTCCTCGACAAGGAGCGCAAAAAAGACCTCACCGAGAACATTTACGTTTACCTGCTCCAGAAAAGGGAACAGTCGGCCATTTCGCTGGCCAGTACCACGGCGACAGGCAGGGTGATCGAGCCGGCAGAATCGTCGGACCCGGTAAGTCCCAAGGTCGCCCAGATCATGCTGATCGCTCTTTTCCTGGGACTAGCGCTTCCCTCCGGTCTTGCGTTTATGGCGGAAAGTATGAACGATAAAATCCAGAACGAGGAAGATATTCAGCGCATTACCTCTGCAACCGTAGCCGGGGTCCTGGCCTCCAGCCGCAAAAAATCGCGCCTGGTCGTCAAGGAAAACAGCACTTCAGCCGCTGCAGAGATGTTCAGGCTGCTGCGCGCCAACCTGGCCTATATACTGCCGGGGAAAGACCTCAAGTCGCTGCTTGTCACTTCCGGCGTGCCGGGCGAAGGCAAATCGTTTATCGCCCTCAACCTCGGCGTAACCCAGGCACTTGCCGGTAAAAAGGTCGTGTTGCTGGAACTGGACCTGCGCAAGCCGAGCCAGGAGTTCGAAGACCTGGAATCTACCGACGACGGTGTGGTCAACTACCTGATCGATCCTTCCCTGACTCCGGAAATGATCATTCAGAACACCGGCCTGCACCTCAATTTCGATGTGGTCCGCTGCGGCGCCAAACCGCCGAACCCCGGCGAACTGATCCTGTCGCCACGCCTGCGCGAACTGGTAACCTATCTGAAGAGCAAATACGACTTTGTCATACTCGACACCCCTCCTGTGGGCGTTGTGGCCGATGCCCTCCAGGTCAAGGATATGGCTGATGCAACCATGTACGTGGTGCGCGCCGGTTATACCCGCAAAGCGGACTTCCAGACCATCAACGACATTATTCAGAAAGATAAACTGCCCAAGCCGTTTATCGTGCTGAACGCCGTTAAACTGAACAAGAGAGGCTACGGAAGCGGATACTATTCGTCGTATTACGGCGACGAAAACTGAACGACACCCCCCGCTATCGAACCAAGCATTATTGAGAACACTTTAAGGCCTCGGGCTGTATTATGTCATTGAAGCAACGCACGATCCGTGGATTGTCATGGGCGTTTATCGATCGTTTTGCCAACCAGATTTCCCAGTTTATTTTCGGCATCATACTGGCGCGGCTGCTGTCGCCTGCCGAGTACGGACTGATCGGGATGCTGGCGATATTTTTCGAAATCGCCGACACCTTTGTCGTTGCGGGCTTCAGTGAGGCACTTATCCGGAAAAAAGACCCGACAGTTGCGGATTACTCCACGATCTTCCTGGTCAATGTATTCACCGGAATATTTTTTTACAGCCTCATGTATTTGTCGGCGCCCGGGATCAGCTGGTTCTTCAACGAACCCCGGCTGATCCCGATCATCGGCGTGCTGGGCATTACGGTAGTCATCAATGCCTTCGGGATGGTGGCGCGGGTGCCCCTCACCAAGAACCTCGACTTCAAGTCGCTTGCGGCCATTTCCGTCATTTCAAACATTGTGTCGGGCGCAGTCGCCATTACCCTGGCGTTCAAGGGCTACGGCGTCTGGAGCCTCGTGTGGCGCAACATCATGCAAAGCCTGCTGACAACCATTCTGGTGTTTTTCATCAGCCGGCCGCCGCTGAGGTTCATGTTCAGTTATGCTTCTTTCAGGGAAATATTCGGCTTTGGCTCAAAACTGCTGGCCTCCCGCCTGTTCCTGGAAGCGTACAACAACATCTATTACATCCTGATCGGCAAGTTTTTCAGCGCCCGCGACCTGGGCCTTTACACCCGGGCCAACGGTTACAAGGACATGTTTTCCCGGACGCTGCACAATGTGATACAGTCCGTGAGTTTTCCTGCCCTGGCAGAAATAAAAGACAACGACGAACGCCTCCGGAACGCCTATCGCAGGCTGGTCCAGTCGACCACCTACCTTACCGCGATCCTGATGTTCGGGCTGGCCGCTACGGCCAACAACTTTATCCTGGGACTGATCGGTCCGAAATGGGCCGAATCTATCCCCTACCTGCAACTGCTGAGTATGATCGGGCTTTTTTACCCCCTTCATTATATCAACCTGAATATCCTGGTCATAAAAGGCCATTCCGGCTTGCATTTTCGGCTGGAGGTATTGACCAAGTTGATCGCATTGCCGGCTGTCGCCGTCGGCCTGCTGTACGGGATAAAGGCCATGATCATCTGTATGATCTTTACCTGGGTGCTGGATTACCTCATCACGGCCTCCCGCTCCGGCAAACTGATCGATTACCCGCTCGGCGAGCAAATCCGCGACATCCTGCCCTCCTTCCTGTTCGCGGCATGTATGGGTGTATTCCTGTTCGGAATAGGACAGGTGATTACGCTTCCGGCGCTGCTGACCTTGTTAATTCAGGGCATCCTGGCTCTTGGTTTCATCCTGTTCTTTTCCAATCTGTTCAAAATCAAACCATTTCTGGAGATCAGGGAGATCGTCCTCAGCAAATTTTCCAAAAAAACTGCTCTTGCAAACTAAATTGAAACACTTCTAATATGAATGAACTCGTCTCCTGTGTCGTACCCACCTACAACCGGGCAAATTTTTTGAAAGACGCGATTGAAAGTTCCCTCGGGCAAACCTATCCGCATTGGGAAATGGTGATTGTCGACGATAAATCGACCGACAACACAGCCGAGGTAGCACTGGAATATGCAGCGCGCGACCCCCGGATCAGGTATTTCCTGAATCCCGAAAAAGGCGTGAGCTCCGCGCGGAACTACGGCATCCAAATGGCACAGGGGAAGTATATCGCTTTCCTCGACGACGACGATATCAGTCTGCCCCACCGCTTCGAATCGCAGTTGAAAGCCATGATCAAATCCGGCAACGGCTTTCTGGTCTCGGGTTTTCAGTCGAAAGACAAAGCGACCGGCCAGGTACTCGAAGAGCAAAAACTCGAATTGAAGGCGACCTGCACCGGCTTCCCTTCGCGCTGGATGATCAGGAAAGACCTGCTGGAAAAGTCGGGCGGCTTCGATCAGGCGGCTGCGCCGCTGGAAGATATCGAACTGAGCAGCCGGCTGGCGGCATTCGAGACCTTTGCCCTGCACGACGACATCGTGGCCGTCACCTTCCCTACCGAGGGCTCGGCCAGCAGCGCTACGGAGAAAAAAGTACGGGCGCGACTGGTGCTGCTGGAGCGTTCACAGAACCTGTTTTCGCCCATGGAAGCGGCCTGGTGGCAGTTTTCAGCGGCAACGGACTATTACATGCTCGGCCAGAAAGACAAAGCGCTGGAATACCTGAAAAAAGCGGCTGCCGGCGACAAACGGGGCATCTACGGGTTCGCCTATCAGTACTTCAGGATTGCCAAAAGCCTTGGCGGCCCCTTCAAAAGAGTTAACATGAAGGTATTGTCCGTTTTGAGAGAGTTTAATTTACCCATGCTTGTCGAGCATCCGATCATTAGCAATGGCTGAATCACTCAGAGACAGATCACTTACAGGGTTTTTGTGGGTGCTGGTAGATAAAGTCGGCAGCAGTCTGGCCAATTTTATCGTCACCATTATCCTTGCCCGGCTACTCGCGCCGGCCGACTTCGGCCTGGTTGCGATGGTCATGGTGTTCTTTGAGATATCTTCTTCATTCATTCAAAGTGGAATCGGATTCGCACTTGTTCGGGAAAAAACAATCACCGAACTGGACAAGTCCACCGTGTTCATTTTCAATCTTGTCACCGCGCTGGTGTTTTACGGCCTGCTGTATTTAGCAGCGCCCTATATCGCCCGTTTTTTCTTTCTTTTGGTGCTGACCGCGATTGTCAGGATAATGGGCATTAATCTGATTATCAGCGCTCTGGCAATTATTCAACACGCCGTCCTGACGCAGCAGATCGACTTCCGGGTACAGACGAAGGTGCGCATGGGAGCGGTGCTGGCATCGGGTATCTGCGCCGTAGCAATGGCCCTGAACGGCTGGGGCGTGTGGAGCCTGATCGCGCGGATCGGCGTTATGGAGCTGATAACGACCGTATTGTTCTGGGTGATCAACCCCTGGCGGCTCACGCTGCGTTTCAGCACCAGTTCGTTCAGAAGGCTGTTCGGGTTTGGCTCGGTCATCCTGGCGGAGGCCCTGATCGACAAGGTGTTCAGGCACCTGCTTCAGATCCTGATCGGCAAGTTCTATTCGGCCGCCACACTGGGCTTTTTTACGCAGGCCAACAATTTCTGCAACATGGCCTCCAACAGTTTCCTGCAGGCGATCCAGAAGGTGACCTATCCCGTTCTGGCCCGGTTGCAGGACGACAAGGTCAAACTCAAGGACGGCTACCGCCAGCTGATCGGTGTGAGTTCGTTCATCATTATCCCGGTCATGGCGCTTATGGGCGTACTGGCCGAACCGCTCATCGTATCGCTGGCCGGCGAAAAGTGGCTGCCCTCCGTTCCGTTGCTCCGGCTGCTGTGTCTGGGAGGCGCCATATATCACCTGAATGCCATCAACCTCGATGTTTTGCTGGTACTGGGAAGAGTCGACCTGAGCCTGAAACTTGAGGTCATAAAAAAAGTGATTCTGGCCGTTGCGCTCATTATTGGAATACAATTTGGTATATACGGTATGGTGATAGGCCAGGTGGCAGCCACCTACATCGCCTTGTTCATTAACACCTACTACTCCGACCTGTTGCTCCGGTATGCTTTGGCCGAGCAGATGAAAGACGTAGCGCCGACTGTATTGTTTAGTCTGGGCACCGGCGCAGTGGTTTTCATCCTTTTGCAACACACCAACACGGCAGCCCTGTATCAGTTGTTGTGGGCGCCTGTTGTAGGAACGGGCATCTATCTGACGCTTCATCACTGGGCAAAAACCCGGGAAATGGCCCTCATAAAAACCTTTATCATCCCGAAAACCATAGGATTCTTTACCCCTAAACTGTAGTATTCAATCATCGATAAAATCGCCAACCAAAGCATGAAAATCGCAGTAACCGGCGCGACCGGATTTTTAGGCAAACGTGTCGTCAAGAAATTGAAAGAGCAGGGGAAAGACCCTGTCATTACCTCCCTTAGCCTCGGCGTTGACCTGCGCGACTACCAGCAGACCATTGACTTTTTTCAGAAGCACAAACCCGATATGCTGCTCAACTGCGCCTCTTTTGTAGGCGGCATTCAGTTCGGCTACAAATACCCGGTCGATCTTTTTGAAAATAACCTGCTCATGAATGTGAACCTGCTCAAAGCGGCGCGTGAATCGGGCATCAAACGGATCGTCAACCCCATTTCCAACTGTGTATATCCCGCCAAAGCCACTTTATTCAAGGAAGAGGAGATATGGGACGGCCCGATGCACGAGTCAGTACTGGTGTATGGCTTTGTCAGAAAAGCATTTTGGGTCGGGTCGTGGGCCAACCACCGCCAATATGGCCTGGATATTGTAAATATAGTACTGTCGAACATGTACGGCCCCGAAGATCACTTTGAGGAAGAGCGTTCGCACGCCCTGGGCGCCCTGATCATGAAGTTTGTAGAAGCCAAAAGAAAGGACCTGCCCTTCGTGAATGTCTGGGGCTCGGGCAAACCCGTCAGGGAATGGATGCACGTCGACGACGGCGCCGAATCCATGATCCGCAGCATGGATATGCCGCCGACCGAAGATTTTGTCAATATCGGTATCGGCCAGGGCATTTCCGTCATTGAGATGTGCGAACTCATCAGGGAACTGAGCGGATACAAGGGAGAAATAAAACTCGACCCGACCAAACCCGACGGCGCCGCCTTCAAAACAGTCGACGGTACCAGAGGAGCACAACTACTCGGCTGGAAACCCTCCGTACCCTTCCGGGATGGCGTTGCACAGACCATTAAATGGTATGAAGAAAATCACTGATTATCAGAACAATATGTTTATTCACTACAAAATTGCCACTACCTGATGACGACGATTCAAAGCGCACCACTTGCGATCAACGGCGGAGATCCCGTTACAAAGAACCCTGTTCTTATTCATAAGCCCATGATCACCGACGAAGACATTCGGGCGGTGACGGAAGCCATGCAGTCTACCTTCGTCAGCGGAGACGGGCCTGCCTGCCGCGAATTTGAAAAACAAATGGCGGCTTACCTGGGTGTGAAACACGTATTGTTCCTCAACTCCTGCACCACGGCCCTCGATCTGGCTTTTATGATCAAGGATTTTCCGGCAGACAGCGAGGTGATCGTGCCCAATTTCACCTATACCAGCACGGCGCTGGGCCCGATTCTCAACAACCTGAAAGTTGTGCTGGCCGACGTAAGACCCGACAACGGCAACCTCGACGTGGCAAAACTGGAGTCGTACATCACGGCTAAAACCGTGGCCATCTGTCCTGTCGACTACGCCGGCAACCCGGCTGAAATGGACGAGATCAACGCCATCGCCCGCAAACACGGCCTCTATGTGGTGCAGGATTCGGCGCAGTCCATCGGGTCAAAATACAAGGGACGCTACACCGGCAACCAGGCGGATGTCAGCACCTTTTCCTTCCACGGCACCAAAAACATGACCACAGGCGAAGGCGGCGCCATTGTCACCGACAACGACGCTTTGGCCGACCGGATCAAGGTGATGCGGGAAAAGGGTACCGACAAATACTCTTTCCTTACCGACAACGTGACCCGCGGTTACTACGAGTACGTGGACAAGGGCAACAGTTATGTTCAGTCGAATATCAATGGCGCGATGGGTGTTACCCAACTCGCCAGACTGGAAAAGATGAACGCCTTGCGGCGCGAGATTGCCACCTTTTACCTCCGTGAACTCTCGGGCATTGAAAACCTCGACTTTCTGCAGGTCACCGAAGGCGCCGACACCAACTGGCACCTGTTCGGCATACTGGTACCGGCCGAGAAAAAATACTGGATCATGGATGCCCTGCGCGCAGAAGGCGTACTTTCCAATGTTCACTACACGCCGCTGCACCGCAACAAGTATTTCAAACAATACGGCACCGATGCCGACTTCCCAGGGTCCATGGAATTCTTCAACAGACTGCTGCGGATACCGATTTACCCGTCGCTCACCCACCACGAGCGGGAGCAGGTAGTGGAAGCGGTCAGAAAGGTATTTGCTCATCTCTGAATCCTTTAATACCCTTGAAATGAAAGTTTTACTCCTGGTGCCGAAGCGATATGGGTTTCACCATACCTTCAAAGAGTTGTTCACCCACATGGGCGGCGAGATTCAGACGATTGACTATCACCACCTTGTGAAGGGCTGGCAGGAAAAGGTCAATACCCAGATGTACCGGTTGCCCGACAAGTACCGGCTGAAGTGGGAAGGCTACTACTACGAGCGCATCAACAGGTTCTACAGGCAGGAATACGACCGCCTCAAGCCCGATCTGGTGTTTATTTACAACAATGAACTGATGGTTCCCGAAACCATCCAGCATTTCAAAAGGGGCGGTTCGAAAGTGGCGTTCTTTCTGGGCGATTGCCCTTATTACACCCCTACGAGCCGGCATTTCATGCCTATTCTGTTTCACGCCGACGCCATTTATACGTACGATTCTTTCTGGGTGGAGGCGTTAAAAAAACTGGGCATCAAAAACATCCATTATTTTTATCCCAACCTGCCGGTCCACCAGCATTTTGAAAAGCAACTGACGCCGGAGCGGCACAATGAACTGAAATCCGAAGTGTTGTATGTGGGTATGTGCTACAAGACGAACTGGGGGATAAAAAAGTCGAAGTTTTTGAGTTGTTTTACCGAGTTTGACCTGCAGATCCACGGCGATC
>ERZ724507.938-NODE-938-length-12825-cov-7.086296_pt1 | contig 12825 bp, 11 predicted proteins | sample MGYA00376040_ERZ724507 | MGnify/ENA primary metagenome ERZ724507 (study PRJEB28724, sample SAMN07190883) | activated sludge metagenome | isolation source: activated sludge of sewage treatment plant in Hong Hong | place: Hong Kong | collected 2016-03-17 ...
TATCGCTTTTCGCCTATGTTTTTATCGCTTTTCGCCTATGTTTTTATCGCTTTTCCCTATGTTTTTATCGCTTTTCCCTATGTTTTTATCGCTTTTCATTTCGCAAAGCCTTGCTGTGTAAGGCTTTGCGAGGGGTCTATAACAAGAACAAAAACAAAAGCAATAAAAAACAACAAACATTGTTTTGTTTTTTTTAAAAGCAAAAAAAGAGGTAATTACAACGATAGCTGCTAAAAAATATCTACCAATAGACCCAAAATCCAACGAGATGACAAAAAACGGCTCAAAACCCTATCTTTGGCATAGGTTTTTGGTATTGATGGGTTATTTATCTGTGGTTCTAAAGTTTATGGGCTTTGTTTACGAGGTTTTTTAGAGAATTTGATACTTAAAAAGCAAAAGCGGTTGATAAGGGGCGATTTTGAAGGATTTCTTCGGCCAGATGGTATCTCGCATCGTCTTTCAGTGTTTTGAATGCTCAAGGCAAACCATTTCGTAGATGGTTTTTGTGATATTTAATCTAAAAAAGTTGAAAATTAATGAAAAGTTAATTTTTTAGATGTTTGCAAGCGTTGATAATGCCAATTAAACGCTATCTAAGGCACGCTAACGCGATTATTTTTGAATTTATGAGGTTAGGTATGGCTTGTTACTAATTTACGCTTTTGGCGCGATTTTAAAGGGGGTGTCGTATTGAAGCCTCCCTTTAAAATTTGATTTGTAGGGTTTCGGTATTGGAAACCCTGATTTAAACCGCTGTTTTTTTGGGGCGACCGCCGAGTTTTCCGTTGTTTCTTGATGCGGAGGCTTTGGCTTGTGAGCGAGACGAGCCGCCTAATTTACCTAAACCCGAAGCCATCCAGTGAGGTGAGCCAAATACACTGTCCAACAGGCTTGGAATATACAAGTCTGCATCAAGTGTCGGAAAATGCAACCCTAGTCCTGTGGGACTAATCTCAATATCCATCAAGTCGGCAGGTTTCGCTTCGCTTAATCCTTCAACGATGTGAGGAGGAAAGGCGAGTTCTAAGCCTGAGCTAAGGCTTATCACGATGCGTGCCATGCGACGATCATAACGTGCGGCTATGGCGTGAGGGGTTGCGTTTAATGTGGCTTGCATCCGAGTTTCTGCGGTGCGTACCTCGGTATCAGTAATCATGATGAATTGTCCTCCAAGCAGGGCATAAAACACCCTGTTCTGTCTTGAGTCGTTCGGCAATCTGATTTAATTCACGGGTCGAAAAGCCAAAACTTTCCCGTAACTCTAGCTGACCCTCTGGACAGTTTAAATTAAAAACAGCTTCACAGCCTGCGCCGATAACGTGGACGTGTGCTGGGCGGTGGTCATTGGGATAGACCACCGCCCGAAGGCCGTTGAAACGTAAAATGGTCGGCATTTTTAACCCATTCGCTTAGGTTTTAAGAAGTATATACGCTAAGGTATTTTAAGCAAGGGGCTAAGCCAAAACCGCCGAAAGTTCCGATGGTTAATGTCGCTGAACGTCACAAAAACAATGTAAAAATACGCACTTCAAGAGATGGAATTTAGAACACGTTATGTTTTTGGTGATTCTTGCTGTGTTTGCTACACTGTGTTCACTTTTTTGGCTAAAGAACACGACTGAACTCACTATGTCCTCTACTAAATTCAATATTAAAGATGCGGCTAAGCTGTATGGTATGTCACGCAATACTATCTATAAAGCCTTACAGGAAGGGCGTTTAAGTAAAAATATGGATGGTATGTTGGAGTTTGTGGAGCTGTTAAGGGTCTTTGGTGAACCTGCGACTAAACACACAAAAGACACGGGTGAAAACAGTATTGAGAACATGGTTGCACAGGAGGAAACACAACAAGAACAAGCGTTTATACTGGAAAGTAAATCCCAAGCATTAAGTTATGCTCAACGAGAGATTGATTCGTTGCGTGTGCAGCTTGAGGATGCGAAGTTGCGTGAGGGGTTTTATCAGTCGCAACTTCAATCACTGGCGGAAACCGTTAAAAAATTGGAACCGCCAAAGGCCGAAGAGAGGAAGGAGCCAGTGAGGGCTGTAGAAGAGGCGGCCATCATTGAGCGAAAAAGCCATTTAGCCCAATATGGCGTTCATTATGTTATTGGGCTGTTGATTGTGATCATTATTGCAATGTCGAGCTATATGGTATTTTTTGCTCAATAGGCTGGATACATTACTTGGTTTCTGTACTGACCCATAATTGCGCGTTTTCTAGGGTAATGTTTAATGTGTTGGCGATAAAGTCTATAGCTAGTCCATTTTTATACATGGCGAGGGCTGCTGTTTGTAAACCCTCTAAACGGCCTTCATCTCGTGCGGTATCGGTGACGTTTTTTAAGTCTCGATAATATTTCAGGCTGTCTTCATAGGCTTGACGCTCTATGGGCGTGAAGCGAGCGACTTTAGCAGCATCAAACAATTTAATGAAAATAGATTCTTGGAGTACGGCTGGGATTTCTGCAAGTTCATGTAGGTGTCGAAATACATAAAACCATTTATCTTGCAGGGTGTTTAATTCGGCCAAGGTTTTTTTGAAATGAGGCAGGGTGATGTAAATAAACGTCAATTTGTCGTAAAAAACACGGTTTTGCTGATTTTTAAGCTGAATGTTATGGACGACTTCTTTGTCATGGTTAAGTTCGTCTTCTTCAAACACAAAATCTAAGATGCCTACGGTGTAAACGGCTGATAATTTAAAGTCCCAGTCACCTTTAATTGATTGTTCTTGAATTGGAAACGTGGAGTAGTAAAGGCTTCTATCCTTAAAATAGTTCTGTTTGGCTTTTTGTAGTTCGACAATAAAGCGTTCACCTGTGCTGCTCATGCAGTTCAAATCAAAGATGGCTTTGCGATCTAAGGCGGTGAAGCCTTGATATTCATTCTTAGTGTACTGTAAGTCGTGAATTTGATGCTTTTGCGGCAATAAGGTATTTAAAAAGCTAATCAACAGCTCTTTGTTGGGTTCTTCACCGAATAAGCGTTTAAAGCCAAAGTCGGTAAATGGGTTAACAAAGGTGTCAAACATGATGCGCTGATTGCCTAGCAAGTGGTGGGATGATTGAGTGTAGCATAAGCGATATTTGATTTTGTGGTAGGTGGTGTAATCCCTAAACCGCGAAAACTTTAACTTTTTGTATTCATTAGACTTTTTATTTTAAAGATTGAACTGCCAAAACCATTGAAAATAGCAACTAATGAAAACCGTTTGCGTTACATTGTCTGGGTGACGGGTAATGTGACTGTTTTTTTGCGATTTACGACCATATTTTTGATGTCACACAAACGAACGTATATGTGACAGGTATGACATGCTAATCGGCTACATGCGGGTATCGAAGGCGGATGGCTCCCAGGCCACTGACTTGCAGCGCGACGCGCTGATCGCCGCCGATGTCGACCCGGCGCATCTTTACGAAGACCAGGCATCCGGCAAGCGCGAGGATCGTCCCGGCTTGGCGAGCTGTTTGAAGGCGTTGCGTTCAGGGGATACCTTGGTCGTATGGAAGCTCGACCGGCTCGGGCGCGACCTTCGGCACCTGATCAACACCGTGCACGATCTGACTGGGCGTGGCGTCGGTCTCAAGGTGCTGAGCGGCCACGGTGCGGCCATCGACACGACGACCGCTGCTGGCAAACTGGTCTTCGGCATCTTCGCCGCACTGGCCGAATTCGAGCGCGAGCTGATCGCAGAGCGCACAGTAGCGGGCTTGGCCTCGGCGCGGGCGCGCGGTAGGAAAGGTGGTCGGCCTTTCAAGATGACCGCCGCCAAGCTGCGCCTGGCGATGGCGGCAATGGGGCAGACTGAAACTAAGGTCGGCGACCTGTGCCAAGAGCTCGGCATCACGCGACAGACCTTGTACCGGCATATTTCTCCCAAGGGGGAATTGCGCGCAGATGGAATACGACTGCTGTCCAAGATGTAAAAGAAAAACTGGCCTCTACATGGTCAGCACGGATTCGAGGATGACGGCGCTCATCGCGGCATCAATTCACCTATTCACGCCGTCAAATCAGCTTTTTTGTACTGCCATTTGACGCGATGACCGCGAATTGATCGTAAAAACCACCACAATGATGAATAACACAGCGAATTGCGCTGAGAGTGTTTGCCACGACGGATAGATGCCCAGCAGATCAATGCGTGGGATCGATATTGGGCTGGTATGCAATAACCCTGCTTCTTGCAGACCTGCGATGCCCTTGCCTGCCAAGACCACGGCAAGTATGGCCACCAGCAGTGAGCTGGCAGCGAAGAACTGGCCAATCGGCAGGCGCGCACTGGTGCGCAGCAGCACGACTGCCAGCAGGGCCAGGATTCCCATGCCAGTGCCCAAGCCCGCCAGCAGGGGCCAGCCATTTCCTTCTGTCCAGAGCGCTGCGTAGAACAGCACCGTCTCGAACACCTCACGGTAGACGGCGACGAAGGCCAGCGAAAACAAGAACCATGCCGTGCGCTTGTTGAGCGCCGAAGACAGCTTTTCCTTGAGGTAGACCTGCCAACGACCGGCAACGCTCTTCTGGTGCATCCACATGCCCACACCCAGCAAGACCACGGCGGCAAAGAGTGACGAAAAGCCTTCCGTTAGCTCCCGGCTTGCCCCACTGACGCCGACCAAGTAAGTTGCCACTGCCCATGTAATGCCGCCTGCGGCCAGCGCGGATGCCCAGCCTGCATGCACGTAGATCAATACGTCTTTCCGTTCGGCTTTCTTGAGAAACGCCAGCATGGCAACGACCACCAGCAGGGCTTCCAATCCTTCACGTAGCAAGATGGTTAACGCACCGATGAAGGCCGCCACGGCATCGTCGTCGGAGGGGGCAAGCACCTTGTCCGCTTCATCCAGCAAGCCGCGCAAATGCAGCTCCGCTGTCTGCACATCGGCAGGCGAACCATTGGCTATCAATGCCCGGTAGGACACCATCGCGGCTTCGATCTTCTCGAACAGCGGCCGATTGCGAGTGGCCAACGCCGGTTCGACCGGCTCGAAGCCATCGAGGTAAGCAGACAAGGCTAGCTTGGTCGCACCTGCACGGTCGTCAGCCAGCAATGCCGTCACGCTCTCACTGAGTTTGGCTTTGGCAATCGCGGTGCCCTTCGGACTGCTGATATTCAGCGCGCTCGGATTGGCGCGCAAATAGGCCGTCAGGGCTCTGGCGGAAGGCTCATCCAGCCTGTCCGCCAAGACATGCTCAGATGTTTGCGTCAGCACATCCAGACTGGCGAGCGTCTGGCGAACCTGCGCGTTGGCTTGCCAGAGCTTGGCTCCTTCGTCCTTGTCGCTTTGCGTATAAGGTAGCGTGCCAACAAAGAACGCCAATGCCCATCGGTCTTCATCCGACAACGCGCCAAAGCCCTGCATAGCGGTGCCCTGGACACCGTTGCTGATAATTTGGTGTAGCGCGAATAAGCTGCGCTCGCGCGCCCGCATGTGATCGGCCAGCGCGGTCGGCTTGGGGTTGAGGGATGCCGCTAGGGGGCCATCACCGCGCCCTTGCTGACCGTGACAGGCCGCACACTGGGCCTGAAACAACTGCCCTCCCTTCGCTAAGACCGGCATGGCAGTCGGTGCGACTGGAAACGGGTACGCCTTTTGCACCGCACTGGACAGCGCGTGCGCCAGTTTTGCTACGCTGGCCGGATCGGCTTTGGCAGCTACCGCAGCACGCAAAGCGGTCGCTTGTTGCAACAAGCGACCCTTGTCGGTCTGGTCAGGTAATTCTCCCAGTTGACGTTCGGCTGTCGCTGAAAATTCCTGCATTTCAGCGTACTCCGACGCTTTCAGGACAGCACCGTTGGCGACCGCGCCGCCGTAATCGACGGCGACGTAGTCCAGAAGCTGCCAAATCTGTTTGGCTTTGAGTTCGGTGGTGTCGGCTGCGTAGCTTGGCCCGCCAATCAACGCGCAAGTCGCCAACAGCAAAGTCATCAGCCAGCGATAGGTTGCTCGGCAAGTCATGGAAACTCTCGGATTATATCATTGTGAATGATTATAATTCCCATTTGCACCGGTGTCCACCGCCTTGCCTTGGGTTAGCATCTGCATGATGAGCAAAGCAGCACCCGATGTGATCGCCACATCTGCGAGGTTGAAGGCGGGCCAGTGCACAAGCTGCCAATGGAAGTCGAGGAAATCGACAACCGATCCACGCAGCACACGATCCGCGACATTGCCGAGCGCACCACCAAGGATCAGGCTGTAGCCCATCGCTTCGAGACGTGGCCGTTGCTGGCACAGCATGCGCCCCAGCCAAGCAGAAACAGCCAGACCCAGCGTGATGAAAAAGTAACGTTGCCAGCCACCAGCGTTCGCCAAAAAGCTGAATGCCGCACCCGGATTCAGGACATGAACGAGGTTGAAAAACGGGGTGATTTCGACTTGCTCACCGTAGGCAAACGTGCGGATGATGGCGAACTTCGTGAGCTGATCGGTCATGACAGCACTGGCGGCCACGGTGAACCAGACCCAAGCCGATGTGCGGCGGGCCGATTGCCACACAGGGGCGGCCAACGGCAGCAACCACCCGGCGAGTGCCGTGCAGCTCCATCCCAGCGTCCACCCCGCCAACACATCGGCCGGAAAGTGCATTCCGGCCGCGATGCGCGACCAGCCGACCAATGTGGCGTACAGCATTAAACTGAGACGACCACGGCGGCCCATCAAAGGCCAGAGCGCGCCGACCACCATCGCGGCATAGGTGGCATGCCCGCTGGGCAGGCTGTAGTGAAGCTCTTTGTCCCCGATGACGCGCGCCAGGTCGCCAAGGACGGCAGGCGGGCGTGGAAAGTCGAACCATAGCTTCAAGGCGGTGGCGACCAATAACGCCAGCAAGAAGGCCGCGCTAAAACCAATAAGGCGATGCCGAACGGCCGTACCACGCGCCGGGTTTGTAGCCGATTTCGACCACCACCACAGACCCAACAGCATCAGCGGCGCTGTCCAGTAACTTCCCACGAGGCCAAAGAACCATGCCAGTGGTTTCAGCGTGGCGGGCGTGCCTGTGTTGATGGCTTGAAACAACGCGATGTTCAGGCCACCCCAGTCATAGAGAAAGAGTTTCCAGCTCATCGGCGCAACAACCTCAAGCCGTTGCCGACAACAAGCAAGCTGGCACCCATATCGGCGAACACAGCCATCCACATGGTCGCGTGACCCGTGAAGGTGAGCACCAAAAATACCGCCTTGATGCCAAGGGCCAGCACAATGTTTTGCATCAGCACCTGTGCTGTCGCACGCGACAGGCGCACGAAGGTCGGAATCTTGCGCAGGTCATCGTCCATCAGGGCCACGTCGGCGGTTTCAATAGCGGTATCTGTGCCCGCCGCTCCCATTGCAAAGCCAATGTCCGCACGCGCCAAGGCCGGTGCGTCGTTGATGCCATCACCGACCATGCCAACCTTGCCGTTTCTGGACAATTGCTCCACTTCGCGCAGTTTGTCGTCGGGCAGTTGGTTGCCTTGCGCGCGGTCAATGCCGGCTTGTGCGGCGATGGCCTGTGCCGTGTGGGGGTTATCGCCGGTCAACATCACGGTGTTGATGCCCAGAGCATGCAGCTCGGCGATGGCTCTCTTGCTGCTGTCCTTGATGGTGTCCGCAACGGCGAATAAGCCATGTACCCCTTTTGCGCCCACCAGCATCACGACGGTCTTGCCTGCGGTTTCCAGCGCTGCGATGCGCTGCTCCAGCTCTGGTGTGCACTGCCCCAGCTCTTCCAGCATCCGGTGGTTGCCCAGATGGTAGGTCTCCCCGTCGATTTGGCCTTGCACACCCCGACCGGGCAGCGCGCTGAACTCGGCCACGTCGAGCAAGGCAACCCCATCCCGCTGCGCAGCCTGCGCCACCGCTTTGGATACCGGATGGTCTGAGCGGTCCGCCAGACTGGCAGCGATGCTGCGGCTATCCGAGGCGAGTGCATGACCCCATGCGACAAAATCGGTCTGAGCAGGCTTGCCGTGCGTGATTGTGCCGGTCTTGTCCAGAGCCAGCCAGCGCAGCTTGCGGCCTTCTTCCAGATAGACACCGCCCTTAACGAGAATGCCGTGGCGGGCAGCGGCGGCCAAGCCGCTGACGATGCTGACCGGCGTGGAGATCACCAAGGCGCATGGGCAGGCAACCACCAGCAGAACCAGTGCACGGTAAATCCAGTCCATCCATGCCGCGCCCATGAAAAGCGGGGGCAGCAGTGCGACGGCGATGGCTAGGGCGAACACGAGAGGCGTGTACCAACGGGCGAACTGATCGACAAAACGCTGGGTCGGCGCACGGCTACCTTGTGCAGCCTCTACCGCGTGAATGATGCGGGCCAAAGTGGAGTTGCTGGCCAAGGAGGAAACGCGGTACTCGAAGGAACCGGATTCGTTGATCGTGCCCGCAAACACCGGATCGCCGGGGGACTTCTCGACCGGGAGGCTTTCGCCCGTGATCGGGGCTTGGTTGACCGTGGAGCGTCCGTCTAGCACCTCGCCATCGAGCGCGATGCGCTCACCCGGTCTGACCCGGACTCGGCTGCCAATGGCGATTTGCTTGGCGCTTGCCTCTCGCCAGGTGCCGTCAGGCTGTTGCACCGTGGCCTGCTCCGGGGTCAGGTCGAGCAGTCCACGGATGGCGTTGCGGGCGCGATCCAATGACTTGGCCTCGATCACCTCGGCCAGCGCGAAGAGCACCATCACCATCGCAGCTTCGGGCCAGTGGCCGATGAACATGGCACCTGTGACAGCAATCGACATCAGGGCGTTCATGTTGAGGTTACGGTTCTTGAGCGCGATCCAGCCCTTCTTGTAGGTGGACAGGCCTCCCGTCAAGACCGCTACAAGCGCCAGAATGACGACCGACCAATGATTGCCGTTGTGGAACCAGTAGACCGCTTCGGCCGCTGATGCGGCGATGAGGGAAATACCGAGTGGCCACCAGTTGGTCTGCGTTGTCACAGGGGACGCCGATGGCGACGCGGCCATGGCCTTGTCCTCGACCTGCGCCTCGAATCCGAGCGCTTGTAGTGCCACAAGCACATCCGGCAGAACCCCGTCAGCATGGCGTACCGACAACGTGCGCTGCATCAGGTTGAAATCGAGACCGGTAACCCCGGCCACGGTGCCGAGCTTGTTGCGGATCAATGCTTCCTCTGTCGGACAATCCATCTTGGCAATGGACAGCTTGGTTGTCTGCCCAGCCGACGCCTCATCCATGCGCACAGCTTGCATGCCGATGGCCTTCAGTGCCTGTTCAACGGGAGACAGCGAAGGCAATTCGTGCTGCACGGTCAAGGTACGCTGCATCAGGTTGAACTCAAGACCAACCACACCCGCCAGCCCAACCAGCTTGCCTCGGATCAGCGCCTCTTCCGTGGGGCAATCCATGTTCTCGATGCGGTACACCGCTTGAGCCGATCCGGTTGTCGGCGGGGCTTGTGTCGTGGGTTGCATGATCGGCCCAGCCGAGCAGCCACACGCCTTTGAAGCGCATTCACTCATGGATAACTCCTTCAAATCTTCTGTACAACCTCCATTAAAAACTCTATAGTTACTATAGAGTCAAGTGATAAATGGAGATTGAGGCATGGAAATCAGAATTGGCGATCTAGCCAAGCGCTCTGGGTGCGAGGTCGTGACCATCCGCTACTACGAAAAGGAAGGGCTGCTGCCAAAGCCAGCGCGAAGCGGTGGCAACTTTCGGTTGTACAGCGATGTGCACATCGAGCGTTTGCAGTTCATTCGTCATTGCCGTTCGCTTGACATGACGCTGAGCGAAATCAGGATACTGCTGGGCCTACGAGATAACCCTGCTCAGGACTGCGGCGACGTCAATACACTACTGGATGCCCATATTCGTCAGACCGAAGATCGCGTCGAAGCGCTGTTGCAATTGAAGCGGCACTTGCTCTCGCTGCGTGAAAAATGCTCGGGCGCTCGACGAATAGAGGCATGTGGCATCTTGCAAGGTTTATCAGATTGCAATCATCCGGGATGCAACGCATAGCATGAGTTGTTTCGCACGCCGACATTGGCCTGCGATTTTGGATTCGTGAGCGGCCTGCCTAATTGGCATCGGAGAAGGTCGTGCGGCTGACTTCTGATATTCCGTGCAGTCGTCTTCTGAAAATGACAATAACATCGGCTTTACAATTATTGGCCATATGTTTTAGACTAGCCAATATGAGTATACTCAAATTGGCTATCAAATAATGAAAATCGCACGTATTTATCTGCGCGTTAGCACAGACCAGCAAGACCTTGCTCGTCAAGCAGACATCGAAAATAGCTCCAGAGCAGCAGGCTATTACATTGCAGGCGTTTACCGAGAAAAGGCATCGGGCGCACGCGCTGACCGCCCAGAATTACTACGCATGATCTCCGACTTACAAGTAGGTGAAGTAGTGATTGCTGAAAAGATGGATCGCATTAGTCGCCTTCCCTTGGCCGAAGCAGAACAACTCGTTAACTCAATTAGGGCAAAAGGTGCGCGTCTTGCTGTGCCTGGTTTGGTTGATTTGTCTGCATTTACCGCAGAAGCAGATGGCGTAGCAAAAATTGTCCTTGAATCCATGCAGGAGCTATTGCTCAAACTCGCTTTGCAAATGGCTCGTGAAGACTACGAAACACGCCGAGAACGACAGTCTCAAGGTGTGATGCTTGCCAAGACTGCGGGTAAATACGCTGGCCGAAAACCAGACCTATCAACGCATGACCGTATCATTGCGCTACGCAAAGCTCATCAGACTATAAAGCGAACGGCTGAGTTAGCAGGTTGTAGCGTCAGTCAAGTCAAACGTATATGGGGCGTTTATTTAGCAGCTCAAGATAGCATCGGCACTTAGATGCCTGTCACTTTTCTATCGCCTGAACTACGTGAAAGTTATGGGCGATTCATGGGTGACCCCACACATCAAGACCTTGTTCGCTATTTTCATCTTGACGACAGGGACTTGTTATTAATCTCCCAAAAGCGTGGTCATCACAATCGACTTGGTTTTGCTTTGCAGCTAGGTACTGTGCGCTACCTAGGCACTTTTCTCGATGCCCCCTTAGCTATACCTCCCCTTGTATTGCGAGATGTAGCCAAACAATTATACATTGATGACACCACATGCGTTGATTTATACCGCGATAGTGACCAACGCTGGCAGCATGCCGCTGAAATACGATTAAGGTATGGTTATACAGATATTACCGAATATCAAATTGGCTTTCGTCTAACGCGATGGTTATATGACTTATGTTGGACAGGTACAGATAGACCCACTGTGTTATTTGAGCGGGCAACCACATGGTTGATGGCTCACAAAGTATTGTTGCCTGGCTGTAGCACACTCGAACGTTTTATTTCTAGACTACGTCACCGAGTAGAAGTGCGTCTGTGGTATTTACTCAGCACCAGTATTACTCAGGAACAACAAGAAAAACTAGAGCGATTGTTGACTGTCCCCCTGCATAGTCGCAGCTCAACATTAGATATTTTACGTACTGGCCCTGTCTCAATCAGTAGTAAGTCCTTGGTTAACACCTTGCAGCGACTGAGTTCCATTCGCGAAATGGCAATTAAACTGCCCGCAATGGCTCTCATTCCGACGACACGTATTGCTGCCTTGGCTCGTTTTGCATCCACAGCGAAAGTCAGTGCTATAACACGATTACCTGAGCCACGTCGATTAGCGACATTGGTGGCTTTTATGCACTGCTTGGAAGCAACGGCACAAGATGATGCTCTAGAAGTTTTAGAGGCATTACTACGTGAAATATTTGGAGGTGCAGTGAGAGCCGATAAAAAAGCACGTCTGCGCTCACTGAAGGACTTGGATAAGTCGGCTGCTGTTTTAGCCATTGCCTGTCAAATAGTTCTAGATCCCAATATATCGGATACCACACTTCGCACAGCATTATTTGAAAAAATACCGCGTCATACACTTGAGCAGGCACTAAATGGCGTTAATGAGCTGATTCGCCCTGCGGATAATGTCTATTATCAAGAGCTGGAAAATACGTATAAAACAGTGCGCCGATTCCTACCTACTTTAGTGAAGCAGATTAAATTTGGTGCAAACGTTACGGGCGAACCCATTATTCTCGCCTTAGATTGGTTACGGACTTATGTCGTCAACAAGAAAATCAATCATCAAACTATTCCTCGTGCCATTATTAATAATTCTTGGCAACCGTATGTTTTAAAAGAAGATGATACAATAGACATTCGTGCTTACACCTTCTGTACATTGAGTGCGCTGCAATCGGCCTTACAACGAAGAGATGTGTTTGTTGCCCCTAGTTGGCGTTATGCAGATCCCCGTTCTGGTCTTCTTGAAGGAGCAGACTGGGAATCATCACGCCCTATTATTTGCCGAACCCTTGGTTTATCAATCAGTCCAACGCCTGTACTCACCGCTTTATCTAAAGAATTGGACGATACTTATCGTGCAGTAAATTCGAGACTACCCCATAATCCAGCCGTCAGGTTTGAGAAAGTTAACGACAAGCTCGAATTAGTCCTGAGTCCGTTGGAAAAAATGGAGGAGTCAAATTCACTGCTGAGCTTGCGCGAAAAAGTTACTCAGATGTTGCCGCGTGTTGACTTGCCCGAACTTATTTTAGAGATTTCGGCGCGTACAGGATTCACGGAAGCCTTTACACATATATCGGAGCAATCCGCCCGTGCAGTTGATTTGCCAGTGAGCTTGTGTGCGGTATTTGTAGCGACCTGCATTTGAAAACGCTCAGGACAGCATTCAACACGATTTGAGGCCAGCATTAAGTGCCTCTATCGGGGGTCTCAGGACAGGATTAATTGCCACTGAGCCTGCATTACATTTTCAGGACTGCAT
>ERZ724507.940-NODE-940-length-12819-cov-6.368615_pt1 | contig 12819 bp, 15 predicted proteins | sample MGYA00376040_ERZ724507 | MGnify/ENA primary metagenome ERZ724507 (study PRJEB28724, sample SAMN07190883) | activated sludge metagenome | isolation source: activated sludge of sewage treatment plant in Hong Hong | place: Hong Kong | collected 2016-03-17 ...
AGTTTCCATTCTACCACGGACGGGGCTTAACTTAACGGCATTGGGGACAGACCACCATTTCAGACTCAAGAGCGTGCGAATGCCCATGGGCGTTGGCGGGACGGCTGCACCTGCGATCAATGATTCGGTATGGCATTAATTGAAACAAACGACGGGCTCTGGTTTCAGGAGGATCTCTATCCCGAGATCGCCTACAGCTTCAGTGTGTCGGCTGTGCTGCACCGCGAGCGCAGCGCCTGCCAGGACATCCTGATCCTCGACACGCCCGCGCTGGGAAAGGTGCTGGCGCTGGACGGCATCGTTCAATGCGCGCAGAAGGACGAGGCCATCTACCACGAGATGCTGGCCCACTCCGGCGTTCTGCTGCGCCAGACGGTGGCGCCGACTGAAGGCGGGCTCGACGTGCTGGTGGTGGGCGGCGGCGATGGCGGCATCGCCCGCGAGTGCCTCAAGCATGCCGGCGTAGGACGGGTGACCGTGGTCGACATCGACCCGCGCGTGCGGGAAACAGTATTGGCATACTTCCCCGAGTTGCCGGCCGGCGCCTATGCGGACCCGCGCCTGACGACGGTGGACGCCGACGCGGTCGGCTTCGTGCGACAGCATCGGAACCGTTTCGACCTGATTGTCGCCGACACGCCCGACCCGGTCGGCGTCGCCACACCGCTGTTCGGAAAGGATTTCGTCGCAGATTGTCATGCCGCCTTGCGGGACGGTGGCGTGCTTGTCCGCCATGCCGGCTCGCTGCTGCTACAGACCGACGACTTCTATCAGACCCGCCGCGAAGTCACGGCGGCATTCGGGCCGCAAGGCACCCGCACCGCGCTATTGGCGACCTGCTCCTACCAGGGCGGGTGGTTTACCTGGATCTCGGCGATCAAGAATGCCCGCTATCCGGAGGGCGGGTCAGCGCTTCAAGTCATGCGCGCGCTGTTTGACCAGTCCGCCCTCGACGTTCAGTGGTATTCCCCCGAAATGCAATTCGCGTCGCTGGTGCTTCCGCGCATGGTCGACGCACCTGTCCGGGGCAAGAACCCCTGATACGGGCTATCGCCACATCGGCGACTTCGCCCGGCGCTTTCATCAACTCGCCGCACTTTGGCACCAAGGCCGCCATGTTAACGATTCCTTAACCCATGCTTGTCAACTGCCACAAAGATCTTGTAATCATCAATCAGATACAACGCACAAATCGCGCGAGTGGCACTACATTCGCGACTTGGTGGGGTCAAGGTAGTGGCCCTGGAAGAGAATGCCTGGCGCTCGCTGTTCTGGAAGCACATCGTCCTGATGTCCTCGGCGTGCTTATGTACCTGTTCATTCCCCGCTACCGCACCAGTTTTCAGGCGGCCATGCGGACCAACTCGGTCCCCCTGCTTTCCGCCAACCTGCTCAACGAAGTGCTCTACATGCTGGGGACGGTCTCCTACGGCCTCGCGGCGTTGCTCGCGCCGGTGGCGCTGGTGCTGCTCATAGAGACTGTTCAGGCGATCTTTGTCTTCGTCATGGCGATCCTCATTGCCAGATTCATTCCGAAACTCGCGACGGAATCCGTCGACACAACTCATATCGTGATGAAAGGCGTTGCCATATGCATTATACCGGACTGGGCACCTACCTCCTGCTGGTCGCGCGATGACGGCCGGTTCAAGACTTCTTTGCTCGCGCTGGGCCTGATTCTTGGCTGCCAATTTGTTCACGCAGAAGGTGTCTCGGGTGAAATACAGGTAGTGGGTTACATCAGCAAAGACAAAAGTGTTCAACAGTCGCTGTCTACACTTTCGGCCTACGTTGAATATGAAATAGGCGATGAGGTTTCGGTATTTGTTGTCGGACACCTCGATCAGGAATTCAGATCAGCAACAGTCGGCCTGTCCAGGAAAGTAGGTCATCTACAGCTTGGTTTGGGCGTAGGGCAAGCGACCTTTGATGAAATGAATCATGCAGTCCTGAACCCTTGGGCATATTACGCAGGTGATGACTACAAGGGGTATCTGCACTATGAGCTTTACAGAAACGGCAGTAAGTATTCGGACCTCATGAAGGGTTATGCTCTGAAGCGCTTCGATGTGGTATACGTTGGGGTACATGCCGAAACGGATTTCGGAATAGGCCCCCGTGTTGAAGCCAAGTTGGCAGACGGTCTTAGGCTCTGGGGTGTTGTGCCGGTTGCGCGTCAACCGACAGAAGGCGCAATGAGGGCAATGATCGGTTTGACCGCAGAGTTCTAACCTCGGCGGTCAACATACACGGCGCTTTCATCAACTCGTCGCACCTCGGACTGAAGCCACCGTGTTAACGATTCCTTAATAATTGTTGACTATCGTGGTCGGACATTACCCCGAGAAAGGAAGTCCGATGAACACGAAACTCCCCGCCCTGCTCGCCGCGCTTGCGCTCGCGGCGGCCGCCCACATCGCCGCTGCCGGCGAGACGCACGAGCACGGCCACGGCGCCAGCGAAGTGCAGAAGCTGCGCCTCGATGCCGGCAGGAAGTGGGCGACCGACGCGCCGCTGCGCCAGGCGATGGACGAGATCAACCAGGCGCTCGCCGAGGCCTTGCCGCTAATCCACAAGAACCGCTTCGACGACGCGCAATACCGGGCGCTGGCGGCGACGGTGAACCGCCAGGTCGCCTTCGCCGTCGACAACTGCCATCTCGAACCGAAGGCTGACGCCATGCTGCATCTCGTCATCGCCGACCTCGCCGCCGGCGCCGGGACCATGCAGGGCGCCAGCGGCCGGCCGCCGCAAGACGGGGCCTTGCAGGTGGCGAAGGCACTGCAGGCTTACGGCAAGTATTTCCAGCACCCCGGGTGGAAGTCCCCCAAGGCCTGAGTTCCGCCACCGCCGGAGAAATCCCGGCGCCGCCGGCGGTCGACCGCGGCCGGCGCCGGGATGAAGCGGCGCCGCGGTCCGGCAGATCGTCCGTCCGCCGCTGCTGCTCTACCGTTATCCTGCCGGCACGCCCCGTCATCCTTCGCCGCCGCTCGCTGCCGTCTTCTTCAGCAGCCGGCGGATCGTCTCGCGGCTGATCGGACCGACGTCGGCCATTGCGCGCAGCGCCTGCTCCAGCAAGCTCAGGGTCCAGCGCGGGGCGCCCGGCGGCGGCGAGGCGGCCAGGGCCAGGATCCCCGCCTCGACATCGGCACCGTAGCGGCGCGGTTTGCCTGGTCGCGGAAGGTCGCGCAGCGCGTACTCCGCCCCGCCTTCCCGATACGCCGCCCGCGTGCGCCAGATGGCTGTCCGTCCCACCCCCAGGACCGCCATGATCTGGGACTCCGCTATGCCGCGATCGAGCGCGGACAGGATGTGTGCCCGATTGACTTCCCTGGCGTGGCGCAGGCCCTTTGCCCGGTACGATTCGATCAACGCGCGATCCGCGTCGGTAAGCCGAAGTTCTGTCTGTCGCATGGCCGACTCCTCGTCACGGGGCAGGTGGGATGGAGCATGATACATGCTTCGTTAATTATGGGTAATGACACTCGCCGGGTCTCTGCGAGGGCAGCGCACGGGGTGCGCTTGACGGGTCGCTGAAGCCCGGAGATACTTCCACCTGATTGCGCGTTTTCCCTGCATCCGCTTCCCCCCGTTTTCCGACCCTCCCGATCAACCGATAAAGGAATAGGCAAATCATGAGTGCATCACCAATCAAGGCCGGCGTCGCCACTGGCGACGAACTGCAAGCGATCTTCGAACTGGCCAAGGCCAAGCAGTTCGCGCTGCCAGCGGTCAATGTCATCAACACCAGCACGGTCAACGCGGTCATGGAAACCGCGGCCGAGCTCAATTCGCCGGCAATCATCCAGTTCTCCAACGGCGGCGCGCAGTTCTTCGCCGGCAAGGGCCTCGACAACACCGCCCAGCGCTCGTGCATCGCTGGCGGCATCTCCGGCGCCCAGCACATCCATCTGATGGCCGAATTGTATGGCGCGACGGTCATCCTGCACACCGACCACGCGGCCAAGAAGCTGCTGCCCTGGATCGACGGCCTGCTCGATGCCGGCGAGAAGTACTTCAAGACGCACGGCAAACCCCTCTACAGCTCACACATGCTCGACCTCTCCGAAGAGCCGATCGAGGAAAACATCGAGATCTGCCAGCGCTACCTCGAACGGATGAGCAAGATGGGCATGACGCTCGAGATCGAACTCGGCGTCACCGGCGGCGAGGAAGACGGTGTCGACAACACCGGCGTCGACAGCTCGCGGCTGTACACCCAGCCCGAAGATGTCGCGCTGGCCTACGAAGCGCTGTCGCGGGTCAGCGAGCGGTTCACGATCGCCGCCTCGTTCGGCAACGTCCACGGCGTGTACAAGCCCGGCAACGTCAAGCTGGAGCCGATCATCCTGAAGAATTCGCAGGACTACGTGCAGAAGAAGTTCGGCACCGGCGAACGCCCGGTCAACTTCGTCTTCCATGGCGGCTCGGGGTCGACGCTCGAGGAAATCCGCGAGGCGATCTCCTACGGCGTGGTCAAGATGAACATCGACACCGACCTGCAGTGGGCGTTCTGGGAAGGCGTCATGGGCTTCTACAAGAAGAACGAAGGCTACCTGCAAGGCCAGATCGGCAATCCCGAAGGCGACGACAAGCCGAACAAAAAGTTCTACGACCCGCGCGCCTGGCTGCGCAAGGGTGAGGACGCCTTCCGGGCCAGACTGAAGCAGGCCTTCGCCGACCTGAACAACCTTGGCACCCTGGGGTAATCGACTCCTGGCGCAGGCAACGGGGCTGGTCCAGACCTGGGCTGGCCCTTTTTTGTGTCAAGCCGTTTCCCCTCCCGTGCCGGGCACGTTCCGCGAACCCGACCTTTCACTCCCCGACCCCCGCCCACCCGGATGAGGGGGAAGTTCCTGAGCCGCTGACACGGCTTTTGCGATAACCCTGTTTTTGAACACCGAGGAACAAACCATGAGCACCCTGGTAGAGCAACTAGTCCAGACAGAAGCGCACAAATCGATTTTCGAATCCGCCGTGCGCCAGCTTCCCCTTCCCGTCTGTGCCGCATTCGGCTCGTCGAGAAACCCGCAGCCGGTCAGCTTCGGCAACACCAACCGCGTCCTCGCCACCAGGGACAGCGACGGCGTGCGCGCGCAGTTCCCGCAAAGCGTCACGGCCTCCGGCAACATCGTCCTGACCTCCAGCGGCGCCAGCAGCGCCGCGGCGCAGGGCAAGCGCGTCGCCGTGCTGTTCTCGGGCGGCCCGGCCGCCGGCGGTCACAACGTGGTTTGCGGTCTCAAGCGCGTGCTCGGCGCCGGCAACACGCTGTTCGGCGTCAAGGCGGGCCCCAAGGGTCTGCTCAAGGGCGCGCTGTTCGAAATCACCGACGCCAGTGTCGACTTCATCCTCAACACCGGGGGCTTCGACTTCCTCGGCTCGGACCGCACCAAGATCAAGAGCAAGGAGCAGTTCGCGCAAGTCCGTGAAACCTGCATCCGGCACAACCTCGACGCGATCGTCGTCGTCGGCGGCGACGATTCGAACACCAATGCGGCCGTGCTCGCCGAGTCGCTCTTTTCTGGCGTCAAGGCCGACGGGTCCGGCGTCCAGGTGATCGGCGTACCAAAGACGATCGACGGCGACCTGCAGGTCGGCGACCTGCTGGCGATCTCCTTCGGCTTCGATACCGCCACCCGCATCTACAGCGAGATGGTTGGCAACATCCTCCAGGACACGAGCTCCTCGCTGAAATACTGGCACTTCGTCAAGCTGATGGGGCGTTCGGCGTCGCACGTGGCGCTCGAGGTGGCACTGCAGACCAAGCCGGCGATCACCCTGATCTCTGAAGAGATCGCCGCCCGGAAGATGTCGCTGGCGACGATCATCGACGGCATTGCGCGTGTCATCATCGAGCGTTCGCACAAGGGCATGAACTACGGCGTGGTGCTGGCGCCCGAGGGACTGATCGAGTTCATCCCGGAGATGAACGCGTTGATCGCCGAACTCAACGATGTGCTGGCGCACAACGCCGCCGAATTCGCGGCCCTCTCCGCCGATGCCCGGCCGGGGTTCGTCGAGAGCCGGCTCAGCCCCGACAACGCGCACCTGCTGGCGTCGCTGCCGCACTACATCGTGAACATGCTGCTCGCCGAGCGCGACTCGCACGGCAACCTGCAGGTCTCGCTGATCCCCACCGAGCAACTGCTGATCGACATGGCCAAGCAACGGGTCAGGGAGCTCGACCCGAACGTGCCATTTGCCGCACACAACCATTTCCTCGGCTACGAGGGCCGTTGCGGCGCGCCGACGCTGTTCGACGCGGCCTACACCTACAACCTCGGCCTCACCGCCGGCTCGCTGATCCTCGATGGCCGCACCGGTTACATGGCGACGGTTACCGGGCTGACCAGCGGCGGCACGCCACAGGCGATTCCGCTGACCGGTCTGCTCAACATCGAGCGCCGCCACGGCCAGGATGAGTTCGTGATCGAGAAGGCGCTGGTGAAGATGGATTCGCCGGCGATGCAGTACTTCGTCTCGCGGCGCGACGCCTGGGCGGCCAGCGACCTCTTCGCATCACCCGGACCACGCCAGTTCTGGGGCCCGACCACCCATCAGCAACCCATCAGCGTGGCGCTCAACTCGGGTTCGGATACGCTGATGTTCAGGATCGGCTGATTCCTGGCCGTTGCGAAATCAGCCGGAATCCCCGGTTGACCGCGGGAGATGGGTGAGCATTGTGCGATTTGGCAGGTGGGGGCAGGCCGCGAAAATCGTGGTCTGTCGCCGGTTCCGCGAGATCATTCTCGGGCTGACGAGGGCAGGCGAGGGCGAGGACAAACGCCACAATTGACGCGCAATAACCATGCGCGTACCCTGTGCGCATTATTTCCATGGGGATCGCCATGCCCACCATGAAGAAGGCCGCCAATCACTGCGTGCGCGCCGACTTGCTCGAAGAGGCGCGCGCCTTCAAGATCAATCTTTCGCCAACGCTCGAAGCCGCCCTGCAGATCGAGTTGAAGAAAGAAAAGGAACACCGCTGGCTGGAAGAGAATCGCGCCGCCATCAACGCCTACAACCGCGAGATCGCCGAGCACGGACTCTGGAGCGACGGGCTGAGACAGTTCTGATGGCGCAGTTCGACGTCTATCCCAATCCGAACCACGCCAGCCGCGCGCATTCCCTTCCTCTTGGCCTTGCCGAGCGACCTGCTCGGCACTTTCGACGCCACAGTCGTCGCCCCCTTGCGGCTCAAGACCGAGCTTGACGCAGTTCCCATCCCGCGCTTGAACCCCGTGGTGCACATCGACAGCCAGACCTACTTCCTGCGTCCGCAGGAGCTTGCTGCCATTTTGACGCGCAGCCTCAAGAGTCCCGTCGCCAACCTTTCTGCCCAGCGCGAGGAAATCCTCGCCGCCCTCGATTTCCTTTTTACCGGATTCTGAGGACGGCCCAATACTTCATGTCGACATGGACCTGCCGGCCGATTCTACGGAGTTGCGCATCTGCTCCTTTGGGTACACCTTCCGCGCTTCGTGCGCCGCCGGCAGTCTCGGCGGCTGGTGCCCGAACTGCGCCGGGGAATTGCTGCCGCAGCCCCGACGCCCGGCCGGCAAGCGGGCCGGCTACCCGGCGCCGATCGGGCGCATCTGCAAACCGGCCGGTTGTGCCGGGGCAGCCCGAATACCCGGGCAGGTTTGAACCCGGGATACCAACGGTCGACCGGATGAAGGAGCGAAAAGCCAAGGCCTCAAGCTGATGCATCTGTTCGTCGACATTTCGAGCCACGGTTTCGGCCACCTTGCGATCACCGCCCCGGCCCTCAACGCACTGGCGGAAATGGCCCCGGATTTGCGGTTGACCGTGCGCAGCGGTCTCCCCCGGCAGAAACTGGCGCAGCGCATCAAGGCGCCCTTCGCCCTGATCGCGGGCGGCAGCGATTTCGGCTACGTGATGATCGACGCCACGCGCATCGACCTTTCGGCCACCGCCGCCGCCTATCGCCAGGCCCACGCCGACTGGCCGGCGCGGGTCGCGCGCGAGGCTGCCTTCCTCGCCGCGCTCGCGCCGGATCTCGTCCTCAGCAACGTCGCCTACCTGCCGCTGGCCGGCGCGTCACGGGCGGGAATCCCCGCGCTGAGTCTGTGCTCGCTCAACTGGGCCGACCTCTTCGCCCATTTCTTCGGCCACGAACCCTGGGCCGCGCCGATCCACGCCGACATGCTCGCCGCCTACCGCGGCGCCCGGTCTTTCCTGCGCGTCACGCCGGGGATGCCGATGCGCGACCTCGACAACCGCGACGACATCGGGCCGATCGCCGCCATCGGCCGCCGCCACGATCTCGGGCTGAACGGCGACAGGGCGGTGCTGATCGCGATGGGCGGCATCGCCCACCGCCTGCCCGTGGACGACTGGCCGCGGCTGCCCGGCGTCCGCTGGCTAGTCGCCGCCGACTGGCAGTGCGCGCACCCCGATGCCGTTTCCCTCGAGTCGTTCGGCCTGAACTTCACCGACCTGCTGTGCTCGGTCGACGCCGTCGTCACCAAGCCCGGCTACGGCACCTTCACCGAGGCCGCGTGCAACGGCACGCCGGTGCTTTACCAGCGGCGCGACGACTGGCCGGAGCAGGACTGCCTGATCGAGTGGCTGCGGCGCAACGCGACCTGCCGCGAAATTCCCGCCGACTGCCTGCTCAGCGGCGCGTTGCAGGAGAGCCTGAGCGTTCTCTGGAAGCAGCAACAGCCGCCACGACCGGCCGCGACCGGCGCCACCGAGGCGGCGGCAAGACTGGCGGGGCTGTCACTTGCCGAGGGTTCGTCCAGGCGAATTGCCCTTCCCCCGTCCGACTCGCCGCCAGCGTTCAGAAACGCCAGCCGAAGCGCTTGAGCAGTTCGCCCGTCTCGCAGACCGGCAGGCCCATGATGCCGGTATAGCTGCCGGCCATGTATTCGACGAACATTCCGGCGCGACCCTGGATGCCGTAGGCGCCCGCCTTGTCCATCGGCTCGCCGCTGTGCACGTAGCGACGGATTTCGTCGTCGTCGATGTGGCGGAAACGCACTTCGCTGATCGACTGCACGTATTCGGTCCGCCCTTCATGGGCGACGGCGACGCCGGTCAGGACGCCGTGCGTCCGGCCCGAGAGACGGCGCAGGATCGCCGCCGCGTCGGCTTCGTCGACCGGCTTGCCGATGACCTCGCCGGCCAGTTCCAGCGTCGTGTCGGCCGCCAGCACCGGGCGCAGCGGCAGGCGCCGCTCGAGGAGAAGATCGATGCCGTGTTCGGCCTTCGCCCGGGCGACGCGTTCGACATAGGCGAGCGCCGCTTCGCCGGCATGCACCCCTTCGTCAACCTGCGGATCGGTGCGCAGGCCGCCGCGGAAGATGATGGTGTCGAAGGCCACCCCCATCTGGGTGAGGAGTTCACGGCGGCGCGGGCTGCGCGAAGCGAGGTAGAGACGCATGATGGATTCTAGCCCTCCCGGTGATAGGGGTGGTTCCTGAGCACGCTGGCCGCCCGGTAGAGCTGCTCGCACAGCACCAGCCGGGCCAGGCCGTGCGGAAGCGTCAGGCTCGACAGGCGCACGCGGTCGTCGGCCTCGCGCTTGAATTCCTCGTCGAGTCCGTCGGCGCCGCCGATCAGCAGGGCGACGTCGCGGCCATCCCGCATCCAGGCCGCAAGCCTTTGGGCAAGTTTGAGCGTGCTCAGGTCGTCGCCTTTTTCATCGAGCACGACGATGCGGCAGGCGGCCGGCAGGGCATCGCGGATGCGCCCCCTTTCGGCGGCGAGCAACTGCTCGCGGGTTTTCGCGCCGCGCAGTTCCGGCTTGATTTCGGTGACGGCGGCCGGCAGTTCGCGCGGCATGCGCTTGAGGTATTCGGCGCAACCGGCGCTCACCCAGCCGGGCTGGCGGTGGCCGACGGCGAGCACGTTCAGCTTCATTTGGCTGCGGCCTGCTCCATGGCCTTGCGCCGCTGCGCCGGCGTCGTCTTCCACAGCTCCTCGAGGTTGTAGTACTGGCGCACCGTCGGCTGCATGACATGAACGATCAGGTCGCCGAGGTCCACCAGCACCCACTCGCCGCTTTCCTCGCCTTCGATCGACAGCACCTCGACCCCCGCCGCGCCGGCCTTTTCCTCGACGTTGCGGGCAAGCGCCCGGACCTGGCGATTGGAGTCGCCGGTGGCGATGATCATCGAGTCGAACAGCGAGCTGAGCCCGGTGGTGTTGATGACTTCGATATTCCTGCCCTTGATGTCTTCGAGGGCGGAGACGACGAGTTCCTGCAGCTTGCGCATTTCCATCGGGGGTTAGAGCCTGTCTCGGTAGAGTTGATGAAGCCTAATGTAGTCGAGAACGCTGTCCGGCAGCAAATAGCGGGGCGACTCCCCGGCGGCGAGCAGCTTGCGGATCCGCGTCGCCGAAATCGCCAGTTGGGTCATCGCGAAGGTGGCGATGCCGCCGGCCGGCGCCGCCCGCAGGCCGCCGGCATCGGGCAGGCGGCGGTCGGCGAATTCGCTGGCGAGTTCGTGCGGCAGGCTGGCGACCTCCACCGGAAAGCCCGGGCGATGCGCGACGGCAACATGGGACAGCGCGAAGAGATCGCGCCAGCGGTGCCACGCCGTGAGGCCGGCGAAGGCGTCGGCGCCGACGAGCAGGACCAGTGGCCGATCGCCGCCGAGTTCCGCGCGCAGGCGTTCCAGGGTAGGCACGGTGTAGCTCGGGGCAGCGGCCGCGACCTCCCCGGCATCGACCGAAAAACGGTCATTTCCCGCGGTCGACCGCAACACCATCTCGAGGCGCTGCTGCGCCGTCACCTGCGGCGCGCCGCGATGCGGCGGCTGCCCGGCGGGAATCCAGCGCACCCCGCCGAGGCCGAGCTGGCCGATCGCCTCCTCGGCCAGCCGCAGGTGACCGAAGTGCACGGGGTCGAAGGTGCCACCAAATATGCCGAGCGGTTCAGACAATTTCAGGTTGGCCGAAGATGTCGCGGTAGCTGGCGTAGAAGCTGGCGTAGACCGTCGAGAAAACGCACAGCGCGATCACGACCATCAGCGGCAGGACGATGAAGCTGCCGATCGAACCGCCCTCGCCAGCGGAAAACACCCCGGCGAGCAGGGCGAAAAGCAGCCCCGGCAGGATGCCGGCAACGATGATCAGGGCAGCGCCGAAGGCGAGAAAGGCGCGCCAGTTGATCCAGCAGGCGACAAAGCTGAAGAACAGCGCCTTGCCGACGCTCTGTCCATGCCACGCCGCCAGCACCGGGGCGAACCACCACGCCATCAGGACCGGGGTCATCAGCGTCATGACGAACACCGACGGCAGAAAGAAACTTCCGCTCTCGAGCGCCTCGCGGTCGGCGGGCTTGGTCGACAGGATCAGGCGCAGCAGATCGCCGCCGTCGAGCAGCGCGGAAAGCGACAGAATGGCGAGCGTGCAGCACAGATAAAGCGCACCGAGGGCGAGCAGCACCCGGGGATTCTGCCTGATTCCGCCGAACAGCGTCGGCAGGCCGATCGGCCTGCCCTGGTCAAGGTCGCGCGCCGCCTGCATCAGGCCGACCGTCAGGCCGGGAATGACCATCGACGCCGCCACGGCGCCGATGATCGGGACCAGGTTGAGAAAGATCACGGTCAGCCAGTAGCTGACGACCAGCATCGACAGCAGCGGCGGGTTGCGCCGGAAGATCGCGAACCCGGCATCGAGCCAGCGCCAGCCTGCCGCCGCCGGAAGCTTCTGCGCGTGCACCGTCAGACCTCCACGAAGATGTCGCGATACGACGCGTAGGCCGCCCCAGAGAACACTGGGACCAGGAGCAGCATGCCCAGCAGCAGCGGCGCCGTGGCGATGATGTCCTGATACGAGGCATAGGTCGCCCCGGACAGCACCGTGATCAGCATCGCCATTCCGAGCAGCAGCGGCGCCATGGCGATGAACAGCGCGATGACCAGCATGACGCCGAAGACAGCCATGGTCAGCCAGTTGCGGGCACCGGCCCTGAAGCTCGCCTTCATCGCCGCCAGCGGCTCCATGTCATGCATGAAGATGAGCAAGGGGGCGAACCAGGTGGCCATGATGACCGGGATCGACAGGATGAAGACGGCGATGCTGGCAAGCATTACCGCACTGAGCGCGATGCCGAAACCGGCGAGGCGGCCGGTGATCACGCTGCCGATGGCACCGCCGCTGAGAACCTTGAAGGCGATGGCGGCAAGGCCGAAAATCCCGGTCGCGAAAATGACGCCGACGACGATCAGGCGCCCCGAATTGTGCTGGAAGCCGGCGAAGAGATCGGCGATTTCCGCCTGCCCGCCGTTCTGCTGGTGGTTGCACATGCACACGATGCCGGCGGCAAAAACGGGCAGCAGCAGGGTCACCGCGATCTGCCCGAAGACCGGCACGAGGTTCGCGGCGAATAGGAGAACCATCAGCACCGCCGTGCTGCCGATCCAGACGCCGAGATTGCCGACAAAGATCGCCCATCCCTCGCGCAGCCAGACGAAACAGTCGCCCGGGTCGACTTCCCGGGTAGCGCCGGTGAAAGCTCGCGGGACCACTTGAATTTGCGCAGTTCTCTCCATACCGGGATGCTAACGGTGCACGCTTTCCTGAGCAAGGCAAAGACGCCGCAGGAGTTGCCCGAACTGGTCCGGGTCCTTGATCGTTACCACAGCCCCCGGGCGCGGATGGCAGCGCGCATCGAGCCGCAGCAGCCAGAAACGCAGCGCCGCGGCCCGGCGCAGCGCCGGCCAGGCGGCTTCCTCGCCCGGTGTCAGCGGCCGCAGCGCGCCGTATCCGGCAATCAGGGCGGCGAGCTGGCCGGCCTCGGCGCACCAGTCGTTGGCCACCACCGCCAGGTCGAAGAGCAGGCTG
>ERZ724507.947-NODE-947-length-12780-cov-3.824912_pt1 | contig 12780 bp, 9 predicted proteins | sample MGYA00376040_ERZ724507 | MGnify/ENA primary metagenome ERZ724507 (study PRJEB28724, sample SAMN07190883) | activated sludge metagenome | isolation source: activated sludge of sewage treatment plant in Hong Hong | place: Hong Kong | collected 2016-03-17 ...
GAGAGAGAAGGGACGGCCGGCCGCCGCCCCTTGCCGCGAGGCAAAGTCATGTTCCCGCCCTTCGTCCCTGGCTCGTTCCTCGTCGAAGACCGGCGTACCCGACTCGAGCGGCGGTGTGGGCTCGCCACTGCCGGCGGCCGGTGCCGCTGATGCCTTCTCGTCTGCGCTGACCAGCAAGCCCCAGAAATCGGCGATCCGGTGCGTCGAGGAAATGCCCACCGCGTTGAAGAACGGTGCCGCAGTGCCACATTGATGGGGCTCGGCACCGGGATCGAGGGCCGCCCCGTGCGCCATGCCGGTGATCGTGTAGGACTCCACCAGTTCATCACCGGCAGGCCCCTGCCACACCCGTCGCGGGTAGCCGTCGACCGTCATCTGGATCGTTGGCTGCAAGTCCAGGCCATGCACGTCGGTCCACTGCTTGATGATTTCCTCGGCGTTGATCGGTATCACTGCAGTATCGGCATCGCCGTGCCAAACCGAGACCTTGGGCCACGGTCCCTGGTGTGCCGAGGCGGCGCGTACGAGGTCTCCCCATTCGCCGGGCGAACGCGCGCGCCCCTTGAAAATGCTTTCGAGCCCCTCCTGCAAACCCTTTGCCGTACGGAAGGGGACACCGGCTATGACTGCACCGCCAGCGAACACTTCCGGATAGGTGGCGAGCAGCACGCTGGTCATCGCGCCGCCTGACGACGTACCGGTAACGTACACACGGCGGCCATCGAGACCGTGATCCTTCACCATCCGCTCGACCATCTGTCGGATCGACAGCGGCTCACCACGTTCACGTTCGTAATCCTCCGGCCTGAACCAGTTGAAGCAACGCAAGGGGTTGTTGTTCCATTGCTGCTGCGGCAAGAGCAGGGCAAAGCCGTAGCGGTCGGCCAGCGTCGACCAGCCGCTCCCCTTGTTGTACGAAGCAGCGCTCTGCGTGCAGCCATGCAGCACGACGACCAGCGGCGCGTTGGCTCTGAGACCATCGGGCAGGTAGCGATACATTCGCAGTTCGCCAGGATTGGACCCGAAATCGGTGACCTCGCGCAGTCGGCTTTCCTGGGTGTCGACCTGCTCGGACCAAGCCTGCACCGCCGTCAGCGCCGACAGGAGTTTCTCCCAGCGGCTTCCGTGCGGCGTCTTTGCCGCGAGTTTTGCCATTTTCGCAATGGCGGCCACTTTGTGGCCCAGTTTGTGCAACATTGGAGTACTCCTGTCATCGGACATGGTGGTCAGCAAACCGATGTCTAGCAGCTTGCGGACCGGTAGAAAGACGGAATGGAACAGGCCGGGATCGGCCGTTCCACCACGCTGGGGGTCAAGCCAGGCCGGCGGAGCAGCTTCCGGGGCCAGGCCATAGGTATGACTGATGATGGCGCGCCGCCCCTGCCACCACGAGCAAAGCTGCAGCGAAGCAATCGGACAGCCGCGGTTGATCCAGACGCCGAACAGCTCGCTGGCAACGATCGCCCGCGTCTCTTCGCCACGGGCCAGTTCCAGCAGACCCGTCAGGGCCTCGCCGAACGGCAGTCCGTCGAGACGAATCGACGATTCCGGGTAGCGGTCGGCGCTGGCCGTTGCCATGGCCGGCCCGAACAACACTCGCGGTGTGCTGCCACCGGGAGCCACGGCAATCGGCCGCAAGTCAGCGTAGCAACGAATGGCCTCGACCGTCAGCGACTGCTGCGGTGCCGCCATCGCCCCGATCAGCAGATGGGCAGCGTAATCCGGGGTGGCGGGCGGCGAGCCGCGACCGCGAGGACCCGGAGCAAACAGCCCGCCGCTGACCATCAAGGTAACGCGGAAGCGCAGGTCGCGCCGCGACTCGCCAAGAATGTCGGCGAGTCGCTCACTGAAATCGTAGCGTGCAAGTCCATTGCTCATGAAGCAACAATAACACGGCCCCGGCGAAATTGCACGATAATTATTGAGTAAGTGCAAATAAATAATTAGTAGCCGCCTGCAGCCCGTCGCTCCCTCCGAACCGGCTTCGACAAGTGCCTCCGTCAAAGATAGTCACCACTTCGCCGGGGATGTGATATATGTCGACGCAACCCGCTGGCCGCGGCAACTTGCCCCACTCTGCAGCCTGCCCGCCGCCGTTCTCTGACCAAGACAAACATCGCCACAAGGAGACCCGCCGATGCAGAAGCTTCCGGACAGCCAACGGGCGAGTCGCTTTCCAGCCATCCGCCGGGTGAAGGCAGACGCTGTTTTCGGCTGGCTGCAGTCCGGCTGGCACGACTGTCGCCGCGGAGGAACGGCCAGCCTCTTCTACGGCGCATGTTTTGCGGGCGCGGGATGGTTGATGCAGGTGGTTTTCGCGCAGGCCTATGCGCTCTTTGCTGGCCTCACCACCGGCTTCCTGCTGCTTGGTCCGTTTCTCTCGTTCGGCCTCTACGACTTGAGTCGACAGATGGAACTCGGCGAGCCGCCACGCCTGGCACCGACGCTCGCCGCCTGGCGCCCGAACCTAGCCAACGTCGGCCTCTTCGCTGCACTGCTCGCGATTGTCCTGCTGGTCTGGGCGCGAGCCTCGATCGTCGTCTTCGCGCTCTTTTTTACCGGCGGGCTGGCAAGTTTCGCTGATGTCGTGCGCGCCGTCCTGACTTTCGAGCAGCCCGACTTTGCGCTGGTCTATTTCGCCGTCGGCGGCATCTTCGCCACTTTCGTCTTTGCGATCAGCGCCATTGGGCTGCCCTTGATGCTCGACCGCAGAACTGATGCGATCACGGCGGCACTCGCCAGCCTCGTCGCCTGCGGTCGCAACCCGGGTGCAATGCTGCTTTGGGCCGCCTGCATCGTGATTCTGGTGGGCATCGGCTTGGCCACGCTGTTTTTCGGTCTGGTCCTCACTGCGCCGGTGGTCGGACATGCAGCCTGGCACGCATACCGAGACATTGTCGAAACCGATGAGGAGGAAACTCCGGCCGGCTGAGTGCAACCGGATCGACTTCTATTCGGGCAGTCCGTTCAGGAAGTACAGATTTTCCAGGCGGGACCCCGGTTTCGCCAGAAAGCCGAACCAGCGATCGTAAATGACGTAGATTTCGCCGGTACGCGAGAGGCGGGCCAGTTCACGATTCACGGTCAGGCGAAAGTCTGCATCGTTGCGCCGCATCATCAGGGCGTAGGGCTCATAGGAAAACGTCTCGGGACCGAGCGACCATTGACTCTGCATACCCGAGTCGAGGACGAGCCCGATCAGCAGCGAGCGGTCCGCCGCGTATGCATCGACGCTTCCTCGCAACAGGGCAGCAAAGCCCTGCTGGTGGTCGCTCACCTTGATCAGTTCGGCACGCAAGCGCTGCTCTGCCAGCGCCTCGGCAATCACCCGCTCGGTGGTCGTTCCTGCCGCAACGGCGATCCTCTTGCCGGCCAGGTCTTCGATGCGCCTGATACCCGCGGCCCGGCGCGAGAGATAAGCGCCGCCGTCGATGAAGGTCGACAGGCTGAAATCGACCTCCTGCATGCGCGTCAGCGAACTCGTCGTCGATCCGCATTCGAGATCGATCTCACCGGATTTCAGCTTCGCGATGCGTGTCTCCGGGGTAACCGCGAGCCACTGCAGCTGCAATTCATCCAGCCCGAGCTGCTTGACGATTGCCGCCACCACCTTGATGCAGAGATCGATCGAGTATCCCCAGGGCTGGTTGTCGTCGCCGACATAGGAAAACGGGACCGAATTCTCGCGATACCCAAGCGCAATCGTCTTGCTCGCCTTGATCTTGTCGAGCGTCCCGGCAGCTTGCGTCGGCAGCGGCAGGCAAAGAACCAAGATCGTCGCCACGGATAAGCACCAGTGCCGCATTCTCACGCAATCCCTCCTCAAGCCGGCCAGGCCGCCAGAAACTCCTGCCAGTGCGGCTTCTCCAGCCGCACCAGCGCTGCGCGGACGCATGCCATCTCCTGTTCGTAGTCGCTGCCGCTCAGTTCACCGCGCATCAGTCGAAAGCGTAGCGAAACAAGATAGGTATTGAGCGCATCGGTCTCGCAATAATCGCGTATCTCGGATTTCCGTCCGGCGCACCACGCTTCCCACACTCTGCTGCCATGCATGCCGAGTTTGCCCGGGAAACCGATCAGTTTGGCAAGTTCGTCAAGCGGTACGCTGGCGCGTGGTTGATACATCGCCAGCAAATCCATCAGGTCGAGATGCCGCGTATGGTAGCGGCTGATGTAGTTGTTCCACTTGAAATCGCGGCTGTCCGGGTAATCGCCATCGCCGAGGTCCCAGTAGCGTGCCGCTGCCACCCCGTGCATCAAACCGCGATAGTGCAGCACCGGCAGATCGAAGCCGCCGCCGTTCCAGGAGACCAACTGTGGCGAGAACTTTTCAACGCCGTCAAAAAAGCGCTGAATGATCTCACCTTCCTCCTGCTCGGGTTCGGCCAGTGACCAGACTCGAAACTCCTTGCCTACCCGCAGTGCGCAGGAAACCACGGCGACCCGTTGCAGGTGCAGGGGCAGGAAATCGCTGCCGCTCGCCGCCCGCCGTTGCTGAAATGCCAGCTCGGCGACCTCTTCGTCGGAAAGTGTCGCGTCCAGATCGTGCAACCGACGCAAGCCCTCGACATCCGGAATCGTCTCGATGTCAAACGCTAGAACCGGCTTCATCGGAGCTCCTCAAGCCGGGAAAACTCCCGTCGAAAGATAGCGGTCGCCGCGATCACAGACGATGCTGACGATCGTGGAATTCTCCACCTCGGCGGCCAGGCGCAGGGCGACGACGAGCGCGCCGCCCGACGAGATGCCGGCAAAGATGCCTTCCTCGCGTGCCAGGCGCCGGGTCATTTCTTCCGCTTCTCCCTGGCCCACCGATTCCACCCGGTCGACCCGCGTGTGGTCGAAGATTTTCGGCAGGTAGGCTTCCGGCCACTTGCGAATGCCGGGAATCTGCGACCCGTCTTCCGGCTGGCAACCGACGATACAGATTGCCGGATCCCGCTCCTTCAGATAGCGGGAAACTCCCATGATCGTTCCGGTAGTACCCATGCTGCTGACAAAATGGGTGATCGTCCCCTCGGTCTGTCGCCAGATTTCGGGACCGGTTCCCTCGTAATGCGCCAAGGGATTGTCCGGATTGGCGAACTGGTCGAGAATCCGGCCACGCCCTTCCTTCTGCATGCTTTCGGCGACGTCGCGCGCGAGTTCCATGCCGCCGTCCCTGGGCACCAGAACCAGCTCCGCGCCAAAGGCACGCATCGTCTGTCGACGTTCGACGCTCTGATTTTCCGGCATCACCAGAATCATCCGATAGCCACGCATCGCTGCCGCCATCGCCAGCGCGATACCGGTATTGCCCGAGGTTGCCTCGATCAGCGTGTCGCCCGGCCTGATCTCGCCCCGCTTTTCCGCCCGCGCGATCATCGAAAGCGCCGGACGGTCCTTCACCGAACCCGCGGGGTTGTTGCCCTCGAGCTTGGCCAGGATGCGGTTGCCGCGCGCGGCGATGCCGGCACCCGGCAGACGCGTCAAGCGTACCAGCGGTGTGCTGCCGACGTAATCTTCGAGAGTCTTATCCATGCCTGCCCAACCATTCGACGTACTGCCGGACACCTTCCTCGACGCTGGCGAATGGCGCCTCGTAGCCCGCCCGGCGCAGTTTCGACAGGTCTGCTTCGGTGAAGCTCTGATACTTGCCGCGCAGATCCGCCGGGAACGGGATGTACTCGATCAGCCCCTGCCGTACCAGTTCGCCGTGCGACAGCGCGGCCTCGCCGGACAGCGCGCGGCAACCGTTCACCGTGGCCGTCGCCAGATCATTGAATGTTTGCGCGCGGCCGGTGCCGACGTTGAAGATGCCCGATTTCTCGGGATGATCGAGAAAATACAGATTGACCCCGGCAACGTCGCCGACATGCACGAAATCTCGCCGCTGCTCGCCATTGGCGTAGCCGGCGCAACCTTCGAACAGCTTCACCTTGCCGTCCCTGCAAAACTGGTGGAAGTGATGAAAGGCGACCGAAGCCATGCGCCCCTTGTGTGACTCGCGCGGACCGTAGACGTTGAAGTAGCGAAAGCCGACGACCTGCGAGTTGAACGAACCGGCAACCGCCAGGCGCTGGCGGACCACCTGGTCGAAAAGGAACTTGGAGTATCCGTATACATTGAGCGGCGCCTCGTGCAGTCGTTCCTCCCGGAATATACCACCGCCCCCGTAGGTTGCTGCGCTCGACGCGTAGAGCAACTGCACCTCCTGGTCCAGGCACCAGTCGAGGATCTCCAGCGAATAGCGGTAGTTGTTCTCCATCATGTAGCGGCCATCGGTTTCCATGGTATTGGAACACGCCCCCTGATGAAGGATGGCATCGACATCCCCGTCGAAGTCGCCGGCTCGCAGGCGGTCGATGAACTCCTGCTTGTCGAGGTAATCCGCGATGTCGCAATCGACCAGGTTGCGAAACTTGTCGGCCTGGCTGAGATTGTCGACTGCGATGATCTTGTGCACCCCGCGATCATTCAGCGCCCTGACGAGATTCGAACCAATGAAGCCGGCCGCACCGGTAACTATCGTATACATCGACTTGCCTCACCTCAATGCCATCGCCAGTTCCGCGCGGCTGACCACCGCGGTCCCAAGCTTGCCCACCACGACGCCCGCAGCGACGTTCGCCACATGCACCGCGTGCTGCCAAGCAGCACCACACGCCAACATCGCCGCAAGCGTCGCGATCACCGTGTCGCCAGCACCCGATACATCGAACACTTCCCGCGCCACGGCCCTCTCGTGTATCGCCCCACCGGCCTGGAAGAGCGACATTCCCTCCTCGCTGCGCGTCACCAGCAAGGCCTCCAGTTGCAGTTCGCAGCGCAGTCTTTCCACGCGCCGCGCCAGGTCTTCGTCATCCTGCCAGCGCCCGACGACCGCGCGCAGTTCCGCGCGATTAGGCGTGACGACGGTTGCTCCCGCGTACTTCGAGAAGTCGTCGCCCTTGGGATCGACCAGAACGATCTTGCCGGCAGCGCGCGCCAGGCGGATCATCTCACCAATATGCGTGAGTCCGCCCTTGCCGTAATCGGACAGGATGACGGCATCGCAGGCGGGCAGACGCGCTGCGAATTCGACCAGCTTGGCGCGCAGGACCTCGTGCGAGGGTGCGGTTTCGAAATCGATGCGCAGCAGTTGCTGCTGGCGGCCAATGACCCGCAGCTTGACGGTGGTGCTGATCGCCACGTCCAGATGCAGGCTGACGTCGATGCCGCTCGCCGCCAGCAGACCTTGCAGGCTGCGCCCCGCCTCGTCGTCACCAACCACCGACAGCAGGGCGACGCGCGCACCCAGGGCGGCGACATTTCGCGCCACGTTGGCAGCCCCTCCCGGGCGTTCCTCGCTGCGCCCCACCTTGACCACTGGCACCGGTGCCTCGGGCGAAATTCGTGCCACCTCCCCGAACCAGTAACGATCGAGCATGACGTCGCCGACGATCAGCAGGCGGGCGGCGGCCAGATCAGGAAGCGCCATGGCTGCCGGGGTCGGAACGACGAGAGGTATTCACGAGGCGCTCGCGCCCCCGGCCACACACGGCGACGGGCAAGAGAAGACTCCTATGGTGTCAAATCGAATTCTTCGGTGCGCTTCGGCGAGTAGGTTTCCCAACCGCCGCAGGCCGGGCACCGCCAATAGAACTGGCGAGCCTTGAAGCCGCAATTATCGCACCGATAACGAGCCAGACGACGGGTGTAACCGTGCACGATTCCCTTCGCGAGTTCGAGATCGGCGCGGTTCTCCGGTAACGCCACCAGCAAACGCGCTTCCAGCAACTTGTCGAAACCGAGCAGCGTCGGATTGCGCTTCAGCTCGTCGCGGACCAGTTTGTATGCTGCCTCGGCACCGTCGCTTTCGAGCACCAGTTGAAAGACCACGTCCAGAAGGTCGAGCGACGGATAGTGTTCGAGATAGCCGCGCAACAGCTGCAAGCCTCTTTCCCGCCGGTCGATCTTGCGAAAGGCATCCAGCAGGCGCTGCGCGACGAGTGCCAGGTAGGTCGGATCCTGCTGTTCGATTCTCTGCCAGCACTCGATCGCGGCCACCGGTCGATCCTGCTGGAACAGGATGTCGCCCTGCAGCAGACTGGCTCGAACACACTTGCGGTTCTTCTCGATCGCACTCTGCAGATAGCCCGCCGCCAGATCGCAGCGCGAGCGAATGATCTCGGCCGCCGCCAGCTCACAGTAGTACTCTGCAATTTCCTTGTGCGACGCAAAGTCGGGAAGCTCCGAAGCAATCGTGATCGCCTTTTCCCAGTCCTTCTCGAGCTGATAGATCTCGAGCAGATTGCGCTTCGCGTCCTCGGCCAGCTCCGAAACCCGAAGTTTGTCGAAAATCTCTTCCGCGCGGTCGAGCAGACCGGCCTTGAGATAGTCCTGGCCAAGCTCCGCCAGCGCCTGCAGCTTCAAATCCTGCTTGAGATCCTCGCGTTCGAGGAGATTCTGATGCATGCGAATCGCGCGTTCGGTTTCCCCGCGGCGACGAAACAGGCTGCCCAGTGCGAAATGCAGCTCGATGGTTTGCGGATCCACCTTGACCGCTTCGACGAAGGCTTCGATCGCGCGGTCCGGCTGTTCGTTGAGGAGGAAGTTGAGCCCCTGAAAATACGAGCGCGGCAGCGTCCTCGACTCCTGCACCAGGTGGCGGATGTCGATCCGCGCGGCAGCCCAGCCGAGCCCGAAGAACAGGGGAAAAAGCAGCAGTTGCCAGTATTCGAATTCGATCATGGGTCGGTGAGGTTCTCGCTGCCCACGCGCTCATAGACGCCGCGGGATGGCGATCGGCCCGTCGCTTCCGCGTGGAAGCTCTAAGCCGGAGAAGACGATTCTCGCGGTCGACGACAACGCGAACATGCATCAGCTTTCTGCAAGAAGCGGGCGGCAACTGTCGTTACCGCCCGCATCCGCGACGCGCCGACGAATCAGGCCGATTCCAGGGAACCGTCGACCCGCTCCCGCAATTCCTTGCCGGCCTTGAAGTGCGGTACCCACTTCTCCGGGACCTCGACCTTGTCGCCCGACTTGGGATTGCGGCCGACTCGCGGCGGCCGGTAGTTCAACGCGAAGCTGCCGAATCCACGAATCTCGATTCGATCACCGCGGGACAGCGCCTCGGCCATCGCGTCGAGAATCATTTTCACCGACATATCCGCATCCTTGGCGACCAGTTGCGGGAAGCGCCCGGCCAAGTGGGTGATGAGGTCCGACTTGGTCATCCGCCAATCCTATTGGGGATTATGCAACTTGGCCTTGAGCAGGGCGCCGAGATTCGTGGTACCGGAACTCGCGCTGCTGTCCGCGGAGAGCTTCTGCATCGCCTCCTGCTGCTCGGCCTGCTCCCGGGCCTTGATCGACAGGCTGATCGAACGCGTCTTGCGATCGACGTTGATGATCATTGCCTCGATCTTGTCCCCTTCCTTGTACACCTTGGTCAAGTCGTCGATCCGCTCCCGCGACACCTCGGAAGCACGCAGATAGGCTTCGATGTCGCCCTCGAGCATGACCACCGCACCGCGCGCATCCACCGACTTGACGACGCCGCGAGCAATGCTGTTCTTGTCGTGCGTCGCGATATAGCTGGTGTAGGGATCGCCGTCGAGTTGCTTGATTCCCAGCGAGATGCGCTCCTTGTCGGTATCGATCGCCAGCACCACCGCATCGACCTCATCGCCCTTCTTGAAGTTGCGGATCGCCTCCTCGCCCGGCAGCGACCAAGAGAGGTCAGAGAGATGCACCAGGCCGTCGATGCCGCCGGGCAGGCCAATGAACACGCCGAAATCGGTGATCGACTTGATGGCGCCACGCACCCGATCGCCCTTCTTGTAGTTCATCGAGAAGTCGTCCCACGGGTTGGCCGCGCACTGCTTCATTCCCAAGGAAATGCGACGCCGGTCCTCGTCGATTTCGAGGATCATCACCTCGACTTCGTCGCCCAGCTGCACGACCTTGGAAGGATGGACATTCTTGTTGGTCCAGTCCATTTCGGAGACGTGCACCAGGCCCTCGATGCCCTGCTCTATTTCGACGAATGCCCCGTAGTCGGTGAGGTTGGTAACCCGTCCGAAGAGCCGCGTGGTCGGCGGATAGCGGCGCGAAATGCCGACCCACGGATCTTCGCCGAGTTGCTTCAGGCCAAGCGAGACACGGTTCTTTTCCTGGTCGAACTTGAGAATCTTCGCCTGCACCTCGTCGCCGACCGCCAGCACCTCCGACGGGTGACGGACACGACGCCAGGCGAGATCGGTGATGTGCAGCAAACCGTCGATACCGCCCAGGTCGACGAAGGCACCATAATCGGTGATGTTCTTGACCACCCCCTTGACGACGCTGCCTTCCTTCAGTGCCGCGAGCAGCGCATCGCGCTCTTCGCCGACACTGGCTTCGAGCACCGCACGCCGCGAAACCACCACATTGTTGCGCTTGCGGTCGAGCTTGATGACCTTGAATTCGTAGGTCTTGCCTTCGTACGGGCTGGTGTCCTTGACCGGACGCATGTCGACCAGCGAGCCCGGCAGGAAGGCGCGGACACTGTTGGTCATCACGGTCAGGCCTCCCTTGACCTTGCCGGTGATCGTGCCGGTCACCAGGCTGCCGTCGTTCAGTGCCTGCTCGAGCGCATTCCACGCCGCAACCCGCTTGGCGCGGTCGCGCGACAAACGCGTTTCACCGAAACCGTTCTCGAGTTGCTCGATGGCGACCTGAACGAAATCACCGATCTTGGCTTCCAGTTCGCCCTTGTCATTCAGGAATTCTTCAATTTCAATGTAGCTCTCGGACTTGAGGCCGGCATTGACGACGACGAAATTCTGGTCAATGCGCACGACTTCGGCGGTGATGACCTCTCCGGGGCGCATTTCCTGACGCCCGAGGCTCTCTTCGAAAAGTTCGGCAAAGCTTTCTTGCATGGTGGGGTTGGCTGACATATGTGTTGAGTTACCTAACCGCAAAGCTGCGGGGTGAGTTGAAAAAATCACCAGTCCCGGCCACTCCGGAAACCTCACCAAAGCGGGAAGCATGGACACCGTATTAGCAGGCGGCAGTGCTGCCGGACCAACGACGCGTCGAGCTGGTGACACCTCTGGCAAACGGCAGTCGCCGTTTCACCCTTTCTTCGGAACCTTGTTGACCCAGTCCAGCACCTGTGCCACCGCGCTTCCGATGGTCAGGTTCGTCGTGTCGAGCAATTCAGCGTCCGGGCTCTGCTGCATGGGGGCGGCGCCGCGTTGGCTATCGCGTTCGTCGCGTTCGCGCAGATCGAGCAAAAGGTTTGCAATACTAACAGCCATTCCTTTTTCGATCAACTGCTTATGCCGCCTCATGGCGCGCATTTCGAGACTGGCGACAAGAAACACCTTGGTCGCCGAATCCGGGAAGACCACCGACGCCATGTCGCGCCCATCGGCCACAAGACCCGGCGGCCGGCGAAACGCCCGCTGCCGGAAGAGCAATGCAGCGCGCACGGCGGGAAGCGCCGCGACACGCGAGGCTCCGGCAGAGATTTCCTCGCTGCGTATCGCATCGGAAACGTCCTCACCACCAAGGGTGATTGCGTTCACCGTGAAACGGACGTCGAGGCGCTCGGCAATCGCCGCGACACCGGTCTCGTCGTCCCAGGCGATGCCGGCACGCCGCGCAGCCAACGCGGTCAGCCGGTACAGCGCGCCGGAATCCAGGTAGTGCCAGCCGAGTGCCTGCGCCACCCGCGTCGCGACGGTACCCTTGCCGGACGCCGAGCCGCCATCGATTGCAAGCACCGGCACCGCTTGGGTCACCTCGGCAAAACGGTCGAAATAGTCCGGGAAAGTCTTGGCCACGGCTTGTGGCTCGTTGATCCGCAACGGCGTCCCCAGCGCCGCCAGCGAGAAGCACATGGCGATGCGGTGGTCATCGTAGGTATCGATCGCTGCCGGCTGCAGTTCTCCTCCGGGGGGCGGCGAGATCCGGATGAAATCCGACCCCGTGTCCACGGTGGCGCCGAGCTTGCGCAGTTCGCTCGCCATGGCTGCGATGCGATCGGTTTCCTTGACCCGCCAACTGGCGATGTTGTGCAAGGTGGTCGGCCCTTCGGCAAACAGGGCGACCGTCGCCAGAGTCATCGCCGCGTCCGGAATCCGGTTGCAGTCGAGGCTGATGCCCTGCAGCCTGCGCTGCGGCGCGGCCGCCTCGAGCCAGTTGCTGCCGCCGCGAATCTGTGCGCCCATCGCAGCCAGCGCATCGACGAAGCGGACGTCTCCCTGAATCGAATCGAGGCCCACTCCCTCGACCCGCAGCGGCCCCCCGCCCAGCGCGCCAAGCGCAAGAAAGTACGACGCCGACGAAGCATCGCCCTCGACGTACAACTCGCCCGGCGAGTGGTAGGCGCTGCCCGCCGGCACCGTGAAACGCTGCCAGCCCTCGCGCCGCACCTGCACGCCGAAGCGCGCCATGCTGGCCAGGGTGATTTCCACGTACGGTCGCGAAATCAGTTCGCCGACCACTTCCACCGTCGTCTCGCCGGCAAGCAGCGGCAGTGCCATCAGCAGGCCGCTGAGAAACTGGCTCGACACGTCGCCCCGCACGTGCACCCGCCCGACGGCCCGCGGCCGCGGCGGGCGAATTGCCAACGGCGGAAAACCCTCTGCGCCGAGATAGCTGATCTCGGCACCGAGCTCGCGCAAGGCGTCGACGAGATCGCCGATCGGCCGTTCGTGCATCCGCGGCACACCCGACAAGCGATAGTCGCCACCGGCAAACGCGAGCACCGCGGTCAACGGTCGCAAGGCGGTTCCCGCATTGCCGACGAAGAGATCCGCCCGC
>ERZ724507.953-NODE-953-length-12734-cov-10.312958_pt1 | contig 12734 bp, 13 predicted proteins | sample MGYA00376040_ERZ724507 | MGnify/ENA primary metagenome ERZ724507 (study PRJEB28724, sample SAMN07190883) | activated sludge metagenome | isolation source: activated sludge of sewage treatment plant in Hong Hong | place: Hong Kong | collected 2016-03-17 ...
CAGTACCAGATGACTCCAATGAATCCGTATCTGTCACTGGACAATTCGTCAGGATTGTCGGTGAAGTAGGTGACGGTGGGAACTAGCTTTTGGCCGAAGGCCCACGCCGAAAGAGCCGCATAATTCGCTCTTCCCGTAACTTGGATTGGGCCGCGTCCCTTGAACTTTCGACCATCTCCCGGCTGAGTATTGCCAAGATCTGCACGACCCTCGTACTGGCTGCCATCTGCGATTTCCTCCATCCACTGGAGACCACCGGACTCATGCCCAAGCTGGGCCATCCACATGGCTGTGCGGTTGAGGTTGTTGCACCCGCAGGCGACGAGAGCCTGCTGAACAGCGGGAAGAAGCTCGCGGTAGCGATCCAGAGATACGCTGTCTCCCATAGCATCTGAGAGAACCTGGGCAAGATCTAGAGCAGGAGCGTTGCCCCGGCGGAAGGTGCTGTAGCCATCCGCCCTGATCTTTCGGGCAATGAAATCATCAGTGTGCGGATTCTGAAAAGTGTTGTAGCCCAACTGAAAATGCATGGCGTCTTTAGGGGTGTTCCAGTCATTTCCCCAGAAGACCGTATCTTCATAGAAGTCCAAAAGCTCGCGGATCGTCTCGATCTGCTCAGCGTTGAATCCTGCATTCCAGACTCTGAATTCGTGCGAATTCCAGTTGAGGTCACAGGCACTCCCCGACAGATGGTTCGATGAGCCAACGGAATTCGTCGGTGTCCAGCAGGCACTGTCGGCATCCCGAAGGTGCTCCACGAACTCGTTGAAGTCAGCGGCCCAGGCCCGAAGGATAGCCAGAGGTTGGCCCTTCTGAATCTCCAGGGAGACAGAGGGATTCGTGCCAGGGACCGTAATCCATTGGCAGGAATCCTCATCGACCATCGGCCATTGATTTTCGCTATACTGATTTCCGTACACCGTGCGGAAGGCCATCAGACATGCACCTCCTTGAATCCTTGCCAGAGCGACTTCAACGAAAAATTACAGTCAGCGAAAATGGTTGCTGGCTGTGGTTTCCCGTGCGGAAAGATGGCTACACCCTTGCCTATTGGGAAGGAACTAGACCTCTTGGTCACCGCTTGGTCTGGGAACTTCTGGTTGGACCCATTGGCGAAGGCATGCAACTTGACCATGTCAAGGAGCTTTGCGAGAGCAAGAACTGCGTGAATCCTGCTCACCTGGAAGAGGTTACGCCTTTGGAAAACACTAGACGATCTGGAGGGAACAATTCTAAGACTCATTGTCCCGAAGGACATGAATACACCCCAGAGAACACCTATCTTCGCAAAGATCGACTCCATCGAGAGTGCAAGATTTGCACCACCGCTCGCAATCGAGAGTGGTGGGCACGCAACCGATCTCGATGACGAGGTGTTTCCGTAGACAGTTCTGAATCCCATTTATTCCGCCGTCCTCATCAGGAAAATCGACGCAGAGAAGACGGCATTGGACGTGACTACAGATGTCTGAGAGTCCTTGTCCCACAGCCATGCCGTCGCGACGATATTGGTGGATGCAGGCCAATCTGGGTTGGAGCCAACCTGATTGATTCCTGCCGGTGCGGTGATGATCGGAATCGGTTGCGGGTCAACATAAAGTGAGCGGCCCATGCCGATCCCGATCCTGGTCTGACTGGCATAGGGTGCTGCCCCATTGGACATCCTGACCTCGATCACCGGCCTACCCAAAGCAGACTGAGCCGTAATGTAGCCAAAAACCAAGGGCTGGAAGGAAAATGGCGGAACACCGATCAGCCACTCAGCGATCTTCAGCGGGACATTTGAAGTGGTCCCCACGGATGTAGAGGTGGGACCGAAAGGCCCGTAGATGTATCCGGCTCCAAGAGCAGGGATTTGAGTAACCGGAATCTTGCCATCAGCATCAAGATTCGCGACACCATTCGGCTGGCCCTTGGCTGACTTCGGGACATTGAGCGCATCTTTCTGCTGATAGTACGAGGGCAGGGCATAGGTGCCATCCTGCGTATCGATGTAAGTCTTTGTGGCATAAGGAATTACAGCGTTCGTAACATCAGTGGTAACCGACGAGCGATTCGGAGTAGCAGCGTTGAGGATGTTGGTAGCCCGAAGCCTGCTGACCACATCCTTGTCGGCCTCAGAAGACTTGCCGACGTATCTCAGTGATGACACGAATTCTCCTTAGAACGCCGGGAATACGAGAATGTAGTACACCAATCCCGTCCCGCTCCAGATGTAGGAAGATCCCGTGTAGCACGATCCATAGAGATCAAGCTGAAGGGGACCGCTCACGGCAGGGAAGTTGAGCGGAGTGACGGCTGGTGAGGCTACCTGACCACTGGGAAGAACACTGTGAAAGTTGTACTTCATGCTGGATAGACAAAGAGCCGAAGCATAGATGCTGTCCGAAACACCTTGTGGCGGTTGAACAACCAGTTGTCCGACGTTGGTGTTGGTATGCCCCTGGCCGGGATCGGTGCCACCAGACTTACCAAGAACCCACGCGAAAGCTAGTGGATACCAAGGATATCCAGGGTCAGTGACATAGATGCTGGCGAGCCGAAACTCTCTGGTGTTGGAGGTACTGATCACCGTGTGCGTGGCATCGGCAGCCAGATAGACGACTCCCTGGCTGCTGGCCTCGTAGTACAGCGAGGTGCGGTTGGTGACCGCTGAACTGGGGATCTGCGCTGTGGTGATGCTTCCATAATTATCGGTAGTGGCAACACCGTTGGCCTGTCCCAATTCCGTTAGGGGGACATAGTTTTCGTCCATGATGTCAACGCTGAGCTTCTTCGCCCGAAGCAAGTCCTGCTGATCGACATAGGTCGGTGTGGTCAGAGGCGTGGCCTTGGTACTGATGACGCTGTTGACGTAATCCGTTGTGACGACCAGGGATTCATCGAGAGTGTCGGCGTAGCTCTTGTTAATAACAGAGCTATCGGAATCCGGTGTGCGGCCTACATATTGGAGTCCTGACATTACTCCTCCACCTTCATCTCAGCCTCTGCGACCTCTTCAGGCTCGATGCTGACGAGATAATTATAGAGAGCGACAGCACTCTCGTTGCGAGGTCCGGTGTCCCACAACGTATCTGGGTAATCTGTTCTCATTGCTGAGATCAGAGCAGTGGCAACCTTCCTCCGCCGGTAATCGTCGCGGACGTTGATGCTGGTCATGATCAATTGGTGAGGCTCAGACAAAGCGATCATGTAGGTGAGCCGCCCCACCTCTTCGTTGCTCCCCTTGTCGTAGGCACTGTAAGTACCTCCGGTATCCCAACTTTCGTGCCGGATCTCTGCAAAGTCCGAAATCTCAACGGGAGTAAAATTCAGGCTCATCGATCCCCCTACGCCGGTATCGCCATGACGGTGAGGTTCGGCTCAATGTTCGTGGCCGTAGCAGTAGCATTGTTCCCGCTGCGTGCCAGAGTCACATAAAGAGTAGTGGGTCCGGTCTTAGAGCCTTGAGGGTAGGTTCCAGAGACACCCAGGATATTCGTTGATATGCCAGCACAATTCGCAATGCTGGTGGCATCCATCCTGAACGTGGTAGACACACCGGACTCACTGACAGAGAGCAAGTCGATGTAGTCGCCGCCGGTCGGATATCCCATGCTCACCCGCTCGATGCCACCGGATGCAGTCCACTTCGGAGTAGTGCCATCAGCACCAAAAGCTTGAAGTGCCATCTGGCCTGGAGCAACCGTAACCTGTTGGGAGATAGAGGTATTCGTGCCGAAACCATAGATGCTGGTGCTTGCTCCGACATCCTGAACATTCGTATAGGAAATCGACTGCATCGACAACCAGGCGTTCGCGGACAGAGAGCCAGTGACGGCACCACCACCAGCGGTAGCGACCTTCATGCCATACCGATACAGCGATCCGGAGGACGGGTTGTTATTGAGCGGGACGGTAGCCAGGAGCGTCATGGGACTGCCACGGTAGTTACACCATGACATGACGTGACCACCTAGAGCCGTAGCGTCCACGATCAGATAAGAGTTGGCCGCACAGGTGTGGTTGCTGGAGAAGCTAGTAACTCCGCCATAGTATTTCGACGGCGCAACACCATATCCCGTGAAGCCATCACCGACAGCGTCGAAAGCTGGTGGCACAGAAGGAATCCCGCCGAAGTACGGAACGATGATCGCCGTCGAGTGATCGTAGGACTCTGGGCTTCCGCGACCGATGGCAACGATGGTTCCTGTCGAAGAGTCCTCACGCACGCGGACGACCGGCCACTCACCATCGATGCTGATCATCGTGTCTACAGTTCCCGTGACCATCAGCCGATAGGGAAAGCCAGGATCAGCCACTGTCATGGTGTAAACCGTGGATTCGACTGTGGCAGTGACGTTTCCGGCGTTATAAGTTGTAGGACTCCAGTAGGCCATAGGATATTTCTGGGTGGACGGGATGTTCACCCTGGCCTTGTCCACCTTGCCTTTTGAATCCAGACCTGGCACACCGTTATTCGCATTGACCTTGTTCAGACCCAGGCGCAGAGCATCCTGCTGATCGATGTATGCCTGGGTAGCGTTCTGGGCATCCTGGTTATCGACATAGGTTTTCGTCGCGAAAAGACTCAGCCCTTCAGAGATGAGGGTATTGACCTGATCCTGCGAAATATTGCGTGCAGCAAGGGTATTCACATACTTCTGGTTGGTGATGTCTCCAGAAGCAGGATCGGGACCGTCATAGCCTAGAGCAGAGATATGATCACCCCACTCCGTTACTCGACGTGCCGCCACGTCTTGCGAAGGATGATGTCGCTGATTTTAGTTTGGGCCACGCCATATTCTTGGGCAAGTCGCTGCTGACTGACTCTTTCGTTCTGATACCTGTAGCGAATCTCGCGCACGCTCTGTTCTGTGAGTTTCGCCAGACCATTGGCTTCTCCTCTTGCCCGTGGGTGATTCGGGCGGAGGACGGCTGCTGTTCCAGCCCGAACAGAGTCCAGAGAATTTTGTGAGAGCGTGCCATCGTAGAGATGGAGGGGATTGCAGCATGGTGGGTTATTGCATCTGTGCAAAGCATTGTTGACAAGTCTTGTGCGCCAAAATGTTTCGTAGGCCATGCGGTGGGAAGGTATTGTCTTTTTAACAGGATCGTAGAGAACGAACTGCCCATAGCCCTGCTTGTGTCGCGATCCGGTCCACTCCCAGCAGCGGTCGAAATCTCCGACATCGATATGCTGCCAGAATCTTTCAGAGAGGCAGAGTCCCCGTCGCTCTTCCGGCTTGGATAAATCTGATCCTCTTCTCCACCGCTGATAGTGCATAACGCACATTCCACGAAAACGGGATGGCTTGGCGCAGTTGCTAATTGAACACTCACTCATAACCTCCCATCTTACCCTACGACTACCATGTATTGTCAGCCAACCACGATAACTCTGTACTGGTTATCCGTTGGCGCAGAGCCAAATTCAAGACTCACCGTGTTTACGCCCGTAACCGTGGCACCGATCAGCCGGATATCTCCAGAAGCCACATGAATCAGGCTGACCTGCACACTCGTTGTGTTCAGGTTGTGCGTGATCGTGGCTATCGTGTTTCCGGCAGGAACTGCACCAACATACTTTCGGACCACCTTCGTGGTGTCGATGGCAATACCCTGGCTGGTCACCGCGAGACCACCAGATGGATCAGCCACTGCGCTAACAACATTCGTGCTGTTGTTGACGTTGACACCATTTCCCGACGAATACGTCACCGGGGGACCGGCCTGCATCACCTTCGACCAGTTGTTGCCGTTGGTGTCCACCAGGCCACTAGAACTGGTGCATTGCCAGAACGTATTGGCATTGGAGTTACCGGCGGAGATCATGACCAGCGTTCCCTTGACCAGCCACGATCCAGTGGAGAAGTCAGACGGCCTCGTCCAGGCCGAAGAGTTGACCGTCCACAAACCGTTTGTGACAGAAGAGCTTTGGTTCGTCAAAAGAACAATGGAGCCAAGGGGGACCGTGACACCATCGATGCTCTGCTGCCCAGAGAGACTTGGAACTTGGTTTGTGGCAACGTAATTGGCCTTCTGCTTGATCTCAGTCGAGGCAGAGAGAATACTCTGAACATCAGCCGTCGATGTCTTTCCGGCCAATCCACTGGTCAGAGCAGCCGTAGTGGCCTTAGCATCCAGGTTGGTCTGAAGATTGGTGATCTGGTTGATCGGAATGTTCGCATTGGCTGCCAAGGCTCCAACGCTGTTCCAGTCCAGCACCACGGTGCCCACCTGGCCGTTGACACTGGAGATCGGGCTGGCCGGTGGAGTATTCAACAGCCAGTTAGCGAAAATGCTTGGATCAGAACCATTTAGAGTGTACGTGCCCTGATCAGCGGTGGCCGTGATGACGCAGTTGTCTCCCTGAGCAGCCTGCTCAGTAGTGAGAGCCAGCATGGCTGAACGGTTCGCCACAGCGTAGATTCGACGCGGCGTAAGCTGCGTGGACTTGACCTTGCCATTAACCAGATCAGCCTTAGCTGCCAGATCGCCCGTGAGACCAGAGATACTGGCCTGGGAGATTCCAGTAGGAACCTGATCCGACTTCAGCACTCCGCCAACGAGATCGGCTTTCCCGGCCAGTGCCGTGCTTAATCCGGTGACCTTGTCCTGGCCGATAGTCGGAACCTGAGATGCCGTCAAGACTCCACCGGACAGATCGGCCTTCCCCGAAAGAGAAGACGAGATCCCCGACACCGTGGTCTGGAGCGTGGAAAGGTCTGAGGCACTTGCCTTTCCAGAAACGGTAGTGGTCAAAGCACTGACAACAGACGAATCTGCTTTTCCGGCAACGATTCCCGACAGGGTGTCCAGTGCGCTCTGATCAGCCTTACCGGCCACCGTCGAGGACAGCGTGCTCACCGTTGAGGCATCAGCCTTGGTAGAGACTGTCGAAGCAAGACTGCTCACCGTCGATGAATCTGCTTTTCCTGCAACGGTACTCGACAGGGTAGACAAGTCAGAGGCCAGAGCCGGTGTGGGATCAGGACTGGCCGAAGGATTCCAGGGACGAAGCTCCAGATGTCCGCTCGCGTGAATATACGGCCACCTGACCTCACCAGCAGCCGCACCAGCCGGGTCTAGATAGTCACCAGAACCGTTGTTGCCGAACGGACTGTGGAACGTGACATCATTGACAAAATCAGCGGTAGGAGCAGTGGCAGACCAGAACTGCGTTGTCCCGGCGGCGGCACCACCTCCACCTCCTCCGCCACCCTCAAGGGAGGTGACGCGAGTCTCCAGTGATCCCAAGCGATTTGAGTGATTGGTCAGGGTAGTGCTCAGTCCAGTGACCTGACTCTGGGCAATGGTGATGGCATCAGCTTCACCGAATCCATGCGAGGAAGCGTGAGTGGTGGGAGTGCGAGCATCACTCAGACGAGAGTCATCAGTAGCGACCTTGCCGCTCAAAGCTGTTGAAAGGCCGGTGACTTGGGACATGTCGATGGACGCGCCCGTAGCAATGGCTCCCACGTCGGCAGCCGTCAACACCACGCTGCCAGTCTTGGTGTTCACCGACTGGACAGCACCGGCTCCCACGGCAATGACCGTGCCGTCTTTCTTCGTGATCTGGTCGAAGGCATTGACGTAGGCCATCGAGGAATCGTTGAGGGTGTGGGGAATGACTCCGCCCACCGTGTGAACGATGGTGGTATCACTGATGATCCCGGCCACGGTTCCCGAAAGCGTGGAAACCGTTGTGGCATCAGCCTTTCCGCTCAGTGCCGTCGCCAGTCCGGTGACCTGAGAAATGCTCACCGTGCCATCAGCAGAGGCAACGGCTCCGACATCGGCGGCGGTCAAGGTGACGTTGCCGTCCTTGCCATTAACACTGGTGACCTTGTTCAACCTGATCCAGTTATTCAACTGATCAGGATGCGTGTCGGTCAGACCGTAGATCACACCATCCTGGGTCAGGGCGATATCACCAGGCTGAACGTCCTCCGGATACCGAAGCAGGAGCATGGCATTGGTGTCGAGGACAGGAATCCAGTTCGTAATGGCTTCCGGCGGGATCTGATTGATCGGCACCTTGCCGTTGACCAAATCGGCCTTGGCGGTAAGGGTTTGGGTATGGCTCGCCACCGTGTTGGTGACACCAGTCAAACTCGTTGACAGAGCACTGATTTGGTTCCCTAGACCGATATCGGCCTGACGACGAACCGAAATCTCCGCAGACAGGGCAGCACTTTGATTTGCCGACGACGAGTCGGTGTATGCCTTGGCGGTATTCAGCGTCGAGGAAACCTGATCACTGATCTCGATCTCAAGGGAAGAACGCAGATCCCTATCAGCAGCCTGCCGGTTGACAATCTCAACACTTAGAGCACCCTGAATCGCGGAAACGTCAGCTTGACCAGCAACGGGGATATTGTTGGCATCCACCACCTGGCCCTCGTCATTGAGACGAGCCACCCGGCCAGGGACACCCAAATCGCTTTGCTGCAAATAGGTTTCGCCAGTGATGAGGTTTCCCAGCGAGACCAGATCATCGAAGCTGACATCGAGATCCGGCATGGCGAAGTCATAGGTGTAGGTTCTCCCAATGACACCCTGCCGCCACGCGATTCGGTAGAGAATGCGCTCAGTCAGACCCGGCTCGTCGGTGGGGACCAGATCGAAGACGGCTGTATTGTCCTCTTGGGAAAGAACTACAGTCTGCTTCTGCAGGCCACCGACATAGGTGGCATCGGCTCCCGGCAGCGACGAATCGCTGAGCGGAATGACCACAACCTCAACGGTTTCCGGCACCTGATTGACCATCGAGATGGCACGCTGGAAATGAACCGTCAGCTTGCGCCTGATAACTGTGGGCGTAGTCAACCTCAGACCCCTTCCATGCTCCTACTTTTTAGGCACGGAAGAGGCGTTAGTGACAGTGGATCACATAGCTATTGCAGAGCTATTCCAATCGGGGCGAGTGCCCAGAACCCAAGCCCTGCGGATTTCGTTGCGCCGCACCGGATCTGGGTCCGGATGCCGGGTGGGGTGGTAATCCATGATGGTCCCGTTGTCACGGTGGTCAACCAGGCTGGGATTGACATAAGAGATTTCAAAATGATTCTGCTGGGCGAAGTCACTGATCGCCTCGTCCACCGGCTCCTGGTCTTCGATCCAGGTGAGCAGGTCTGGGATCAGTTCAGTTCTCACGGCAGTGGCGACACCGTGCAGCATTTCTGTAGACGTTATCCAATGTGACTCACTGGCAATAACTCTCGCGATCTTCGGCTGCCAGTGAGGTGGCCTGCCCCGCCCCAGGTAGAAAGAGACTATCGGGGACGGGGCGTGGGCCAGAGCCAGTGAAGCTTGGTGGAGAAAATCGGTACACACCACAGCATCGTCCTCAAGGACGAGGCACCACGGCTCAGGACTGTCTTTAAGCCAGTTCCAAGCTCTTTCGTGATTACGGGCTGCGCCCATGCCGATATCGTCCATGCTGAGGGTGGCATTGAGACGTTCGGCCAATTCGTTGGCTTCGGCGTACCGACGTGGGTGTGTGACGATGGCTATTTCAATCATGCTTTGTCCAAATCGTTGTGCGTGAACAGTTCGTTTCTCTTGATTCGTGCAGCTTCGGCAGCTTCTTCTAGAGAATCAAAAGAGCCGATAAAATGCTTCCGGCCCTCATGAGTAACCTGACCAATCCACCGCTGATCGCGCTTGCTCCACCAGACACCACGAACACCACTCTTGCTGTTTGACTGGTTGTCCTTGTGCTCTTGGTTTTGTTTATTGGTGGCTGGCCGTAGGTGACTTGGGTTGACGCACAGCTTGTTTCGACAGACATGATCAAGTTGCGTATCGACAGGGTTGGCTAGGCCATACGAAAATCGGTGTGCGTAAACCATCTTCCCACCGATTTCAATTTGGCCGTAGCCATTCGCACTGCATCCCGTCCACACCCAACAGCGTGTTCCTAGACGAGGATGTAGTGGCCCGTCTTTGTTAACCTTTTCCCAGAATCGAATCTCTGGGTCAACTGGTGGTCTTCCCACTATCGTCACACCTGAGTCTTACCGCACCTTGAGCACTCCAGGTAGGCGACACGCCGTGTCAGCGACACATCGTGATAGGCGACCTTGTAGGAGTGCCTGCAGCGTGGGTTGCCCAAGACGATTTCGGGCTTAATCTCCGTTTTCTTGGGCTTTGCCAATTGCCTTCTCCACGAACGAGATTGCGTCCTTCTTGGTGCTGCACAGCCAGTCATTGACCTCCACGATGCTATCGGCACCCATCTCATGGGCAACGTCATGGAGAATGCATGTGGCACGATACGCTGCTTTGTCACATGCGGTGTACTCCTCCCAGATCGCCGGGGAGAGCTTCCGCCCGTGGCGGATCTTGTGAAGCTGGATGTGCTGGTTGGCCTCGCGCATTGCGCCGGTCAGGCACACTTGGCCGTCCTTGTCCTTCATCTTGGTCTGGGACCAGCCGCGATCATTCAGTTCACTGCGGATGATGCCCAGAAATTCCGACGCTTTCATGCGAATCCCCTTGTCCCACAACACATTTGGATGAGTGAAGAATTGAGTGGAGGTCAAAAACTTTCCCACTCGATGGCTACCCTACACTCGTTCCGTAGGAAATCCAGGGATCTCGCAAGAGTACAGTCAAGATTTTTCGGCCTGCTGATTTGCGTTGTCTTTCAAGGCTTTTAGCTTCTGCTTGTAGGCGCGGTTGGACCCGGTGCATTGATCGCACCGGCAGCCGTAGCTGACATAACCGTTGAGGGTGCCGTGGACATGCTTGGGTGTCTTCCGGCGACGGAGAAGCTGCCGCCGCTCCGCTTGATATTTCGCCATGGCATTACGGCAGCACTCCAGGCGGCATCCGTAGGTGTATCCGGTGACCGTGCCGTGGTAGCCCTCTGGGCTACGCACGCAACCGTTCCCCCATGACCTCGTTGATGTCGAGCACTTCATCACGGGCATCGATGTACTCCAGCAACCCGTCGATGGCTGCCTCGATGTAACTCGCGGGATCTTCCATGAGGTGGGTGGCAATGATCGCCGTCCGCAACCTGGCCGTGACTACTTGCTTCAGATCTGCCAGGTCACCCTGCATGTCTCCCCCTTGATGTTGAGCCAGTGCCGCGCTCCCGCACGGGTGCCCGACGAGCACGCCTGAAGCATAGGCCACGGGGGAGCCTAGCTACGGGATTTCGCGTTGGTCAATTTTGATTGAGTCGGCACAGACATCACAGAGGTCAGGGTCTTCCGGCGACACGTTGTCATCGTCCAGCACCTGATCGCAGATGTCGCACCGCTGCACGGCGTAGCTCATGAGGGTGTACTGTACCGCCGGTTTCGGCAAAAAGCGGGGATCTCCGAAACCTCTGAAAATATTTGGGATGCAGTGTTGAGTCCATTTCACATTCTCAACAAAATGTCCTTGACACCCCGCTGCCCGTGCGCCTAGTGTGGTCGAAACATGACAGATACCAGCACTTTTCGCAATGAAGTGGAGCGGATGACTACTCTCTACCAAGAACTCCTGAAAAAGTACAAGGAGTCCAAACCACCCAAGGTCGAGGATATCCGGCAAAGCCTGGTGGTGCCTGATGGCATCGATGCCGACATAGCGGCCCACACGTTCTGGCTGCTCTCCCGTGCAGAGAAAGAGAACATCGAACAGGCTTACACCCGTGCCGGTCCCATCAATGAGCGTGGGTATGGAGTCAAGGTGGACTCAGCCAAGAACTTCCACATCTCCACCATCCCCGGCGGTCTGACCGTATTCGTGGGTGGTCCCTACTACACCACCCCACTTCTCAACTTGGGCATGGCTTTTGACATCACCGATGGTCCGCTGAACCACATCAGGGACTCGATCCTCTTCGTGCTGGAGGAGTCTGGAATCCCCTTCATTCCACTGTCTTTCGATGCCAGTGCGAGGGTGGGATCGATAGGAGATCTCAGGCTCATCGAGCGGGTGGGCCGGAACTGCGTCTTCTCCCGGCTCTCCAACAGGAACGGCAAGATGGAGTACTTCATCTCTGGGTATGACGAGAACGAAGACCCACCCCTATACTTCATGGCCCAGCTTCCCCGCAAGGTCAGCAGCTACGCCAAAGCCCTTGAGGTGCTTAAGCCCACATCGGTGAAAGAGGCTGAGAAGCTTGATCTTTCGGTTCTTCGGCAGGGAGACATGTTCTTCATTCCCACGCCGTACACCAAGGAGGACTTGGTCAGGATGGGTGCCACCATCAGCGACACGGTGGAGATCGAGAAGAAGGCTTTTGTCGGCAGGCGATACAACGTCTGGATCGAAGGGAAGTCTGCCTACAGTCACGCCGAAGAGTACAAGATGCCGGATGGCCGGGTGCTCCCCATCGATGACGAGGGCTGTGTTGCCTGGACCGAATCCCGGCACCGTGGTCTGTACGGGACGGCACACACCGCTGACCAGATCGCCTACCTGCCGGATGGCACCCAGTTCGCCAAAGGCGAGGTGCGACACGATCCTTTCCGCGTTCTTCGCGAGGATCGACAGGCCGACCACAAGCCGCTCGCACTACCTGGGCGCAAATGGCATCTCGTCGCCAGGAACACCGTGCCGGTTGAAAAAGTCCGCAGAGTGCCTTGAGCCACAACAGATTACAGAGAGATTAGAGAGGAGGGAAAAACATGGAAAGTGTTCTGACTGCCGCGAAGGAAGAGGCCAAGAAGTTGGTCGATGAGACGGCTTCGACGGCGGAGAACCCGCAGTACACGCCAATGGCGTGGGCAAAAGAAGGAAGGTCCGAC
>ERZ724507.957-NODE-957-length-12714-cov-6.303105_pt1 | contig 12714 bp, 12 predicted proteins | sample MGYA00376040_ERZ724507 | MGnify/ENA primary metagenome ERZ724507 (study PRJEB28724, sample SAMN07190883) | activated sludge metagenome | isolation source: activated sludge of sewage treatment plant in Hong Hong | place: Hong Kong | collected 2016-03-17 ...
CATCGCCACGCGGGATCGCTTTCTCACCGACTACCAGGACGCCGCCTATGCCGCGCGCTATCGGGCACGCGTCGCGGAAGTCCGCGCCACCGAGTCCGGCCTCGGCTCCACCCGGCTAACCGAGGCGGTCGCCCAGAACCTGTTCCGGCTCATGGCGATCAAGGACGAATACGAAGTGGCACGCCTGTTTGCCGAGACGGACTTCATCAAGCGTCTTGGCGACCAGTTCGAGGGCGAGTACTCGCTGCGCTTCCACCTCGCACCGCCGGTACTGGCTCGGCCCGACCCGAACAGCGGTCGAGTGCCAAAGCTGACATTCGGGCCGTGGATGCTCACGGCCTTCAAGTGGCTGGCAAAGGGCCGGCGCTGGCGCGGCACCCGCTGGGACCTGTTCGGGCGCAGTGACGAGCGGCGCGCGGAACGGCGCCTGCTGGCCGACTACGAGGCCGATCTTGCCGCCCTGCTGCCGAAGCTGGCGACGGACCGGCTAGCCGATGCGGTGACCCTGGCCAGCCTGCCGGAAAAGATTCGCGGCTACGGCCACGTCAAACGCAAGGCAATGGCGGCCGCCGCGCCCGAGCGCGAGGCCCTGCGGGCGAAGCTGGGGATTTCTTGACGGCGCCCGGTGGTCTAGGCCGCTCCGCCCTGCGCGCCGCGGCCGTGGCGCAATTGGGCGGGCTCGCCATCGCCGCCGCGCTGGCAACGGCCGTCCTGCCCGACCGCCTGTCACAGCCACAGGCATTCGCCATCGTCCAGGGCGTGGCGGCGGCATTGATCGCACTGGCACAACGCGTGCCACCGTGGTGGCTGGCCATCCACGCCGGTTTCCTGCCGCTGGCGGTCCTTGCCTCTCGCCTGGGGCTTCCTTCTTGGATCTGGCTGGGCGGGTTCATCCTGCTCTTGCTCGTCTTCTGGCGCACCGACCGCAGCCGGGTGCCGCTGTTCCTGAGCAATGCGACGACCCGCGCCGCGGTAACCGACCTTTTGCCCGCACTGCCGGCCAACGTGCTCGACCTGGGCTGCGGCGATGGCGCCCTGCTCGCCCAATTGGCCCGAGCCCGGCCCGACTGCCGCTTCGTTGGCTACGAGCACGCACCGCTGCCCTGGCTCTGGGCCAGCCTGCGCTGCCGGCGGCTGCCCAACGTGTCGATCCGGCTGGGCGACTTCTGGCCCCACGCGCTCGGTGGGTACGACCTCGTATATGCTTTCCTTTCCCCGGCCCCGATGCCGCGCCTGTGGGCCAAGGCCGGGGCCGAGATGCGGCCGGGCGCGCTGCTGGTCAGCAACAGCTTTGCGGTACCCGGCGCCCCCCCGGAACGGACACTGGAGCTGGCCGACCCGCGCCACACCCGGCTCTACTGCTACCGGCCCGCCGGTTGAATAAACGCCTCGAATTCCTCGCAATTTCGGCCATCGCCGGGCCGCGCTCTGGCCAATAATCCTCCGGCATCGGCCCGGCTTCGGCACGTGGCCGCAACGGGGTAATCCATGGCGGACATCATCTGCGTCATCGGCAACAAGGGCGGCACCGGCAAGACCACGATCTCGCACATGCTGTGCCACGGTCTCGGCCTGCTCGGCCAGCGCTCCGTCTGCGTACTGACCGACAGCTGCCGCGAACCGCTCGACCCCGCCGGACGCCGCTACCTCGTGGCCGATGCGCGCTCGCGCGAGTCGCTGGCCAAGGTGACGGCAAAGATCCGCACGCTCAAGGCCTGGCTCGGCGTCATCGACGGGGGCGGCAACCGCACCGAAATGGACCGCCAGCTTTACGGCGTCGCCGACCTCGTGCTGCTGCCCTTCCGCGACTCGCACGAGGACATCCGCACCGTCATCCGCGACCTCGAAATGTTCCCCCGTGCCTACGCGGTGCCCTCGCAATGGCCGACCAACGCGTGGCAACGCGAGGCCGCGGAAAAGGCCACGGACGAATTCCTCGCACGTTACGCCGATCGCATCCTGGGCCCGGTGGCCACGCTTTCGGCGAGCAAGCAGTTGCTGCAACGTACCGTTCCCACAGCACTGCCGACGCCGCTGGCCAACGCCAGCCGGGCCATGGCCCGCCAGGTACTCGACCTGCTGCAGATTTCGATAGGGGAAGACGAAGCCGCTGCATCGGCGCATGAAGCAGCACCGCGCGCACCCGCGGTCAGCGTCGCCGGCGCCATGCCGATGGCGGCCTGACCGGCCCCTTCAGCAAGACTCCCTCAGGTCGGCCGCCACTTTCGCGTCACCATCAGCGCCGCCTCGGCGCGATTGCTGACGCCCATCGCCTTGATGATCGCCGACGCATGGATCTTCACCGTGCCCTCGGTGACGCCGAGCAGTTCGGCAATCTGGCGATTGCTGCGCCCCTCCGCCATCAACTCGAGCACGCGCCCCTGCGCCACGGTAAGGCCAAAGCGCTCGCCCAGGGTGCGCTTCTTGCCTTCGACGGGCTCGGCGCGCCCGGCCAGTTCGCGCAGCTTGGGCGACAGGTAGATCTTCCCGGAAAGCACCGCGCGCAGTGCCTTGAGCAACTCGGCGCCGGAGCTCGCCTTGGAGACGAAGCCCGACGCGCCGGCGGCCATCGCACGCGAAACGGTGCGCGCGTCGTCGAGCGCAGAGAGCACGACCACCGGTACTGTCGGATAGCGCCTTCGCACCAGCGGCAGGAAGATCTGGCCGCGCGTACCCGGCAGCATAAGGTCGAGGATCATCATGTCGATGTCCTCGCTCTCCAGCACGGCAATGGCCTGGTTGGCGTCGGCGACGCCGACCGCCCGCGTTTCCTGCCCCAGGCTCTTCAGCGTCGCCAGCAGGCCCTCACGCACCAGCGTATGGTCTTCCACGACCAGAATTTTCAGCATCCCCGCCTCCCCCTAGCGGACCGCCCGATCCTGATATGACATCGAGAAGTTTAGCGCGGAACCCGGCGAAGCGGTAAGATCGCCGCAACAATCTGGAGCCACCGCCATGAGCACGACCCCTTCCGATCCGATGGAGTTCCTCAAGACCCTCTGGGGCAACACCGGCATGCCACTGCCCGGCTTGGTCACGCCTACGCTCGACACCAACGAACTTGACAAGCGCATTGCTGACCTGAAGGCCGTCGAAGGCTGGCTCAAGACCAATCTGGGCATGCTGCAGATGACCATCCAGGGTCTCGAAATGCAACGCGCCACGCTCGCCGCCATGCAGGCGATCAGCCAGTCGGCAAGCAGTGCCGAAGCAAACGCCAATCCGTTTGCCAACCCGGCACTGTGGCCCTGGAACCTGATGCCTGGAGCGCAGTCCGATACTGCGAAAGAGGCCCCGGACGACGCCAGCGTCGCATCGGCTGCCGGCAAGTCCTCCCGCAAGAAGTAGCTCAGCGCAGGCTGAGCACCAGCGGCAGGCTCACCATGCCGAGCAGCGTGCCGGCCGAGATCAGCCAGGCAACGCGCGGTCCGTCGCCGCCCATGCGCTGCGCCAGGATGTAGGCCGAACTCGCCGGCGGCAGCGCCGCGAACACCAGCACGACATCCGCATGCACTCCGCGCAGTTCGAGCCCGCGCACCACGAGCAGGGCCGCCAGCGGCATCACCACCAGCTTGACCGTTAGCAGGTAGGCGGCGGCGAGTCGCTGCGCATTGCCGCCGCCACCGGCGGTGCGCAACCCGGCACCGACGGCCAGCAGGCCGAGTACGATGGCCGCCTCCGAGAGCCGGCCCAGGAACTTGAGGACCACGACCGGCGGCTGCAGACCGGCAGCATTCGCCGCAATCCCGGACAGCGTCGCCCAGATCAACGGATTGCGCGCCAGTTCGCGCCAGACGCCGGCCTCGCCATGGCGGGCCAGCATCCATACGGCGGCCATGTTGGCCGGCGGCACCATCAGGCCGACGAGGATGCCCATCGCAGCTATCCCCGCCGTGCCGTGCAGCGAACCGGCGATCGCCAGGCCGATGTAGGAGTTGAAGCGGAACGCGCACTGGTACTGCGAGGCGAAGGAAAGCGGCGATATCGGCAGGCGTCGCAGGGCGAGCCCGAGCACCATGCCGACGACCATCGCGGTGGCGGCCGCGCCGAGCATCGGTCCGGCGGCGGACCAGTCGATGCGCGTGCGCACCAGGCCGTTGAACAACAGGGCCGGGAACAGCACGAAATACACCAGCTTCTCGAGTCCGTTCCAGAAGTGGTCGCCCAGGCGCAGGAGGCGGCGCAGCGCTGCGCCCATCAGGATCAGGGCGAAGTCGGGCAGCAGGGCGAGGACGAGGGCGGGGCCGGATATCACCCGGCTAGATTACCTTTGCCGTCCGCAATGCCGCAATCTCTTGTGTGCTGAAGCCGGCCGCTGCGAGCACGGATTCGCTGTCCGCCCCGGCCTTCGGCGCAGGCGCATCGGGCGCCGGGGGCCACGCCGAGAGCTTGAACGGTGACCCGTACTGCGTCATGCCACCCACCTGCACCGCCATGCCGCGCAAGGCCACCTGCGGATGCCCGAGCGCCTCGTCGATACGCAACACCGGCGTCACGCAGCAATCGGCGGCGGCGAACACCGGCGCCCAGTCGGCCAGCGGCCTGGCCGCCAGCACGGCAGCCAGTTCTTCGCGCACCTGGTGTCCCTTGCTGCCGGTCGCAAGCCCGAAGGGCGCCAGGTCGTCGCGTCCGATGGCGGCGCACAGGGCCTGCCAGAACTTGGGCTCCAACGCGCCGACCGCCAGATGGCGTTCGTCGGCGGTCCGATACACGCCATAGCACGGCACGCCGCCGGTGAGCAGGTCGGCGCCGCGCGGCACCGGCGCGCCGTGGGCCAGCATGGCGACGAGCGGGAACAGGTTGTGCGCAAGCACGCCGTCCGTCATCGCGATGTCGACGTGGCTGCCCCGCCCGCTTGCCTTCGCGCCGATGACAGCGGCGAGCAGGCCGACCAGCGAAGTCAGCGTACCGCCGAGCAGGTCGCCGATCTGCAGGTTCGGTATTGCCGGCGCGCCGCCGGCCGTGCCGATCTGGTCGAGCAGCCCGGCGGTGGCAAGGTAGTTGATGTCGTGCCCGGCATGCTCGGCCCAGGGCCCGGTCTGGCCGTAGCCCGTGATCGCGCAGTAGACGATGCGCGGGTTCAGCGCACTCACCGTGCCGTAGCCGATGCCAAGCTTTTCGACGACGCCGGGACGGAAGCTTTCGACAATCACGTCGGCATCGCGCGCGAGGCGCAGGAAGGCGTCGACGCCGGCCGCCTGCTTGAGGTCGAGGCGCAGACTCTTCTTGTTGCGGTTGACCATGCGGAAGAACAGGCTGTCGGTGCCCGGCCCCGCCCCGGCGCCCATGGTCCGCGCATAGTCGCCAACGCCGGTATCTTCGATCTTGACCACCTCGGCGCCGAGATCGGCCAGATGCATCGTCGCCATCGGTCCTGGCAGCAAGCGCGTCAGGTCCAGCACGCGCAGTCCGGCCAGCGGCCCGCGCTGGGACGCAGGCTCAGTCATACTTGCGCGCGTCCTCGATCACCTTGCCGTCGTTCGGCAGGCTGCCCGGCGCCACCAGGCGAACCTCGGCGCGCAGCTTGGTGACGTCGCGCACCGATGCCGCGATGGCCTCGGCCAGCGCCGCATCGTCCACCGCCTCGCAGTTCAGGGTCATGAGGTCGGTGCTGTCGGGGTTGGTCACCACCAGGCGCGCACGCGCGATCGCCGGATGGCGCTTGATCACCGCCGCGACCTGCTCGGGATGGACGAACATGCCCTTGACCTTGGTCGTCTGGTCGGCGCGCCCCATCCAGCCCTTGATGCGCATGTTGCTGCGGCCGCAGGGCGAAGGTCCTGCGAGCACGGCCGAGAGGTCGCCGGTGGCGAAGCGGATCAACGGGTAGTCGGCGTTGAACGTGGTCACCACGACCTCGCCGACCTCACCTTCCGCCACGGGATCGCCGGTGCCGGGCCGCACGATCTCGACGATCACCCCCTCGTCGACGACGAGGCCCTGCCGCGCTTCCGTCTCGTAGGCAATGACGCCGAGTTCCGCGGTGGCGTAGGCCTGGTAGCCTGCAACGCCACGTGCCAGCAGCGCGTCGCGCACGGGCGGCAGGAAGGCCTCGCCCGATACCAGCGCCTTGGTCAACGAGGGCAGCTTGATGCCGAGTTCGTCGGCCTTCTCGAGCAGGATGCGCAGGAAGGACGGCGTGCCGACGTAACCCGTCGGCTGCAGGTCGGCCATCGCCGCCACCTGTTGTTCGGTCTGGCCGACGCCGGCTGGAAACACCGTGCAGCCCAGCGCGTGGGCGCCGGCCTCGAGGATCCAGGCGCCCGGCGTCATGTGGTACGAAAAGCTGTTGTGGATCAGGTCGCCGGCCCGGAACCCGGCCGCGAAGAGTGCTCGTGCCGTACGCCAGTAGTCGGCGGCCCGACCTTCCGGCTCGTAGATCGGGCCCGGCGAGGAAAACACGCGCCCGAGCCGGCCCCAGCCGGATGCGGCGAGGCCGCCGAAGGGGCGCGATTTCTTCTGCAGTTCGATCAGATCGCTCTTGCGCACGACGGGAAGCCGGGCCAGCGCGGACCGGCTCGTCACCGACTCCGCATCGACATCGCGCAGCGCATGCGCGAACCACGGCGCGTTTACCTTCGCATGCGCGATCTGCCGCGGCAGCTGCGTGGCCAGCGCCGACTCCCTTTCGGCGGCACTGCGGGTTTCAAGGGCGTCGAAGTGTTTGGACATGTTTGCTCCGAGTAATACTGAATCGGCACCGCGCGGCGTCATGCAGAGGCTGCAAAGCGGGTTGCAGGGCAAGGCGCGAGGGGGCGCCGTTTAGCAGCGCTAAACAAGCCGCCGAGCAACACCGCCATGCGGCCCGATCTGCAGCCGATCAAGCGAGCCAGCGCTTGCGGCGGCGGTAATGCTTCGTGTCGCGGAAGCTCTTGCGCTCGCCGGAGGAAATGCCGAGGTAGAACTCCTTGACGTCTTCGTTGCTGCGCAGTTCCTCGGCTTCGCCCTCCATGACGACGCGGCCGTTCTCGAGGATGTAACCAAAGTTCGCGTAGCGCAGCGCAACCATGGTGTTCTGCTCGGCGAGCAGGAAGGAAAGGTTCTCCTTCTGGTTGAGGTCGCGCACGATTTCGAAGATTTGCTCGACGATCTGCGGAGCGAGGCCCATCGACGGCTCGTCGAGCAGGATCATCTGCGGGTTCGCCATCAGCGCACGGCCGATCGCGCACATCTGCTGCTCGCCGCCGGAGGTATAACCGGCCTGCGTCGCGCGGCGGTCCTTGAGGCGCGGGAAATACGAATACACCATCTCGAGGTTGCGTTTCAGCTCGGCGCGGCTCAGCGAGCGCGTATAGGCGCCGGTCAGCAGGTTTTCCTCGAGCGTCAGGTGGGCAAAGCAGTGGCGCCCTTCCATGACCTGGATGACGCCGCCCTTGACCAGGTCGTTCGGCGTGCGCTGGTCGATGCGCTCGCCCTTGAACTCGATGCTGCCCTTGGTCACGTCGCCCCGCTCGGCACGCAGCAGGTTCGAGATCGCCTTCAGGGTCGTGGTCTTGCCAGCCCCGTTGGCCCCGAGCAGCGCCACGATCTTGCCCTGTGGCACCTGCAGGGAGACCCCCTTCAGCACCAGGATGACGTGATCGTAGATGACTTCGATGTTATTGACGGATAGGTAGTTCTGCATGTTCGGGGCTCGCCGGAATGGCCGCCGGGCGGCCGATGCGGGTTCGGTCCGGCCAGCCGGACCGAACCCGCGGAAGGCTACTTCTTCGCGGCCTTGGCCGGCGCCGCCGCCATATCGACCTTGGAGCAGTCGCGCGGCGAGATCTTCTTCTCCTCGGCGTACTTCTTCGCCGAGGCATCGAGCAGCTGGCGCACCAGCTTGCGGTTGCCCTCGATGTAGTCGGAGATCTTGTGCCACTTGGTGCCGTCCCACTGCTGGAACATCACCTTGCCGGAACCCTCGTGGTCGGAGCAGGACACATTGACGTCGGGCATCATGCCTTCGGCGCCCAGTTCCTTCAGGCGCTTCTGGTCAACCTTGAGGTGCTCGAGGCCCCACTGGATTTCCTCGCCGGTCAACACGCGGTTGCCGAACTTGGCCTGGGCCGTGCGGATCGCCTCGACGGTGAGGATGCCATGCAGCACGCCGCGTACATAGAGCACCGAGCCGATCTTGGACTGGTCCTTCATGTCGCCTTGGCCCGAGCCATACACGGTCTTTACGATTTCCTGGACGACGGGCAGTTCCTTGCCGACCAGTCCGAAGTTCGCGGCGATGTAGCCCTTGGCGCCGGGACCCGCCGGGACGGTGTCCTCCTCGGCGCCGGCCCACCAGACACCGATCATCTTCTCGCGCGGGAAGCCGACCTTCTGAGCCGCCTGCAGGCCGGCCGAGTTCATCGCGCCCCAGCCCCAGAAGATCACGTAGTCGGGCTTCGCCTGCCGAACCTGCTGCCATTGCGCGGTCTGCTCGATGCCGGGATGGGCGACCGGGATCTCGATCACCTCGAACTTGTTCAGCGCGGACTCGGCGCGCAGCACCTCCAGAGGCTCCTTGCCGAAGGCGGAGTCATGGTAGATGAAGGCGATCTTCTTGCCGGCGAGGTCAGCCGTCTCCTTCTTGCCGTCGCGCATGGCGATGAACTTGAGCATCGCCGACGCCTGCATCTGGTAGGTGGTCACCAGCGGGAAGGCATAGGGGAAATAGCGGCCGTCGATGGTGTCGGTGCGGCCGTAGCCGATCATCACCAGTGGTACCTTGTCGGCCAGTGTCTTGTCCAGCAGCGAGTAGGAGATGCCGGTGGAGACGGGGTGGATGATCGAACCCTTGGTCGGCGACTTGCCCTTCAGGCGCTCGTAGCACTCGACGCCGCGGGCGTTGTTGTACTCGGTCTCGCACTCTTCCCAGGCCAGCTTGACGCCATTGACGCCACCCTTGGCGTTGATCAGCTTCATGTAGTCGATCCAGGCGCCGAACACCGAGATGCCGTTGTTGCCGTAGGGGCCAACGCGGTAGCTCAGCAGCGAAATGAACTGGTCGGCCGCCTGTACCGCCGGCGCTGCCGCGAACAGGGCGCCAGCGCCCAGCAGGACTGCTATCGATTTCTTCATCTTCAACATGGTGGGTCTCCTCCTCTAATTGAACGACTATCGGGCCCCCGCTCAGTGCGGGAAAGGCCAAATCCTGAGCTTCTCCTTGCCGATCTGCCACAGGCGGGCCAGCCCGTGCGGCTCGACGGCGAGGAAGAAGATGATAAGACCGCCGAAAATCATCAGTTCCAGGTTGGAAACGACGGCGGTCGAAATCTCTATGCCGAACAGGCCAAGCATCGGATGCATGACGATGTTCAGGAAGATGGGGAACAGCACGATGAAGGCGGCGCCGAAGAAGGATCCGAGGATGGAGCCGACGCCGCCGATGATGACCATGAACAGGATGCGGAACGACAGGTCGAGCGTGAAGTAGTCGGGCTCGACCGTGCCCAGGTAGCAATAGGCCGCCAGTGCGCCCGCCACTCCGCAGTAGAAGGAGCTCACCGCGAAGGCGAGCAGCTTGGTGCGCATCAGCGGAATGCCGATCACCTCCGCCGCAACGTCCATGTCGCGCACCGCCATCCAGGCCCGCCCGGTGTTCGAGCGCACCATGTTCTTCGCCAGCAGGCCGAGCAGCGCAACGATGCTCAGTGTCAGCATGTACTTGGCGAGCGGGGTGTTGATCGCCAGGCCCAGCACGGAGATGTCCTGGGCGGTAATCACGCCGGAGCTCGAATGGTTCGAGAACCAGCCGAACTTGGTCAGCGCCCAGACGACGAAGAACTGCGCGGCCAGCGTGGCGACGGCGAGGTAAAAGCCCTTGATGCGCAGGCTGGGCAGGCCGAACACGATGCCGACCAGGGCTGCGCACAGGCCGCCGAGGCCGAAGGACAGGACCGCCGGAATTTCCGGGACGCGCAGGATGAAGTTGTAGGCGCCGAAGGCACCGACCGCCATGAAGGCCGCAGAGCCGAGCGAGAGCTGTCCCGCGTAGCCGGTGAGGATGTTGAGGCCCATCGTCGCCAGCGAAAAGATCAGGAAGGGGATCAGGATCGCCGACAGCCAATACTGGTCCGCGATCAGCGGAACGACGACGAAGGCGAAGACGACCATCAGCGCGATGCCGATGCGGTCCTGGCGGATCGGGAAGATCTGCTGGTCGGCAGCGTAGGTGGTCTTGAATTGCCCGGTTTCGCGGTAGAGCATGGCCTAGGACCTCAAACCCGATCGATGTGCCGTTCGCCGAACAGGCCTTCCGGGCGCACCAGCAGGAAGAACAGCGAAAGCACGTAGGGGAACCAGTTCTCGATGCCGCCGCCGACCATCGGGCCGATGTACACCTCGGCCAGTTTCTCGGTGGAGCCGATGATCAGGCCGCCGACGATGGCGCCGAGCACCGAGGTGAAGCCGCCGAGGATCAGTACCGGCAGCGCCTTGAGGGCGACGAAGGTAAGCGCGAACTGGGCGCCATTGCGGGCACCCCAAAGCATGCCGGCCACCAGCGCGACGAAGCCTGCGACGGACCAGATGATGGCCCAGATGTGCTGCAGCGGAATGCCGATCGAGAGCGCGGCCTGGTGGTCGTCGGCAACGGCGCGCAGGGCGCGGCCGACCTTGGTGTACTGGAAGAACGCAGCCAGCGAGATGACGAGAATCCCCGCGATGGTCGCGGCAATGAGGTCGAAGGAGCTGACGACGATGTTGAAGTTGTCGAGGATGTAGGGGATCGGCTCGTCCTGGATGGCGAGGTCGATGCGCCGCGTGGAAGCGCCCCAGGCGATCTGCGCCAGGCCCTCGACGAAGAAGGTGAGGCCAATGGTCGCCATGAACAGCGTGATCTGCGGCTGGTTGACCAGCGGCCGCAGCACGACGCGCTCGGTGACCACACCGAGCACGGTCATCGCGGCGAACGAGCAGACGAAGGCGATGGGCAGCGAGGCGCCCATGTCGACGACCCCGGCGAAGGTGAGCGCCGCCAGGTAGACCATCGCTCCCTGGGCGAAGTTGAACACGCCGGACGCCTTGTAGATCAGCACGAAGCCGAGCGCCACCAGGGAATACATCACCCCGGAGAGCAGGCCGCCGATCAGGACTTCGAAAAAGAACGCCATGGACGCGACCCCTTCAATGATGCGTACCGAGGTAGGCGGCAATCACCTCGGGATTGTTCTTGACTTCCTCGGCCGTGCCGTCGCCGATCTTCTTGCCGTAGTCGAGCACGACGACGCGGTCGGAAATGTCCATGACCACGCCCATGTCGTGCTCGATCAGCACGATCGTGGTGCCGAAGTGATCGTTCACATCCAGGATGAAGCGGCACATGTCCTGCTTTTCCTCGACGTTCATGCCCGCCATCGGCTCGTCCAGGAGCAGGATCTCCGGCTCGGCGGCCAGCGCGCGGCCGAGTTCGACGCGCTTTTGCAGGCCATACGGCAGGCGCCCCACCGGGGTCTTGCGAATGTGCTCGATCTCCAGGAAATCGATCACCTCCTCCACCTTGGCGCGGTTTTCCAGTTCCTCGCGCCGTGCCGGCCCCCACCAGATCGCCTGCTGGAGGAAGTTCGTCTTCATCTTCAGGTTGCGCCCGGTCATCAGGTTGTCGAGCACCGACATGCCCTTGAACAGCGCGATGTTCTGGAAGGTCCGAGCGAAGCCGGCACGCGCGGCGGTATTGGCTTCCATGTCGTGGCGCTTCTCGCCGCGGAAGACGATGGTGCCTTCCTGCGGGTGGTACACGCCGTTGATGACGTTGAGCATCGAGCTCTTGCCGGCGCCGTTGGGGCCGATGATGGCGCGGATCTCGTGCTCGCGGACATTGAAGGAGATATCGGTCAGCGCCTTGACCCCGCCGAAACGCAGGCTGATGTTCTGCAGGTCGAGAATGACCTCGCCGATCTTGCGTCCGCTCATGCTGCCTTCCTCACGGCAGGAAAGACCTTGGCGTCGGTGATGACCAGGTCGGCAGCCACCTTGCCGGTACGGCCGTCCTCGAACTTGACCTGGGTCTCGATGAACTGCGAGGCCTTGCCGTCGTAAAGCGCGTCGATCAGCACCTGGTACTTCTCGGCGACGAAGCCGCGTCGCACCTTGCGCGTGCGCGTCAGTTCGTCGTCGTCGGGATCGAGTTCCTTGTGCAGGATCAGGAAGCGATGCACCTGCGTATCCGCCACCATCGCATCATGGGACAGCTCGGCATTCACCTGCTCGACGCACTCGCGCACCAGCTCCTTGACCTGCGGGTTGGTGGCGAGGTCGGTATAGCCCGAGTAGGCGATGTTGCGTCGCTCGGCCCAGTTGCCGACGGCGCCCATGTCGATGTTGATGAAGGCGCAGACCATGCCGCGGTCGTGGCCGAAGCAGACGGCTTCCTTGATGTGCTGGAAGAACTTGAGCTTGTTCTCGATGTAATTGGGCGCGAACATGGCGCCATTGGAAAGCTTGCCCACATCCTTGGCCCGGTCGATGATCTTCAGGTGGCCGTCGGCGTCGAAGAAGCCGGCATCGCCGGTGAGGAAATAGCCATCGGGATTGATCGATTCGGCCGTGGCATCGGGCCGTTTGTAATACTCCTTGAGCAGCATCGGCCCTTTGACGAGTACCTCGCCCGTGTCGGCAATCTTGATTTCGACCCCCGGCGCCGGCGCCCCCACCGTATCGGACCTGACCTGGCCGTCGGGCTGCAGGCAGACGTAGGCGCAGGTTTCGGTCTGCCCGTAGAGCTGCTTCAGGTTGATGCCG
>ERZ724507.963-NODE-963-length-12677-cov-6.262399_pt1 | contig 12677 bp, 10 predicted proteins | sample MGYA00376040_ERZ724507 | MGnify/ENA primary metagenome ERZ724507 (study PRJEB28724, sample SAMN07190883) | activated sludge metagenome | isolation source: activated sludge of sewage treatment plant in Hong Hong | place: Hong Kong | collected 2016-03-17 ...
GTGGTTTGATCGTCATGCAATGCCTCCTCGACTGCTCTCGCCGCTCTCGCACTCGCCCGAACGGTGCAGTGCCAATCGGCATATCGCCGGGCCGACGAGTTCCATCATGGCGGCAGCGAACAGAGGCAACGTCAGCGCTGAACGCCCGACTTCAGGATACAAACTGGCAATTTCGTAGGCCATGAATACGGCCGTGGCCGACAGCGGCTGGATACCCATGCCGACCAGCAGGCGTTTGGGCAAGGGCAGGCTGCCTCCGGACCAGGCCATCGCCCCGGCTTTGGCTGCAGCACGCACCAGCAGCAGACCGAGCGCCTGCAGGCCCGCCAGCCAAGTAAAATCCTGCCATGGCAAGGAAGCGCCGACGATGACAAAAAGGACAATAGCGAGTAGCCAATGACCTTCGGGCAACTCGGTGTATCGCAGGGTCTGTTGACGGTCACGCGAAGCCAGTAGAACGCCCATCAGGAAGAGAGTCAAAAAGACCGGCACAGCGAGCATGCGCGCGATGCCAACGGCCAGCAGGGAACAAGCGATCAATACGAACACCTGAGCCAACGAACCTTTCGGCAAGGTTCTTGCAATGCGCAGCGCCAGCCAAGTGCCGATGCTGCCGACCAGCAGAGCACCGACGACCACCCAAAGTGGATGGACAATGGCATTCAGCCAGTCGTCGCTCAGTTCGGCGTGAACGATGCCGAGCACCAAAGCAAAGGCGAAAAAGGACGCGGCGGAACTGATCGCTGTATGCAGGATGATGCGTTCGGTCACCTGTCCCTGAGCCTTAGCTTCCTCAATGGTCAGCAAGACGACAGCCGGGGCCGAGGCCATGGTCACGGCCGCCGTGGCAGCCGCCCAGGCGGGCGTCAGGCCAACCAGCCATAGGGCGAAAAGGAAGATCAAGGCAATCGACAGCGTAATGTCGGCCAGGGTGCTGCGCAACAGTTCCGGGTTGCGGCGCAGCCAACCCAGGTCGAGACGCCGACCGACCTCCATCATCAGCAAACCGAGGGCCGCATCTGCAATCGGTCGTGCCTGCGCCAAGGCCTCGATGCTGATCCAGCCGAGTGCGGATGGGCCGAACAGGATGCCAGCCAACACATAGCCGATGACCTTGGGCCACCGGGCATGGGAGTGGAGCCATTCGCCGATGAGCAGGCCGACGACCAGCAAGAGGCTGAACAGGGCAAGCGAATCAATGGTTTCCGGGAACGGCGGCAGGAAAAACAGGCGTTCGATCAGGTTTTCCCAAACGGACCGCAACAGAGAAATAATCCTGTCGATCAAGCTGCGCCCTCTGCTGCAGTCAACGGCAGAAATCGATCAAAAATCACCATCGCCATCCTCGCGCCGCACTCAAGAATTCATCAAGAATTGGATTGCAGTCCAGTAAATCTGTGCTTCCTGGTGGGTGAAACTCGGGGTGCCACTGCAGCCCGAGCACATAGGGCTTGCCTTCAAGACGGATCGCTTCGAGCAGGCCATCTTCCGCACTGCGCGCCTCGACGCGCAGCCCCTTGCCCAGAGCCTTGATGGCTTGGTGATGAATCGAAATCACCTTGCTGCTGCCCTGCTCGGGATACAGCTTGCCCAGGCCGCTGCCGGTATTCCACTTGATGTTGTGGGCGTGCTTGTCGTAGCCCGATACTCAAAGGGCGTCTGCTCATGATGTACCTCCATTGTTTTCTGCTGGAACTTCGCATTTGGCCGAGGGGCGTAGTCGAGTCGCTTCGCCAAATCCCTTGATTGCCGTTTGAGTAGCCAGCGGGCCAAGCAATTGCATTAGCAGGATAGTTGCCATCAACATGCCGACCAATTCTGCGTCCATCCCGCCGTAGAGCATCTGGGTGTTGACCAAAAGTACCAGCGCGATGCTCGACATCGGTTGTAATCCGACACTCAGCAAAATGCCCTCTCGGGCTGTCAGGCCAATGCTTTTGCGTGCAAGCAGTATGGGCAGCATCTGCCCGGTCAGCCTTGCTACCGCAATCAGAATCGCGTCCAGCCAGTAGTCACGAAGATGGGCAATATCCAGTGCAGCCCCAGCAAACACGAAAGTGATGACCAGAAATACACGGGCGTCATTGGCAATTCGAAGGGCGACAACTTTACGCTCACGGTCAATGGTACTTACCAGGATGCCAAAGATCAGCATGGGAAGAAATACCGAGACTTCGAGATAAATCGCGGTACCGACGCCCAGCACGATGGTTCCCAGAATCAGAAGGTGCTGGTGTTCAGCTTGCTTTTCCAGCCTGTCGGCCCCCAGTAGTACCAATCCGGCACAGGCCCCACCCAGAACGATCGAGCCGATGATGCTTCCTAACGCACTGCGTACTCGTGCGAACCCACTCGTCGGCTCGCTGTCGATCAAGAACGGGACAAGAAACACTACCGCCGCAAAAGCAATAGCACCGTTGATTGCTACCATCGTGTAAAGCAAGCCGGTACGTTCCCCTTTGGCTCCTATATCGCTACAGGTGGCAATGGTGATGGCAGGGGAAGTGGCAGTACAAAGCGCTGCCGCAAACACCGCGGAACCTGCTGAAAAACCCCAGTACAGTAACAATAGCAATACCAGCAAGCCCGCCGTTAGCGAAAGGGCACAGCCAGCGAGCAATCGTTTGTGTCGGGTCTCCAAGGGGTTGCGCGGAACCAGGTAGCCCAGTTCGAAGAGAATCAACCCAAGCGCCAGATCGATGAAAAGCTGTGCCGATTCAATGTGCAAAAGCGTTACCCAATTCAGTCCGCTCTGGCCGACCAGCAAGCCAAAAAGCACATAGCCGGTCGTTCGTGGCAAGGCACAAAGTCTTCTCGAAACTTCGCCAGCCACTAACCCGCCAAGCAACACCAAGCCTAAGAGTTGAATCGAGTTGAACATATAAAAAGGGGCAAGCCTACACCTAGAAAGCCCTTGTCGAAAGGCATCCAATGAGATCATGAAAGTACATGGATTTGCAATATAATTCACAATCGACTTTTCGTCCGTGAGGTTCCCTTTGTCGAACACCGATGACCGTTCCAGTGCGCTCACGATAGATGTCCTGCGCCAATTTCGTGTGATCTTCGGATCAATGCGCCAATACTTTCGTTTAGTCGAGGAGCGTTGCGGGTTGCCTGCCTCCCAGATGTGGGCCTTGCAGGAGGTGTGCCGCACTGAAGGCATTGGAATCAATGACATTGCCTTACGAATGGGGATTCACCAATCGACCGCCAGTTTATTGGTCGAAAAGCTGGTTTCGGCAGGTATGGTTTCGAAGTTTCGCCTGGACGACGATCAGCGAAGGGTCTGCCTGCGGCTTGAGTCGGCAGGACAGAAAGCGCTCTCCAGCCTTCCGGGACCAGCCGAAGGCACCCTCCCGGCAGCTCTATCGGCGTTGCCAGAGGTCGTCCTAAAAATATTGAACATCAATCTTGATGCCTTGATTTGCGAGTTGCCGTCCGGAGAAAAGAGTTTTGCAGGAACCCCGCTGGCGGAGATGGTAGGCAGGTCCAAGCCATGAATTATCGGATGGCGGAAAAGGTTATGCATCGCTGGTGCGATCAGCCGAGCCGTGAGCCAAACCGATTCTGATCTGGCTTGGTCGAGGAAGGACTGTGATGCAACGCGTTTTCCGGCATATTGGCCTTCTTGCAGTTCTGTCACTTGTCGGGTGTGCAGGCACACCAGAACCCGCGGGACCGGCGAGCAAGCCGACGCCTCCACCGGTAATTGAACCAGAGGCACAGCCCACGAGAACAGAAACACAGATCATCGCGTCGGTGGAGCCGGAGAACAACGTCTTTTTCGAGCAGGGGTCCTGGGACATTGACGAGACAGGAAGAGCAACGCTGCGCCTCCATGCAGAGCGCCTCAAAGCCAACCGGAAAACACGGGTCACTTTGATTGGGCATGCCGAGAGCTTCGGTAGCCGGGCGATGGGCATTGCGATTGCCGACAAGCGGGTAAGCATGGTCTATGCTGAATTACGAGCGTATGGCGTACCGCCACGGCAGTTGCTACGTGCCAATGTGGGTATCGAGAAGATCAGCAAAGCCTGTCAATCTCCGGAGTGCAGGCGCCTGATGCGTCGCGTTGAGCTCAGGTACGCCAAGGGCCGCTGAAGGGGCGCAGCGATTGGGGAGCGAGTACAATGTTGTCACCTGTATTCATGGGAAGTCGCAACTTGAATGTAATCATTGTCGCAGCGGTCGCTGCGCTTTCCTCCTTCGGTGTTGTTGCGTCCGAGCCGGTCGCTGATGAAACGCCGGTAGCGGTGGAGGTTGTGGCGCCCACAACCGATGGCAACATCGTGGTTACCCCCGTCCCCATGCCGCCGTCGGTGATCGAACTGGCGACGACCGCAAAGCCCGTGGTGAAGCTTCGGTCAGCCAAGGGATCGAGGCTGGCCAAGAACAGGCCGCTACCGAAAATGATGCTATCCCGCACGGAACGGCATCAGATGGCCTTGCTGGCACCCAAACCAAAGAACGGTGAGCAGGCGGTTCCCAAGCACTTGGATGGCCAAAACGGTGAGACGGGCTACGACGAACTGGCACTTCATGGTCCATACAGTCGCCCAAGGCTGGTCAGTGAATCAGAAGACGATGAGGACACGCCAGATGCTGTGCAGCTTTCGGGTCCGATAAAGCTTCGCCTCTTCATCGCACGCATGAGGGCAGTCGAGGCGCATGCGTTGGCACAGGTAGCCGACACCGACGATGATCTATCCGACACCATCAAACTTCGCTTGGCCAATGCGCGAATGATCGCGGTTCAGGCGCACCAGAAGAAATTCAGCTGAGCTGCCCAGCGCCTGTTCTGATCAATCACAATGACTGATCTGGCGCTAATCCTAGCTGCCATTTTGCTCGCAGTAACAGGGGGCGAAGCCTTTCTCAAGTCCATCCTCGGTGCGGCACTGCATCTGCGCGTGCTGAAGATGGTCGTCGCGACCACGCTGGCCGCTTTCGCCACCTACGGCCCGGAACTTACCGTCTCCTCCGTCGCCGCGCTCGCGGGGCAACCGGAGATTGGCCTAGGCGACGCGCTAGGCAGCAATGTCGTCAATATCGCGCTGATCTTCGGCTTAGCACTTCTGTATGGTCCGGTACAAACCACGCGTGCGGATTTCGGCCGCGATTTCTATCTCGCCCTCGGCATCCCGCTGGTGACCCTGTTTTTTGTGCTCGACGGGCGCATCGAACGCGGCGAGGCTTCTGCGCTATTGGCGATTTTTTTGCATTTGGCTGGCATCAACCGTACGCAGCGCCCTGCGCCACAGGTATGAGGTTGTCGCCATCGAGACCGGTGAATTGTCGCCCGGCAGGAGCCTTATCCTCGCCGTACTAGGCCTCGGCGCCCTGATTGCCGCCGGTCGGTTATTTGTCAGCGGTGCGATCGGTGTCGCCGCCAACTTCGGAGTGGATACGTATGTGATCGGCGTTGTACTGGTCGCAATTGGGACTTCACTGCCGGAATTGGTCACGGTGATCCTGTCACGGTTGCGCGGACATGACGAGGTCGGTCTTGGAACGTTGATCGGCAGCAATCTATTTAACGGACTGGTCATTGTCGGCGTGGCAGGCACGATCCATCCGATTGCCGCGCCGCCGGGCGAAGTGGCGCTGACGTTATCCGCCGGCATCGTCGCGCTGTTCCTGCTGCTACCGAACCGCAACGGCCGTATCGTGCGCAGCCGCGGCGTGGCGCTGTTGCTCGTCTATGGTGGCTTTATTTGGGCGACACTCAGTTGATCCGATGAATTGATCGTGATCGATCACCCCGAACTTCCGAGTTGCCGGCGACCGCTGCGTAGCATTGAGCAGCCCCTTGGCAACACGCTCGGCAACGGCGGCTGTGGCCGAAGCAGGGTCTGTCAACCGCAAAACTCGACCGGCGGGTTTCGGATCAGAAAGCCGCCAAAGAGCTTGCAAACATCATCAGGCAGTTGTGGGTCGAACTGAGCCATTCCCCTCGCACTTCAACTTCCACTCCCCACGAGCCCCAGCTCCCACTGCTTCACCAGCCCGTAAATTGCCGGAATCACCGCCAGCGTCAGCACCGCCGACGAGATCATGCCGCCGACCATCGGCGCGGCGATGCGGCTCATGACTTCGGCGCCGGTGCCGGTGCCCCAGAGGATGGGCAGCAGGCCGGCCATGATCGCGGTGACGGTCATCATCTTGGGGCGCACGCGCTCGACGGCGCCCTCCATGATGGCGGCGTAAAGATCGGCCGGTTGCGGTCGACGGCCATCAGAGGCGCATTTTGCCTGCACCGCCGTCCACGCGTGGTCGAGGTAGATCAGCATGACGACCCCGGTTTCGGCGGCGACCCCGGCCAGCGCGATGAAGCCGATGGCGGCGGCGACCGACAGGTTGTAACCGAGCCACCACATCAGCCAGATGCCGCCGACCAGCGCGAAGGGCACCGAGAGCATGACGATCAGCGTTTCCGTGATGCGCCGGAAATTCAGATAGAGGAGCAGGAAGATGATGAGCAGGGTGACCGGCACGACGACCTTGAGCTTTTCGATGGCGCGTTCCATGTACTCGAACTGGCCGCTCCAAGTGGCGTAGGCGCCGGGCGTGAATTTGACCTTGTCGCTGACCGCCTTGCGCGCCTCGGCGACGTAGGAACCGATGTCGCGGTCGCGGATATCGACGTAGATGTAGGCCGAGAGCAGCGCGTTCTCGGTGCGGATGGCCGGCGCGCCGGTGCTGATCTTCACTTCGGCAAGCTGGCCGAGCGGCACCATCGCGGCCCCCATCTCGCCGGCGTCGCCCGGCAGCGGCACCAGCACCTCGCGGGCGATGGCCTGCGGGTCGCCGCGCAGGTCGCGCGGGTAGCGCACGGTGACGCCGAAGCGTTCGCGGCCTTCGACCGTGGTGGTGACCATCTCGCCGCCGAGCGCGGCGGCGACGATGTCCATCAGCTCGCCGACGCCGAGGCCGTAACGGGCCAGCGCGACGCGGTCGGGCACGATGTCGAGGTAGAAGCCGCCGGTGATGCGCTCGGCGAAGGCGCTGCTGGTGCCCGGCACGGCCTTGACCACGCTTTCGATTTCCTTGGCCAGGCGTTCCATTTCGCCGAGGTCCTTGCCGAAGACCTTGATGCCGATCGGCGTGCGGATACCGGTCGACAGCATGTCGATGCGCGCCTTGATCGGCATCGTCCACGAATTGGCGACGCCGGGGAACTGGAGCGCCTTGTCGAGTTCGGCGATCAGCTTGTCGGTGGTCATGCCGGCCCGCCATTCGGATTCCGGCTTCAGGTTGATCACCGTCTCGAACATTTCCAGCGGCGCCGGGTCGGTCGCCGTCTGCGCCCGGCCCGCCTTGCCGAACGCCGAGGCCACCTCGGGGAAGCTCTTGATGATCTTGTTCTGGGTCTGCAGCAGTTCGGCCGCCTTGGTCACCGACAGTCCGGGCAGCGTGGTCGGCATGTAGAACAATGTGCCCTCGTTGAGGGTCGGCATGAATTCGCTGCCCAGCCGGCTGGCCGGGAAGACGGTGACCGCCATGCCGATCAGGGCGGCGACGATGGTCGCCTTCTTCCATTGCATGACCCAGGCGATGATCGGCCGGTACAGGCGGATCAGCACGCGGTTGACCGGATTCTGCGCCTCCGGCTTGATCTCGCCGCGGATGAACAGCAGCATCAGCACCGGCACCAGCGTCACCGACAGGAAGGCGGCGGCGGCCATGGCGAAGGTCTTGGTCCACGCCAGCGGCGCGAACAGCCGGCCTTCCTGGGCTTCCAGCGTGAACACGGGCAGGAAGGAGACGGTGATGATGAGCAGGCTGAAGAACAGCGCCGGACCGACCTCCTTGCACGCCGCGATCATCGCCTCGCTGCGCGACTCGCCGGGCTGCAGGCGTTCGAGGTGCTTGTGCGCGTTCTCGATCATCACGATGGCCGCGTCGATCATCGCCCCGACGGCAATCGCGATGCCGCCCAGGCTCATGATGTTGGAGTTGATGCCGAGCGCGCGCATGCCGATGAAAGCGGCGAGGATGCCGACCGGCAGCATGATGATGGCGACCAGCGCCGAGCGCAGGTGGAGCAGGAAAACGATGCAGACCAGCGCGACGATCAGGCTTTCCTCGGCCAGCGTGCGCTTCAGCGTGTCAATGGCGCGGTGGATCAGTTCGGAACGGTCATAGACGGTCTGGATCGAGACGCCCTCGGGCAGGCTGGCGCCGATTTCCTCGACCTTGGCCTTGAGGTTGTGGATGACTTCGAGCGCATTCTGGCCGTAGCGGGACATCGCGATGCCGGACACCACCTCGCCGTCGCCGTTCAGTTCGGTGACGCCGCGCCGCTCGTCGGCCACCAGCTCGACGCGGCCGATGTCGGCGACGCGGACCGGCGTGCCGCCGTCTTTGCCCGTTGTCGCCTTGAGCACCAGATTCTCGATATCGCCCTTGCCGCGCAGATAGCCCCGACCGCGCACCATGTACTCGGTTTCGGCCATTTCCAGCGTGCGCCCGCCGACATCGCGGTTGGAATTGCGCACCACCTCGGCGACGCGCATGAGCGGAATGCCGTAGGAGCGCAATTTGACTGGATCGACGGTCACCTGATACTGCTGCACGAAACCGCCGATGCTGGCCACCTCGGCGACGCCCGGCGCCTTGGCCAGCTGGTAGCGCAGGTACCAGTCCTGCAGCGCGCGCAGTTCGGCCAGGGTCTTGTCCTTGGCCAGCACGGCGTACTGATAGACCCAGCCGACCCCGGTGGCGTCCGGGCCGAGCGTCGGATTGACGCCTTTCGGCAGTTTGCCGGACACCGAATTGACGTACTCCAGCACCCGCGAACGGGCCCAGTAGATGTCGGTGCCGTCCTCGAAAATCACATAGACGAAGGAGGCGCCGAAGAAGGAAAAGCCGCGCACCACCTTCGATTTCGGCACCGAGAGCAGCGCGGTGGTCAGCGGATAGGTGACCTGATCCTCCACCACCTGCGGCGCCTGGCCGGGGAATTCGGTGTACAGGATGACCTGGACGTCGGAGAGGTCGGGAATGGCGTCGAGCGGCGTTTTGGCCAGCGACCAGAGGCCGGCGAGGATGATGAAGAGGGTGGCGAGCAATACCAAGAAACGATTTCTTGCTGACCAGGTGATGACGAGGTTCAGCATGGTTTTGCTTTTCCTGCTTCGTAATTGGCTTGGGGTTCCGCCCTGCTGGCGGGCGTACTTTCTTTTGCTTCGCCAAAAGAAAGTAGCCAAAGATAAGGCGACCCCTGGGTCGGCGCCCCTGCGGGGTTCCTTGCGCTACTCGGCAGGCCGGGCGTCTCGCATGAACTCGCCTGCGGCTCAGACAATGCGAGCCGACCGCCCCCGGCCCGCCTGCGTTGCTCAGCGCCTCTCAAGGGGGCCCAAAAGCGTCTCGGCTCAACCGCCTTCCCGCCATATTGGCCTGTTGCGGTCGACGGCCAAAAAGGGGCAAAAATCAAATCTTCGCCAGTGCCTATCGTAGCGGCACCCATCTCAGCACCGGGTGGCTTACCGGGCCCCTTGGGAGGTGCCGAGCAACGCAGGAATGCCGGGGGCAGTCGGCGAGCACTGTTTGAGGCGCGCAGCCCCGAGTTGCGCAGCCGCCCGGCGTTCCGAGTAGCGCAGGGAACCCGCGCAGCGGGCACCGACCCAGGGGTGGTTTTTTCTTTGGCTACTTTCTTTTTGCCATCAAAAAGAAAGTACGCCCGCGCGTCAGGCGCGGAAACCAACAGTTCAGAAAAGTCCCCCACCCCGGAAAACGAAGAAACCCTCATCACTTCCTCACCAAGGAGGTAATCACCCATTCCCCCTGCCCCCGCTCGACAAACTCGAAGTCAATCGCCGTCCCCGGCTTCACACCCGCCACCAGCGAAGGATTCGCCAACACAAAATCCATCTTCATCGCCGGCCAGTTCAGGCTCGCCACCGGCTCGTGGGAAATCGTCACCGTTCCCGCCGCCGCATCGACGGCATTCAACACCCCCGCCGCCTTGTGCCCGACCGCCGCCGGTTTCACGGCGGAAGCATCCGCCTTCTGCATCCCCCCGAGCGCCGCTTTCAGATTGCTTTCGGCGTCGATCAGGAAATTGGCCGATGAAACGACGATTTCCTCTTCGCGCACGCCGTCCAGCACCTGCACGAAGTCGCCGCCGCGCGCCCCGAGCTTCACCGGGCGCGGCTCGAAACGGCCTTCGCCCAACTGCACGATGACGACCTGTCGGCTGCCGCTGTCGATGACCGCCGAATTGGGTACCGCCAGCACCGGCTTCGCTCCGGCCACCGGGATGTCGACGTCGGCGAACATCGCCGGCTTCAGCCTGCCCTTCGGGTTGGCCAGCTCGATGCGCACCGGCACCGTCCGCGTTTCCGCCTTGAGCGTCGGGTAAACGTAGGCGATGCGCCCCTCGAAGACTTCGCCGGGATAGGCGTTGATCCGGATTCTGGCCTTCTGGCCGACGTCGACCGCGGCGATGTCCTGCTCGAAGACGTCGGCCTGGACCCAGACTCCGGAGATGTCGGCGATCTGGAACAGCGTCTCGCCGGGCATGAAACGCATGCCCTGCACCGCCTTCTTCTCGGTGACGATGCCGGCGACCGGCGCGCGGAAGGTCAGGGTGCGTCTCGCGTCGCCGTTGCGCGCCAGCGCCCTCAGTTGTTCGTCGGAAATGTCCCAGTTCTTCAGCCGCTGCAGGCTGGATTCGGCGAGTTGCCGCATCGCCCCCTGCGCTTCGCCGCCGGTTTCGTTCAGCGTGCCGACGCCCTGCGCGGCGATGGCATATTCGCGCTGCGCCGAGACCAGTTCCGGGCTATAGACCTCGAACAAGGGCTGGCCGCGGCGGACCGGCTGGCCGGTGGTTTTGACGTGCAGGCGCTCGATGTAGCCCTCGAACTTGGCGGTGACGGTGTAGGTGCGGCTCTCGTCGATCTCGACCCGGCCGCTGGCGCGCACGCTGCGGTCGAGGACCTGCAGCCTCGCCGGCGCGGTGCGCACGCCGAGCTTCTGGACCTTTTCGGGGCTGATCTTCAGGCCGCCGTCGCCGCCGGCTTCCTCATCGCCGGCGTAGACCGGCAGGTAGTCCATCCCCATCGGGTCCTTCTTCGGCACCGGCGAAGTGTCGGGCAGGCCCATCGGATTGCGGTAGTAGAGCAGCTTTTTGCCCGCCTTTTGGCCGTCGACCGCAGAGGACTGTGGCGCGGCGTCGCCTTGCGGCCGGGCGAAGCGGTAACCGGCAACGCCGCCGGCGGCGAGGGCGACAAGCACCAGAATCAAGGTCACGCCGGTCTTCACAGGTCTTCTCCGAGCAGTCGTTCGATCTCGGCCAGCCGCAGCTGCTGGCTGGCCTGGGCGCGCAGCAGCGCGAGCTTGGCATTGCGGATCTGGCGCTGGGCGTCGAGCAGCGTCGCGAAATCCACCTTGCCGGTCTCGTAGCCGGCCAGCGCCGACTTGAAAGTCAGTTCGGCCTGCGGCAGCTGGCGGGTCCGGGTGATCTGCTCGGTCGTCCGCGCCGCCTCCAGGTTGGACAAGGCGGCGCTCAGGTCGCCGTTCAGCCGGTGCCCGAGCGCCTCCCGGCGCGCGGTCGCGGCTTCCAGCATGCGCTCGGACTCGCGCTCCTGGCTGCGGCGGGCGCCCTGCTGCAAGGGGATGTTCAGTTCCAGCATCACTGTCCAGGCATCGATGCGGTCCCCGACCTGCATCGGCTGCACGCCGACGATGAAATCCGGGAATCGGTTGCGGTAGGCGAGGTCGCGGCTTTTCTCGGCGCCGGCGACGCGGGCTGCCTCGATGGCCAGTTGCGGATTGTTCGCCTGCAGGCGTTCGTTCAACGTGGCGGGATCGATCCGGGCCGGCAGCGGGCGCAGCACTTCCGGCTCGGCCAGCGGGGCGTTGGCGGGGCGCGCCAGAATGGCATTGAGAAATGCCATCAGGTGATGCTGTTCGCTTTCCATGCCGACCAGTTCGCCATCCATGGCGCTGCGTTCGACCTGGGCGCGGATCGCGTCCTGCTGCGCCGCCAGGCCGCCGGCGTAGCGCGCCTGAGCGATCTGCTCCAGGCGGCGGGACAGCTCGATATTCTCGCGGGTCAGGCGCAGGCTCTTGCTGGTCAGCCAGTACTGCGCGTAGAGGCTCTTGATGCGGCCTGCCACCTCGGCCCAGGCGTCGGCGGCGCGCCCGCCGGCCTGCTCGGCTTCGGCCTCCGCGACCTCGCGCTTGAGGTCGCGCTTGCCCCAGAACGGCAGCGGCTGCGCCAGCAGGTACTTGGTGTCGCCGACCTGCGACGGCGACAGCGTCGCGCCCTGGGTGCCGTTGCGCGTGATGTTTTCCAGTTCGACGCGCAGGAAAGGGTCGGGCAGCGCCCCGGCCGGGCCGATGCGCTCGCGCGCCGCCTCCGCTTCCAGCCGCACCATGCGCACATCCGGGCTGCCCTCGCGGGCGATGGCGAGCAGCGATTCGACGCTGGCGCCGGGCAACGGGTCCGTCGCGCTGGCGGGCAGAGCGGCAGCAAGAAGAAATGCGGCAAGAATGGAACGCGGCATGGCGTGCGGCCTAGTGGCGATGGCGTTTGCCATCCTTGTGAACATGCTCGACAACCGGCGCCGTTTCAAGCCCGGGCGCCGCCAGCGGCGGCGCCTCGGCCGGCAGATCCCGGGCGGCAACCGCCGGCGCCATGACACCGACCCCATGCCGGTAAACCATCT
>ERZ724507.969-NODE-969-length-12620-cov-9.729805_pt1 | contig 12620 bp, 7 predicted proteins | sample MGYA00376040_ERZ724507 | MGnify/ENA primary metagenome ERZ724507 (study PRJEB28724, sample SAMN07190883) | activated sludge metagenome | isolation source: activated sludge of sewage treatment plant in Hong Hong | place: Hong Kong | collected 2016-03-17 ...
TTGCTCTGAGCTCAAGGCTTCATTGATCCTCTGACTATTGGGGGTTTGTCGTTGCCACGCGGTTAGCGCGTGGTGCCCCTTACCGCCCATTGCTTTGAGCTCAATGCTTCATTGCTCCTCTGATTATTGGGGGTTTGTCGTTGCCACGCGGTTAGCGCGTGGTGCCTTCGCTAAATTGATCCCTACAAACCTACGGCTCATAGGGATCAATTTTTTCAGCTTTGCTGAAACCGCTCAGTTATCCTTCATATAATCCTCTATCGGATTACAGGTGCAAACGAGATTTCGATCACCATGGGCATTGTCAACCCTTCCAACGCTGGCCCAGAATTTGAAGCCGGTTTTGAGGTAGGGCAATGGATAGGCTGCTTTTTCTCTCGAATAAGAGTATGGCCAATTGTCGGCACAAACCACGGCAGCGGTATGTGGGGCATTGCTCAAAACATGATTGTGGGCTTGCATTTCTCCCCTGGCTACCTGGTCTATTTCTTCTCTGATGTTTAAAAGTGCGTCACAAAATCGATCGAGCTCGGCCTGATTTTCGCTTTCTGTAGGCTCAATCATAATGGTCCCGGCTACCGGAAACGACAGGGTAGGCGCATGGAAACCATAATCCATCAATCTTTTTGCTACATCTTCGGCACTCACATCGGCAGCTTTGAAAGGTCTGAGATCTATTATCAATTCGTGCGCAGCTCTGCCATTGGCTCCAGTGTACAAAACACTGTATTTTCCTTCCAATTTAGCTTTGATGTAGTTGGCGTTGAGAATGGCGTATCGGGTAGCATCGGTAAGTCCCTGGCCACCCAACATTCGTATATACGCATATGATATCAACAAAATAGATGCACTGCCCCAAGCCGCAGATGATACAGCGGGTATTGCTTTATTACCTCCGGTAGTATTGTACACATGGCCCGGCAGGTAGGGAGCAAGTTTGTCGTTCACACAAATTGGGCCCATACCCGGTCCTCCACCCCCGTGCGGAATGGCAAAGGTCTTGTGGAGGTTGAGGTGACATACATCGGCTCCAATTCTACCCGGACTGGTAAGACCTACCTGTGCATTCATATTGGCACCATCCATGTATACCAAACCACCATTTTGATGGATGAGGTCACAAATTTCCATGATGGTGGTCTCAAATACTCCGTGGGTACTTGGATAGGTCACCATTAGTCCCGCCAACTTGTCTTTGTATTGATCTGCTTTGGCGCGCAAATCAGTCATATCAATATTGCCGCTCTCGTCACAAGCCACCACTACTACCTCCATGCCCGCCATAACAGCGCTTGCAGGATTGGTGCCATGCGCAGAAGAGGGGATCAACACAGCAGTGCGATGTGCGTTGCCGTGATCCAAATGATATGCACGAATGGTAAGCAATCCCGCATATTCTCCCTGGGCACCCGAATTGGGCTGCAATGAACAGGCCGTAAATCCGGTACATTCACACAAATAGGTGGCCAGCTCTTCAAAGATCTGGTGGTAACCTGCTGCCTGTTCTGCCGGAACGAAAGGATGTAAGTCTGCAAATTCCGGCCATGAAACCGGCATCATCTCGGTGGCTGCATTGAGTTTCATGGTACACGATCCCAGGGAAATCATAGAATGTGTCAGCGAAAGGTCTTTGTTTTCGAGACTTTTGATGTACCTCATCATGGCTGTCTCTGTGCGGTAACTGGAAAAAACTGCATGGGTACAAAAAGCCGATGTTCTTTGTAAATTGGCTGGAATACCAGTTGTACCACTTCCACCAGCAGCTTGTTTAGCAGTGAAATTTTCAAAGCATGCTACCAAATTGTGCAAATCTTTTGAAGTGACTGTTTCATCTAATGAAATGGTCACTTTTCCACGGCTGTAAAAAAGATTTATTTGATATGACTCTGTTGTTTCTTTCAACTTTTTGGCTTCGGCATCTGTGACGGACAATGTAAGGGTGTCGAAATGATGTTTGTTGACTCTTGACAAGCCTAAAGCAGATAATGCCTGTGCAAGCTGAGCAGTTTTGTCGTGAATGCTTTGTGCTATTTCTTTTAGTCCTTCCTGTCCATGATAAACTGCATACATTGAAGCCATATTGGCCAAAAGGGCCTGTGCGGTGCAGATATTGGATGTAGCCTTTTCTCGTCTGATGTGTTGTTCGCGGGTTTGTAATGCCATCCTTAAAGCAGGATTGCCATGAACATCTATTGACATACCTATAATTCGGCCCGGAATCAATCTCTTGTATTCATCAGATGTAGCAAAAAACGCAGCATGCGGACCTCCGTAGCCCATAGGTACTCCCAATCTTTGACTATTTCCTATGGCAATATCGGCTCCCCATTCGCCAGGAGGTGTGAGCAAACAAAGCGCCAACAAATCGGTGGCTACAGTAACTAGCATATCTTTGGCCTTACATTTGGAAACAAAATTTTGATAATCGTTGATTTCTCCCAATGCGTCTGGATATTGTATCAACACACCAAAACAATCATCTCCCGGTTCATAGGTATTCCAATCTCCTGTAACAACCTCTATATCGAGCGGAATGGCCCTTGTACGCACTACGTCAAGTGTTTGGGCAAAAACGTGCTGGTCAACAAAAAACTTTTTCGCCGCATTGTTCTTTCGCTTCTTATTGTGAATGCCCTCCATCATGGCCATTGCTTCTGCTGCGGCTGTGCCTTCATCGAGCAAAGATGCGTTGGCAATGGGCAACCCTGTCAAATCCGACACCATGGTTTGATAGTTGAGCAATGATTCTAGTCTGCCCTGTGCAATTTCTGCCTGGTAGGGCGTATATTGGGTGTACCATCCCGGGTTTTGAAATACGTTGCGCGCAATCACAGAAGGAGTAATTGTACCATAATATCCCTGACCCAAATACGATTTATACAATTTATTTTTACCGGCAATGCTTTTAAGCTCGAGCAGGTATTCGTATTCACTTAAACCCGCCGGAATGTTGAGTGGTTTTTGATTTCTGATGCCCGATGGTACCGTCTCATCTATGAGCTGTTCAAGGCTGCCTACGCCAATGGTAGCAAGCATTTCAGCAAGTTCGACAGGTGAAGGTCCAATGTGTCTTTTATCGAATGAACTGGATGGATTCATAATGAATTTTTGGTTAGGTAAGTTGATGTGCGAAAATACAAAAATTAGCCCGATTGCACAAGTGAAAGCAGCGACAAATGATTTTGGTACAAAATTTGATATTAAAATAATTATTAATACGTATTATACTTATTGTCAAAATGATTAATCGGAGTGATTTACAATTTTTGGGGATTTTTTTAGCCCTTTCCTGGTTCATGATTTCATGCGGTAGCAGCCACCATTATGGAGACAGGTCGGAAAAGTACAGTCGTGCCAGAAGGCCGGGTCAAAGCAAGCCGTCGCAGGTCTATTCTGAAGAAAAGCCTGTAACCGCTGCATCTTCGAAAGAAAAGCGCTCTGACAAGCCGTCTACAACATCCACTGGTACATTGAGAAATGCCATGGTAGAAGAAGCCCATCAATACATTGGTACACCCTACAAGTATGCTGGAAAAAACCCTCAGGAAGGATTTGATTGCAGTGGTTTTGCCAATTTCATTTACCAGAAATTTGGCTTTCAAACTTCAGGGCCTTCTCAGGAATTGGCCTTGTTGGGAGCACCCAAAGAACGATCGCAGCTCCAGCCCGGTGATTTGATATTTTTCGGCAATGAAGAAAGGATCAGCCACGTAGGCATTGTCATTTCCGATAAAGCCGAACGTATCACATTTATACACAGTTCTACCTCTGCCGGTATCCGCACAGATGTGGTCAATGGCAGTGAGTATTGGGAGAAGAGATATTTGTTTGGAAGAGACCTCATCAGTGGCTTTATAGCCGCTAAATGATATATTTTGATTTATTTTGCGTTTCAATTAAACAGGATTACAAAATTTCAGCCATGTTGAATCTCATTTTATTTGGCCCTCCGGGATCCGGCAAAGGGACACAGGCAGCCAAGCTGGTAGAAAAATACGGACTGCTGCACATTTCGACCGGAGATCTTTTCAGATCAGAAATCGACAACCAAACCGCACTGGGCATGGAAGCCAAGTCATTTATGGATAAAGGGCAATTGGTACCCGACAGTGTCACGATTGGTATGTTGAAAAACAAAGTGTTGGCAAATCCGGAAGTAAATGGATACATTTTTGATGGTTTTCCCCGTACCATTGCTCAAAGCGAAGCATTGGATGATTTGTTGGAAGAACTGGGTCAGCCCATTACTGCCTTGATTGCACTTGAGGTAGAAGAAGAAGAAATCGTAGCACGTTTACTGGAAAGGGGCAAGACCTCCGGAAGGCCCGATGATGCTGATGAAAGTGTGATCCGAAAACGCATAGCGGTCTATCTGGCGCAAACCACACCCGTTTACGAATATTATCAACAACACGAAAAATCTGTAAGCATCAAAGGCATGGGCACCATCGAAGACATTTTTCATGCCCTTTGCACAGAAATCGACAGACACCTGTAACCTTTTTTATGGCTGAGCAGAATTTCATTGATTATGTAAAAATCTGTTGTCGCAGTGGACACGGAGGAGCGGGTTCTGCTCATTTTCACCGCGACAAGAAAACCCCAAAGGGTGGCCCTGACGGCGGCGACGGCGGAAGGGGTGGCAACATCCTGGTCAGGGGCAATGCTCAGATGTGGACACTATTACCACTAAAATTCAAAAAGCACGTAATAGCCGGTGATGGCGGAAGTGGTGGTTCTTCGCGAAGTACGGGAGCCAGTGGTGAAGATATCGTATTGGAAGTACCGCTCGGTACCGTGGCAAAAGACGCAGAAACAGGAGAAGTACATTTTGAAATTGAAAAAGACGGTGAAACCAAAATCCTTGTAAAGGGTGGTCGCGGCGGCCTGGGCAACGAACATTTCAAATCGGCTACCAACCAAACACCACGCTATGCTCAGCCTGGAGAACCAGGCAAGATGGAATGGAAGATACTCGAGCTAAAACTTCTGGCAGATGTTGGTTTGGTGGGCTTTCCCAATGCAGGCAAGTCTACCCTATTATCATCCATCACTGCCGCCAAACCTGAAATCGCCAATTATGCCTTCACCACTCTGGTTCCACAACTGGGCCTGGTAAGGTACCGGGATATGCGATCCTTTGTAATGGCCGATTTGCCGGGAATCATAGAAGATGCCCATCTGGGCAAAGGCCTTGGCATTCGTTTTCTCCGGCACATTGAGCGCAACTCTGTCCTCCTGTTTGTAGTCTCTGCAGAAAGTGACGACATCAACAAAGATGTAAAGGTGCTAATCAATGAACTCAAACTTTACAATCCGGAATTGTTAGATAAAAAAATGTTACTGGCCATCTCCAAAGCTGATTTGCTGGACGAAATTCTGATGGCCCAAATGTCGAAAGAAATCGATGTCCCTATGCCCTATCTTTTTATTTCTGGTGTTTCCGGATATGGCCTGGATGCCCTTAAAGACAAGATATGGGCAATGATTAACGATCTGTAGGTGCGCATGTAGGTGCGCAAGATTTTGATCATGCAGGTGCGTAAGATTTTACGCACCTGCATGATCAAATATTTATTCCGTTAATACCAATTTCCCCACCGCCGTTTTTCCATTTTTATCAATTGCTTTCACCATATAAAGGCCTGGAATCAAATCTTGAAATTCAAAAAAATTGGACAGGTGTTTGTCGAAATCCATGATCTGAACCAGGGTGCCGGCTGGGTTGTACACCTCCATTGTTCCCTCATTGATCCCATTGGGAAATACAATGCGCACAGGGCCTGAGCTCGGGTTGGGATAAAGGTTGAGTTGGTCTGCAATAAACTCTGAATTGGTGGATACCGGAATCAAGCCCAGCGCTTCCGGGCTCACGCGCATGGTGCTCATGGCACGGGCATTGCCATCTTGTTGATAATTGCCATTCTTATAAATCATATTGTTTTCTTGCACTCCAACAAGTAAATCGCCATCAAGTAACTCATCAACAGAAGTAACATAAACAAATCTGTCTTTGTCTTCTACTTTAAATGCTGATATCAGCATCATAGTGTCTTGAAGAAGTTTATATACATTCATTGAGAAATCCCAATCACCAACCCCCAACTTTTTTGCATAAAGTGAGAATAAATACAATTCATCTTCTTTGCCATACAACAATGTTGTTGGGTACAACTCTAGATATTCTAAATTTACTTTTGCGTTAAGCAGTTTGTTCCCATATAAATCGTATATGACATGACTGATTGGAGGTTCAAATGGATCGGTTTTTGTATCAAAACTTGTAAATATCAATTTCATATGCTGGTACGAGGTAAGTAACATATCATTAATGGGAAAAACTTCTTTAAGAGAAATTAATTTTAATGTGTTTAAGTTTTTATCTACAAAATTAAACACAATACTATCCGCTAACTTAAATGTTTCGATGTATAAGAATGTATCTTCACTGATCCTTGTAAAGTTAACAAAGCGTTGACCATGATAAAAAGGGATCGAATCTGTTCTGCCTACTCTCCTGCCTTCACTATCTACCAATTGTGTGACCATTTTATAATCAAGTCGATCATAGTATTTTACCGGGTAAAAACACCTGTAGTTCTCTCCTTCCATAAACAAGTGGTTGTAGGGTCCATATTTAAAAACTGCCTGTGGCAAGATGGAAATAGTTGAATCAGTATTATCCGGAAAATATGAAAAAATTGTTGCTCCTGTATTTGAATCAATTATTTTTTTTGACAACTGTGTTTCCTGATCCAATTGATAGCCTGAAGGACTCTTTGGATATGTGCTAATAGGGACCATGCCAATGTGGATCAGATTTGAGCTTTCATCAAGAAATAATGCTCTGGTTATGTTGGTTCTCCAACCTGTCATGGTGTGATCTTCCCTTACGCTCCATAACTTTTCTCCTGTTTCCAAATTTCTTTTAACAATGTAATGACCGGATGGACTGGTTCTTTTGCCTCTTAAGTAATATGCAAATATATATTCGTTATTTATGTATATTCTTTTAGGATCATTTTCAAGATTGAAAAAGTAATTATACCCATCACATGAGTCGCTCAACATACCTTCATCATATTCCGTTACATGCCATTTTGGGTTTAAATTTTTCCACCGTATCTGTTCGAAAGGTTCTACTGGCAAGTTGAGCTGCGCATAACATTCTAAGGTAAATATCACCCATAAAAAGGTTATTTGTAAAATTTTATTCATGATTTTATAATTGAAAAGTAGGGCCAATAATGGCCCTACTTTGATTTAAATTAATATTATAATCCTGCACAAGAATTGCGACAATCACCTAAAGTTCCTCTGCAATCGTTGCTTACACTCTCACATCCAGGTGCAGATTCTGTATGTGTTGCTTTTACAACCAAAACACCATCTCTGTAGCAAAAATCTGTGAATCTTACACAGCAACTTATTCCGCACACCACATCTCTGAGATTCCATACTCCTTCTTCCTGCTCTCCACAAATGGATTTACAATTTGTATCTATGAAAGAGGAGGCTATTGTGATTACACCTATGGAGCTTTCACAATCATAATTTGCTACATGTTTTGAAATGTAATCAAGTATAACCAGGTTTTCTACAGCTATTGATACCAGTTTTCTGAAATTATCCCAGGCAGCTTCGGCTGCTGCATTGTTACCCATGGCCCAGAGTGCTGACCATGTATCCAGATTGTCACAATAAATAGTATCGTCCAGTTGAAGACTGTTGTTATTTATAACAAAATGGCCAAATGTAAAAGAAACGCCTGCTGGTGTTGTGCATATCTTTCTAAAAAATTTTACAGGTACTTCACAGGTATCAATAGTAACAAATGTATCAATTGTCATGGTATCACAACCATCCTGATAAGCTATATCACATGCTCCATCACTCAACTCCCTTGTTTGGGCATATTGCGAGAGATTATTTTCAACATGATCATCGCCGCAGGATAAAATATAAAAACTCATAAATGCCATCAGAATAAAGGAGAATGGAACACTAGGGTTGATAAACAATTCTCTAAACCATCTTTTGTAAAAATCAATCAAATTTTTTCCAATTAATGTTTTGCCCCCCCCCTACTTTGGGTGAATTAAATTTTTTCATTTTGTGAAATTATTATGTTATAAATAGCGATGGATTGTCCGGTTCCATCATAACCGTTTGGGTGTAAATATGATCATCTCATTAGCTTGGGCTTTTTAATAGTCAGGTGGTTTTTCCATAATAGCTTATTTAGGGGTTTTTAAACAGTATCAATTTTTCAAAACAAACTTAATATTTAATTTTGTTTTTAGCAATATTTCCGATATAAATTAACACAAAGAGGTGTAAATACGTATAACTTTTGTTATATCCAGTTTTCCCCTTAATCAAAGCCTTGACTTTCTGCTAACGGTTTTTCGGCAACCGCTGTCCGACAACAGCGGACCGCTGTCCGAGGACCGCCCTGTCTAACTGGCGTTAGCCAGGTAGATGTCTGCTTTCCGGGGACCGCTGTCTGTTTTCCGGGGTCTGCTGTCCGCTGTCCGGGAACTGCCCTGTCTAACTGGCGTTAGCCAGGTAGATGTCCGCTGTCCGGGGACCGCCCTGTCTAACTGGCGTTAGCCAGGTAGATGTCTGCTTTCCGGGGACCGCTGTCTGTTTTCCGGGGTCTGCTGTCCGCTGTCCGGGAACTGCCCTGTCTAACTGGCGTTAGCCAGGTAGATGTCCGCTGTCCGACAACCGCGGACCGAAGACCGGTGAGCGGTGAGCCGTTCCCTACGCCGGCTTTGCCTGCATAGGGACAGGTGACGGTAAGCCGCCCCTACACCGCTAGCAAGATTTTGTCACCATTTTTGAGCGATGTTGCACATTTGTCAAAAAATGTCGCCAAAATTGATGTTGCCTCCATACCCACCCCCACACCAGCTTCGCTGTCGTAGGGCTACAACATAGGACTCCTTCGGAGTCCTACATGGAGAACCCAGTATTTTATTAACACTAATAGGAAAATGTGTATACCGAGCAAGGACCAGACAGCGGTGAGCCGTAAGCAGCCTGTCTAACTGGCGTTAGCCAGGTAGATGAGCGGTAGGCGGTGAGCCGTAAGCGGTGAGCCGTAAGCGGCCTCTCTAACTGGCGTTAGCCAGGTAGATGAGTCGTAAGCATCACCCAAACAAACCTATCCGCCATGGTTTTTTGAGGTAATCTATGTAGACAAAATGTTGCTTTTCCACATCAGGATTAAAAAATACGAAGCCGTAATCAAAGGTATCAATGGTCATAGCCACCTGTGGCAGGGCTTTGATCTCATTCCAGGCACGGGCCATTGGAGCCGACCAGTAGATGTCATCCAGCACTACAATGGAGTTTTTGTGCAGATGGGGCAAAAGGGTTTTAAAATTGGTGATGGTAGCTTCATAGTTGTGGTGACCGTCGATGAAGGCCAAATCTACAACGGGGTTGGAAGAAAGTACAAGAGGTAGCTGTTCGGCAAAAGTTCCTTTATATGCATGTATATTGTAAGCGTGATTTTTTTCAAATAAGAGACGGGCGAGTCGATGAATTTCAGGGGCACCTTCGATGGTGTGGATTTGGGTAGCCTGGTTGGCGCGAGACATGTAGAGAGCGGAAATACCCAGACTGGTGCCGAGTTCTATCAGGGTCTTTGGACAAAAATAATTGACAAGATTAAAAAGGGTGCGACACTTAACCGGTGGAGAAATTACTTTTTTGGCGATAGAAGCAATGGTAGGCATGCCCTCTTTTTTGCGACTGCCGGCTCCGTGGTCAAGAATCTGAATGGCACTGTGATTAGCCAGCAGCATCCTTCTTTCGTGTTCGAGCGCATTAAATGCGTAATACAGTTTTCGTGTATCTAAGACATTGACAATAAAATCATACACAAAGGGTGAGTGCACATTGTAGATGGTATCTGCCTTCCAATAATACTTCCAATAATTGATGATTTGATCCATTCTATGGCCAGCTTAGCCCTCTTTTCGTGCTCAATTGTATGATTTTCATCACAAAGAAAGCACATATTATAAAATATTTAATATATATCTGCAAAAGTAACTATTTTCGTGTTGTACAATAACCATGACCCATGAGGAAACTTATACTTTTGGTTTTCGGACTTTTTATTTCCCTGGCTTTAAGGGCACAACTCGAATTTTCAAGGGGCAACCCAATTTTTAGACCTGATAGAGAACACCACAGTGGTGTGGCAGGAGCCTTAGCCGATGTCAACGGAGATGGTTATGATGATTTGGTAGTACTCAACAAATCTAAAATCCTTGAAGTGGGAATCAACCAGGGGCCCGGTCAGCCTTTGAAATGGTCAAAGCCTGTTTTGGTCAATCCCAATGAAGAATACGCATTAAGTGTGGGTGATATTGACAATGACCACATCGCAGAAATTGTAACTGGCGGCATTTATTCAGGGTCGAAGTTTTACAAACGCACCGTCGAAGGTGAGTACTTTCAGGATCAAAATGTAAGTCAGCCCATCTATACGCAAAGTGCCAACATGGTTGATTACAACAATGATGGGTTCCTCGACTATTTTGCCTGCAACGATCAGGGCAACAATCTGCTCGTCAAAAATGTAAATGGTAGCATGGAAGTGGCCAATATCATCGATTGGAGCACAGTGCCCCCATCTGATAACTCAGGTAATTATGGCAGTGAATGGGCTGATATCGACAATGATGGAGACATGGATCTTTACGTCGCTAAGTGTAAGTTTGGTGTCTCCGATTGGGAAGATCCGCGAAGGCACAACATGCTTTTTATCAATCAGGGCAACGGTGTTTTTATCAATGAAGCTGAAGCAAGAGGAATGAAGCACAAAGGCCAGTCCTGGACCGGCAGTTTTGCAGATTATGACAACGATGGTGACCAGGATTGTCTGATTACCAACCACGATGTACCCCATGCCCTTATGCGCAATGATGGGACCGGACATTTTACCGAACATGTGCTCAACGTGCCCCTGGATGCTTCGTTTGCTTTCCAATCTTTATGGGCAGATTTTGATAATAACGGTTATTTGGACTTCCTGATTACCGGAGCGGATAAGACCTATTTTTACATGAATCGCGATGGAGAAAATTTCGACAGAGTTGAGGGTGTTTTTGAAGTTACCCTCAATTCAGCATCACTTGGAGATATCAATGACGATGGCTGTATTGATGTGTCGGCTTATTACGGTATAGGTATCAATTTGCCCGGGCCTATCAGAGATGAAATTTTTATCAACAAAACCCAACATGGTCACTTTTTAAAGTTCGCCCTTCGCGGCTCATCCTCCAACGCAATGGGGGTTGGGGCAAGGCTTGAATTGTATGGTAGTTGGGGAAAACAGACAAGGGAAGTACATGCAGGACTTAGTTACGGCATAAGCAACAGTCTGGTTCAGCACTTTGGACTGGGTACTGCACAATTGGCAGATAGTCTGGTGGTATATTGGCCATCGGGTCAAAAAGATGTATTCCCACTGATCAGTGCCGACGCCACTTACTTTGTGCAGGAAGGAAAGTGCATTTCAAGAAGAGTGGCCATGAAACGTTCAAATATTATCCTCTGTCCGGGAGATAATGTTCAACTGATTCTTCCCGTTGGTTTTACTTCTTATTTGTGGCAAAATGGCAGCACCACTTCTTCCATTACGGTTACCGAACCCGGCACTTATTATGCAGTGGCAACTGACAACTCAGGTTGTGAACATTTTTCAGAATTGGCAAATATTTCTACATTTTCTGTAGAGCACATTATTGATTCACCCGGGGATACGGTGTATACATGCGATGTAAATTATGCCACTTTAACAGGCATTAATGGATTAACTTCTTATCGATGGAGCAATGGCCAATTGGGTGCAAGTGTTGAGCTCGACCAAGCTGGGTGGCTTTCATTAAAAGCTTTGGATCCCTGCGGTAATGAAGTAAAAGACAGTGTTTATGTAATAACGCTCAAAGGCAACCTGACTGTTTCAAATGATACGGTAGCGGTAGGAGAAACAGCGCAACTAAAAGCCACAGGAGAAAATATTTCCTGGTTCTCCGATGCAGAAGGAACAAACAAGGTATCTGAAGGCAACACCTTAACCATTTCCAATATACAAAACAGCATGACCTATTATGCAAGAGCGGGTCAGACAACCGGCTTTGAGTATGAAAGTTTTGGGGAAAAAGTATTACCCACGGGCAATACTTATTCTTCCAACAATGTAGATGCAGGTCTTTATCTCAACGTGTACAAAGATCTCATTTTGCGTTCCTTTACTGTGCAGACCGATTTGACAGGTGTGCGACGGTTTTTATTGATAAGGTACGAAGGTGATACCATCTTTCGAAAAGATGTAATGCTCCAGGCAGGTGAAGCCCAAAGAGTAGATTTAGATGCCTTTATACCTGCGGGTACTTATTATCAGCTTAAAACCGATCATGAGCTCAATCAAAAGTTATTTGGTCACGATGGTCCAAGATTGGTTAGAAGTGGTGATGTAGTAAACTATCCATACACGGCAGGTTCTTTTGCAGAAATACCTACATCCATCAAAGGTGCATCAGCCTACTATTATTTTTACGATATACTTTTGTCGGATCAAGGCTATGGTTGTTACAGTG